>FWWL01000038.1_pt1 | contig 332150 bp, 328 predicted proteins | sample 2228331 | NCBI WGS metagenome assembly FWWL01 (sample SAMEA103939775, study PRJEB20133) | metagenome
TCGCAGGCCGACGCGATGGCCGCGGCGCGGGGCCTGCGCGGCGACGGCTTCAACGCGATCCTGATCGACACCTCGCCGCAGCCGCAGCCGCAGGCGGCCGAGATCGCGGCGGCGATGGGCGGGCTCTATCTGCCGCTGCCGCAGGCCGATGCGGCGGGCGTCGGCCGTGCCGTCGGCGCGGCGCTGGCGGCCGCGCGATGAGTGCGGCGCTGTCCTGGGCGAGCGAAGGGCGGGACTGGCCGAACCGCGCCGCCAGCCGCTTCGTCGAAGCCGGTGGTCTGTCCTGGCATGTGCAGGAGATGGGGCAGGGGCCGACGCTCCTGCTGCTGCACGGGACCGGTGCCTCGACCCATTCCTGGCGCGATCTGTTGCCGCTGCTGGCGCGCGATTTCCATGTTGTCGCGCCCGACCTGCCGGGTCATGGCTTCACCGAGGCGCCGGAGCGCGACCGGCTCTCGCTCCCGGCGATGGCGCGTGCGCTCGCCGCGCTGCTCGGCAAGCTCGGGGTGGAGCCGGAGGGTGTCGTCGGCCATTCCGCGGGCGCCGCCATCGCGATGCAGATGGTGCTGACCCGGGCGATCGAGCCCGCCTGCCTGGTCAGCCTGAACGGGGCGCTGCTGCCCTTCAAGGGCGTGGCGTCGCAGCTCTTTCCCTCGGTCGCGCGGCTGCTCGTGCTAAACCCGCTGGTGCCGCGCTTCTTCGCCTGGCGGGCGGGGAGCGCCGATGCGGTGACGCAGTTGCTGGAAGGCACCGGCTCGCGGCTCGATGCGCGCGGTCAGGAACTCTATCAGCGGCTGTTTTCCAACCGCGTCCATGTCGCCTCCACGCTGGGGATGATGGCGAACTGGGACCTCGAGACGCTGGGGCGGGGTTTTCCCCGCCTCGACCTGCCGGTGCTGCTGGTCGTCGGCGCCGGCGACCGGGCGGTGCCGCCCGCCGATGCGCGCGAGGTCGCGCGGCGCCTGCCCCAAGCGCGCATCGAGACGGTGCCGGGCGCGGGCCATCTCGTCCATGAGGAAAAGCCGGCGGAGATCGCGGCGCTGATCGGCGCCGAGATGCTGCGCCACAGGGAGGCGGTCGCGTCATGCTGAGCGAGCTTCATCCGCCGAGCCTGGGGGCCGGCACCCGCCAGCCCGAGGCCGACCGTCGGCCCCATGCCGTGGTGATCGGCTCCGGCTTCGGCGGGCTCGCAGCCGCCATCCGGCTCGGCGCGCGGGGCTACCGCGTCACAGTGCTGGAATCGCTCGATCAACCCGGCGGCCGGGCGCGCGTGTTCCGGCAGGACGGTTTCACCTTCGATGCCGGGCCGACGATCGTCACCGCGCCCCATCTCTTCGAAGAGCTCTGGGCGCTGTGCGGGCGGCGGATGGAGGACGATGTCAGGCTGACCGCGCTCGATCCCTTCTACCGGCTGATCTTCGCGGACGGCTCGAGCCTCGACTGCTGCGGCGACGAAACGAAGATGCGCGCGCGGATCGCCGCCTTCGCGCCCGGCGATGCCGCCGGCTACGAGGCCTTCATGCGCGATGCCGAGGCGATCTACGGGGTCGGTTTCGAGCAGCTCGCGGATGTGCCTTTCTCCACGTTCGCCGACATGCTGAAGGCCCTTCCCGCGATGGCACGGCTGCGGGCCGACCGCAGCGTCTATGGTCTCGCCGCGCGCCATGTCCGCGACGAGCGGCTGCGGACGGCGCTGAGCTTCCACCCGCTCTTCATCGGCGGAAATCCCTTCGCGACGACGGCGATCTACGCGCTGGTGATCCATCTCGAGCGCAAGTTCGGCGTTCATTTCGCGCAAGGCGGAACGGGGGCTCTCGTCGCGGGGCTGGTAAAGCTGCTGGAAGGCCAGAGGGCGACGCTGCGCTACGGCGCGGAGGTGGCGGAGATCACCGTGGCCCACGGTGCCGCGACCGGGGTCCGGCTGGCGGATGGTCAGGCGATCGCCGCCGATGTCGTCGTCTCCAATGCCGATGCCGCCTATACCTATGGCACGCTGCTGAAGGCGCAGCCGCGCAAGCGCTGGAGCGACGCGAAGCTCAAGCGGGCGCGCTATTCGATGTCGGTCGTGGTCTGGTATTTCGGCACGCGCCGCCGCTACGACAGCGTTCCCCATCACAGCATCCTGTTCGGCCCGCGCTATCGCGGGCTGGTCGAGGACATCTTCGAGCGGAAGGTGCTGTCTCAGGATTTCAGCCTCTATCTGCATCGTCCGACGGCGACCGATCCCACCCTCGCGCCCCAGGGCTGCGATGCCTTCTATGCGCTCGTGCCGGTGCCCAATCTCCAGAGCGGCACCGACTGGGCGACGGAGGCCGAGCCGTTCCGGGCCCGCATCCAGCAGCGGCTCGAGGCGACCCTGCTGCCGGGGCTCGGCGACAGCCTCGTCAGCTCGCGGCTTATGACGCCGCCCGATTTCCGCGACGCGCTGCTCTCGGTCCATGGCGCGGCCTTCGGGCTGGAGCCGCGGCTGCTGCAGAGCGCCTGGTTCCGGCCACACAACCGCAGCGAGGAGGTCGACCGGCTGTATCTGGTCGGCGCGGGGACCCATCCCGGCGCCGGGCTGCCCGGCGTCCTCTCTTCCGCGGCCATTCTCGATACGGTGGTGCCCCATGCGACCCGACTGGTCTGATCCGCGTCTTGCGGGCCCCTCGGCTGAGGATTTCGCAGCCTGCGACCGCATGCTCCGCGACGGCTCGAAATCCTTCCGGGCGGCGGCGCTGCTGCTGCCGCGGGCAATCCGGCGGCCGGCGACGGCGCTCTACGCCTTCTGCCGGCTGGCGGACGATGCGATCGACGAGGGGCCGGGCGATGCGGCGACGGTCGCGCGGCTGGAGCGGCGGGTCGAGAGCGCCTATGCCGCACGCCCCATCGACCATCCCGTCGACCGCGCCTTCGCCGAGACCGTGCGCAGGTTCGGCGTGCCGCGCAGCGTCGTGATGGCGCTGATCGAGGGGCTTTCCTGGGATGCGCAGGGCCGGCGCTACGAGACGCTCGACGAACTCTGCGGCTATGCGGCGCGCGTTGCCGGCTCGGTCGGCGTGATGATGGCGGTGCTGATGGAGCGCCGCTCGGCCGATGTGCTGGCGCGGGCGGCGGATCTCGGGGTGGCCATGCAGCTCAGCAACATCGCCCGCGATGTCGGCACCGATGCGGCGATGGGGCGGATCTATCTGCCGCTCGCCTGGCTGCGCGAGGCGGGCATCGACCCCGAGGCCTTCCTGGCCCGGCCGCAGTTCACGCCGGCGCTCGCCTCCGTCGTCGCGCGTCTGCTGGCGGAGGCGGAGCGGCTCTATGCGCGCGCCGATGCGGGGATTGCGGCTTTGCCGGCCGCCTGCCGCCCCGGCATCCGGGCGGCGCGGGCGATCTATGCCGAGATCGGGCATGAGGTGGCGCGGCGCGGGCATGACAGCGTCTCGCAGCGCGCCGTCGTGCCGGCGCGGCGCAAGCTCGTGCTGCTCGCAGGCGCGCTCGTCACCGGCTCGGGGGCGGACAATCTGGCCGCGCCTGCGCTGCCGGGCACGGCCTATCTGGTCGCGGCGGCCGCGATGTCGCAGGCAGCGCGCCCGGCCTTGCGCGGTGCGCCTCCCGCATGGTGGAATTTGGTCGGCCGGGCTGCGGCGGTGATCGAGATGTTCGAGCGTCTCGGCCGGGTCGAGCGCTCCGTCGTCAGGGGGCCGTGAGGGAGGGATCGTCCGATGTCGTCCAGTGCGCTGATCATCGCCGAGATGGTCCTGACGCTCGGGCTGTGCCTCGGCTTCGGCTTTTACCAGCTCTGGGACCTGCGCCGCGAAAAGGCCAAGGACGCCGCCAAAGCGGCGGAGGCCGGGCGAGCGGGCGCCGACCCGACGGTCAAGACCTCCGCGGCATCCTGAAGGGCAGCATCGCCTGCACGACCGGATTTGCGAAGCGGTCGAGCGACAGGCTTTCATGCATGGCGGTGACGCTTTCGCCCGCGAGCGAGGTCTTCACCAGCGAGCGCGCATAGAAGGGCGTGTCCTCCAGCGTCTCGACCAGTACGGCCAGCTGGCCGCGATCGCTGCGGGTTTCGCGGGCGATGCGCCAGCCGCTCCCGGGCAAGGCGGCGATCGGGCCAGGTGCGATCGGGGTCGCGCGGCCGCCCTCGTCGAAGCGCCAGCCGAGATCGAAGACCGAGCCGTCCCGGCGCGTGCCGCCATAAAGAACGGCGGCGCCGTTGACTGTTGCGGCCCGCGACCAGTGCCAGCTCCGGAAACCGTCGGCGAGCGGCGCATCGCCCTGGTTCATGTCGAGATAACCCGGCCCGTTCCAGCTCAAATCGGGCTCGCTCAGGTCGACCTCGACCCGCGAGAGCGGGGCGACCGGCCACCAGCGATGGGCGCCGTCCGGGTTCAGCGTCACGACATGGTCGGTGATCGCCTGCGGCGTGACGCGGACCGTGCCGCGGACCCGGCGGGGCACCGGCAGCGGCATGCCGATCTCGTCGATCGCGATGGTCAGCGAAGACCCGTCCCAATGCAGAGCGCTGGGGCCGATGAGGAAGCGCTCAGGCGCGACATCGACATGGCGTCGGCCGCGCTCGGTCATGGTCCAGCGGCGGGCGCCGGGGCCGTAGAGACCGACATTCAGCGCGCAATGATCCAGCGGGTCGGGCCGTCCGCGCCGCCGCGCCCAGGCGTAATAGGGCGAGAAGACGCTGCCCACGAAGGCGATGATGCTGAGCCCGTAGCGCCCGTCGTCGCTCAGCGCGTCGACATACCACCAGGCATAGCCGCCGGACGGGACCGGGATGTCGAAGCGAGGTCCGCCATGAGGCTCTGCACGGCCAGCAGGCCCGAGAGCGCCACCATCGGGACGCCCGGCCCCGGATGGACGCTGCCGCCCGTCCAGTAGAGCCCCGGCAGGCGGCTGCGCGAGCCCGGCCTCTCGAAGCTCGCCATCGCGCAATGGGTCGAGCGGCCATAGAGACCGCCCCCCGTCGCGGGAAACAGCGCCTCCCAATCCGCCGGCTGGGTCGCCAGCGTCGCTTCCGGCTGGGGGGAGACCGCCAGCCCGCATTGCGCCAGCCGCGCGAGGCTCCTGTGCAGGCATGACTCGATCTCCTCTGGCGGGAAGCGGGCACGGTCGCCGCAGGGCGGGGCGTTGACGAGGACGAGCAGTCGTTCGGGGCCGTCCGGCGCATGGCCGGTCTCGTCGCGATCCTGCGCGCAGACATAGACGGTGGGCTCGGACGGCAGCCGGTCCTGGCGGAAAATCGCTTCGAACTCGGCGGCGTAGTCGCTCGAGAAGAAGACGTTGTGCCGCTGCAGCGGGAAGCCGGAGCTGCGCGCGACCATGGCGAAGGTGACCGCCGAGAGCGAGCGCTGCGTCGGCCGCGTCGGCGGCGCGTGGCGGCTCGCCTCGCGGCCGAAGCGGCCGATGGCGATGGCGTTCACATCGGCATTGCTGACGATCGCGTCGGCAGGCAGGACCTCTCCTCCGGCGAGGCGGACGCTGGCGGCGCGACCGCCTTCGACGAGGATCTCGCTGACGGCCTCGCCATAGCGCAGCGTTGCGCCCTTCGCTTCGGCGAGCGCGGCCAGGGTTTGTGCGAGCCGGTGCATCCCGCCCTCGACCAGCCAGACGCCCTCCTGCTCGACATGGGCGACCAGCATCAGCGTCGCCGGCGCCGCGAATGGTGAGGAGCCGCAATAGGTGGCGTAGCGGCCGAAGAGCTGGCGCAGGCGCAGGTCCTGAAAGCTGTTTCCGAGCGCGTCCCAGAGCGTGCCGAAGGGGCTCGCGCCCCAGAGCTGGCGCAGGCCGGCGATCCCGGCATGCTGCACCAGCCCGAGCAGGCTCGGCCGCTCGCGCGCCATGAAACTGTCCTTCAGCGCATCGTGCAGGCCGCGCGCCTGGTCGCAGAAGGCTAGGTAGTTGCGCCCTTCCACGGGGCCGGCAAAGGCGGCGATCGCATCGGCCGAGGCCGCGCGGTCGGCAAAGAGATCGAGCCGCTCGTTCTCGCTCCAGGCGTGGCGGGCGAGGATCGAAGCCGGGGTCAGGGTGAGGTGATCGTCGAGCCGCGCGCCAGCCTCGGTGAAGACGCGGTCGAAGACCCAGCGCATCGTCATCACGGTCGGGCCGGCATCGAGCCTGCGCCCGCCGACGGCCACCTCGCGCATCTTGCCGCCGGGGGCGTCGGCGGCCTCGACCACGGTGACGTCAAGGCCGCGTGCGGCGAGCAGCAGGGCCGAGACCAGCCCGCCGATTCCGGCGCCGATGACGACGATGCGCCTCGTGTCCACTCGCTTTCCGCGTCCCCGTTGACTTCACTGCGAAACTGTCCACTCTTATTGACACATAGAATGTCAGTTTGAAAGAACGCTCATTCGGAGGGTCGCATGGATACCGGGACACGGATCGAACAGACCCTCGAGGCGGCGCTGGCCGCGGGTCACCGTCAGAACTGCCCCCCGCTGCTGGCCCAGGCGATGCGCCATGCCGTGTTTCCCGGCGGGGCGCGCATCCGCCCGCGGCTGACGCTGGCCGTGGCGCGGGCCTGCGAGGATGGCGATCCCGCCATGGCCAGTGCGGCGGCAGCGGCGATCGAGTTCCTGCATTGCGCCTCGCTCGTCCATGACGACCTGCCCTGTTTCGACGATGCCGACATGCGGCGCGGGAAGCCCTCGCTGCACAAGGCCTATGGCGAGCCGCTGGCGGTGCTGGCCGGCGATGCGCTGATCGTGCTCGCCTTCGAGACATTGGCCGAGGCGCCGGCCCGTCGGCCGCAGAGCCTCGGCACGGTGCTGCGGGTCGTCGGCGGCGCCGTCGGCAGCCGCGGTGGGATCGTGGCCGGGCAGGCCTGGGAATCGGAGCCCGCGATCGATTGCGCGCTCTATCACCAGGCCAAGACCGGGGCGCTGTTTGCCGGAGCCACCATGGCCGGCGCGGCGGCGGCAGGCGTTGCGCATCAGGACTGGCGCTGGCTCGGCGAAAAGCTCGGCGAGGCCTTCCAGGTCGCCGACGACATCCGCGACGTCGCCGCCACGCCGCAGGAACTGGGCAAGCCCTGCGGACAGGATGCCGCGCATCTGCGCCCGAACTATGCGCTGGCTCATGGGCTCGGCCCGGCGATCGCGCATCTCGATGCGCTGGTGCTGGAGGCGATCGCCGCCATCCCTGACTGTCCGGGCCGGCAGGATCTCGGCACGCTGATCGGCCTCACGGCCAAGAGCTTCCTGCCCGAGAGTCTGCAGCGCCGCGCGGCCTGACCATGCGCCCGGCCTCGGTCCCAGCCGCCGGGCCTGTCGCGGAACCGGCCCGGCCGGTCTCGCTGGCCGACCGGCTCGCGGGATGGCGCAACCGGCTGGTGGCGAGCCCACGCTTCCAGCGCTTCGCCGCCTCTTTTCCGCTGACCAGGCCGATCGCGCAGCGGCAGTCGCAGGCGCTGTTCGATCTCTGCGCCGGCTTCGTCTACGCGCAGGTGCTGCAGGCCTGCGTCCAGCTCGACCTGTTCCGCATCCTCGACGAGGCGCCGCGCAGCGCCGCCGAACTGGCGCCCCGGCTCTCGCTGACCGAGGCCGCGACCGAGCGGCTGCTCGGCGCGGCGGCCGCGCTCGACCTGGTCGAGCGGCGCAGCGGGGGACGTTATGGCCTTGCCATGCTGGGCGCCGCGCTGCTCGGCAATCCCGGCGTCGGCGCCATGATCGCCCATCACCACCTGCTCTATGACGATCTCGCCGATCCGCTGGCCCTGCTGCGGGGCGAGAACCGGCCCACCGCGCTGTCGGGTTACTGGGCCTATGCGACGGCCGAGCAACCGGCGGCGGCGCCTCCCGCAGAGGTCGCGGCCTATAGCGCGCTGATGGCGCAGTCCCAGCATTTCGTCGCCGACGACATCCTGGCGGCCTATGATTTCTCGCAGCATCGCCGGATCCTCGATGTCGGCGGCGGGGAGGGGGCCTTCCTCTGCCGCGTCGCCGCCCAGGCTGCGGCACCGGCGCTGATGCTGTTCGACCTGCCGGCCGTGGCCGAGCGAGCGCGGCTGCGCTTCGCGGCGGAGGGTCTTTCGCTGCGCGCCGAAGTCGCCGGAGGCGACATGCACCGCGACTCGCTACCGGGAGGCGCCGACCTCGCGACGCTGGTTCGGGTTCTGCACGATCATGACGACGCGGCGGTGCGCGCGCTTCTGAAGCGGGTGCGCGCCGCGCTCGCGCCGGGCGGGACGCTGCTGATCGCCGAGCCGATGGCGGGCTCGCCCGCGACCCGCCGCATGGCCGAGGCCTATTTCGCCTTCTATCTGCTCGCCATGGGCAGCGGCCGCGCCCGCAGCCCCGAGGAACTGACGGTTTTCCTCCAGGAGGCCGGCTTCACCGACATCCGCACACTGCGCACGCGGCGGCCGCTGCTGACCGGCGGCCTGACCGCCCGCGCCGCCTGACACATCATGTGTAATTTAAGATTGACACATGACCTTGTTCCGCTAGCTTGACACTCAGGTGACGGAGCCCGGCCAGGCGGCTGGCTCCCCGACCTCGAAAGTGCTCCCGATGCATGCGCTGGCAGTCCTCGTCGAAAGGCCCGAGCATCTGGTTCTCAGCCAACTGGAACTGGTTGCGCCTGCCGATGGGGATGTCGTCGTCGCGACCGCCTGGAGCGGCATTTCGACCGGCACCGAGCGCCTGCTCTGGTCGGGCCGCATGCCGCCCTTTCCGGGCATGGGCTATCCGCTGGTGCCCGGCTATGAATCGGTCGGCCGTGTCGTCGAGGCGGGCCAATCCTCCGGGCGCAGCGTCGGCGAGCTCGTCTTCGTGCCCGGCTCCCGCGGCTTCAAGGATGCGCGCGGCCTGTTCGGCGGCGCTTCCTCCCATCTCGTCGTGGCGGGCGCCAAGGCCGTACCCATTCCCGAGACACTCGGCCCGTCCGGCGTGCTGGTGGCGCTCGCGGCCACGGCGCAGCATGCGCTGGCCGGCGGCGCCCTTCCCGAGTTGATCGTCGGCCATGGCGTGCTCGGCCGCCTGCTCGCGCGGCTCGTTCTCGCCCAAGGCGGCCAGCCGGTGGTGTGGGAAAGCAACCCGCTGCGGGCGACGCCGGCGCAAGGCTACATGGTCGTCTCCGCCGAGACGGACGCCCGCAAGGACTACCGCGTCATCTGCGACGTCAGCGGCGACGCCTCGCTGCTCGACACGCTGATCGCAAGGCTGGCGCCGCAGGGCGAGATCGTGCTCGCTGGGTTCTACGACCAGCCGGTCGCCTTTTCCTTCCCGCCCGCCTTCATGCGCGAGGCGCGGCTGCGTGTCGCCGCGGAATGGCGCCAGGCCGATCTCGATGTCGTCATGACCCTAATCGCCGACGGACGGCTCTCGCTGGACGGGCTCATCACCCACAGCGCTCCGGCGAACGATGCGCCGGCCGCCTACCGCACCGCTTTCAGCGATCCGTCCTGCCTCAAGATGATCCTGGACTGGAGTGCCTGCTCGTGAACATCCAGATCCGAAATCCCGTCCCTTCGCCCGCCGCCGCCATGGCCGCCCGCCTGCGCGACGAGGCCGCCCAGCCTCAGGACGCGGTCGTCACGACCGCTCCGACCAAGGACACGCAGATCATCGCGATCTACGGCAAGGGCGGCATCGGCAAGTCCTTCACCCTCGCCAATCTCAGCTACATGATGGCCCAGCAGGGCAAGAAAGTCCTGCTGATCGGCTGCGATCCGAAATCCGACACCACCTCGCTGCTCTTTGGCGGCAAGGCCTGCCCGACGATCATCGAGACCTCCTCGCGCAAGAAGGCGGCGGGCGAGGACGTCAAGATCGGCGATGTCTGCTTCAAGCGCGACGGCGTCTACGCGATGGAGCTCGGCGGGCCGGAGGTCGGCCGCGGCTGCGGCGGGCGCGGCATCATCCACGGCTTCGAGCTGTTGGAGAAGCTCGGCTTCCACGACTGGGGCTTCGATTTCGTCCTGCTCGACTTCCTCGGCGACGTGGTCTGCGGCGGCTTCGGCCTGCCGATCGCGCGCGACATGTGCCAGAAGGTGATCGTCGTCGGCTCCAACGATCTGCAGAGCCTCTACGTCGCCAACAATGTCTGCTCGGCGGTGGAGTATTTCCGCAAGCTCGGCGGCAATGTCGGCGTGGCCGGCATGGTCATCAACAAGGATGACGGCACCGGCGAGGCCCAGGCCTTCTGCGACAAGGTCGGGATTCCGGTGCTCGCCGCCATCCCCGCCCATGACGACATCCGCAAGAAGAGCGCCAATTACGAGATCATCGGCCGGCCCGGCGACGTCTGGGCGCCGCTGTTCGAGGAGCTGGGTCTCAACGTCTCCGAGGCGCCGCCGGTGCGGCCGACGCCGCTGACGCAGGACGCGCTGCTCTCCCTGTTCTCGAGCGAAAGCACCGGCCGCGACGTCGTGCTGGTGCCCGCCACGCTGGAAGACATGTGCGGCCCCTCCGCCCTCAAGAAGGCGACCCTCGAAGTCGTCTACGACCAGGTCTGAGGCGCATCATGACCGTGCACCAGCCTCTTCCCGATGCCGCCTCCGCTCCCGCGATCAATGCGGCGGCGACGACAGGCGACGGGCTGGGCTGCCACTCCGGCCAGGAGGCGATGCGCAGCGCGGCCACCGCGGCCGGCAATGCCGAGATGCTGGAGCGCTTCGCCAGGGACTACCCCGTCGGGCCCCATGACAAGCCGCAGAGCATGTGCCCGGCCTTCGGCTCTCTGCGGGTGGGCCTGCGCATGCGGCGCACCGCGACGGTGCTGTCGGGCTCGGCCTGCTGCGTCTATGGGCTGACCTTCACCTCGCATTTCTACGGCGCGCGGCGCTCGGTCGGCTATGTGCCGTTTAATTCCGAGACGCTGGTCACGGGCAAGCTGTTCGAGGACATCCGCGAGGCGGTGTTCCTGCTGGCCGATCCCGCGCTCTACGACACCATCGTCGTCACCAATCTCTGCGTGCCCTCGGCCTCGGGCGTGCCGCTGCGGCTCCTGCCCAAGGAGATCAACGGCGTCCGCATCATCGGGATCGACGTGCCGGGCTTCGGCGTGCCGACCCATGCCGAGGCCAAGGACGTGCTGGCGGGCGCCATGCTGGCTTATGCTCGCAAGGAGGCCGAGGCCGGCCCGGTCCAGGCACCGCGCGCCGGCAAGGCGGAGCGCCCGACGGTCACCCTGCTCGGCGAGATGTTCCCGGCCGACCCTGTCGGCATCGGCATGATGCTCGAGCCGCTGGGCCTGGCGGCCGGCCCGGTCGTGCCGACGCGGGAGTGGCGCGAGCTCTATGCCGCGCTCGACTGCGCGGTCGTCGCGGCGATCCACCCCTTCTACACGGCCTCCATCCGCGAGTTCGAAGCGGCGGGGCGCAGCACCGTCGGCTCCGGCCCGGTCGGCGTCGAGGGCACGGTCGCCTGGCTCTCGGCGATCGGCGAGGCCTGCGGCGTGGCCAGCCCCCTGGTCGAGGCGGCGCAGAACCGCCTCGTCCCGGCGATCCGCGGCGCGCTTTCCGCAATGCCGATCACCGGCCGGATCACGCTGTCGGGCTATGAGGGGTCGGAGCTTCTGGTCGCGCGGCTGCTCGTCGAGAGCGGCGCGGATCTGCGCTATGTCGGCACCGCCTGCCCGCGCACGCCCTGGTCGGAGCCCGACCGCGAGTGGCTGGCGGCACGCGGCGTCATGGTCAATTTCCGCGCCACGCTCGAGCAGGATCTGGCGGCGATGGCCGAGTTCCAGCCCGATCTCGCGATCGGCACCACGCCGGTGGTGCAGAAGGCCAAGCAACTCGGCATCCCCTCGCTCTACTTCACCAACCTGATCTCGGCGCGGCCGCTCTTCGGACCCGCCGGCGCGGGTTCGCTTGCCCAGGTCGTCAACGCGGCCATCGGCAACAAGGGCCGCATGGACGCGATGAAGGCCTTCTTTGCCGGCGTCGGCGAGGGCGACACCGCCGGCACCTGGCAGGACACGCCGCAGCTGCATCCCGATTTCCGCGAGAAGTTCGCCCGCCGCGCCGCCAAGGCGAAGGCGGCGGCCGAGGAGATTCCGTGATGCTGATCCAGGATCACGACAGGGCCGGGGGCTATTGGGGGGCGGTCTACGTCTTCTGCGCCATCAAGGGCCTGCAGGTCGTCATCGACGGCCCGGTCGGCTGCGAGAATCTGCCCGTCACCTCGGTGCTGCACTACACCGACGCGCTGCCGCCGCATGAGCTGCCGATCGTCGTGACGGGCCTCGCCGAGGAGGAACTCGGACAGCACGGGACGGAAGGCGCGATGAAGCGCGCCAATGCCGTGCTCGATCCACATCTGCCGAGCGTGGTCGTCACCGGCTCGATCGCCGAGATGATCGGCGGCGGCGTGACGCCGGAAGGCACCAACATCCAGCGCTTCCTGCCGCGCACGATCGACGAGGACCAGTGGCAATGCGCCGACCGCGCGCTGTTCTGGCTCTGGGGCGAATACGGCGCCAAGCGCGGCATCGTTCCCAAGGCCAAGCCCCGCAAGGAGGGCGCGAAGCCCAAGGTCAACATCATCGGCCCGGCCTATGGCATGTTCAACATGCCCTCCGACCTCGCCGAGGTGCGGCGTCTGATCGAAGGCATCGGCGCCGAGGTCCACATGACCTTCCCGCTCGGCTCGCATCTCGCGCAGGTGCAGCGCCTGGCCGATGCCGAGGTCAATGTCTGCCTCTACCGCGAATATGGCCGGCTGCTCTGCGAGGCGCTCGAGCGGCCCTATCTGCAGGCGCCGATCGGGCTGCATTCGACCACCGCCTTCCTGCGCGCGCTCGGCGAGCTGCTCGGGCTCGACCCCGAGCCCTTCATCGAGCGCGAGAAGCACACGACGATCAAGCCGCTCTGGGATCTCTGGCGCTCTGTGACGCAGGACTTCTTCGGCACGGCCTCCTTCGCCATCGTCGCCAACGAGACCTATGCGCGCGGCATCCGCCACTTCCTCGAGACCGAGATGGGGCTGCCCTGCACTTTCTCGGCCTCGCGCTGCGCGGGCCAGAAATCCGACAACGATGCGGTGCGCGCCTCGCTCAAGGAGAAGCCGCCGCTCGTGCTGTTCGGCTCGTTCAACGAGCGCATGTACATGGCGGAAGCCGGCGGGCGCGGGATCTACATTCCCGCTTCCTTCCCCGGCGCCGCGATCCGCCGGCACACCGGGACGCCCTTCATGGGCTATGCGGGCGCGACCTACCTGGTTCAGGAGGTCTGCAACGCGCTGTTCGACGCGCTCTTCCACATCCTGCCGCTGGGCACCCAGATGGACGCCGTCGAGGCGACGCCCGCGCGCCTGCATCGCGAGCTGCCCTGGTCGGAAGAGGCCAAGGCCCTGCTCGAGGACTGCCTGGAGCTGCAGCCGGTGCTGGTGCGGATCTCCGCCGCCAAGCGTCTGCGCGATGCCGCCGAGGCCCGCGCCCGGCAGGCCGGCGCAGCCCGCGTCCAGGCCGACCATGTCGATCGTGTCGCCAGCCGCGAAGGAGCCTTCGCATGAGCGCACCGAGCCAGCACCGGCGGCAAGACGGCCGCAGCAGAACCGTTCCCGAGGGGAGGAGAGACGCATGACCATGCAGTTCACCGCGCGCCATTCGGAGCAGGATCATCTGCGCCGGGTGAAGTCGCTGGCCTCCGACCGGCGCATGTGCCGGCGCCTGACCACCCTGTCGATGCCCTTCTTCCTCGCCGCCGCGCTGGTGCAGAGGGTGCTGCGCCCCGCTCCCGCCGGCCCGCGGATCTCGCTCGTCGCCGAGGCGCGCGCCCAGGCCAACGCCACCATTCCCTTCATGTTCATGGGCTGAGGCCGGGACGCGAGGGGGCACGCGCTTTCGCCCGGGTTTCGGGCGGAAGGAACTGCCGGGGGTCGAAGCCCGGCAGCCAGCCGCACGGCTTCGTGCGGTAACGGCCGCAAGGCCAAAGGAGAGAAGATCATGACAGAGAGAGACTCACTGTCAGGGTTGACCGAAGCGGAAGCCAAGGAATTCCACGGCTTCTTCATCACGAGCTTCATCGCCTTCACGGTCATCGCCGTGATCGCGCATTTCCTGGTCTGGTCATGGCGGCCCTGGCTGCCCGGACCCAACGGATATGCGTCCCTCGATGAAGGCGTGAAGACGGCCCTGACCACCGCCGTTTCGCTGATTTCATAAGAAAGGAGCGGAACCATGTGGAAAATCTGGCTGCTGTTCGATCCGCGTCGCACGCTGATCGCGCTGTTCACCTTCCTCTTCGGGCTCGCGATCCTGATCCACTTCATCCTGCTCTCGACGAACAGGTTCAACTGGATCGAAGGCCCGCGGAAGGCCGCCGCCGTGCTGCAGATCGAGGCTCCGACCTCGGATGTGACGATCTCGCGGATCGGCTGACGACACTGGTGGACGGGGTACGGGATTCGTCCCGGTCCCGTCTGCCGCTCCGACCGGCCCCTGCCGGGACCACACCGTTCAGACGAGGCGCGGCCCTGAATGCCGGCGCCCGCGGAGGGATGCGACGATGGCTCTGCTCAATTTCGAACGCAAATACCGCGTCAGAGGCGGCACGCTGATCGGAGGCGATCTCTTCGACTTCTGGGTCGGCCCCTTCTATGTCGGGTTCTTCGGGGTCGCGACGGTGTTCTTCGCGGCGCTGGGCACGGCGCTGGTGTTCTACGGCGCGGCGATCGGCCCGACCTGGAACCCCTGGCTGATCTCGATCAACCCGCCCTCGCCGGAATACGGGCTGCGCTTCGCGCCGCTCAAGGAAGGCGGGCTCTGGCAGATCATCACGATCTGCGCGACCGGCTCCTTCGTCTCCTGGGCGCTGCGCGAAGTCGAAATCTGCCGCAAGCTCGGCATGGGCTATCACGTGCCCGTGGCCTTCGGCTTCGCGATCCTCGCCTATGTGACGCTGGTGATCATCCGGCCCTTCCTGCTCGGCTCCTGGGCCTATGGCTTTCCCTACGGGATCTTCAGCCATCTCGAATGGGTCTCGAATGTCGGCTACCAGTATCTCCAGTTCCACTACAACCCGGCGCATATGATCGCGGTGAGCTTCTTCTTCACCAGCGCGCTGGCGCTGTCGCTGCATGGCGGCCTGATCCTCTCGGCGACGAATCCCAGGCGCGGCGAGCCGGTGAAGACGCCGGAGCACGAGAACAGCTTCTTCCGCGACACGATCGGTTATTCGATCGGCACGCTCGGCATCCACCGTCTCGGCCTCTTCCTGGCGGTCTCGGCCTCCTTCTGGAGCGCGGTCTGCATCGTCATCAGCGGGCCCTACTGGAGCGAGGGCTGGGCCGAATGGTGGGACCTGTCGCGCCACTTCTCGATCTGGCGCTGAACCCGCCCCACGACGCCTGGCCGCGGCGCGCCGCGGCCTCCTCATCCCGGTTCTCCAAGGATCAAGGCGATGGCCACCTACCAGAACATCTTCACCCGGGTTCAGATTCATGGCGCGCCGGATCTCGGCGTGCCGATCCCGAGCCGTGGGACCCGCCGCGGGACGGCGACCCGCGTCGTGCATCTCTTCGGCATGATCGGCGACGCGCAGGTCGGTCCGATCTATCTCGGCTGGACCGGCGTCACCTCGATCGTCTGCGGCATCATCGCCTTCGAGATCATCGGGCTCAACATGCTGGCCTCGGTGAACTGGGATCCGATCCGCTTCGTGCGCGAGCTGTTCTGGCTCCAGCTCGCGCCGCCGCTGCCGCAGCACGGGCTGACCATCCTGCCGCCGCTGAAGGAGGGCGGCTGGTGGCTGCTCGCCGGCTTCTTCCTGACGACCTCCATCCTGCTCTGGTGGGTGCGAACCTATAACCGGGCGCGGGCGCTCGGCATGGGCACGCATGTCGCCTGGGCCTTCGCCTCGGCGATCTGGCTCTATCTCGTGCTCGGCTTCATCCGGCCGCTGCTGATGGGGAGTTGGAGCGAGGCGGTGCCGTTCGGCATCTTCCCGCATCTCGACTGGACGCAGAATTTCTCGCTGCGCTACGGCAACCTCTTCTACAATCCCTTCCACGCGCTCTCGATCGCCTTCCTCTACGGTTCGGCGCTGCTCTTCGCGATGCATGGCGCGACGATCCTGGCGGTCTCGCGCTATGGCGGCGACCGCGAGATCGAGCAGATCGTCGACCGCGGCACGGCCTCGGAGCGCGCCGCCCTGTTCTGGCGCTGGACGATGGGCTTCAACGCCACGATGGAGTCGATCCATCGCTGGGCCTGGTGGTTCGCGGTGCTCTGCACGCTGACCGGCGGTATCGGCATCCTGCTCAGCGGCACGGCGGTCGATAACTGGTACGAATGGGCGATCAAGCACAAGTTCGCCCCGAGCGACCCGACGATGTGGCCGGCGACGCCGGTTCCGCCCGCGCGGCCCTGAGCACGCCGCGCGATCCTCGACCGCGACCGAGCGGACGATCCCTGGGAGGCCGGCGACGGCCTCCCTTTTTCATGCCGCCAGGACGTCGGCCGAGGGTTGCTTGCAGCCTGCGCAGGACGCTGAAGGGCGGACCCTCCCAATGGAAAAGGCCGGGCGCTGGGCCCGGCCTTGTCGTGTCTGCAGCGGGAGATCCGTTTCAGGCGGCGCGGCGCAGCCCGACCTGGCCCCAGATCGCCGCCAGCGCGCCGACCAGCGCCTCGATGTCGGCGTCAGAGTGCAGCGGCGACGGCGTGATCCGCAGCCGCTCGGTGCCGCGCGGCACAGTCGGGTAGTTGATCGGCTGGACATAGATGTCGAAGCGCTCGAGCAGCTCGTCACTGATGCGCTTGCACAGCACGGGATCGCCGACCATCACCGGGACGATGTGGCTGGGGTTCGGCATGTGCGGGATGCCGGCGGCGTCGAGCCGGGCCCGCACAGCGGCGACGCGATCCTGCTGGCCGGCGCGCTCGCTCTGGCTCGCTTTGAGGTGGCGCACCGATGCGAGCGCCCCGGCGGCGAGCGCCGGCGGCAGCGAGGTCGAGAAGATGAAGCCCGAGGCGAAGCTGCGGATGAAATCGCAGGTCGCGGCGCTGGCGGCGATGTATCCGCCCATGATGCCGAAGCCCTTGGCCAACGTGCCTTCGATCACGTCGAGCCGGTGGCTCAGGCCCTCGCGCTCGGTGACGCCGCCGCCGCGCGGCCCGTAAAGGCCGACCGCATGGACCTCGTCGATATAGGTCATGGCGCCGAATTCCTCGGCGAGATCGCAGAACTCCGCGATCGGCGCGATGTCTCCGTCCATCGAGTAGACGGATTCGAAGGCGAGCAGTTTCGGCCGGCGCGGATCGATGGCCTGGAGCTTGCGGCGCAGATCGTCGGGATCGTTATGGGTGAAAACGACCTTGTCGGCCCGCGAATGCCGGATGCCCTCGATCATCGAGGCGTGGTTGAGCGCGTCGGTGACGACGACGCAGCCCGGGATCCGGGAGGCCAGGGTCGAGAGCGAGGCCCAGTTCGACATGTAGCCGGAGTTGAACAGCAGCGCGGCTTCCTTGCCGTGCAACTCGGCGAGCTCGCGCTCGAGCAGCACGTGATAATGGTTCGTGCCGCTGATGTTGCGCGTGCCGCCGGCGCCGGCGCCGCAGCCGTCGATCGCGCCATGCATGGCCGCGAGCACGTCGGGGTTCTGGCCCATGCCGAGATAATCGTTGGAGCACCAGACCGTGACGTCGCGCGGTCCGTCCGTGCCATGGAAAGTGGCGCGGGGAAACTGGCCCGCCTTGCGCTCCAGATCGGCGAAGACGCGGTACCGGCCTTCCTTGTGGAGCCCGTCGAGTTCCTGGCGGAAGAACATCTCGTAATCCATCGGCGGCCTCCAGATGCGCGCTGTCGCGCTATGCGACGAGGGTTGGCGGGGGAACGGCGCGCGGAGTCGCGAGGCCGGTGGCGGGGGGCAGGACAGGCCGGGTGCCGGGAGCCGGGTGTTCGGCACCTGCGGTTTCGCGCGAGCGCAGGCCCCAGGCCCAGAGATCGGCCACCGGAAGCGGCAGCACCAGGAACCAGTGCTCGATCACGCCGAGCACGGCGAAGGTCGCCAGCAGAACGAAGCCGGTGACCAAGAAAGGGTCGTTCGCGCGCACGACGCTGTGGACGAGCCAGGCGCTGAGCAGCGTCGCGGCCGTGACCGAGAGCGGGAACAGCAGGTTCATCGCGCGCTGGCGAAAATGGCTCTTCAGATAGGCGAGGTGGTCGGGCAGAAACTCGACCGTCGTATTGGGCACGCCGAGGAAGATGTTGAGCTTGGTCGAGAGCCGCATGGCGAAAAGCAGGGCGAAGGTGGCGAGCCCGAAGCGGTTGGCGCCGCCGGCTGTGAGCAGCGCGACCAGTGCCAGGGAGGCGAGCAAGGCGAGCTCGTGATGCAGGATCGCCCGGGTCGCGGCGGCGAAACGCGCGCGCCCCCGCAGCGCAGGGTCGCAGGGTGCGCGGTTCGGCCCCGCGACATAGCCGAGCAGGAAGGCGAGCTCGTTCCAGCCCCAGACGACGAGGGCGCTGAACACGGCGAGATAGGCGCCGGCGACGCTGGTGTCGCCGGCGGTGGCGGCCAGTCCCCAGAAAGCAGCAAGCAAAGCGAGCGTGGCGCCCGCCAGGCTCCAGCGGAAGGTCGCCTTCGGCAGCCCGTCGAGATAGAGGATCGCCCCGGTGGAGAACCACCAGGCGATCAAGGTCGCGACGATCGGCAGCCCATAGGTGACCAAGACGAAGGCTCCCTTCAATAGGCCGGCTGCAGCCGGCTGGTGAGCGGGATCTCGTTCTTGATGGTCGGCAGCAGGTAGAGTTTCAGCAGGGCGTAGCCGACCTGGGCCTGATAGGCGCGCATCCGGATCTGCGCGGCCAAACCACCCTGCTCGGACGTTTCGGCGATCTTGCCGGCGAGGATGCGGACGCGCTCCAGCCCGGCGCGGAACTTCGGATTGTCCGTGTCGAGGACGACCGGGAAGACCTGGCGGGAGATTTCCGAGGTGATGCGGAAGACCTCGAAATCATACTGGGTGGGATTGATGTCGAGCGCCTTGTGGAACTCCGGCCGGACATGGTCGCGCACATACATCGTCGCGAAGACGGCCAGCAGGAAGAAGCGCACCCAGAGCTTGTTGCCGCCGGTCAGGAGGTGCGGGTTCGCGCGCATCAGCAGCGAGAAGGCCTCGCCATGGCGGAACTCGTCGTTGCACCACTCCTTGAACCACCGGAAGATCGGGTGGAAGCACTTGTCGGGATGGCGCTCGAGGTGCCGGAAGATGGTGATGTAGCGAGCGTAGCCGATCTTCTCGGAGAGATAGGTCGCGTAGAAGATGAATTTCGGCTTGAAGAAGGTGTATTTCTTGGCCTTCGTCAGGAAGCCGAGATCGACGCCGATGCTGAACTCCTTGAGCGCGTCGTTGATGAAGCCGGCATGGCGGGCCTCGTCGCGGCTCATGTATTTGAACAGCTCGCAGATGTCGGGATTGGTGCCGCGCTTGCGCATCTCTGCATAGAGGACGCAGCCGGAGAACTCGGCCGTCAGCGACGACACGAGGAAGTCGATGAACTCCTTGCGCAGCGGCTCGGGGATCTTCTCGAGCTCCAGCTTCCAGTCGGCGTTGCGGGTGAAGTGGCCCTTGTTGGGGTCGCTCTTCATCTCGGCGATCAGCACGTCCCATTCGGCCCGCACCGGCGTGACGTCGATCTTGTCGAGCTCGTCGAAATCGGTGGTGTAGAAGCGCGGCGTCAGCATCGTGTCCTGCTGGGCCATGCGGGTGGCTTCGTTGGGGGCCTTGCGCATGGCGCCGGCCGGGAAGGTTGCGGCAGTCATAGCTTGCTCCTTTCCGAGAAGCTGAATTCGAGAAGCTCCATGAATTCGGCGCGTCCGGAGATCTTGGTCCAGAGCTGCTCGAGCCAGCCGGCGCGCTTCACCGTCGCGATGCGGCGGAAGGTCTGGACCTCGCCGTAAGGGACCTTGATCGGCTCGCCATGGACGATGACTTCGTCGCCGGGGCGGATCTTGATGTCGCCGTCGAGCGTCACATGGGCGTGCAGGCTCTCGAAGGTATGGGACACCTCGATTGTACAGCCGACGTCGAACTGCTTCGGCTCGGCCATGGTTCTGTCCGTCAACGTGAAATCGGTCATGGGCGGTTCTCCCGGGAGGACAGGAAGCGCGCGAAGGTGGCGGCGTTGCCGGGGCCGAAGGCGTCGAGCTCGATGCGTCCGCCGGTGGCGGGATCGCTCAGGCTGAGCCGGCCGTTCTCGCGGCGTTCCAGACGAAAGGGCAGGTCTCGCGGCAGGCCGGCCTGTTTGCGCTGGCGCGCCAGGCTTCGCATCGTGCCGCGGATGAAGCCGTCGGCGCCGACGGCGATGGTCTCGAGTTCCCGGCCGGCGCCGTCGCGGACGAGGACCGAACCGTCCTCCCGGTCCTCGAAGCGCAGATCGGCCTTGGCAATGGTCGGGCTGTCGGGGATCCCGGTGGCGCCGATGCCGGTCTGGCGCGCGAGGCCGGCGATGGCGATCGTCGCGACAGCGAGCACCGCCATGCCGACCAGAGCCCAGCGCGGCGGCGACAGGCTGGCCGAGGCGGGTGGGGGAAGGGCCGTGTCGCTCATCGCCGCCTCCTCAGCTCGCGGCGGCCATGCCCTGCGGCAGGCGCGCATCATTGGCGGCGGTCGCGGGCTGGGGCAGGGAGACCGCGCTGCCGGCATGGGTGGCGAGCGCGCGGGCGAGGATGCCGGCGGCACGCTCGGCCTCGGGCAATTCGCGCAGCATCGGTTCCGGACGGGCGAGCCGCCAGGGCCGGGCATGGGGCCAGAGCACGATGTAGGAAATGCGCTCGCCCGGCACGAGGCCGACCGGAATGTCGCCGCTGCCGCCGCGACGCAGCTTCAGCCCCGCCTGCGCGACGAGCGCGAAGGGCAGGTTGATCGTCATCGGCAGGGCGATGCCGAAGCGGAGCACGAGGCGCCGGCTGGTGATGGTGTAGACCGTGCCGCGCGCCGCGAGGAAGGCGAGCCCTGCGAGGAGGCCGGCGGCGACGCTGCCGGCGAGCGTCAGCCAGGTCATCGGCAGCAGCGTGGCCGCGAGCGGCGTGCCCTGAACCAGGGCCAGCACCGGCTGTGCCGCGACGAGGGCGCCGAAATAGCAGGTGACCTCGCGCAGATGGAAGGCGCGCCAGGCGAGGCCCCGCCAGTCGGGCCCCCCTTGCCAGAGGATGGTCTCGCCCTCCGGGGGCAGGGCAGGCAGGCCGGGGACCGGTTCGAAGGCGAAATCGTCCTGGCTCATAGCAGCGGCTCCGCACGGTGCGGCGTCGCATAGAGGGTGCCGGCGCCGTAATAGGCGCAGATCTTCTCCTCCTCGAGCCGGGTCACGGAGTCGGGCTTGCGGAGCGCCGGCACATCGGCGAACTGGCTCGCCAGCAGCGCCTCGACCTTGATCCGCCCGACGCCGGGTTTCACGCCGCGCTTGATGTCGGAGAAGGTCACGGGCAGCAGCACGTTGCGTCCGTTCGGGAGGGCGACCTCGAAATAGCGCAGCAGCGCCTCCGAGCGGTCGACCCAGAGATCGACGACCTTGCCTGCCACCTTCATGTCCGCGCCGATGACGTCGTAGCCGCGAGGATCTTCCTCGGCCGAGACCGCGTAGCCGGTGGCGACGCGAACGGGCAGGAGCTTGATGTGGTTGTCGTAGCTCATCTCCGGCGCGTCGACCCGCTCCGCCCAGGAGCCGGGGCCGATCGAGTCCAGCATCGGATTGGCGCCGGTGGGGGCCAGCGGCGCGCCGGGGAATTTCGCCGTCGGCCGCGCCGCCAGCACCCGGCCGTCGGGGCGACCGTTCGGTGCCTGGACGGTGGTGCCGTTGGAGAGGCGGAAGGTCTTGGGCGCCGGGAAGAAGACCAGGCTCGGCGGCAGGAACTTGCCGGGATGGGTGTCGGATTCGAGCGGGTAGCCCTCGCGCCGGTCCTCGCGGCGCAGATAGACCACGAGCCCGGCGAAGAAGATCCAGAACAGCCAGATCGTGACCTGGGCGACGTCGATATATCCCATGATCTCACGCATCAGAGAGCCCTCCTTGCAGGGTCTTCGTTCGGGTCGCGGTCATCCTGGAAACTCCGCCAGGCCGAACCGTGTCGCGGGGAGAGGCCGTGCGACGGCAGCGCTTCGCACCAGCGGGCCGATGGCGACCAGCGTGGCGAAGAGCAGCGCGACCTCGATGTGATAGACGGCGTGATAGGCGGCCGCCGGCTCAGCCAGGCCCGGTCCCAGCGTGCCGCTGCTCGCGAGCGCCGCGAAACCGTCCCGGATGGCGCCGCCGAGCGCGATGGCAAGCCCTGCGGCGGTTGCCTGGGCGGCACCCCAGATGCCGACGGCGAGCCCGGCCTGAGGGCCGTCGTCGAGCTCCATGGCAATGGTCAGGGTGCCGACGGCGAAGAGGCCGCCGCCGAAGCCGATCAGCCCCGTGCCAAAGCGGAACAGGCCCGGCGCCTCGATGGCACCGGCGAAGATCACGCAGGGGAAGGCGACGAGGCCGCAGACCAGACCCAGCGCGGCGAGGCGGTGCGGATCGACGCCCGCATTCAGGGCACGCGCTGCCAGCGCGAAGGCGGCCAGCGAGCCTGTGGCGAGAAGGGCGGTCAGGATCGTCGTGCCGCTGACGCTCAGCTTCAGCACCTGGGCGCCGTAGGGCTCGAGGATCACGTCTTGCATGTTGAAGGCGGCGGTGCCGAGCGCGACCGCCACGAGAAAGCGCGTCGCGCCCGGCCGCGCGAGGAAGCCCTGCAGCATGGCGGCGAAGGCCGGGCGCTCGCGGTCGAAGCGCGTCAAGGTCGGGTTGCGGGCTTCCTGTTTCCAGAGCGCGACGACGTTCAGCACCATGGTGACGACGGCGGCACCCTGCACCACCTGGATCAGGCGCAGGGGCGAGAAATCGGCCAGCAGCCAGGCGAAGACCAGCCCACTCGCGACCATGCCGACGAGCAGGGCGACATAAAGCAGCGCGACGACGCGGGCGCGCGTCGCGGGCGTGGCGAGGTCGGTTGCGAGCGCCAGCCCGGCGGTCTGCGTCGTGTGGAGGCCGGCTCCCACGAGCAGGAAGGCGAGCGCGGCGCCGATCTGGCCGTAGAGCACCGGGCCGACGCCGTCTCCCGAGAGAACGAGCAGCGCGAAGGGCATGATCGCGAGCCCGCCGAACTGCAGCAGCGAGCCGAACCAGATATAGGGCACGCGGCGCCAGCCCAGCACCGAGCGGTGCATGTCCGAGCGATGGCCGATGAGTGCGCGCAGCGGCGCGAACAGGAAGGGCAGGCAGACCATCGCCGCGACCAGCGTCGCGGAGACGTTCAATTCGACGATCATCACCCGATTGAGCGTGCCGACCAGCAGCACGGTGGCCATCCCGACCGCGATCTGGAAAAGCGAGAGCCGCAGGATCCGGCCCAGCGGCAGCTCCGGCGAGGCCGCATCGGCAAAGGGCAGCCAGCGCGGAGCGATCCGCGTCAGACCCTTCACGAAGGCGGCCGAGACCGGGTTCATCGGGCGACGAGCTCCAGGGCCTGGGATTTGTAGAAGGCGCTGGACACCCGCTCGCTGCGGCCGATCCGCCAGGGAGAGAGGCTGCGCTCGCCGGCGATGGCCCGCGCGAGGGTGCCAGAGCTGACGGGCTCGATCGCGGGCGCCCGGTCCGCCCGGGGGAAGGCGAGGCCGGCCCAGTGCATCAGCGTCAGCGCCGGCGTGCGCGGCGCGTGGGTGACCAGCATCGAGCCGGCCGTGCGCTCGGCCAGGCGCGACAGGGCGCCGACGATGTCCGCGGCCTTGTAGTGGATCAGCGAGTCCATCGCGACGACATGGTCGAAGCGGCCGAGCGCGGGATCGAGCATGTCGCCGGTGCGGAAGCTGATCGAGCCGCCGCAGAGCTTGCGCGGGCAGCGGTCCTGCGCGAGCGCGACGAGGGTGGGCGAGAGGTCGATGGCGGTGACATGGGCGCCGCGTAGGGCGCATTCGACGGCCAGCGCCCCGGTGCCGCAGCCGGCGTCGAGGATGCGGGCGCCGCGGATGTCGTCGGGCAGCCAGGCGAGAAGCTTGTTGCGCATGGCCTCGCGGCCGGCGCGCACCGTGGCCCGGATGCCGCTGACGGGCGCGTCGGTGGTCAGCCGCGCCCAGGCATCGACCGCGGTGCGGTCGAAATAGGTCTGCAGCTCGCCGCGACGCTGGATGTAATTGGCGTCCGCCATCACTCGTACCCCAGGAAATCGAAGATCTCGCGATCCTTCATCGGGCGGGCGTCGAGCGCCGGCCCGCCGGCCCAGAGCTGCTCGGCGAGGTTCATGTACTCGCGCTGGACCGCGAGAACCTCGGGCGCATCGCCCATCTCGAACAGCGTCGCCTTCTTCAGCCGCGAGCGGCGGATGGCGTCGAGATCGGGGAAATGGGCGAGGCGCTTCAGGCCCGTGGCGGCGTTGAAGCGGTCGATCTCGTCCGTGCCGGCGGAGCGGTTGGCGATGACGCCACCAACGCGGACCTCGTAGTTCTTCGACTTCGCCTTGATGGCGGCGACGATGCGGTTCATCGCGAAGATCGAGTCGAAGTCGTTGGCAGTGACGATGACGGCCCGCTCGGCGTGCTGGAGAGGCGCCGCGAAACCGCCGCAGACGACGTCGCCGAGCACGTCGAAGATCACCACGTCGGTGTCTTCGAGCAGGTGGTGCTCCTTGAGCAGCTTCACGGTCTGGCCGACGACATAGCCGCCGCAACCGGTGCCGGCCGGCGGCCCGCCGGCCTCGATGCACATGACGCCGTTATAGCCTTCGAAGCAGAAATCCTCGACGCGCAGCTCCTCCGAATGGAAGTTCACCGTCTCGAGCACGTCGATGACGGTGGGCATCAGCTTCTTGGTCAGGGTGAAAGTGGAATCGTGCTTGGGGTCGCAACCGATCTGCAGCACGCGCTTGCCCATCTTCGAGAAGGCGACGGACAGGTTGGACGAGGTCGTCGACTTGCCGATGCCGCCCTTGCCGTAGACGGCAAAGACCTTGGCGCTCTCGCAGGCCATGAGCTGGTCCATCTGGACCTGGACCGAGCCTTCGCCGTCCTCGCCCGGAGGCGGCGGCGTCTTGGCGCGGTAGTCGGCCTTGAGGCCGGGATGCTGGAACAGGACGGTCATGCCCGGGCCTCGTTGGAATGCTCGCCGCTTCGCTCACGGGCCTGACGCTCCGCGGGGCCCGGTCGGTGGGCTGAGGCCTGCTCCGTCGCGCGCGGGGCGTCGGGGGCGATGGCACCGTCGCCCATCAGGGCGCGGCGCCGGTCAATCATGACCATCGCCAGAAGGGTGGGGACGAAATCAGCGGCCGAAATGGGCTTTGGCATCGTAGAGAGTCTCCACCGTGATCGGGCTGATCCCGCGTTCGCCTGCAAATTTTTCGGTGTTGCGCCGCGCCTTGCCGCGCACGAAGAACGGGATCTTCTTGAGTTCGAGCTCGGCATCGGGCGCCCAGCTGAGGACGATCGGCCTGTCGGCGACCATCACCTCCACCGCGACCTCCGCGTCTGTCGCGGCGACGGCCGGTGCCGTCTCGACAGGTTCGGAGCCCGGTGCCGGACGACCGGCAGGGGGCTTGGCCCCATGTCCGAGATGCGAGGAGCCGGCGCCGTCGTTGAACTCGAAATCGTCGCGGAACATGCCGAGCAGGTGCTCCTCGAGGCCCATCATCAGCGGATGGACCCAGGAGTCGAAGATGACGTTGGCACCCTCGAAGCCCATCTGCGGCGAGTAGCGCGCCGGGAAATCCTGGACATGGACCGGCGCCGAGATCACCGCGCAGGGGATGCCGAGGCGCTTGGCGATGTGGCGTTCCATCTGCGTGCCGAGCACGAGCTCGGGCTGGAGCTCGGCACAGGCCGCCTCGACCTCGAGATAGTCCTCGGTGATCAGGGCCTCGAGGCCGAGCCGGGCGGCGGCCTCGCGGACGTCGCGGGCGCGCTCGCGGGAATAGGTGCCGAGGCCGACGACCTTGAAGCCGAGCTCCTCGCTGGCGATGCGGGCGGCGGCGATGGCGTGGGTGGCGTCGCCGAAGACGAAGACGCGCTTGGCTGTGAGATAGGTCGAGTCGACCGAGCGCGAGTACCAGGGCAGGCGCGAGGTCTCGTCGGCCAGCACCGCCGTGGCGTCGACGCCGGCGAGGCGGGCCACCTCGGTGATGAAGTCGCGGGTCGCGCCGACGCCGATCGGCACGCTGGCGATAGTCGGCTGGCCGAAGGCGCGCTTGAGCCATTGCGCGGCCAGGCCCGCGATCTCGGGATAGAGCACGACGTTGAAATCGGCCTGGCCGAGCCGGGCGATGTCGGCGGCGCCGGCCTGCCAGGGCGCGACGACGTTCACGGCCACGCCGAGCCGCGCCAGCAGGTCCTTGACGGCGCGGACATCGTCGCGGTGACGGAAGCCGAGCGCGGTGGCGCCGAGGATGTTGCAGCGGGCCGGCTCGCCGGGCGCGCGGGCGGGGCGGGCGGTGCCCGGAGGCAGCATGTGCGGGCCCGCCAGCGTGCGCACGAGCTGGTAGAAGGTCTCGGCCGCGCCCCAGTTCTCCTTGCGCTGATAGGAGGGCAGCTCGAGCGGAATCACCGGGATCGGCAGGCCGAGCGCGCGGGCGAGACCCGCCGGATCGTCCTGGATCAGCTCGCCGGTGCAGGAGGCCCCGACCAGCATGGCCGCCGGCTTGAAGCGCTCATAGGCGTCATGGGCGGCGCGCTGGAACAGATCGGCGGTGTCACCGCCGAGATCGCGCGCCTGGAAGGTGGTGTAGGTCACGGGCGGGCGCTGGCCGCGCCGCTCGATCATGGTGAAGAGCAGGTCGGCATAGGTGTCGCCCTGGGGGGCGTGCAGGACGTAGTGCACGTCGGTCATCGCGGCCGCGATCCGCATCGCGCCGACATGGGGGGGGCCTTCATAGGTCCAGACGGTGAGCTGCATCGCTACACCTCCAGCGCCGCGCGCCGGTTCAGGGGCCGCGCGAACAGCTCGGCGAGATCGCCGGCCTGTTCGAAGCCCTGAATCGGCGTGAATACGAGCTCGATCGCCCATTTCGTGGTCAGGCCCTTCGCCTCCAGCGGATTGGCGAGGCCGAGCCCGCAGACCGTGATGTCGGGCGCCGCCGCGAGGCAGCGGTCGAGCTGGCGGTCGACGTCCTGCCCCTCGCTGAGCTGGACGCCGGCCGGCAGCAGGGCGAGGTCCGCCGCGAGATGCTCCTTGTGGAGGTAGGGCGTGCCGACCTCGACCAGCTCCATCTCCAGTTCGCGAGACAGGAAGCGGGCGATCGGAATCTCGAGCTGGCTGTCGGGAAAGAAGAAGATGCGCCGGCCGCGCAGGGCGGCGCGCGAATGGTGCAGCGCTTTCACGGCGCGCTCGCGCGGTGCGGCGATGGCGGCGTCGAAGACCGCATCCGCGACGCCGAAGGCTTCGGCAGCGGCGCGCAGCCAGGCGGCGGTGCCCTCGGCGCCGAGCGGGAAGGGGGCGGCGAGCCGCGTCGCGCCGCGGTTCTCAAGGGCGCGGGCCGTCTCGCCGAGGAAGGGCTGGACGAGCAGATAGCGGGTGTTCGGACCCACGGCCGGCATGTCCGCGGCACGACGGGCCGGCAGGAAGGCGAGGCGGGCGATGCCCATCGCGGCGAAGAGCCGGCGGAACTGGTCCTCGACCGCATCCGCCAGCACCCCGACGACGAGCAGCGAGGCTTCCGCGCCGGCGGGTTCGGCCGGCAGGGTCGGGACGAGCGCGGTCAGGCAGGCGTCCTCGCCTTGAGTGAAGGTCGTCTCGATGCCGCTGCCTGAATAGTTCAGCACCCTAACCTGCGGCGCGAAGCGCTGGCCAAGCCGCAGCGCGGCCCGCGAGAGGTCGAGCTTGATGACCTCGGAGGGGCAGGAGCCGACGAGAAAGAGCATCCGGATCTCGGGCCGTCTCGCAAGCAGGCGCTCGACCACGGCGTCGAGCTCGGCATTGGCGTCGGCCAGCCCTGCGAGGTCCTTCTCCTCGATGATCGCCGTGGCGAAGCGCGGCTCGGCGAAGATCATCACGCCGGCGGCCGACTGCATGAGATGGGCGCAGGTGCGCGAGCCGACGATCAGGAAGAACGCGTCCTGGATCTTGCGGTGCAGCCACATGATCCCGGTCAGGCCGCAGAACACCTCGCGCTGGCCGCGCTCGCGCAGGACCGGCGGGGCGTCGCAGCCCGAGGCGGGCACCGGCGTGGCGAGGAGCGGCGCGTTCATGATGCCAGTTCCAGCCGGTCGTCGAGCGCGCCGGGGGCGGCCGCGGCCTGCAGGCGGGCCGCGCGCAGCTTCAGCAGGAACTGCGCGGCGTTGACGACATAGGTGGCGTAGGCGGCGAGCGCGATCAGCATCTGCTCGGCCGGGGTCAGCCAGCCCGTGACGATGGCGACCAAATAGGCCGTGTGCAGCGCGATCACGACGAAGCTGACCGCGTCCTCCCAGAAGAAGGCAGGCGCGAAGAGATAGACCCCGAAAACGTCGCGCTCCCACAGGGCTCCCGTCACCATGATGGTGTAGAGCACCAGCGTCTTGAGGATGATCGACAGGTTCGCGGCGTCATAGCCCGCGCCGGTTGCGAGATAGCGCAGCACGAGCGCGAGGCTGACGAGGAAGACGAGGAACTGAAGGGGGGCGAGCAAGCCCTGGACCAGCGTCCAGCGGGAAGCGTCCCGGCGACGACGCTGCTCGGGCGTGTAGAGCGTCTTGACGCTGCCTTCCCTCGGCCCTGCCGGCATCGGACGTCTCCGGTCCGCTGCGCCGCTGGCGGATCGCCGCGGCGTCGATGGGGGAGATTGGCGTCCTCCAGAGTATGTGTCAACTCATCATGACACTTTGCTGCGCTGCAATGTCAAATTGAGTGGACATTCGTATTGCGACTGCCTAAGGTTTGGTCGCTGCTTCGTGAGCGGCCCGGCAGTTCCAGCGCGTCGCGCTCCCCCCGACCGCTGTCGGAGTAGATCAGTGTGAACGCGCTGGTCCTTTTGTTGTTTTCGCAACAGTTTATCGGTGATCTGTCGCTGCGATTGCCTACGAATACAGTTTCGATCGATAATCATTTCACGATTGCGGTCAGCGCGATGTCGTGCTTCAATCTTTGACATAGGTCAAAGGAACTGCCTTCCAGACCGTCGGTGCCTTCGGGCGCCATCACGTAACAGGACCGACAGAGTTCCTGGCTGGATCGGACGGTTGCCTGAGGGAGGTGACCTCATGCCTGACTCGGGACGCGCTTTCCTGGCTGCTCGATCGACCTACTCCGAGGACCAGGCCGCGCGACGCGACCTGCCCGGGGCGGAGTGGTGTCCCCTCGACGGTCTTGGTCCCGCCGCGGTACCCGGACTGAGAGCCGATCTCGCTCGCACCATCGAGGCCGAGATCATTCCGAGGCTGATGCTCGCGCATCGGGCGCCCGGCTCGGCTGGCGCCAAGAGCGAGCCTCAGGCGACCATCGTCATTGACGACAGCGACATCGCGGTCTTCGCCGAAATGATCGTCCACAAGCCGCTCTCGGCGGCGCGGGCGCATCTCGATGCGCTGCGGGGCCGCGGGCTGACGGCCGAAGCGATCATCACCACGGTTCTGTCATCGACGGCGCGCCATCTCGGCGTGCTCTGGGAGCAGGACCGCTGCAGTTTCGTCGATGTCACGGTCGGGCTGTCGCGGCTGCAACAATTGCTGCGCGTCTACGGGCCTGATTTCGAACTGGCGCCGGCTCCCGAACTCGATCGCGGGCGAATGCTCCTGGCTGTCGTCCCGGGCGAGCAGCATACCTTCGGCCTCGCTGTGGTGGAAGAGTTCTTCCGCCGGGCGGGCTGGCAGGTGCAGTCCGAATTCCTGCCGTCGCGGGCGATCCTGCTCGGCCATGTCCGCAACAGTTGGTTCGACGTCGTCGGCCTCTCGGCCAGCGGCGAGGTCGCCGCGGCGGGCGTTGCGGCGATCGTCGAGGCGGTGCGGGCGACTGCGCTCAATCGCGACGTCCGCATCATGCTTGGCGGCAATCTGTTCTCGACCAATCCGGAGCTGGCTGTCTCGCTGGGTGCCGATCTCGGTGTTCGCGATGCGGCAGATGCGGTCCGCCAGATCGATCTCATGATCGACGGCAAAAAGATGCCTTGTTGAAGACCGGCTGGGCCTTTATCAGCTTCACGCTTGCTCGACGCCCGTCACAGCCAGGAACCGGGTTTTCGTCGCTATGGATGTCTTCGCGCCGCAGACGCCTACACTCGGGTTCAAGGGTCAGTCGGGCTGGCTCGGCAGACTCGCGCCGGAAACCGCCGGCAGCCTGATCACCGCCTCCAGCGACATCGCTCTCGTCCTCGACCGTGAGGGCGTGATCGTCGATGTGTCTTTGGGGACGCCGGAGCTTCGCCGCGAGGATTGCCGCTCCTGGATCGGACGGCCTTGGACGGAGGTGGTTTCGGTCGAGAGCCGGCCCAAGGTGCAGGATCTGCTCAAGGGCGCTGCCGACGAGGCGGCCATCCAGTTTCGGGAACTCAATCATCCGCTGCCGGGCGGGACGGACCTGCCGGTGCGCTATTCGGCGATGCAGGTCGGCCAGGACGGGACCATCGTCGCGCTGGGGCGCGATCTGCGCAACCTCGCCCATCTGCAGCAGCAGCTGGTCGAAGCGCAGCAGGCAATGGAGCGCGAATATGCGCGGCTGCGCATGGCCGAGACGCGCTACCGCATGCTCTTCCATTTGACGTCGGAGCCGGTGGTCATCGTCGAGGCGACGCAGCTGCGCGTGGTGGAAGCCAATCCCGCGGCGCAGCAGCACCTCGAACTGCCGGCCGACAAGCTGACCAATACCTCGATCCTGGCGGGGCTGGCGCCGGAGAGCGGCGAAGCGCTTCAGGGCATGCTGCGGACGGTGCAGGCGACCGGCCGCGCCGACGAGACGGAGATCGCGTTGGCCTCCGGCGGAAAGCGCTTCCGCGCGCTGGCCTCGGCCTTCCGCCAGGATCAGGCCGGCTATCTGCTGATCCGCCTGACGCCGCTCGCCGGCGAAGGCGCAGCCGGCTCAGGTTTCGAAAGCCGCATCCTTGGCCTGCTCGAGCACCTGCCCGACGGCTTCGTCGTCATCAGCCCCGAGCTCAAGATCCTCGAGGCGAACCGGGCCTTCCTCGATCTCGCACAGCTCTCGAGCAAGCATCAGGCCCTCGGTGAGCCTCTCGACATGTGGCTCGGGCGCCCCGGCATCGATCTGCAGTTGCTGATGGTGACGCTGACGGAGCACGGGGTCGTCCGTAACTTCAACACCATCATCCGTGGCCAGTTCGGGACGGTCGAGGAGGTCGAGATCTCGGCGGTACCGGCCCTGGGCGGGTCGACGCCGTCCTATGGCTTCGTCATCCGCAGCCTCGGTGTCCGCAATGCGCTGGCCGGCCAGCGCGGCCGCGGTCTTCCGCGCTCGGTCGAGCATCTGACGGAGCTGGTCGGGCGCGTCTCGCTGCGCGAACTCGTGCGCGAGACCACGGACGTCATAGAGAAGCTCTGCATCGAGGCGGCGCTCGAGCTGAGCAAGGACAACCGCGCCTCCGCCGCCAACATGCTCGGCCTCAGCCGCCAGAGTTTCTACGCCAAGCTGCGCCGTCACGGCCTTGGCGATCTCGACGATGGCGAGGACGATGGCAGCGATCTGAACTGAGGGAGAGCGGCGTCAATTTTAGTTGACGATCTTTGGCTTCCCGATTTGTCAATTTTGATTGACGGTTTTGGTGTGCGGGCCTAGCCTTCGGTCTATGAAGCGCTCGCCACCCGCAGCTGTTCAGACCCGCAGTCCGCGCTCTCGCGCCGGGCGGTCACCGTGCCCCGGATGTCGATCAGGGGCTGCGCGATGAGTGCGCCGCTGGGCTGGTTCGGGATCGTCCGTCTCGGGCTCGTCCAGACGGCGATCGGCGCCATCGTCGTTCTCACCACCTCCACCATCAACCGCGTCATGGTCGTCGAACTGGCGCTGCCGGCGGTGCTGCCGGGGCTTCTGGTTGCGCTGCATTACGCGGTTCAGATCCTGCGACCGCGCTGGGGGCACGGTTCCGACGTCGGCGGACGGCTGACGCCTTGGATCCTCGGCGGCATGGCGGTGCTGGCGCTCGGCGGCTTCGGCGCCGCCGTCGCGACCGCCCTGATGGGAAGCGCCTTCTGGCCCGGCGTCCTGCTCGCGGCCTTCTCCTTCGCGGCGATCGGCATGGGGGTCGGCGCCAGCGGCACCTGCCTGCTGATCCTGCTCTCGCGCCGGGTTGCCGATGCACGCCGGCCGGCCGCGGCGACCGTCGTCTGGGTGATGATGATCGCCGGATTCATCGTCACGGCCGGGCTCGTCGGCCATCTGCTCGATCCGTTCTCGACAGCGCGGCTCGTCGCGATCTCCGGCACGGTCAGCGCGATCGCGCTTACCGTGACCGTGCTGGCGGTCCGGGGTGTGGAAACTGAAGCCCGCGCCGCTGCACCTGACGAGCGGGTGGCCTCTGGCGACACGAGCTTCCGCATGGCCCTGCGGGAGGTCTGGGACGAGCCGCAGGCACGGCTCTTCGCCATCTTCATCTTCGTCTCGATGATCGCCTACAGCGCGCAGGACCTGATCCTCGAGCCTTTCGCCGGAACCGTCTTCGGCTTCACGCCGGGTGAGAGCACGCGGCTCGCCGGCGTCCAGAACGGCGGCGTGCTGACCGGGATGGTGCTCGTCGCCGTCGTCACGACGCTGGCCGGAGCGCGAGCCGGTTCGCTGCGGCTCTGGGCCGTCGGCGGCTGCCTCGCCTCGGCGCTGGCCTTGGCCGGGCTCGCCCTGTCGCCCTTCGTGGGGGCAAGCTTTCCGCTGCGCGGCACCGTCTTCGCTCTCGGCCTCGCCAACGGCGCCTATGCGGTGGCGGCGATCGGTTCGATGATGCGCCTCGTCGGCGAGGGCCGCTCCGAACGGCAGGGCGTGCGGATGGGGCTCTGGGGTGCGGCCCAGGGCGTCGCCTTCGGGCTCGGCGGGCTCTGCGGCGCCGGCGCCACCGATCTCGCACGGCATGTCACGGGCACGCCGGCCTTGGCCTATGCCGGCGTCTTCGCCGGCGAGGCCCTACTGTTCGTCGTCTCGGCCGTCCTCGCGCTGGCCGTGGCACGGCAGGCGACACAGCGCGAGCGCCGCACAACGCGCGACGGTGACGGACTTCTCCTTCCCAACCCAGGGTGACCGCGATGAATCAGGTCCAGCCGCCTCTGCATGACGAATCGGAGATGACCTATGACGTCGCCGTCGTCGGCGGCGGGCCCGCGGGAGCGACGGCGGCCGACGACCTCGCCCGTGCGGGACACAGCGTCGTGCTGATCGACCGGGCCGGACGGATCAAGCCCTGCGGTGGCGCGATTCCGCCACGGGCGATCCGCGATTTCGCGATCCCGCCCTCGCAGATCGTCGCCCGTATCGCCTGCGCCCGCATGGTCGCGCCTTCGGCGACCAGCGTCGATATGCCGATCGACGACGGCTATGTCGGCATGGTCGATCGCGAACCTTTCGACGAATGGCTTCGGGAGCGCGCGGCCCAGTCGGGTGCAAGGCGCATCACCGCGACCTTCGAACGGTTCGAGCGCGATCCCGACGGGACGGCGCGGCTACATCTGCGGCCGCGGGACGGCGAGGCGCCGCTCAGCCTGCGGGCGCGGATGGTGATCGGCACCGACGGCGCGAACTCGCCGCTGGCGCGCGCGGCGATGCCCGGCAGCAAGCGCCCGCCCTTCGTCTTCGCCTATCACGAGATCGTCCGCGTCCCGACCCAGGCCGGCGGCGGCTATGACGGCAAGCGCTGCGATGTGGTCTATCAGGGGCGGATCTCGCCCGATTTCTACGGCTGGATTTTCCCGCATGGAGGCACGGCCAGCATCGGCACCGGCAGCGCCCATAAAGGTTTTTCGCTCAAGGACGCGGTTGCCGTGCTACGCCGCGAGGCGGGGCTCGAAGGCGCCGAGACGATCCGCCGCGAGGGCGCGCCGATCCCGATGAAGCCTCTGAAGAAGTGGGACAATGGCCGCGACGTCCTGCTGGCGGGCGATGCCGCCGGGGTGGTCGCGCCGGCCTCGGGCGAGGGCATCTACTATGCCATGCTGGGCGGGCGGCTGGCGGGCGAGGCCGTCCAGCTCGCGCTGAAGACCGGCGATGCCCGCGCGCTCGCTACCGCCCGCAAGCGCTTCATGGCCGATCACGGCCGGGTCTTCTGGATTCTCGGCCTGATGCAGTGGATCTGGTATCGGAACGACAAGCGCCGCGAGCAGTTCGTGAAGCTGTGCCGCAATCGCGACGTGCAGAAGCTGACCTGGGATTCCTACATGAACAAGCAGCTGGTGCGCGGTAAGTTCATGGCCCATGTCAGGGTCTTCTTCAACGATCTCAGCCATCTGCTCGGCATGGCGCGCTGATGGCGCTGCCTGGGCTCGCGAGCGTCGTCGATCTGGCGCTCGCCATCATCGCGGTCGAGCTGCTGTTGATCGGGCTATTTCTGCGCCGCCGCCCTGGCGCATCGCTTGCGGGGTTGTTGCCGACCGTGCTGTCCGGCCTCGGGCTGCTGCTGGCGTTGCGCAGTGCGCTGGCCGGGGCGGCGCCGGCCCTGACGCTTGCGGCGCTCAGCTTCGGCGGCCTCGCCCATGTCGCGGATCTGGTGCTGCGGCTGCGGCGGCACGGCCCACGCTGAGGACGACGCGGCGCGTCAGGCCGGCTCGTCCTGATCAACGAGGGCGCCGAGCCCGTGGCGCCGCAGCTTCGCATAGAAGCCTTGGCGGCTGAGGCCTAGCATCTGGGCAGCGGCCGCGCGGTTGTCCCGGCTGAGATCGAGCGCCGATTCGATGCAGAGCTTCTCGATGACGTCGCTGGTCTCGCGCACGATGTCCTTGAGCGGAACGCTGCCGACGAGTTGAGACAGCTGCTCGACCGAGCGCGGCAGGGCCGGGCCGCGTTGTGGCTGCGGTGCGGCGAGCTGCGCGCCCTTGCTGCGGATGATCAGGCCGGTCGAGCCCGTTTCGCCGGCCCAGGCCGTGACCGCCGACAGTTCCACGGCCTCGACGCTGCCGAAGGCGCCGCGGATGATCGTCGGGAAATTGCGGACGACGCCGTGGTCGGCGAGCGTGCCCTGGATCAGCGGCAAATCGATGCCAGGCCGGCCGAGCCAGCGGTCCAGTGGCTCTCCCAGTGCCTGATGGCGCGAGGAGAGCTGGGCCAGTTCGAGGAAAGCCCGATTGGCGTGGAGCACCAGCCGGTCCGGGCTCATGATGACGCAGCCATCGGGCGTCTGCTCGACCATGCCGTGGACGTGGCGCAGCGCCGGGTCGGTCGCGACGCCGGCGCCGTCTGACGGGGTGATCCCGAGGCGGACGAGCAGATGCACCGCGCCATCCTGGCGGAAGGCGATGGCACGGATGGAGGTCCGGCGCGTGGTGCCGGCACGAGCGACCTCGATCTCGGCGGCTTCGCCGGAATGGCGCGCGGCGGCCAGGACGGATGCGAGCGCGTCGCCGCTCAGCGGCGAAAAAAGAGAGGTCAGCGACACGCCGGCCAGACGATCCGCCCGCAGGCCAAGTTCATCAAGGGCGGCTGGGTTGGCTTCCACCAGCCTCAGCGTCGCGGCCTCGGCGATGACGATCGGTTCCGGGGCGGAGCGGAAGATCATGCGGTAACGCGTTTCCGCGAGCCGCAGCCGCGCATATTCGCGCTCCATCGCCTGCTGCGCCTCCAGCAGGTTCTGCTGAAGCGCCGCAACTCCCGCCAGATCCCGTCCGACGAGGCAACGCAGGCCCCTGTCCGCAGGGGCGATCACCCGATAACTGAAGGGCCAGGAACTGCCGTCGCTCCGGAGATGGTTGAGCTCGGCGGCTCCCATCAGGCGTGGATCGCCGCCGGCGGCGAGGCCTGCGGCCTTGGCCCGGCTGTCCGTCGCCACGACATCCGCGAAGGCGCGGCCGATCCAGCCTTTTCCCGGAGCGAGCCTCGGCAGGGTGCTGCCGGCCGCGGAGCGGATGATGCCGTCGCCGTCGATCGTCAGCAGGATATCGGCTGCAGCCTCGGCGACGGCGCGCGCGAGATCGGCTCCGCCTGCCGGCCATGGCTCGGCGGGTGACTGCGTGCTGGGCTCCCGGGGCGGCGGAGAAGACATGGCAACGAGGCCCGTTCCGTTGTCGGCCGGCATGGACGGAAGGCTGATCCGAGCGCCGGAACGGCCGGCGCTGGCGGCATTGTCCTGATCTCGCCCCCAGCCCCTCAAAACGGATCCGGCCTCGCCGATGACGGCGTTTCGCCGTCTCGCAATACCGAGCCCGACCCTGAGACGATGCCGTTTGGTGCCGGCTACACCGGCAGGGGTCACGCGCCTGTGCGGCTTTGCCCGATGGCGCTGCCGCGAACCGATCCCGTTGAGGGAAAGTAGCGCAAGATGTCGGAATGTAAAGATAAATATACACATTGAGCACGATCGATCGTCAATCAAACTTGACATATGCAGCGTGCGGAGCGAGCCTCGTCTTTGCCGCGAGCGCAACCGCCATCCGGTTGTCGGCGTTGGCAGGAGGCGTCCCATGACGTTTCACGCAGAACTGAGCCGGCCGGTCTCTTCCCGCAGCGCGAATACGGTGCCATCCGCCTTTTCCGGGGCGGCGAGGGGTGCGGTGGCGCGTCGCGAACCGCTCTACGACGCCCTCCACGCCTGCCCGACGCGAAGGATGCTGGGCTGGCGGATGTCCGACTCCGTCAGCATCGCCCCGGAGCCGGAAGGCGGTGCCGCAGTCTCCGCAAACGAGCGGTCGTGACATGGTCGCGCCGGGCGCGCAGCACCGGGCCGATGGCGCGACGCCGATCCGCGTCGTCATCGTCACCATGGACACGCATGTCGCCAGCGCGACGGTCCGCGCGCAGGCCGCGCTGACGCGCGATCTTCCGGGGCTCGAGCTCAGCGTGCATGCGGCCTCCGAATGGTCGGCCGATCCGCGCCTGCTCGCACGCTGCCAGGAGGCTGTCGCGGGCGCCGACATCGTCATCGCCACGATGCTGTTCATGGAAGACCATTTCCTGCCGCTGGTGCCGGCGCTGCAGGCGCGGCGCGAGCATTGCGACGCGATGATCTGCCTGATGTCGGCCGGGGAGATCACCAAACTCACCCGCGTCGGGCGGTTCCGCATGGACGGACCGCAGAGCGGGCCCATGGCTCTGCTCAAGCGCCTGCGCGGCAGCAAGGGCAAGGCCGCCAGCGGTGGCGCGGGCCAGATGAAGATGCTGCGCCGGCTGCCGCAGATTCTGCGCTTCATTCCCGGCACCGCCCAGGACGTGCGCGCCTATTTCCTGGCGCTGCAATACTGGCTGGCGGGCTCCGAGGAGAACATCGCCAATCTCGTCAGGCTGCTGGTCGACCGCTATGCCGACGGGCCGCGGCGTGTCCTGCGCGGTTCGCTGAAAGTTGGCAAGCCGGTCGATTATCCCGAGACCGGCATCTATCATCCCGCCCTTCCGGGGCGCGTCGGCACCGATCCGCAGGCGCTGCCGGCCATGCCCGGAGCCAAGGGGACCGTCGGGCTGCTGGTGCTGCGCTCCTATGTGTTGGCGGGTAATGCGGCGCATTATGACGGCGTGATCCGCAGCCTCGAGGCCAGGGGTCTCTCGGTGCTGCCGGTCTTCGCCACCGGTCTCGATGCGCGCGAGGCGATCGACGCCTTTCTCGTCCGCGACGGCCGGCCGGTGGTCGACGCGCTGGTCTCGCTGACCGGGTTCTCCCTGGTCGGCGGGCCCGCCTACAACGACTCCGCCGCTGCTCAGGACGTGCTGGCGCGGCTCGACGTGCCCTACATCGCCGCCCATCCGGCCGAGTTCCAGACGCTCGACCAATGGGGCGCCTCCGATCGCGGCCTGCTTCCGGTCGAGTCGACGATCATGATCGCGATCCCGGAGCTCGACGGAGCGACCGGTCCGATCGTCTTCGGTGGACGCACGGACCAGCCGGGCCGATGCGGCGGCTGTGCCCGCGCCTGCACCTTCCCGGCCAGCGAGGGCCAGCGCGACATGCATGTCTGTGCCGAGCGGGCGGAGACGCTGGCGGCGCGGGTCGAGAAGCTGGTGACGCTGCGGCGGCGCAGCCGTGCCGAGCGCAAAATCGGCATCGTGCTGTTCAATTTCCCGCCCAATGCGGGCAACACCGGCACGGCAGCCTATCTCTCCGTGTTCGAATCGCTCCACCGGACGCTCGGTGCCCTGCAGCGCGAGGGCTATGCCGTGGAGATGCCCGCCAGCGTCGAGGCGCTGCGCGAGGCGATCATCCAGGGCAATGCCGCGCGCCATGGCGCGATGGCGAATGTCCATGTCCGTATCGGCGCGGCGGACCATATCCGGCGCGAGCGCTGGCTGTCCGAGATCGAGGCGCAATGGGGCCCCGCCCCGGGCCGCCAGCAGAGCGACGGAGCCTCCCTGTTCGTGCTGGGCGAGCGCTTCGGCAATGTCTTCGTCGGCATCCAGCCCGGCTTCGGCTATGAGGGCGACCCGATGCGGCTGCTCTTCGAGAAGGGTTTCGCGCCGACGCATGCCTTCTCGGCCTTCTATCGCTGGATGCGGGAGGATTTCGGGGCCGATGCCGTGCTGCATTTCGGCACGCATGGCGCGCTCGAGTTCATGCCGGGCAAGCAGACGGGACTCTCGGCCCGGTGCTGGCCGGACCGGCTGATCGGCGACCTGCCCAACATCTATCTTTATGCCGCCAACAACCCGTCCGAAGGCGCGCTCGCCAAGCGCCGTGGGGCGGCGACCCTCGTCAGCTATCTGACGCCGCCGGTCGCCTCGGCCGGGCTCTATCGCGGGCTGATCGAGCTCAAGGGCTCGCTCGACCGCTGGCGTGGGCTTGCGCCCGACGAGATGCGCGAGGCGGCGGAGTTGGCGATGCTGATCCAGGCGCAGGCCGCGGCGCTCGATCTGGCGCTGGCCGAGCCGGAGTGGAGCGGCGAGGAGCGCCATGCCCGGATCGGCAAGCTCACCGAGGCGGTGCTGGAACTCGAATACACGCTAATCCCACACGGGCTGCACGTCGTCGGCGAGCCGCTCTCGCAGGCTGAGCGCACCGATATGCTGATGGCGATCGTCGACTCTGGTTCCGGCGTCAGGCCGGCGCGGGCCGTCGTCGAAGGGCTGGTGGCCGGGTTGAGCCCGGAGCAGGCGTTGCGGGCGGGGGGTGCGGAGCCGGAGGCCGGCGTTCTGGCCGGGCTCGCCGAGCTCGCGGCGACGGATGCCCTGCTGGCTCGCGACCACGAACTCGACGGGCTGCTGCGGGCTCTGGATGGACGCTTCATCCGACCGGCGCCGGGTGGGGACCTCTTGCGGACGCCGGCCGTGCTGCCGACGGGGCGCAACCTGCACGGGTTCGATCCCTTCCGCATTCCGAGCGCCTATGCGGTGCGCGACGGGGCGCGGCAGGCCGCCAGGCTGCTCGACCGGCATGTCGCTGACGGCCACGCCCTGCCGGAGACGGTGGCGCTGGTGCTGTGGGGCACCGACAATCTCAAGACCGAGGGCGGGCCGATCGCCCAGGCGTTGGCGCTGATGGGCGCCGAGCCGCGCTTCGACGGCTATGGCCGGCTGGCGGGCGCGCAGCTCTTGCCGCCGGAGACACTGGGCCGGCCGCGCATCGACGTCGTGATCTCGGTCTCGGGCATCTTCCGCGACCTGCTGCCGCTGCAGATCCGGCTGCTGGCGGAAGCGGCCTTCCTCGCAGCCTCGGCCGACGAGCCGCCCGAGCGCAACTTCGTGCGCAAGCATGCGCTTGCCTACCAGGCCGAGCATGGCTGCGACCTCGAGACCGCGGCGCTGCGCGTCTTCGGCAATGCCGAGGGCGCCTATGGCTCCAACGTCAACAATCTCGTCGAGAGTGGGCGCTGGCAGGACGAGGACGAGCTGGCCGAGACCTACAGCCGCCGCAAGGGCTTCGCCTATGGGCGCGGCGGGCGGGCGGTGCAGCAGCCCGACCTGCTGCGCAGCGTGCTCGGCGGCGTCGAACTCGCCTATCAGAACCTCGATTCGGTCGAGCTCGGCGTCACCACGGTCGACAACTATTTCGACACGCTGGGCGGCATCAGCCGCGCCGTCCGGCGGGCCAAGGGGGGCGCGGCGACGCCGGTCTATATCGGCGACCAGACGCGCGGCGAGGGCGCGGTTCGCACGCTGTCCGAGCAGGTCTCGCTGGAGACGCGCACCCGCATGCTCAACCCGAAATGGTATGAGGGCATGCTCAAGCACGGCTATGAGGGCGTGCGGCAGATCGAGACCCATGTGACCAACACCATGGGCTGGTCGGCGACGACGGGCCAGGTCGAGCCCTGGGTCTACCAGAAGCTGACCGAGACCTATCTGCTCGACCCCGCCATGCGCGAACGGCTCGCGGCCTTGAACCCGACGGCCTCCGCCAAGCTCGCCAACCGGCTGATCGAGGCGCAGGCGCGGCAATACTGGCAGCCGGATGCGGCGACGCTGGCCGCGCTGCAGGAGGCCGGCGACGCGCTGGAAGACCGTCTCGAAGGCATCGGGCTGGAGGCGGCGGCGTGAGCGAGAGCGGCGCCACGCTCCGGCCCGGTGCCGGCGCGGTAATCTATCCGGCGCCGTCGGCCGTGCTCGAACTGCTGAAGCCGATCACCTGGTTTCCGCCGATGTGGGCCTTCGCCTGCGGGGTGGTGTCGTCCGGCGTGCCGCTGATGGCGAACGCCCCCGTCGCATTGCTCGGCATCCTGCTCGCCGGCCCGCTGGTCTGCGCGATGAGCCAGGCGATCAACGACTGGCACGACCGCGAGGTCGACGCGATCAACGAGCCGCATCGGCCGATCCCCTCCGGCCGTATTCCCGGGCGCTGGGGACTCTACATCGCCGCGCTTTGGAGCGTGCTGTCGCTGGCGGTCGCCTCGCTGCTCGGCGCCTGGGTGCTCATCGCGACCTGCCTCGGGCTCTTTCTCGCCTGGGCCTACAGCGCGCCGCCCTTGCGGCTCAAGCGCAATGGCTGGCTCGGGAATGCGGCCTGCGGCTTCTCCTATGAGGGCCTGGCCTGGGTGACGGGGGCGGCGGTGATGCTTGGCGGCGCGCTGCCGCCGGTGCCGGTGCTGCTGCTGGCGCTGCTCTACAGCCTCGGCGCCCACGGCATCATGACGCTGAACGACTTCAAGGCGATGGAGGGCGACCGGCAGATGGGGATCCGCTCGCTGCCCGTGCTGCTCGGGGCTGCGGGCGCGGCCAAGGCCGCCTGCCTCGCCATGGCGCTGCCGCAGGTCGGCGTCATCGCGCTGCTGCTCCACTGGCAGCGGCCGCTGCAGGCGGCGATCGTCGCAGGCCTGCTCGCGGCGCAGGCCCTGCTGATGGTCCGCTTCCTGCGCGATCCGGTCGGCAAGGCGCTGTTCTACAGCGGCTTCGGCGTGCCGCTTTTCGTCTCGGGCATGATGGCGGCGGCCATCGCCATCCGCAGCCTGCCGGGGCCTTGAGGCGCCCGCGTGACGCCGGCTTCGTCTTCCCTCCACCGGGCACCATCTTTCGGGTCGCCAATCGTCGCGGCGCCCCGTAAAACCAGATCATCCCATCGCACGGTCGCGGCCGCCGCGAGCGGTTCTTCCGTCCCCATGCGCGGCCCCGGCCGCCAGGCCAGGTCAGCCCCATCATGCTCGTGAAAATCGGCACGCGACGCAGCCCCCTCGCCATCGCGCAGACGAATTACATCGCCTCGCTGATCAAGGCGAAGCATCCCGATACCGAATTCTCGCTGCATCCGATCGCCACGATCGCCGACAAGGACCGCGTCTCCGAGTTCCACCAGTTCGGGATCATCGGCGTGTTCTCGACCGAGCATGAGGACCAGCTCACTTCGGGCGAGGTCGACATCGTCGTGCATTCGCTGAAGGACCTGCCGACGACGCTGCGCGAGGGGCTGGTGCTGGCGGCGGTGCCCGAGCGGGTCGATCCGCGCGACGTGCTCTGCGGCGCGAGCCTCGCCGCGCTGCCGCAGGGCGCGCGTGTCGGCACGGGGTCGCTCCGGCGGCGCTCGCAGATCCTGAGCCTGCGGCCGGATGTCGAGGTCGTGCCGATCCGCGGCAATGTCGGGCCCAGGCTCGCCAAGATCAACGGCGATGACGGGCTCGACGCGGTGATCCTAGCGCAGGCCGGTCTGCAGCGGCTGGGCCTGGACGGCGCGACCTCCGAGCTGCTCGACCCGATCCTGTTTCCCTATGCGATCGGCCAGGGCGCTCTCGGCGTCCAGGCGCGGGCCGAGGACACGACCCTGCTCGCGATGCTGAAGGACATCGAGGATCCCAAGGCGCGCGCCGAGGTCGATTGCGAGCGCGCGCTGCTGCATGCGCTCGGCGCCGGCTGCAGCCTGCCGGTGGGGGCGAGCACGACCTGGGAGGGCGGCCGGCTGCGGCTGCATGCCCAGATCACCGCGCATGACGGCTCGCAGCGGATCACCGCCCACGATGAGCGGCCGGGCCATGAGGCGGTAGAGCTGGGTCTCGCGACGGCGGAGGCACTGCGGCTGGCCGGCGGCGTCGACGTGCTGGAGGCGTCCTATCGCAGCGTGGGCGCTCATTTCAAATATGTCGGCGCCTGAGGGCGCCGTCAGCTGCGTGCGGCGTCCGGGTTCATCCGCCAGACGGTGAAGTTGAGCAGGGCGGCGAAGCTGACCCAGGCGAGATAGGGCACGAGCAGCCAGGCGGCGAGCGAATCGATCGGCGCGAAGAGCACGATCAGCGCGACGATCGAGAGCCAGAGCGCGACGACGTTGACGAAGGCGAGGTCCATCCGGCGCAGGCCGAAGAATACCCCCGACCACATCGCATTGAGCAGGAGTTGCACGCCATAGACGGCGAGCGGCAGCGCCGCGCCGGCAAAACCGGCCTTGCGCCAGACCAGCCAGCCGGAGGCGGCGATCAGGCAGTAGAGCAACGTCCAGGCCGGCGGAAAGAGCCAGTTCGGCGGACGCCACCAGGGCTTGGCCAGTCCCTCATACCAGTCGCCCGGCTTGAAGATCGCCCCTGAACTCGCGACGGCGACGCAAGCCGCCACGAACCCCACCAATCCCAAGCCGTCGGTCACAGTCATCGGCGCAATCCGCATCCCCACGGCAAGAGGCTGCAGGCTAGCACATCATTGGCGGCCGGTGCGCGGCAAGGGCGCGACAAGAAGGCAAAGTCGCTCCCGCTCGCGCTGGACCCCGATCTGCCCGGGGCAGGCGTGGGCCTGTCGTTGCGCTGCGTGCCGACTGGCCAATCGTCCCGGCGGCCTTGAACGGTGGCTGCGTCAGGCCGCCCGCAGCCTCAGTCTCGCGGCGGGATCGTAGAAGGCGCCGAAGCGGTTGGACAGGAAGGCCTCGAGCGGAATCTCCTCCTGACGGACGAAACCATGGCTGCGCAGCTCGCCGCTCGCCAGGAGATCGAGCACGGCGGTGATGCCGGCGGCGGTGGTGATCTGGATCGCGCTCATCGGCCTGCCGGCGACGGTGCCGGCATAGACCTTGTTGGCATAGGTCTCCTGCACATAGCCCCCCGCCTTCCAGCCGCAGACCGTGACGAAGATCACGATGACGTCCTGCATGGTCGCCGGCAGCGCGTTCTCGAAGAGGTCCTTCAGCAGGTCGCGCCGGTTCCTGAGGTTCAGGTCGTTGAGCAGCGCCTTGATGATCGCCTGATGGCCAGGATAGCGGATGGTGCGGTAGTTCATCGTCCGCACCTTGCCCTCGAAGGTCTTGGCGAGGGTGCCCAGTCCACCTGAGGTGTTGAAGGCCTCGTAGGTGACGCCGTCGAGCGAGAACTCCTCGCGCTCCTCCAGCGCCGGCACGCTCACCAAGCGCCCCTCGACGATCGCCTCGCAGGGCTCGATGTACTCGTTGATGAGGCCGTCGGTGCTCCAGGTCAGATTGTAGTTCAGGGCGTTGGACGGGTACTGCGGCAGCGCGCCGACCCGCATCCGAACGCTGTCCAGCGTGTCGAAACGCCGGGCGAGGTCATGCGCGACGATGGAGATGAAGCCTGGCGCCAGCCCGCATTGCGGGATGAAGGCCTTCGTCGCACCCGCCGCGAGCTGCTCGACCTTGCGCGTGGTCGCGACGTCCTCGGTCAGATCAAGGTAATGCACACCCGCCGTCTTCGCCGCCTCGGCGACCAGCCCGGTGAGGTTGAAGGGGGCCGCAGACAAGACCGCAAAGCGCTTCGCCAGCGTCGCCGCCAGCGCCTGCGCATCGGTGATGTCGAGCGTCTGGGTGGTGATCGCCGGGTGAGCATCGACCTTGGCGAGCTGTTCCAGGCTGCGGTCCGTGACCAGGACGCGATAGCCGCCGGCATCCGCCAGCATGAGCGCGATGGCCGATCCGATCTTGCCGGCTCCGATGACGACGACGTCCTTCATGCGATACCCCGCTTGGTCTGTGGCAAAGATCATAGGGGCGCCCCTGTCGGTCTGAAGTGGCATTCCGCACGAATCTGCGTATCGGTATCGTCAGAGTGACGATCCTGTTGGTCGATGTGCGGAGGAACGCCGGTGGAGCTGAGCGTCAAGGACAGGGATCTGCTGGCGCTGTTGCGTCAGAACGCGCGCATGCCCGTGGCGGCGATGGCCAAGCGTCTGTCGCTGTCGCGCACGACGGTCCAGGCCAGGCTGGAGCGGCTGGAGCGGGAGGGTGTGATCGCGGGATATGGCGTCCGGCTGTCGGAGCGCTATGCTTCGGGCCTCGTGCGGGCGCATCTCCTGATCACGCTGGCGCCGAAGGTCCTCGCCAAGGTCTGTGCCGCGCTTGACGGCCTGCCGGCGGTGAGCGAGCTGCACTCGGTCAGCGGCGCCTTCGACCTGATCGCGGTGATCACCGCGCCGTCCATCGCTGAGCTCGACCGCCTGATCGACGAAATCGGGATGATCGAAGGCGTCGAGCGGACCCTGTCCTCGATCATCCTGTCGACCCGTATCAGCCGCTGAGGCTTCATGAGGGGCCGAGGCTGCATCAGGAGCGAATGAACGGCGTCCGCAGCCGCACTACGCTGCTTGCGCTTTCGGTGATGTGGGAATGGCTGGCTGGGGCGGGAGGATTCGAACCTCCGCATGGCGGTACCAAAAACCGCTGCCTTACCGCTTGGCGACGCCCCAACGCGCCGCGCCTTCTAGAACGCGTCGGGGGCGTGCGCAACCGGCCAGATCATCGCGAGAAGCCTCCGTGTCGGTCTGCAGGGGAGGCGCGACCCCAGCGCGCGTTGCGGTGCCGAGAAGATGTGCGGATATTTCGTCACTCAAGGCCGCCGCGCCTGTTGCGCCGCGCCGCTGCGCTGGCTATAAGCCCGCCACCAGTTGATCGGAGTGTGGCTCAGCCTGGTAGAGCACCTCGTTCGGGACGAGGGGGTCGCAGGTTCAAATCCTGCCACTCCGACCAAAATTTCCCGTGACATCGCAAGACGTTCGGAGACAGGCCCTCGCGGGCCTTTTTCTTTGGCGTCGTCGGTTCGGGCCTCAGAGCCCGTCCGGCGTCATCGCCATCACGCGGTCGAAGCCGCGATCCCGCGTGAAGAGGCAGCGCAGCTTCTTGCGCCCCTCGCGGCCCTTGTCGACGGTGCCGTCGATCTGAAGGCCGCCCTCGGCCGAGGGAACGATGCGCGCTGCGAGGGCGATCCGGCGGGGACTGACGTCGTACATCGGCGCCGCCTCGGCCCGGCAGCGGTCCCGGAGCATCGCGTCCGAGATGCCGGCGCTGCTCCCGCCCGGTCGGCCCGTGATCTCGATCGACAGCGTGTGCCGACAGGTCTCGTTGCGGCGGGCCGCGTTCCTCATCAGGGAAACCTGCGCGCGGTAGGTCCCGGCCAGCGTCGCCGTTTGCCCGAATTCGTTGCCGGCGACCGAGCCGATATGGACCGCCTCGCCGGCGCCCGGTGCGTAGACATTGACGGTGCAGGAGCGGTTCGACGGCGTGAACAGCAGCTGCAGCGTCTGCCCGGCTGTCGCCTCGAAGGTGTAGGTGATGCCCTGTTGTCCCCGGACTGTGCCCTTGACGGTCGCGGCCGTCGCGCCGGGCTGGAACCGGACCGGCATGGTGCGGTCCTGAGCGAAGGCCGATGGCCCGGGCGCCACCGCGAGAGCCGTCATGGCGATGGCGAGGCGCGCGATCATGGTCACCCTCCCGAGCGATCTTCTTACGGGATCATCGCCTCCGGCGGTCGGGGCGGCAAGAGCAGAGGCCTTTGTTGCGGCGATGGTCATTTGCCGAGCGAGGCTCTAGAAATGCCCGACAGCATCACGGGCATCATCATGAAGCGCGCTTTCCAGCTCCTCGGCATCCTCGGCCTCGCGACCCTGCTCGCGGGCTGCGACAAATGCGGCAATCTCGGTCCCTTCTTCACCGGGCCGGACCAGAAGGTCTGCACGAGTTCGACGCCACAGGGCTGAGCGGCACCGGACGAATCAGGCTGATATGAAAAAGGCCGGGCTTGCGCCCGGCCTCGATCGTTCGTCAGTGCAAGCGTTCAACCGCGGCGCTGCAGGGCCGACCAGCCGGCGCGGGCGAGGCAGGCGACCAGCGCCAGCTTCAGCAGATCGCCCAGGATGAAGGGCTGCACGCCGAAGGCGAAGGCCTTGGCGAAGCCGATGCCGGTGGTGCCGGCGGCCATCTGGGCGCCCAGCGCCAGCCAGCCGAAGCCCAGCGCCATCATCACCACCTCGGCGAGGACGAGGCCGCCGACGAGGCGCGCCAGCGAGGCGCCGCGGACGGAAGCCCAGCCAGCGATGGCGGCGGCGGCGACGAAGCCGACCAGGAAGCCGCCCGTCGGGCCGACGAGATAGAGCGGGCCGGCGGCGACCGGGGGCGTGTTGGTGAAGACCGGCAGGCCGGCGAGGCCATAGGCGATGTAGAGCGCAACGGTGGCGGCGCCGAGCCGCGAGCCATAGGCCGCGCCGAGCCCGAAGACGACGAGCGTCTGCAGCGTCATCGGCACCGGCCAGAACGGCACCTTGATCTTGGCTGCGAGCACGAGAAGCAGGCTGCCGGCGACGGCGAGCGCGATGTTGCGCAGGAGCGCGGCGCGCGGGCCGGAAACGGCGGGCAGGGCCGCATGGGCCAGCGTCGGAGCCTGGAAGGGAAGCATCTGCGCCATGGGCGTGTCGTCCTGTCTGCGATGGCCGCGCTGCGCGACCGGCTTTTCCGTCTATAGAAAATGCGGCAAAGCCCCACAAGCCGCGCGTCCCGCGCAGGCTTGCCCGGCGGCCCTGCGGAATCAGGCATGAGCGACGAGATCGAATTCGACCGCAGCGCGACGGCTCCTCCCGGCGAGGTGGTGCGGCTGTCGCCCCTGGTGCGGCGGCTGATCGCCGGCAATGGCGGGCCGATGACCTTCACCGGCACCTGCAGCTACATCGTCGGGCAGGGCCAAGTCGCGATCATCGATCCGGGTCCGGAGGACGCGGCGCATCTGGCGGGGCTGCTCGCGGCGGTGTCCGGCGAGACGGTGAGCCACATCGTCGTGACGCACACCCATCGCGACCACTCGCCCGGCGCGCGGGCGCTGAAGGCTGCGACGGGGGCGGAGATCGTCGGCTGCGGGCCGCATCGTCCCTTCCGCGATCTCGCTGCGGGCGAGGTGAACCGCCTCGACGCCGCCGCCGATTCCGAGCATGCGCCGGACCATGTCATGGCCGGTGGCGATGCGGTGACGGGCCCGGGCTGGAGCCTCGTGGCGATCGAGACGCCCGGCCACACCGCCAACCATCTCGCCTTCGCGCTGCCCGAGGAGGAGACGCTGTTCTCGGGCGACCATGTCATGGCGTGGTCGACCACCATCGTCGCCCCGCCGGACGGCTCGATGGCGGCCTATATGGCCTCTGTCGAGAAGCTGCGCGGGATGGAGCATGCGCTCTACCGGCCGGGCCATGGCGGGCCAGTGACCGAGCCGCAGCGCTTCCTGCGCGGGCTGGTGCAGCACCGGCGCCAGCGCGAGGCCGCGATCCTCGGCCGCCTGCGGGCGGGCGACGAGCGAATCGCCGCGATGGTCCCACCGATCTATCAGGGGCTGCCGCCGGCGCTGCACGGGGCGGCGGCCCTCTCCGTGCTGGCGCAGCTCGAGGATCTCGTGGCGCGCGGAAGCGTCATCTGCGACGAGGCGGTGCCGGGGCTCAGCAGCCGCTACCGTCCGGCGTGAGCCTCAACGCGCCTCGACCAGCAGTTCGACCTCCTCGGCGAAGGCGGCGATGCGCGCTGCGTTGATGCCGAGGTCGTGCGGGCCGAGCCGGGAGGCCGAGCGGATATCGATGCGGCTGCCGTCCGCGCGCGGGCGGATGCGGATGGTGATGTCCTCGGCCGTGCGCAGGAGGCGGGCGCGGGCCACGGCCTCGATGCGACCGGCGCCGCTGCGCCCGCCCGGTCGCGTCGCCTCCAGAACCAGCCAGCCGCGGGCGATGGCGGCGCGGCGGGCGATGTCGAAGGCCGTCTCCGCGGGAACCTCGAGTACGATCGGCACCGTCTTCGGATAGGCCCGCCGCTGCAGACGGCGCCGCTCAGCGGGAACATCCGGTGGCACGCGCCCGGCGCGTGCATCCAGCGCGGCGCGCGAGCGGCTGAAGGCGGGAGGATCGTCGATATCGGTCGAGATGTCGGCGAGTGCCGGCAGGGGGACGAGCTTGAACACGACATAGGCGGCGGGCACCAGCATCAGCACGCCCATCAGGAAGGCGCCGGCGGCCATGCCGACGCCGCGATGGCCGGTCTGCCAGATCCGCGCGAAGGCCAGCAGCGACAGGAGCAGGGCGAGCAGGGCGAGGCCGTAGGCGGCGGCGACGGGGGCGAGGCCTTCCAGCGTCGGCTCGCCGCTGCGGAAGACGAGCAGGGCGAGCAGCATTACCGCGAGCGCGAACCAGGCCAGGCGCCGGCTCCAGAGCGCGGCGCGCGAGACGGGTTCCTCGAAGACGAGACGGCGATGCATCGGCCATCGATGACGCGAGGATGACACCGTGGCAAGGCGGGATCGTCCGCTCAGGACCATCTCGCCTGCGCCGCCGAGATGGTTTAGGCGTGACCGATTGTGACGAGGATGAGGCCGTGCCGGATTTGAAGACAGCGCCGCGTGCCGATGCGACGGAGCCGGACCGCGTCTGGTTCCGGTTCATGCGGCTGCATCAACGCATGCTCGGGCAGATGACGGCGCGGATCCGCGCGCTCGGCCTCTCGATTCCACAATTCGATCTCCTCTCGACGCTGACCGAGCGCGAGGGCATCAGCCAGAACGAACTGGCGGAGCGCCTCTACGTCACCAAGGGCAATGTCTCCGGGCTCGTCGACCGCCTGGTCCAGGCGGGTCTGGTGGAGCGCCGGGCCATTGCCGGGGATCGGCGCTCTTATGCGATGCATCTGACGCCGGAGGGGCGCAGGCTGGCGGAGACGGGCATCGCGGCGCAGCGCGATTTCGTGGCGCAAACGCTGGGCAAGCTGCCGGCGGACGATCTGGCCGAGCTCGACCGGCTCGTGCTGTCGTGGCGCGATCTCGCCAGGGCGGTTGACGAGGGCTGAGCGCTGCTCAGGCGCCGACGGCCTGCACCTTCTCCAGTGTCTTGCGACCGCCAGGCAGCTCGCGCATCACAAGGCGCTCATCCGCGCCGATCTCGCCCAGCGGAATTTCGCCCTGGGCCATGATCGCGGTCGCGACCTTGTTGACGAAGACGATCACCGGGCGGTCGCCCGCGGCGGCCCAGCGCCGGAGCTGGCCGAAATAAGGCTCCTTGCGCCAGGACTGTGCGGCGCCGGGATCGACCTGGACGAAGAGCCAGCGTGTCGTCGGATCCATGGTGAGGACGAAGCGGGCGCGGTCCGGCTTCCACTCCGGACCGAGAAAATCCTGCGTCATCCAGAGGCAGAAGAAGGCGCGGCAATGCTGCGGGCGGGTTTCGTGGATGCCGCAGCCGCGGCCCGGCAGGCAATGGCGGCACCATGTACCGGCCTTGCTCTCCACCGCCGGCACCTCATAGACCTTGCAGCACAGCGTGCAGGCGCCGCAGTCCCGACCCGGCGCGGGCCGGTTCACCATTGCTGCCGGGTCGATCATGCGGCCTCTTCCGAACCGTTCCAAACAGGCGCCGACGATGCCGAGGCGGGAGGCGCCTGACAAGCCCGGCCGGCCTGGAGCGGTCGCGGCGACGGATGGGGCGATGGGCGCCGGCCCTGCGGCAGAGTCTGCCTCGGGTTGCGATAAATTCGCTCAGTGCTTGCGCGGGCCCCGGTCTATGCTGGCACACGACACCACTCGCATCAGGGGATCCGCACGATGCTGTCCAACCTCGCCGTCCGCGACATCGAGACTCTCGTCCACCCCTATACGAACCTCGCCGCGCATCGGGAGACGGGTCCGCTGGTGCTGGAGAGCGGCAAGGGCGTCTATGTCTATGACAGCAACGGCAAGGAATATCTGGAGGGTATGGCGGGCCTCTGGTGCACGGCGCTCGGCTACTCCAACCAGGAGCTGATCGAGACCGCCTATGAGCAGATGAAGAAGCTGCCCTTCCAGCACATCTTCGGCGGGCGCAGCCACGACCCGGCGATCGAACTGGCGGAGAAGCTGAAGGAGATCGCTCCGGTTGCGATTTCGAAGGTGTTCTACGGCGCCTCCGGCTCGGATGCGAACGACACCCAGATCAAGATCGTCTGGTACATGAACAATGCGCTGGGCCGGCCGCAGAAGAAGAAGATCATCTCGCGGCTGAAGGGTTATCACGGCGTCACCGTCGCCTCCGCCTCCCTGACCGGCCTGCCCAACAACCACATCGATTTCGACCTGCCGCTGCCCGGCATCCTGCATACCTCCTGCCCGCATCACTACCGCTTCGCCGAGCCCGGCGAGAGCGAGCAGGATTTCTCCTCGCGCATGGCCGCCGAGCTGGAGGAGATGATCCTGCGCGAGGGGCCCGATACCGTCGCCGCCTTCATCGCCGAGCCGGTGATGGGCGCGGGCGGTGCGATCACGCCGCCGGCCGGCTATTTCGAGAAGATCAACGCCGTGCTGGCGAAGTACGATATCCTCTTCATCGCCGACGAGGTCATCACCGGCTTCGGACGGACCGGCAATATGTTCGGCACCACGACCTACGGGCTCGCCGCCGACACGCTGTCCTGCGCCAAGCAGATCACCTCGGCCTATTTCCCGCTCAGCGCGGTGATGATGAACGAGCGGGTCTACGAGGTCCTCGTCGACCAGAGCCGCAAGATCGGCACCTTCGGCCACGGGAACACCTATGCCGGCCACCCGGTGGGCTGCGCGGTGGCGGTCAAGACGCTGGAGATCTACCAGCGCGAGCGAATCGTCGAGCATGTCCGTAGCGTCTCGCCGACCTTCCTGCGCCGCCTGACCAAGCTTGAGGAGCATCCGCTCGTCGGCGAGGCGCGCGGCGTCGGCATGATCGGCGGTGTCGAGCTGGTCCGCGACAAGGCGACGAAGGCCTCGTTCGAGATCAAGAAGGGCGTCGGGCCGAAGTCGGTGCTGTTCGCGCAGCAGGAAGGCCTGATCCTGCGGGCGATGGGCGACCGCGTCGCCTTCTGCCCGCCGTTGATCATGAAGGAGGCGGAGATCGAGGAGATGTTCGACCGCTACGAGCGCGCTCTCGACAAGACCCTGGCCTGGGCCAAGGCGGAAGGCCTGCTCGCCGCCTGATGCGGCGGCGGCCCTTCGCGGCATGCGGTGGGTGCGGGTCTTTCATGATTGTGGCGCGGGGCGAACCTCCTGACACAATTTGCCCGAAGCGCATCACGATCATGCCGTTTTGGCGTCCCGATCGTTGGGCAAGTTTCGCTGCGGCGACGGTCCCGTCGCTGCCACGGAAACCAACCCAGTCGGAACCCATGACGACCCCGTCTCAACCCCGCCGCGCGATCCCCGCCCATGCGAGTTTCCACGATGCCCACGCCAGGGAGGCCTACGCATCCTGGTTCAAGCCCATCGCGCTGCCTGCATTGGCCGCTGGAACAAGACGCGCCCCGGCTGCGTTGGATCACCGTGCGAAGGATGCACCATCCCGGCTTGCCGGTGTCCTCCGCAACGGATTCGACGACTGACTTCCTAGACCCCTTCGAGACCCTCCATGCTTGACCGGCGCAGAGTTCTTCGGACTCTCGCCGGTCTTTTTTTGGCCATGGCGGGGCCGGGCGCCTATGCGGCGGTCTGGGAGCCGGGGCGGCAGAACGTGACCCGCTACCGGCTCACCCCGCGCGGCTGGCCGGAGGGACGGCGCCTGAGGTTGGCGATCCTGTCCGATCTGCATGTCGGATCGCTGCACGTGCCGCTCTCGCGGGTGTCCGAACTCGTCGCTGCGACCAATGCGCTGGCGCCCGATCTGACGCTGCTGCTCGGCGATTTCGTCGCCAGCCGAGCACGTATCGCCTCCGATCCCAGCCTCGCGGATCTGGCAACCGAACTCGCCCGGCTTCAGGCGCGGGACGGCGTCTTCGCCGTGCTGGGCAATCACGACTGGTGGCATGACGAGCCGACACAGCAGCTGCGACAGGGACCGACGCAGGTCGGTCTCGCGCTGGAGCGCGTCGGGATCCCGGTTCTGGAGAACAAGGCCGTCAGGCTCGACACGGCAGGCGGGCCGCTCTGGCTGGCCGGGCTCGGCGACCAGATCGCCTTCCTGTCGAGAGGGCGCCGTCCGCGCGGTATCGACGACCTCGCAGGAACGATGGCGCAGATCACCGATGACGAGGCGCCGGTGATCATGATGGCCCACGAGCCCGACGTCTTCGCCCGCATGCCCGACCGGGTGACGCTGACGCTCTCGGGCCACACTCATGGCGGGCAGGTGCGGTTTCTGGGCTGGGCGCCGATCGTGCCGTCGCGCTATGGCAATCGTTACGCCTATGGCCATGTCCGCGAGGCGGGGCGCGATCTCGTCGTCTCGGGAGGCATCGGCACCAGCCAGCTGCCGATCCGCTTCGGCATTCCGCCCGAGATCGTGCTGATCGAACTGGGCTGAGCGCCGGACGGCGTCCCGCTCGGATCAGGTCACGATCACCTTCGTGCCGTTGGGCACGCGGTTGAACAGGTCGATCACGTCGATGTTGCGCATTCGGATGCAGCCGGAGGAGGCCGAGCGGCCGATCGTCTCGGGTTCGTTGGTGCCGTGGATGCGATAGAGCGTGTCGCGGCCGTTCTGGTAGAGATAGAGGGCGCGGGCACCGAGCGGATTGTCGGGTCCGCCCTCCATGCCGCCGGCGCGCGGCGCCAGATGCGGCCAGCGCGCGATCATTTCGGCCGGCGGGGTCCAGCGCGGCCATTCCGCCTTGCGCTGGACGACCGCCTCGCCGGTCCAGCCGAAGGCCTCGTCGCCGGTGGCGACGCCGTAGCGGATCGCCTTCTTGTTCGGCAGCACGTAATAGAGATACTTCTCCCGCGTATCGACGACGATGGTGCCGGGTGGCTGGCCCGTCGGGTCGGCGATCTCGTAGGGCAGATGGGTGAGACGGTGCTCGAACTTCGGCACCAGGGCGATGTACTCGGCATCCCTCTGAGACAGGGCCGGCGCGTTGACGCTCTTGTACTGGCAGGCTCCCAGCAGGGTCGAGAGCGCCAAGGCAAGGATCGCGGTCTGTTTCATGACGTCCACCAGACGGCCCGAAGGCGATCTTTATGATGAATTCAGGGTTAACGCTTCGTATCCGTCGGCTTCAGCTCGACTTTACGCGCTGGCGGATGGTCTAGGGCGCAAACGGACACGGCGCAATTTGGGTTCCGCTGGGGCGCGCCGAATCACGCGTTTCGCACTGCACCGTGGCCATCTTGCCACGTTTTCTGTCTCTAACCGTCCCGAGGGGCCCCGCCTGTGACGACACTCCTGCTGACGCACCCCTCCAGCCTCGCGCATGAGACCCCGCTCGGCCATCCCGAGCGTCCCGACAGGCTCCGGGCCGTCGAAGCGGCGCTGGAGACCGAGCGTTTCGCGCCGCTGATTCGCGAGGCGGCGCCGCGGGGCACGCTGGAGCAGGTCGGCCTTTGCCATCCGCACGACTTCGTCGAGGCGGTGCTGGCGGCCTCGCCCGCGCAGGGGCTAGTCCCCTTCGATGCCGACACGACGATGTCGCCCGGCACGCTCGAAGCCGTGCTCCATGGTGTCGGCGGCGCGGTGCAGGCGGTGGACGAGGTGATGACCGGCCGCGTCGCCAACGCTTTCAGCGCCACGCGGCCGCCCGGCCACCATGCCGAGAGCGTCAAGGCAATGGGGTTCTGCTTCTTCAACCAGGCGGCGATCGCGGCCCGCCATGCCCAGCGGCGCCACGGGGCGGAGCGGGTCGCGATCATCGACTGGGACGTCCATCACGGCAACGGGACCCAGGAGATCTTCTGGGACGATGCCAGCGTGCTCTACGCGTCCAGCCATGAGATGCCGCTCTATCCGGGCACGGGCGCGGCGTCCGAGCGCGGCGCCCACGACACCATCGTCAACGCGCCTCTCAGCGCCGGGGACGGCTCCGACGCCTTCCGGGAGGCGATGGAGAGCGTCCTGCTGCCGCGCATCGCCGGATTTTCGCCGGATCTGATCATTATTTCGGCAGGATTCGATGCACATTGGCGCGATCCGCTCGCCAACCTGAATCTGAAGGAGCCCGATTTCGCCTGGGCAACGCAGAGGCTGATGGAGATCGCGGATCGTCAGTGCGGCGGGCGCATCGTTTCCGTGCTGGAAGGCGGCTACGACCTCGAAGGTCTGTCGCGTTCGGCGGCGGCACATGTGATGGCGCTAATGCGTGGATGACGCAGCGTCGCATCGGTCCATGCGTGGTGTTCATCATGGGTTCAGAGGTGCGTGGGCAGGAGAAGCGTGCTAGAGCGAGGCCGCGTTGCGGCACTCGCCCGGCCGGGGGAATCGATGGGAAAAGGCGTGGGATCACGCGTTTTCCAGCAGGCAAGAGGTGCGTGACAGCGGCGTCGGATCGGGAGGCGGGCGAGGGCGCCGTGCTTCGCGAAACCTGTCGGCTGCGCGCAGCGGGGCGCAATGAACGACATGACCATGCTGCCGGGAACGGCAGACCAGGCGAGCCCGACCCCCGTCGCCATGATGGCGGGCGACAAGCGCCCCGAACTGTTGCGCGACGAGGTCCTGGGCGAAATCCTGGCCGCCACCGTAGCGGACCGGGGAACGCATCCTGCGCTGGTCGATGGCAGCCGCCGCCTGAGCTATGACGAGGTCTGGGCGCTGGCTGGCCGGCAGGCGCGCGGGCTCGCGCTGCAGGGCGTTGGACCGGGCGATCTCGTCGGTCTTTGGATGCCGCGGGGCATCGACCTGCTGGTCGCGCAGATCGCGATCACGCGAGCCGGCGCGGCCTGGATCCCTTTCGATGCCGAGGCGCCGGTCGAGCGCATCGCCGTCTGCCTGACCGATGCGCAGGCCAGGGGCATCGTCACATGCCCGGCCTGGACCGGTCGCGCCGCCTCGACCGAGCGTAGCGTCTGGACGCCGGATGGCCTCGCTGAGGGCGATGACGGGCATGCGATGCCCGCCCGTGCCACCGGGCTGACGCGCGAGCATCCCGCTTATCTGATCTACACCTCCGGCTCGACGGGCACGCCGAAGGCGATCGTCATCAGCCACCGCAACATCTGCCATTTCCTGCGGTCGGGGAACGCGCTCTACGGAATCAGCCCGGACGACGTCGTGTTCCAGGGCGCCTCGGTCGCCTTCGACCTCTCGATGGAAGAAATCTGGACGCCCTATCTCGCGGGCGCGACGCTCTTTGTCGCCTCGCCGGAGATGATGGGCGATGCCGAGAAGCTGCCGGCGATCCTGACCCAGGCCGGCGTCACGGTCATCGACACCGTGCCGACGCTGCTCGGCATCCTGCCCGTCGACGTGCCCTCACTGAAGCTGATCCTGCTCGGCGGCGAGGCGCTGCCGCCGGCAACCGTGCAGAAATGGTCGAAACCCGGTCGGCGCATCCTGAACACCTATGGCCCGACCGAAGCGACGGTTGTCGCCACCGCGGCCGAGGTCCATCCGGGCGAGACGGTGACCATCGGCCGGCCCATTCCCAACTACACCGCCTATGTCGTCAACGAGACGATGGCGCTGGTCGGCCCCGGCGAGCAGGGCGAGTTGCTGATCGGCGGGCCGGGCGTGGCGCAGGGCTATCACGGCCGCCCCGAGCTCACCGCCGAGAAGTTCATCCCCAACCCGTTCGGGCAGCCCTTCGGCCCCGATGATCCGGTGCTCTATCGTTCGGGCGACGCGGTCAGCCTCGACGAGGCCGGCAACATCGTCTTCCACGGGCGCATCGACGACCAGATCAAGATCCGCGGTTTCCGTGTCGAGCTCGGCGAGATCGAATCCAAGCTCGCCGACGAGCCCGGCGTGCACCAGGCCGCCGTGGTGATGCGGACCGATGACGAGATCGAGCGTCTCGTCGCCTTCGTCGTGGCCGAGCCCGGCGTCGCGGTCGACGGCGCGGTGCTGCGCGCGGCCCTGCGTGACAAGCTGCCGCCCTATATGGTGCCGGCGCATTTCGAGGCCGTGGGCTCGCTGCCGCGCATGGTCTCCGGCAAGGTCGACCGGCGGATGCTCAAGGCCGCCCCGCTGACGGCGCCGAGCGCCCAGGGCGAGCAGGAGCCGCCGCGCAACGCTACGGAAGCGGCGCTCCTCGATGCCGCCAAGCGCGTGCTGGGGGCATCAAGCCTGCCGCTGGAGGCCGATTTCTTCGTCGATCTCGGCGGGCATTCTCTGCTGGCGGCACGCTTCATCTCGATCGTGCGCGAGAATTCAGCCTATGCCGGCATCACGCTGCAGGACGTCTACGGCGCCCGCACCCTGCGCGGCATGGCGGCGTTGCTCGACGGGCGCGGCATCGCCGAGGCGCAGGACCTGTCCTTCACGCCGCCGCCCTTCCTGCGCCGCTTCCTGTGCGGACTGGCGCAGGCCGTGGCGCTGCCGGTGATCATCGGCCTCTCGACGGCGCAATGGCTCGGCATCTTCGTCACCTACATGCTGCTCTCCGGCGAGGATCTGCCGCTGATCGGCCAGATCTTCGCGCTGCTCGGCGTCTATGTCGCCATCACGATCGTCACGGGCCTCATCGCGATCGCGCTGAAATGGATCGTGCTGGGGCGGACCAAGCCCGGGGTCTATCCGCTCTGGGGCGTCTATTACTTCCGCTGGTGGTTCGCGGCGCGCGTCGCCGGGCTCGTCCACATCAAGTGGCTGCAGGGCTCGCCGGTGATGCGGGTCTACTGGCGTCTGTTGGGCGCCAAGGTCGGACGCGATGTCATCATCTCGGATTATGAGGCCGGCGCCATCGACCTGATCGAGATCGGCGACGGGACCACGTTCGGCTCCAAGACGACCTTCGCCAATGGCGAGGCGATCGGCGACAAGCTGATCATCGGGCGGATCACCATCGGGCGCGATGTCTGCGCCGGCGCCTCCGTCGTCTTCGGTCATGACTGCGTCATCGGCGACCATGTCGAGATCGGCGACCTGACCGCGATCCCGCCGCGGGCGCAGATCGCCGGAGCCGAGATCTGGGACGGCTCGCCCGCCCGCAAGACCGGTACGGTCGATCTCGCGGCGCTGCCGCCGCAGGCCGAGGCCGGGCCCGGCCGCCGCGCGGCGATGACCGCCTTCTGCGTGCTGATGCTCGTCGTCGTGCCGCCGATCAGCCTGCTGCCGATCTTCCCGGCCTTCTGGCTGTTCGACCAGATCGACGACTGGATCTCGTCCTGGTCGGAGATCAGCTATCTCTGGTATCTGCCGCTGCTGACCTGGCCGACCGCGATCGGCCTGATCTCCTTCACCGTCTTCCTGATGGCCGGGCTGCGCTGGGCGATCCTGCCGCGGGTGACGTCGGGCTCCTATTCGATCCATTCCGGCTTCTATGCCCGGAAATGGACCGTCTCGCTGGCGACCGAGGTCACGCTCGAGACGCTCTCTTCGCTGTTCGCGACCATCTATATGCGCGCCTGGTACCGGCTGATGGGCGCCCGCATCGGCTCCGGCGCCGAGATCTCGACCAATCTCTCGGGACGCTTCGACCTGACCGCCATCGGTACCGGAAACTTCATCGCCGACGAGGTCGTCTTCGGGGACGAAGACATGCGCCGCGGCTATATGCGGCTCGACATGACGCGCACCGGCGAGCAGGTCTTCGTCGGCAACGACGCCGTCGTGCCGCCGGGCGCGGTCATCCCGGACCGTGTGCTGATCGGCATCAAGTCGAAGCCGCCGGCCAATGACCGGATGCAGCCCGGCGACACCTGGTTCGGTTCACCGGCGATCCGGCTGCCGACGCGGCAGAAGGTCGATCTCGGGGCGGACTGGACCTACAAGCCCTCACTGCGCAAGCAGGTGGCGCGCGGCACCTTCGAGGCCCTGCACACCTCCTTCCCGGCGATGCTGTTCATCACCTTCGGAACCATCGCGGTCGATCTCGTGCTGCAGCAGCGCATCAACGAGCAGGACTGGGTCGGGCTGGTGCTCGCCTTCATGGGCGTCGCGGTGCTGATCGCGATCACGCAGGCCGTCATCTGCGCCACGATGAAGTGGCTGATGATGGGCGTCTACAAGCCGGTGATGAAGCCGATGTGGTCCTGGTGGGCGATGCGGACCGAGGCTGTGGCCGTGCTGTACTGGGGGCTGGGTGGCAAGGTGCTGTTCGACCATCTGCGCGGCACGCCCTTCCTGCCGTGGTTCCTGAAGCTCTTCGGCGCGAAGTACGGCAAGGGCGTCTGGCTCGACTCGACCGACATCACCGAGTTCGACTGCATCGATGTCGGGGACTACTGCACGATCAACGCGCATTCCGCCCTGCAGACACATCTCTACGAGGACCGGGTGATGAAGGTCGGCCGGGTGAAGCTCGGCAAGGGCGTCTGCGTCGGGGCGGGGGCGACCGTGCTCTACGACACCCATGTCGGCGATTATGCGCAGGTCGGGCTGCTCACCGTCATCATGAAGGGCGAGAACCTGCCGGCGCATACGCGCTGGGAGGGAGCGCCGGCGGTGCCGGCGGCGGTGTCTGCGGGGCATTGAGCGACAGCGTGGTGTTTGACCGCCAGTCCTGCCCGGGACTATGAGCCTGCACGGATTTCTGTGCAGGTTTCCATGTCCCACAACTCGTTCGGCCATCTCTTCCGCGTCACGACCTTCGGCGAGAGCCATGGGCCGGCCATCGGCTGCGTGGTCGATGGCTGCCCGCCGCTGATCCCGCTGAGCGAGGCCGACATCCAGGGCGATCTCGACCGGCGGCGGCCCGGCCAGTCGCGCTTCACCACGCAGCGGCAGGAGCCCGATCAGGTCCGCATCGTCTCGGGCGTCTTTGCGCGCGAGAGCGACGGTCTGCAGGTCACCACCGGCACCTCGATCGGGCTGATGATCGACAATGTCGACCAGCGCTCGAAGGACTATTCCGAGATCAAGGACAAGTACCGCCCGGGGCATGCCGATTTCACCTATGACGTGAAATACGGCATCCGCGACTATCGCGGCGGCGGGCGGTCCTCGGCGCGCGAGACGGCGATGCGGGTGGCGGCGGGCGCCATCGCGCGCAAGGTCGTGCCGGGGCTCGTCGTCCGCGGGGCGCTGGTCCAGATGGGGCCGCACAAGATCGACCGCGCCCACTGGGACTGGGAGGAGGTCGGCCGCAATCCCTTCTTCTGTCCGGACGCGAAGGCCGCAGCTTTCTTCGAGGGCTATCTCGACGGCGTGCGGAAGTCCGGCTCCTCGACCGGGGCGGTGCTCGAGATCGTGGCGGAGGGCGTCCCAGTGGGGCTGGGCGCGCCGATCTACGGCAAGCTCGACGCCGAAATCGCGGCCGCGCTGATGAGTATCAACGCGGTCAAGGGCGTCGAGATCGGCGACGGTTTCGACGCGGCCGCACTCTCCGGCGAGGAGAATGCCGACGAGATGCGCGCCGGCAATGACGGGCGGCCGCTGTTCCTTTCCAACCATGCCGGCGGCATCCTGGGGGGCATCTCGACGGGGCAGCCGATCGTGGCGCGCTTCGCGGTGAAGCCGACCTCCTCCATCCTCGCGACGCGGGCGACCGTGACGCGCAGCGGCGGCGAGGCCGAGATGTTCACCAAGGGCCGCCATGACCCTTGCGTCGGCATCCGCGCGGTGCCGGTCGGCGAGGCCATGGTCGCCTGCGTGCTGGCCGATCATTTCCTGCGAAACCGGGCGCAGGTCGGCGTGGTCGAGCCGCGGTGGCCGTTCCAGGAGTGAGGCCAACCCGCGTACCTCGCCGATGATGGCGCCTTTGCATTTCAGTCATACTGAAATTGCGCGCTTGCTTCATTGCGGATGAAGGGCGGTTGCCCTAGTTTGCGGGGATGAAGCTCGACGCTTGGCTCACGCAGAACAAGATCGGCCGCAGCGCCTTCGCGCGGCTGGTCGGCCTGTCGCCGGCCAGCGTGACGGCCCTCTGCAACGACCAGAGCGCCTGGATCTCGCGAGAAAGCGCCGAGCGCATCGCCGCCGCGACGGGCGGCGCCGTCACCCCCAATGATTTCCTCGGCCTGGTCAGGCCACGCGAGGCCGCCATGCCCAACAACGTCACCGCCACCATCGAGGCCTTCGCCCGCGGCGAGATCGTCATCGTCACCGATGACGACGATCGCGAGAACGAGGGCGACCTGATCGTCGCCGCCTCGCTCTGCACGCCGGAGAAGATGGCCTTCATCATCCGCAACACCTGCGGCATCGTCTGCGCGCCGCTCACAGCCTCCGAAGCCCGGCGCCTGCGGCTCGACCCGATGGTGTCCTCGAACGACGCGCCCCTGGGCACGGCCTTCACGGTCACGGTCGACGTCAAGCACGGCCTCACGACGGGCATTTCGGCCGAGCAGCGCTGCAACACGGTGCGGGCGCTGGCGAACGGCAATATGGGCGCTGGCGATTTCGTCCGGCCGGGCCATGTTTTCCCGCTCATCGCGAAGGAAGGCGGGGTGCTGATGCGCTCCGGCCATACCGAGGCGGCGGTCGATCTCTGCAAACTGGCCGAGCTGCCGCCGGTCGGGGTGATCTGCGAGCTCGCCAATGACGACGGCACGGTGATGAAGGGGCCGCAGATCGCCGCCTTCGCCGAGAAGCACGGCCTGAAGCAGATCACGGTGGCCGATCTCATCGCCTATCGCCAGTCGCGCGAGAAGCTGGTTGAGCGCGTGCATTCTTTTCCGGTCAAGAGCGCCTTCGGCGAGATGACCGGCCATGTCTATGTGACGCCCTTCGACAACACGCAGCATTTCGCCTTCGTCATGGGCAAGATCGGCGAAGGCGAGCGGATTCCCTCGCGGCTGCACCGCGCCGATGTCGTGGCCGATGTCATCGGCGGAGCGAGTGCGATCCAGTGCGCGCTGCGGGCGTTCGAGCAGGACGGGCGCGGCGTGCTGGTCTATCTCCGCGATGGCTCGGCCGGCGTGCCGATCAAGCCGGTCGAGGAGGGCGCGGATGCGCAGCGCTCCCAGCAATGGCGCGAGGTCGGCCTCGGCGCGCAGATCCTGCGCGATCTCGGCGTGCGCTCGATCGTGAACCTCGCCTCGTCGCCGCGCTCCTTCGTCGGGCTCAGCGGCTTCGGCATCGAGATCGTGGAGACACGCCCGCTGGCGTGAGGGACGTCAGAGCCAGTCGGCGCGGTTGCCGGTAACGACCAGGATCTTGCCCTGCCAGATCTCGACCATCGAGGCCTTGGCCGGCGGCACGGCCCCGACGAGGGCGAGCACGGCGCGGGCGACGCCGCCATGGCTCACCACCACGGTCTCGCCGGGCAGGGCTTCCAGCACCGGCCGGATGCGTTCGGCGAGCATGGCGTAGCTTTCGCCGCCCGGCGGGACGAAGCTCCATTTGTCGCGCTCGCGCAATTGCGCCTGCTCGCGCTCGGCCTTGCGGATGTCGCGCCAGGTGTAGCCTTCCCAGCTGCCGAAGGTGAGTTCCTTCAGCCGGTCGTCGGTGCGGTAGGCGCCGGCCTCCAGCCCGAGCGTGGCGCGCAGGATGTCCATCGTCTCGCGCGCCCGCTTCATCGGCGAGCCGATATAGTCGAGCGCAGCGAAGCCGGGAGCCAGCGCCCGCAGTCGCTCGGCCGCTTCCGCCGCCTGACGCCGGCCGAGATCGTTCAGCGGAATGTCCTGGCCGCCCTGGAGACGGCCTTCGCGATTCCAGTCGGTCTCGCCGTGGCGGATGAGGATGAGCCGGTGCGGGAGCGTGATCGGGACCATGCCGGGCTTCTGCACCGGGCCGGGCGCGAGGTCAAAGCATCTGCCGGGCGCGGGGCCATGCGTCGCAGCCATGGCGGCGGGCGAGCGTTTCGTTTGGCCTGTCGCAGCCGCCGGTCTATAGGCGGGCCTCCGCTTCTTTCGGACCCCGCTTCATGCTGCCGGCCCTGACATTGCCCGATGGTCGCAGGCTCGCCCTGGACGACCGTCCCCTGCTGATGGGGATCGTCAACATCACGCCCGATTCCTTCTCTGATGGCGGGATGCTGCAGAATGCCGGGCAGGCGATCGCGCATGGTGAGAGGCTGGCGGAGGAGGGCGCGGACATCGTCGATGTCGGCGGGGAATCGACCCGGCCCGGCCATGCGCCGCTCGACGCAGCCACGGAGCTCGGACGCGTGCTGCCGGTCATCGCCGGATTGCGCGAGCGGGTCGGCACGCCGCTGTCGATCGACACCTGGAAGGCCGAGGTCGCGGACGCCGCGCTGAAGGCGGGGGCCTCGATCGTCAACGATGTGTGGGGCGCGCAGCGCGACCCCGCCATCGCCGGTGTCGCGGCCCGCCACGGCGCGCCGATCATCCTGATGCACAACCGCGAGACGACCGACCCGGCGCTCGACATCCTGTCAGACGTGCTGCGCTTCCTCGAACGCTCGATCGGCATCGCGCTGGAGGCGGGCGTTCCACGCGGGCAGATCGTGGTCGACCCCGGCATCGGGCTGTTCGGCAAGACGCCGGAGCAGTCGCTGCGGCTGATCCGCGAACTGGCGAAGCTCGAGAGCCTGGGATGCCCGATCCTGCTCGGCGCCTCGCGCAAATCGGTGATCGGCGTCGTGACCGGCCAGAGCGTTCCCGCCGAGCGCGTCGCCGGTAGCGTCGCGGCCCATCTCTTCGGCGCGACGCAGGGAGCGGCCATCCTCCGCGTCCACGACGTCGCCGCCCACGCCCAGGCCTTCAAGGTCTGGCGCGCCCTGTCCCTGCCTTCGGAGCCAAGCGCGTGAGCGAAACCGGCGTCATCCTGATCGAGAAGCTCGACATCTACGCCTATCACGGCTTCTTTTCCGAGGAGGAGCGGCTGGGGCAGCGCTTTGTGCTCGATCTCGCGCTGGATACCGACCTGCGGCCGTCCTCCGTCAGCGATGCGCTGGCCGACACCGTGAATTACGGCATCGTCGTCGGCGTCGTGACGGAGGTCTTCACCACGCGTCGCTTCAACCTGCTGGAGGCGGCGGCGCGGGCCGTGGCCGAGGCGGTGCTGGAGCGATTTCCGCCCGTCACCCGCGTCGAGGTCACGCTGCGCAAGCCGACCCCGCCGATCCATGCGACGCTGGCGAGCGTCGGCATCAAGCTGAGTTTTCCGCGTGAGGGTTGAGGCCGCGCTCGGCCTCGGCGGCAATCTGGGCGATCCCGTCGTGGCTTTCGCCACGGTGCTGCGGCGGCTCGAGGCGCATGAGGCGGTCTCGCGGGTCAGCCCGTCGAGCGTCTATCGCACCGCGCCCTGGGGCAAGCTCGACCAGCCGGAATTCCTGAACATGGCGGTGCTGGTCGAGACGACGCTGTCGGCCCGCGCGCTGCTCGACCTCTGCCTGTCGCTCGAGCGCGAGGGCGGCCGTGAGCGGCGCGAACGCTGGGGGCCGCGCACGCTCGACATCGACATCCTGACCTATGGCGGGCAGGCGATCGACGAACCTGGCTTGCAGGTGCCGCATCCGCGGATCGCGGAGCGGGCCTTCGTGCTGGCGCCGCTGGCGGAGATCGCGCCGGGGCTTATGATCGAGGGGCGATCGGTCGCGGACCTGCTCGAAGCGGTCATCGACGACACCATCCGCCGGGACCCGGCCGCGACAGAGCGGCTGCGGGCTCTGCCGGCGGTCTAGCTTCGCCTCACTCGGCCTTGTCGAGGGTGATGTCCGGCGCCGTCGGTACCTTCATGCCGACGACATGGTAGCCGGCGTCGACATGCAGGATCTCGCCGGTGATGCCGCGCGACATGTCGGAAACGAGGAATACGGCGGTCTCGCCGACCTCCTCGATCGTCACGGTCCGGCGCAGCGGCGAGTTGTACTCGTTCCAGCGCAGGATGTAGCGGAAGTCGCCGATGCCGGAGGCCGCGAGCGTCTTGATCGGCCCCGCCGAGATCGCGTTGACGCGAATCTTCGAGGGGCCGAGATCGGCGGCGAGATACTGCACGCTCGACTCCAGCGCAGCCTTCGCCACGCCCATCACGTTGTAATGCGGCATCCACTTCTCGGCGCCGTAATAGGTCAGCGTCAGCAGCGAGCCGCCATCGGTCATCAGCTTCTCGGCGCGCTGGGTGACGGCGGTGAAGGAGTAGCAGGAGATCAGCAGCGACTTGGTGAAGTTCGCTTCTGTCGTCTCGACATAGCGGCCGGTCAGTTCGTCCTTGTCGGAGAAGGCGATGCAGTGGACGACGAAGTCGAGCTTGCCCCAGAGCTTCTCGACCTCGGCGAAGACGGCGTCGATCGAGGCAGAATCAGTGACGTCGCAATGCCCGACGACATGGCCGCCGAGTTCCTTGGCGAGCGGCTCGACGCGCTTCTTCAGGGCGTCGCCCTGATAGGTGAAGGCGAGCTCGGCACCGGCGTCGGCCGCGGCCTTGGCGATGCCCCAGGCGATCGAGCGGTTGTTGGCGACACCCATGACGAGGCCGCGCTTGCCCTTGAGGAGATTGGCCGTCGGCCGGGCGAGAGCGTTTGATTCAGGCATGGGGGACCCGCGAACTGGAAAAGACGAGGGCGCTTCTTAGAGCATGGCGTCGAAAAGGGGAAACCGGATTTGGTAGAGACCTTGCGTCTCAATCACTGTGGCGGCCGCCGATTATCTTTTCGCCTCGCAAGCGTCGCGTCGCGCAGCATCGTCCCAAATGTAATCACCGTGGGATACGTCGAAGCAGCGGTCGGTTCGCTTGTTGGCCTCCCACACGGCTTGGCATCCATAAGTCCCGAGACCCGCGAAGGTGATCATGCTGAGGCCGAAGACAAGCTTTAAGAGCCTCGGCAAACTCACTCCACCCTTGCCTTCATCAGGGCCGTCAGTTCCGTATCGCTCTCCGGCATCTCGATATCGATCGAGACGAAGAGATCGCCGGGCTTGTCCCCCTCGCCCTTGAGGCCCTTGCCGCGCAGGCGGAAGGAGCGCGTCGTGCCCGTCAGCGGCGGAATCGTCATCTCGACCGCGCCGGTCAGGGTCGGGACATGGACGGGTCCGCCCAGCACGGCGCGCGCCAGCGGCACCGGCACGCGGGTGCGCAGGTCGTCGCCGTCCACGGTGAAACGCGGATCCGGCTTGACCTTGATGGTCATCAGCACGTCGCCGGTCTGGCCGGAGAACGGGTCGGTCTGACCGAGCCCGCGCAGGCGCATGACCTTGCCGTCGGCGACGCCCTCGGGGATCGTGACCTCGACCTCGCGGCCACCCGGTAGGCGTACCCGCCGCGTCGCGCCCGCAACGGCCTGGGCCAGCGTCACCTCGAGGGTGAAGCTCTGTTCCGGCGGCTTCTGGGCCTCGGGCCGGGCCTTGCCGGCGCGTCGCGCCGCATCGCCGAACAGCGAGCCGAAGATGTCAGACGGGTCGAAACCGGCGCCCGCGCCGCCGCCGGTGCCGAAGGGGTGTCCGCCCTGGCCGAAGTTGAACTCGAAGCCGCCGGCGCGGCCGCCACGACCGGCACCCATGCCCTCGAAGCCCTGGAATTTCGGCTTGCCCTCGCCGTCGATCTCGCCGCGGTCGAACTGCTTGCGCTTGGCCTCGTCGCCGAGGATCTCATAGGCGCCGTTGAGCTCCGCAAAGCGGTCCTGCGCCTTGGGATCATCCTGGTTGCGGTCGGGATGGAGATCCTTGGCGCGGCGGCGATACGCCTTCTTGATGTCGGCCTCGCTGGCCGAGCGGGCGACGCCCAGAATCTGGTACGGGTCGCGCATTCCTGAACCCCATGTGGCACTGCTGACCGCCGCGCCGGAGGCGGGCCGGCGGGTATCCTGATCTCGCAGCCTTATCTGGGAATGGTGTGGCCTGAGCGCAACAGCCGGGCCGACACGTTCAACAAGAGAATGCGGCTCAGCCGGTGCCCTTCCAGGGGCCGATGTCGCGGACGGCCCATTCGCCGCCTGAGGGCCGGCAGGCCGTGCCCTGCAGGCGCTTCGGCTGCGTCTGCGTCTGAACATTGGCGATGAAGGCGCGGCAGATCTCGTCGGCCCGGAGGAAGGGGCCGCCGACCGGGATGAAGGAGCCCTTCACGCCGCTCTGCGGGTTGTCCCAGGAGACGGCGGCACCGTTGCCCTGCGGGTCCAGCGCCACGGCCATGGCGCCCTCGGCGCGGCGCAGATCTTCCGGGCCGAGTTCGGAGGAGAGCGAGGCGAGGGGGCTGGGCTTGCTGGTGCCGCGCGACGGCAGGATCGAGGAGGTCGTAGCGATCTCGTCCTCCGCCTTGCTCGAGAGGCCGAGGATGGGGAAGGAGACCGAGCAGCCGGCGGCGGCGAACCCCGACAGCACAGCGCCAGCCAGGGCCAGCCTACGCATGGCGCCGCTGCGCCGCGCATGGCTTTGGGACGGCCCGCGCCCTGTCCTATATAGTCGCTCGGATCGGTCCGGTTTCACCGCTCGCGCTCGCCCAAACGCAGTGCTTCATTCGTCGGGGATTAGACACGTGGAACAGTTAACGAGCGGTGACTTCACCCAGGAACAGGACCCTTTCGCCCTGTTCCAGAGCTGGTTCGAGGAGGCGAAGAAAAGCGAGCCGAACGACCCCAACGCCATGGCGCTCTCGACGGTCGATGCGGATGGCCTGCCGAACAGCCGCATGGTCCTGCTGAACGGGCGGGACGGCGAGGATTTCGTCTTCTACACCAACACCCAGAGCCAGAAGGGCACGGAACTGCTGGCCCAGCCCAAGGCAGCGCTGCTGTTCCACTGGAAGAGCCTGCGCCGGCAGGTGCGCATCCGCGGCGCCGTCTCGCTGGTCAGCGACGAGATGGCGGACGCCTATTTCCAGTCGCGTCCGCGCGACAGCCGGATCGGCGCCTGGGCCTCGCAGCAGTCGCGCCCGCTGGAAAGCCGCTTCGCTTTGGAGAAGGCGGTCGCCCTGCAGGCGGCGAAGTTCGGCGTGGGCACCATCCCGCGTCCGCCGCACTGGACCGGTTTCCGCGTCAGCCCTGTCTATCTCGAATTCTGGCGGGACGGCGCCTTCCGGCTCCATGACCGCGTCGTCTTTCGCCGTACCGCGGTCGACCAGCCCTGGTCGCGCGAGCGGCTTTACCCCTGAGGATCGATAGCCCCATGGCGATGCCCAAATTCGACTTTCCCAAGACCGAGCCGGGCCAGAGGCCGGTGATGCTGCTGACCGGGGCCAGCCGCGGCATCGGCCATGCGACGGTGATGCAATTCGCCATGGCGGGCTGGCGCATCCTGTCCTGCTCGCGCCAGGCCTTCTCCGACAAATGCCCCTGGCCGTCAGGGGCGGACGATCACATCCAGATCGATCTGGGCGATCCCGAGGACACGATGCGCGGCATCGCCGAGATCAAGCGGCGGCTGGCGGCGGAGGGCGGCAAGCTCAACGCGCTGGTCAACAATGCCGGCATCTCGCCCAAGGGGCCGAAAGGCGCGCGGCTCGGGGCGGCGACGACCTCGTTCAACGACTGGCACAAGGTCTTCCAGGTCAATTTCTTCGCGCCGATCATGCTGGCGCGCGGCCTGCTCGACGAGCTGACCGCGGCGAAGGGCACGATCGTCAACGTCACCTCGATCGCGGGCTCGCGCGTCCATCCCTTCGCCGGAGCCGCCTACGCGACCTCGAAGGCGGCACTCGCCAGCCTGACGCGCGAAATGGCCTCGGATTTCGGGCCGCTCGGCATCCGCGTGAACTCGATCTCGCCCGGCGAGATCGATACGGCGATCCTCTCGCCGGGCACCGAGAAGATCGTCGCGACGCTGCCGCTCGGGCGGCTGGGGCGGACGGAGGAGGTTGCCCGCGCGATCTATTTCCTCTGCACCGATGCGTCGAGCTATGTGACCGGGGCGGAGCTGCACATCAATGGCGGCCAGCACGTATGACCCGGGCGGGCTGAGATGAGCGGCGACGGCGCGCAGGTCATTCGCTTTCCGGTTCCAGGAAAGGCGCCGGCGCGTCCCGTGCTGGCGGCCTCCGTTGCGGTTTTCAAGGACGGCAAGGTGCTGCTCGCCACGCGGACCAAGCCGCCTGCCGACCGGCTCTGGTCGCTGCCCGGCGGCAAGGTCGAGGCGGGCGAGACTCTGGAGGCGGCCGCCCTGCGCGAACTGGAGGAGGAGGTCGGCGTCAGCGCCCGCATTCTCGGCTTCAACCGCCATGTCGAGATTTTCGGGCGGGACGAGAGCGGCGCGGTCACGCATCATTTTGTCGTGGCGTCCTTCGTCGGTGAATGGCTGTCGGGGGAGCCGAGCCCCGGGCCGGAGGCGGGCGCCGTGATGTGGGCGGATCCGCTTCGCCTTGGCGGCCTCGCTACGACGCGAGAGCTCGCCGACGTGGTGCGCAGGGCACAGCGGATTCTGCTGGGAGACGCGCCCGCATGAGGGGGCCGGGACTGTGGCTGCTCGCATTGCTGATCGGCGTGGCGCCCCAGACGGCGTTCGCGCAGCAGCCGCGCGCGCCGGCCGCGGCCAAGCCGGCCGAGCCGCCGCCTGAGCCACCTCCGCCGCCTTATGAGCCGCAACTGCTCAAGCTCGCCGAGATCATGGGGTCGCTCGCCTATCTGCGGACGCTCTGCGCGGCGCCCGAGGCGCAGGGCTGGCGCGAACGGATGGCGGCGCTGGTCGAGGCGGAGGGACGAAGCGCCGGGCGGCGGGACAGGCTGACGAGCGCCTACAACCGGGGCTTTCGCGCCTATTCGCTGACACATCGCTCCTGCACGGCCGGCAGCCAGGAGGCCTCGACGCGGCTCGCCGCCGAGGGCGAGCGGCTCGCGCGCGCGCTGGCCGGGCGCTATGGCGGATAGGTGACAGCCGCGGAGAACCTGCGCCGTTTCGCGCGATTTGGGTTCGGGCGTTAACCTTTTCGAAAGGGGGCAGTAGCGTGCCGCTCTGGCACGCCCTATGGTCATGGTCGACGCGATCCACCGCGAAGCGGGCCGAAACCGGCGCGATTTGCGACACCGACACCAGCGCCGCGCGACAAGACGCAGAGCCGAGCCAGCCGTAGAGTCCTCGCCTTCATGTCCATCATCTCCGACGATCTGCCGCTCGATCTGGTTCCGGCCGAGGATGCGCATGACGCAAGGCGCGTCGCCTATGGCTATGTCGAGGACGCCTTCGCCGAGGCCCAGCAGGATGGGCTCGACAGCGATGCGCTGGCTCATGCCGCGCTGTTCGCTGCCTTCCGCACGCTGGTCGAGACCTATGGCGAGGAGGCGACAGCCGTGTTCGCCGAGGGGCTCGCCGACAAGGTCCGGACGGGCGCTTTCAGCAACGGCACGCGCCACTGAGCGCAGCCGTCGCGGCGCGCTCTTGAGCCGCGCAGCGGGTGTCATCGGGATCGTCTCGGCTTGCGGGCCCGGATCGCGGCCCCATATCCGTTGTGGAGACTCGCGCGCCGGATTGCTGTGGGTCGCGACGGGAGCAGCTATGGCAGCGCAGGACCAACAGACCGGGATCGTCGTCGAGAATACCGCCGCCGGGCGGTTCGAGATGAGCTTTCCCGGCGGAACGGCCTTCGCGTCCTTCCGGCGCGACGGCGACAGGTTGATCATTACCCATACCGAGGTACCAGCCGCCCATGAAGGCCGCGGCATCGGTTCGCAACTGGTCCGCGGCCTGTTCGAAACGGCCCGCGACAGCGGCCGGCGGATCGTCCCGGCCTGCTCCTTCGTTGCAGCCTGGGCGCGCCGTCACCCTGAATTCGCCGAAGTGCTGGCGCAGTGATCCTCGCCCCGCCACACCTCGTAGAGCCAGCATGAGTCAGACGCGGCCCTTCTACAGCGCCCAGCAGGAGCTTCGTGCCGCCTTCAAGCGGCTGGAGCGGATCTTGCCGGCGCGTCTCGCCTCCGGCCTGCGCTGGCTGCGGCACCCGGCGTCGCGCTGGGCGCGGCTGCCCGCCGGGCTGGTCCTGATCGTCGGTGGCGTCTTCTCCTTCCTGCCCGTGCTTGGCATCTGGATGCTGCCGCTCGGGCTGATGCTGATCGCAGCCGACGTTCCCTTTCTGCAACGGCCGATGGCGCGCTTCGCGATGTGGATCATCGAGCGGGTCGAGCGCTGGCAAGCGCGCCGCCCGAACTGACGTCGCACCGGCGCCGGCGCGAGCCGGCTGTGGCCGCCCCAGCGGAACTTCTGTCCGGCCGCATCGTTGAGCGGACATCGGCGTTTGCGCGCCTGCTCAATGGGGGCTGTCATGAACAGTATCATCTATCTCGTCGGTCTCGTCGTGGTCGTGCTCGCGATCCTGTCCTTCCTCGGACTGCGGTGAGGTCTCCCATGTCGCTTGGTTCGACCGACGTCGTCGTCGTTTCACCGCCCGGTTCCGACACCGCGGCCGGTTCCTATCTCGAATGGAGCCCCATTCTCGGCGGCGCCGTGCTGTCCGCCGCGATCTCCACGATCATGGCGGCTTTCGGCTCGGCGATCGGCCTGTCGCTCGTCTCGGCCGAGACCGAGCGCTCGATGGGGGTGATGGGGCTGGCCATTGCCGGCGCTCTCTGGGCGCTCTGGGTCACCGTCTCCGCCAGCGGCGCCGGCGGTTATCTGGCCGGCCGGATGCGCAAGCCGCTCGGCGATGCGAGCTCTCACGAGCGCGGCGTTCGTGACGGCGCGCATGGGCTCGTCGTCTGGGCCGTTGGCGCGTTGCTCGTGGCCTTCATCACCTCGTCGTCGCTGATGGGCGCAGCGCGGACCGCGGCTTCGGGCGCGGCCTCGCTCGCCAGCGGCGCCAGCTCGCTCGTCAGCCAGCAGGCCGACCCGCTGGCCTCGGCGCTCGATACGGTGATGCGCTCGAACGGCGCGACGCCACCGACGCAGGGCGAGCGCGAGGAGGCCTCGCGCATTCTGGTCCGCAGCCTCGCGAATGGCAGCCTGGAGGCCGGTGATCGCGAATACATCGCCTCGAGGATGGCGGCGCGGATGAACATTCCGCAGGCCGAGGCCGAGAAGCGCATCGACGACGCTTATGCGCGGCTCAACCAGGCCAAGGAAACCGCCAAGCAGGCGGCCGAGAAGGCCCGCCGCACCGGCATCATCGTCGCCTTCCTGACAGCGGCCGTGCTGCTGGTCGGCGCTGCGGCGGCCTATCTCGCCGCGATGCTGGGCGGTCGTCACCGTGACGAAGAGATCGACCTCTTCGGCGGTCGCTGAGTCCCTGCAACGGCCAAACGATCTGAAAGGGCGCCTCGGGGCGCCCTTTTTCTTATTCGCCGTCAGAGGTGGCCGCCGTCCCGAGCGGGCCGCGGGTGGCCGAGCGTCACGTTTGGCTGCAAAGGCGGCGAGTGCCGGACGAGCGGAATGCGCTTCAGCACCAGTCGCAGCGCATGCCAGTGGATGGCGAGCGTGACCTTCAGCGTCAGCAGGGGATGGCTTGCCAGAAGGCCGAGCAGGGCCCTGTCGGAAAGTGGCTGCCGCTCGCCGCTCATCGTCGCCGCGATCAGCCGGCCTTCGGCGTCTGAGCCGTCGATGGCGACCGACATGGTGGCGGACGGTGGCACCACCGCGAAGCGGTAGTCCATGGCGAGGTGCATAAAGGGCGAGACGTGGAAACGCTTCGGCGCTTCCTGTTCCACAATGCCATCCGTCTCCACCACCTTGGAGACGTAGCTGTGCGTCTCGCCGAAGGTGTTGTGCACCTCGTAGACGATCGCCATCAGCCTGCCGTCGCGGCTGTGGCAGAACCATGTGCTGAGCGGGTTGAAGGCGTAGCCCAGGATGCGCGGCATGGTGAGCAGCCGGATCGGCCCGCCATCGGGATCGAGCCCCGCCTCGCGCAGCAGCGCCTCGATCTGCGGGCGCAAAGGGGCGCCGCTGCGGTCACCGTAATCGGCGTCGCGGAATGCATAGAGATTGAAGCGGTTACGGGAAAAGACGCGCAGCCGTCGCGCAAGGCTGTCGATCTCGTCGAGATCGAGCAGCATCCAGAAGACGCGATAGGCGAGCTTGTGCCGGCGCGGCCGGAACCGCAGATGTCGCACCCGGCCGACATACAGCGCCGAGGCGGTCTCCGTCGTCATGCCGCGCGTTCCAGCCCCGCCGTCACCGGCGTGCGGACGATCCTGCCGGAGTCGTCCGCCACGGTCCAGGGACGCGTCATGCCGCCGAGATCCTCCGCGACCGCGAGGCCAGCCTGAAGGCCATCCTCGTGGAAGCCGGCGCCGAAATGGGCGCCACAGAACCAGGTGTTGCGCCCACCCTGCAGCGACCAGAGCTCCTCCTGGGCCGCCAGAGCCGGCCCGTCGAAGATCGGGTGCTCGTAGATCTCCTCGCGCAGCACGGTCTCGGGTGCCGGATCGCGGGGGGGGTTGAGGGTGACGAAGAGAGGCTGCTCGGTTTTGAGACCCTGAAGCAGGTTCATCCAGTAGGTCACGGCGCAGGGCGCGTCCGGCGCCCGGCGCTCGCCGAGATGGTTCCAGCTCGCCCAGGCGCTGCGGCGGCGCGGCATCAGCGTCGCGTCGCTGTGCAGGATCGCGCGGTTGCGGCTGTAGCGGAAGGCGCCCAGCAGCCTCGTTTCTTCGGCCGAGGGATCGCCGAGTAGGGCCAGCGCCTGATCGGCATGGGTCGCCAGCACGACATGATCGAAGCCGCGCGCCTCGCCATCCGCAGTCTCGACACGGACCGCGTCCTCGAGACGCGTCACCTGTCGCACGGCGTTGCCCAGTACGATGTCGCCGCGGAACGCATCGCGCAGACGCTCGACATAGGAGCGGCTGCCGCGATCGACCGTGCGCCAGACCGGGCGATTGGTCAGCTTCAGCAGACCGTGGTTGTGATGGAAGCGGATGAAGGCGGCTGCGGGGTACTCCAGCATCTCGTTGCAGGGGGCCGACCAGATCGCGGCCGCCATCGGAAGGAGATGATCCTCCCGAAACGCCTCGCCATAGCGGCCTGCGTCGAGATAATCGCCCAGCGACTGGCCGGCGAGCGCCGAGGACTGCGCGTCCCGCGTCGCCTGGGCATAGAAGCGGCGGAGATCGCTCAGCATCGACCAGAAGCGCGGGCTGAGCAGATTGCGCCGCTGCGCGAAGAGGCCCGAGAGGCTGGTGCCGCTGTATTCCAGGCGTCCCTCGTCGAGCGAGACGGCGAAGGACATTTCCGTCGGCTTGGTCGCGACGCCGAGATGGGCCATCAGCGCCGTGAAATTGGGGTAGGTCGCCTCGTTGTAGACGATGAAGCCGGTGTCGACCGGCACATCCGCGCCGCTCTGCTGCGCGACATCGACCGTGTTGGCATGCCCGCCGAGCCGCGGCGCGCTTTCGTACAGCGTGACGTCGTGTCGCTGCGACAGCAGCCAGGCGCTGGAAAGCCCTGAGATCCCGGAGCCGATAACGGCGATCCGGAGGGGCTGGGAGAAGGAGCCGTGCATGAACCGACCTTTTGTCGCGGCAGAACGAAAGGTTACGACCGGCTGTCCCCATCGGTTCAGTCTTTATCGTTGGGGCAGGGAGTGGTAGCCGGTCCGGAGCCGTCTTTCTCACGGAGCGACGGCTATCGCAGCTGGCGATCTGATCCAGATGCGGACGGGCCGCGTAAAGGGGCCATGTTCGCAACGCCCGCAACAGGACAGAAGTCACGATCCCCGGTCACGGCCGGGGTGCGGAGAGGTTCGATCACCGTCCCCATGGATGCAGACGCCCTTGTTCAGGCCATCGCGTCTTCCGCCGACCGCCAAGCCTTCGCGCGCTTGTTCGACCATTTCGCGCCTCGCGTGAAAGGCCTGCTGATGCGCGGCGGCACGCCGCCGGATCTGGCGGAGGAGCTGGCCCAGGAAACGCTGATGACAGTGTGGCGCAAGGCTGCCCTGTTCGACCCCGCCAAGGCCGGCGCCAGCACCTGGATCGCGACGATCGCGCGCAATCTCCGGATCGATCATGCGCGGCGGGAGAAGCGTTCGCGCCAATCCCAGGTCTTCGACCTGCTGGAGGAGGAAGACGGGCCGGAGCAGCCCGACGAGGTTCTGTCCGGCTCGGAACGTGATGCGCGGGTACGTGTCGCGCTCAAAGGACTTTCCAAAGAGCAATATCGGGTCGTCGAACTCGCCTTTCTCGAGGGATTCAGCCACCAGGACGTGGCCAACAAGCTCTCCATCCCGCTCGGAACGGTGAAGTCGCGGCTGCGGCTGGCCATGGCGCATCTGCGCCGACATCTGGAGGATCTGCGATGAACGCCCGGCATCTCCCGTCGGACGAGACCTTGGCCGGCTTCGCCGCAGGCCGGCTCGACGAAGGCATGTCGCTCGTGGTCGCGGCGCATGTCGAAATGAATCCGGCCTCAGCGCGGGCCCTGCGCGAGATCGAGGCGGTCGGCGGTGGTGTACTTGCTGCCGGCGAAGCGGTTCCGATGCTGACCTCGGCCGAGGACGCGCTGGCACGCCTCGAGCGCGAAGACCACGACGAGCCTCCGGCTTTGCGGCCGGTGGAGACAGGATTGCCGCGCGTGCTGCAGCCCTATGAGCTTGGCCGCTGGCAGCCGATCGGGCTCGGGGTTTCCCTGCGGCGGGTCAAGGTTCCGGGCGCCGAGTCGCGTGTCTTCATGCTGCGGGCCGCTCCCGGGACGCGGCTGCCGGAGCATCGCCATACCGGCCATGAGTGGACCACAATTCTCTCCGGCGCCTATGAGCATGAATATGGCCGGTTCGCCCGCGGTGATTTCGACGAGGCGAACGAGAACCACGAGCACCATCCGCGCGTCGATGCCGTGGAAGGGTGCACCTGCATCGTCGCGCTGACGGGCGAGGTGAAATTCGAGGGCTGGCTCGGCCGCCTGCTGCAACCGTTGGTGCGCCTGTGACCGCGCTCTCCTTCCTGCTGGCGCTGGCGACCGTCGCGCTCGTCATGGTCGTCGCGATGACGGGGGCCTGGCTGGTCGAGCGGCGCACCGGCAATTCGGGCTGGATCGATTCGATCTGGACCTTCGGGCTGGGGACGGCCGGCATGGTCGGCTCGCTGTTGCCTTTCGGCGCCGGGCCGATGTCGCGTCGCGTTCTCGTCGCTGGGTTGGCGGCGGCGTGGGCGCTGCGGCTGGGCCTGCATGTCGCTTCGCGCACGCGGGGCATCTCGGATGATCCGCGCTACGCCAAGCTCAAGCGCGATTGGGGGGCCGACAAGGACCGCCAGATGTTCCGCTTCCTGATGCTGCAGGCGCTCGCCAGCGCGCCGCTGGCGATGGCGATCGTGCTGGCCGCGCACAATCCCGCCTCCACGCTGGGTCTCCAGGACTTCGTCGGCGTGCTGGTCTTCGCCATCGGTGTCGGTGGCGGCGCCATCGCCGACCGGCAATTGCGTGCTTTCGCCCGCGATCCTGCCAACAAGGGCAAGGTCTGCGACCAGGGGCTTTGGGCCTGGTCGCGCCACCCCAACTACTTCTTCGAATGCGTGCTCTGGAGCGCCTATCCGGTGATCGCAATCGCGGTCTCCGGCTATGGCTACGGCTTCATCGCTCTGCTGGCGCCGATCGCCATGACGCTCCTGCTGACGCGCATCTCCGGCATTCCGCCGCTCGAGGAACACATGGTCGCCAAGCATGGCGACGCTTACCGGGCCTATCAGCGGCGCACCAGCGCGCTGCTGCCCTGGCCGCCCGCCACCGGCTGAGGTTTGCGATGACGATTCTGGACCATCTCGGCAATTGGGGCGAGCGCCTGCCGCTGCCCGACGTCGTCACCCGCGCCGGCATCGCCACGCTCGTCGGTCGCACCGATCGCAAGCTGCGTCAGGGCGAGGCCGAGCCGGACTCCTCCTTTGTCGCGTCGATGGGCCAGTACCCGATCGCGCAGCATGCGGACGCCGCCAACCGCCAGCATTACGAGGTGCCGGCGGCCTTCTTCCAGGCTGCGTTGGGAGCGAGGCGGAAGTACTCCTGCTGCTACTACGAAACGCCGCAGACGACGCTGGACGAGGCTGAGGTTCGGGCGCTCGAACTCACCCTCGAGCATGCCGATCTCCGGGACGGGCAGCGCATCCTCGAGCTCGGTTGCGGCTGGGGCTCGCTGTCGCTGTTCATGGCGGAGCGGCTGCCGTCCGCCCAGATTACCGCTGTTTCCAACTCGGCCTCGCAGCGTGCCTTTATCGAGGGCGAGATCGCGGCGCGGGGCCTGTCGAATCTGCGGATCGTCACAGCCGACATGAACGCCTTTGCCAGCGAAGGTGGATTCGACCGCATCGTCTCGGTCGAGATGTTCGAGCACATGGCGAACTGGACCGAGCTGCTGTCGCGGGCGCGGGGCTGGCTGAAACCCGAGGGACGGCTCTTCCTGCACGTCTTCACCCATCGCTCGGCCTGCTATCGCTTCGATGTCGACGACAAGTCGGACTGGATCGCCCAGCACTTCTTCACCGGCGGGCTGATGCCGAGCCGGCGGCTGGTGCACTGCTTTCCGGAGCTGTTCGACGTCGAATCGGAATGGCACTGGAGCGGCGAGCATTACCAGCGCACCGCAGAAGACTGGCTCGCCAATTTCGACCGCAATCTGCCGGTGATCGACCCGATCCTGTCGCAGGTCTATGGCGCCGATGCGGGTTTGTGGCGCCGGCGCTGGCGGCTGTTCTTCCTAGCCACCAGCGGCCTCTTCGGCCATGCCGGCGGCGAGTCCTGGGGCGTCGGCCACTACCGGCTGAAGCCAGCCTAAAGCCAGCCCCAGCCGCGCATCGCGACCACGCCCGCATAGGCCGCCAGCGTCGAAACGCCGGCCACCAGGCTGCCATAGACGAGGTCCGCCAGGGTGATCGTCAGCGTCCAGCGCCGCAACGTGGCATAGTTGGTCAGGTCATAGGTGCCGTAGGCGAGCAGCCCGAGCAGCGCGCCGTTGACGAAGGCTGCCATCGGCGAGCCGCCCGCCAAGGCGGGCATCAGCGCGAAATGGATCAGCCCGGCCGGGAAGGCGAAATAGAACAGCAGCGCCGGCGCCCAGCGGATCCGCTCGAGCAGGGCATCGCCCAAGGTCGGGCGATAGAGCGCGCCCGCCATCAGCGAAAGCCAGATCACGTCGATCACGCCGAACACGACCAGGAAGATGAGGTAGCCTGCGAGGAAGGTCATTCTGTTCTCCGGGTCATCCTGTTCTCCGGGGCATGGGCCCTGTTACGTTGACCGCGGAAGCGCGGATCGCCTTTCTTGGGACGGCCGCTCGCGCTGCAAATCTGTTTGCGCGCTTGCAGCGTATGCAGTCTGACACGCTTCGACAGGACAGATGAGGCGCGGCGGCCTGCCCCAGCCTCAACGTCGAGACCGGGGCGGCGTTCCAGCGGAAACGGTCGGATACGGACGATGACAGACGAAACACGGCAGCAGGATCTGGTTCGCGTGGCACGGCTCGCCCCGGATTGGAGTCTGGGGCTGTCGCGGGCGTTCCTGGCGAAGCTGATGGCGCGGCTGGCGCGGGGACGACTGACGGTGGTGACGCCGGATGGCGCCGTGCTCGTGCAGCAGGCGCCGGAGCCCGGCCCCGACGCGATGATCGTCCTCAAGCGCTGGCGGGCCATTCGCCGGCTCGTGCTGCAGAGCGATATCGGCTTCGCCCGCGCCTATTGCGACGGCGATTTCAGCAGCCCTGACATGACGGCCGTGATCGAACTGGCGGCCGTGAACGACCACACGCTGCGCGCCATGATCTCCGGGAGCTGGCCGGCGCGCATGCTGACGCGGATGTTGCATCTCGGGCGCGCCAACACCCGCCGCGGCAGCAAGCGTAACATCACGGCCCATTACGACTTGGGCAATGCCTTCTACGCGCAGTGGCTCGACGAGAGCATGACCTATTCCTCGGCGCTCTATACGCAGCCGGGCCAAACGCTCGAGCAGGCCCAGGCCGCCAAGCTCGACCTGATCGTCGAGCGGCTGCAGCTCAAGGGCGGCGAGCGCGTGCTCGAGATCGGCTGCGGATGGGGCGCGCTGGCGGAACGGCTGGCCCGCGAAGGCTGCCATGTCACGGGCATCACGCTCTCGCCCTCGCAACTGGCCTATGCGCAGCAGCGCATTGCCGATGCCGGACTGTCCGACCGGGTCGATCTGCGGCTTCAGGACTACCGCGACGTCACCGGCCAGTTCGACCGGATCGTCTCGATCGAGATGATCGAGGCCGTCGGCCGCGAGTTCTGGCCCGCCTATTTCGCGACGCTGCGCAATTGCCTCAAGCCCGATGGCCGCATCGTGCTGCAGGCGATCACGATCGAGGACAGCCGTTTCGCCTCCTATGCGAGCGGGGCTGACTTCATCCAGCACTATATCTTCCCCGGCGGGCTCCTGCCCTCGCACAGCGCTATGAACGAGCAGATAGACGCGGCGGGGCTGAAGCTCGCCGACCGGTTCAGTTTCGGCGAGAGCTATGCGCTGACTCTGCAGGAATGGCGCCGACGCTTCCTGGTGCAGTGGCAGTCGATCCGCCCGCTCGGCTTCGACGAGCCCTTCCGGCGGCTCTGGGAGTTCTATCTCTGCTATTGCGAGGGCGGCTTCCGCAGCGCCGCCACCGATGTCGGTCTGTTTGCGATCACGGTGGGCGAGGGTAAGTCCAAGGCGCCCGCCTGAGCCACTCGCACGGGCCCGCGTGTCAGCGCGGGCCCAGCAGCGCTGCGATCTTCGCGACCGCGGCGGCGAGGTGGCTGGGTTGATAGGGCTTCACCACCAGCGCGGTCCGCTCGTCGATCTCGACGCCTTCGACGCGTGAATGGCCCGTGGCGAAGACGACCGGCAGATCGGGCCGCTTCTCGCGGGCCTTGGCGACGAGCGTCGTGCCCGGCATATCCGGCAGGCCCACATCCGTCAGAAGGATATCGACCTGCGCCTTGTCCAGCATGGCGAGGGCGTCGCGGGCCAGACCCGTCTCGATGACGGAATGGCCGAGATCCTCCAGCATGTCGACAGTCGCCATGGCGATCAGGGCGTCGTCCTCGCAGAGCAGGATCGAGAGCTTGCGCACAGCGGCCGGGGCCGGCTCCGCCCGCGGAGGGGGCGCTGCTGCCAGCCGCTGCTGGGCGGCGTTGGCGAACTGGTGGCGCACCTTCCGCGCGAGCTGCTCGAGCGAGTAGGGCTTGCTCAGCAGCTCGACACCCTCGTCGAGCCGCCCCTCATGGACGATCGAGTTCTCGGTGTAGCCCGAGGTGAACAGCACCGTCAGCCCCGGCAGTCTTTCGACCGCCTTGCGCGCCAGTTCGGTGCTCTTCATCGGGCCGGGCATCACGACATCGGTGAAGAGCATGTCGATATGGATGCCGCTCTCGACGATAGCGAGGGCCGATTTCGCATCGGGCGCCTGCAGCACGCGATAGCCGAGATCGGTCAGCGTCTCGATCACCGTCTCGCGGACGCCCTTGTCGTCCTCGGCCACGAGGATCGTCTCGGTGCCGCCGGCGATCGGCCCGGTATCGAACGCCACCAGCTCGTCCTCGCTCTCCACCGAGCGCGGCAGGTAGAGCCGGATCGTCGTGCCTTCGCCAGGTTCGCTGTAGATCTTCACATGGCCGCCGGACTGCTTGACGAAGCCGTAGACCATGGAAAGGCCGAGCCCCGTGCCCTTGCCTTCCGGCTTGGTGCTGAAGAAGGGGTCGAAGACCTTGTCGACGATCTCGGGCGGGATGCCGGAGCCGGTGTCGGTTACGGCGAGCATGACGTAGCGGCCCGGCGCGACGTCAGGATGGATGCGGGCATAGGTGCTGTCGAGAACCGCATTGCCGGCCTCGATCGTCAGCTTGCCGCGGCCGTCCATGGCGTCGCGGGCGTTGATGGCGAGGTTGAGCAGGGCGTTCTCGACATTGCTGGGATCGACCAGCGTGTTCCAGAGGCCGCCAGCAACGACGCTTTCGATTTCGATCGTCTCGCCGAGCGCACGCCGCAGCATCTCGTCCATGCCACGGATCAGCTTGCCGAGATTGATGACCTTCGGGGCCAGAGGCTGGCGCCGGCCGAAGGCGAGAAGCTGCGAGGCGAGGCGGGAACCGCGGGCGACGCCCTCCATCGCGTTCTGGATGCGCCGGGCTGCCCTCTCATTGCCCGCGACATCGCGGGCGAGAAGCTGGAGATTGCCGCTGACCACCTGCAGCAAATTGTTGAAGTCATGGGCGACGCCGCCGGTGAGCTGGCCGATCGCCTCCATCTTCTGCGCCTGGCGCAGCGCCGCCTCGCTGCTCGCGAGCGCCGCGGCGGCTTCCGTCTCCGCCGTGATGTCGCGGCCGAACGCATAGATCGTGTCGCCGTCGGGCACGCTGGTCCAGGCGATCCGACGCCTCCCGCCATCCGCCGTCAGAATCGCGCTTTCGGAAGCCATGATCGGCGCACCGCTTGCCAGACGGGCGAGGCGCTCCGCTGCGGCCTCGCGATCGTCGGGATCGACGAAATCCAGGATCGTGCGGCCGACGGTCTGGGCCGATGACCAGCCGAGCACCTTTGTCCAGGTCGGATTGACCGCCGTCACCGTGCCGTCGGGCTTGGCGACGACCTTGAGCACGGGGGAGAGGTTCCAGATCCGGTCGCGGTCGCGGGTGGCACGGCGCTCCTCGGTGATGTCGCGGCCGATGGCGTGGATGCGTCCCGAATCCGGGACGGCCGTCCAGTCCAGCAGGCGGTAGCTGCCGTCGCGGCAGCGATAGCGGTTCTCGAAGGCCAGCGTCGTCGCGCCATGCGAGAGCTTGAGAACCTCGGCCGCCGTGCGGTCCAGGTCATCAGGGTGGACGAAGTCCGACAGGGGCCTCCCTGCCATTTCGCACTCCGTCCAGCCGAGAAGCCGCTCGGCCGATGGATTGACCGCCGTCACGATGCCCTCATAGTCGCAGACCAGCATCAATTCCTGCGACAGCTTCCAGAGCCGGTCGCGGTCTCGCGTGGTCTCGACCTCGGCCAGTTTCTGCTCGTGGATGTCTGTGCTGGTGCCGATCCAGCGGATGATCTCGCCCGCTTCGCTACGGATCGGCACGGCGCGGACCAGATGCCAGCGGAACTCGCCGGCCGCGCTGCGAATGCGGAACTCGGTCTCGTAGCGTTCGCCGGAGGTCAAAGCTCCCTGCCACAGCTTGACCGCCGCATCGCGGTCATCGGGATGGACGATGGCGAGCCATCCCTCCGCCAGAAGCTCCTGGGCCTCGCGGCCGCTGTATTCCATGACGCGCTCGTTGAACCAGTCGAGCCGCCCGTCCGCCGGCGCGGTCCAGACATGGTTCGGCATCGCCTGAGCGAAGGAGCGGAACTGCGCCTCGCTGGCGCGGATCGCCTCCTGCGCAACGATGCGGTCTGTGACGTCGATGCCGTCGACGAAGATGCCTGTCACCTGGCCGGTTGCGTCGGTGATGGGCTGGAAGACGAAATCGACGAAGCGCGTGTAGGACGGGCCGCCATCGGGATTGCGCGCCTGAAAGCGCGCCCCGGAGGCGCGATAGGCCATTCCGCTCGCGAAGACGTCGTCGAGGATGCGGACATAGCCCTGCTCGGCCGCGTCTGGCAGGGCCTCGGCGACAGTCCGGCCCATCACGTCGCGACGGCCGATCAACTGCTGATAGGCCTCGTTGACGAGGGAGAAGCGGTGCTCCGGCCCCTCCAACATCGCCATGAAGGAGGGCGCCTGCTCGTACATCTGCTGCAGGCGCAGGCGCTCGTTGCGCAGCTGCCGGTCGGCCGTGACCTTCTCGGTGGTCTCGACGACGATCGCGATGACGCCCAGAGGAACCCCGTCGTCGCCGAAGATCGGCGAATAGTCCAGGTTCATCCAGACCTGGGCCGGGCCGGAGCCGCGGTTCAGGGTCAGCTCCTGATCCTTGTAGGAGAGCGTCCGGCCCTCGCGGAACACGGTGCGGACCACATTGTCGTTGAAATCGGCGACCTCGGGCCAGCCCTTCCGCACCTCGGAGCCGAGCAGTTGCGGGTGGCGCGCTCCCGCGAAGACGGAATAGGCGTCATTGTAGATCATGATGCCCGGCTCGCCCCAGAGCGTCACGATGGGCAGCGGCGAATGCAGGATCATGCCGACGACGGAGCGGATGGTCGCCGGCCAGCTGTCGACGGGTCCGAGCGTCGTCGCGGACCAGTCGAACCGGGCGATCAGCCCGGCGAGTTCGCTGTCGCCCTTGAGGAAGTGGAAAACGGGGGCAGGGTCGGCGTCGGACATGCGGATCCGCCATTCAGGGCCACCGCGCCGGGCGGAATCCGGCGCGAACCCCACCGCGGAAGCGATGTTGGGGCCTGAGACTTCTAGAGCATTGCCGGAACGGGAGGGAATTCGTTTTTTGCAAGCGATGGCAGGGGTTTCACGCCGCGACGCATGGAACCAAATTCGCCTTCAGCCGTTAAGGCGACCCCTCAGGCCCGCAGCGGCCCGGAGAGAGCGGGAGCGCCCAGCGGTAGCCACGGCAGGGCGCTGGTGCCGAAGATCGCCGTGCGCTCGTCGTCGCGGGCCCGGAAGAACGGGTAGAGCTTTTCGACGCGCGGCGCCGCCCGGGCATAGTCGAGCAGCGACAGCATGACCGGCTTCGACAGGCCGGGATAGAGCGTGGCCGGCGCAGCGACGGTGTTGCCCCAGAGGCGGCGATAGAAGGGATAATGTTCCGGCCGCACCGCAGCCAGCATGATGTCCGCGCCGAACTGCTCCATCGCCAGCCAAGGCAGCCGCAGCGTCAGATAGGCCAGTTCCGGCAGGGCCCGTGACCAGTGCGGATCGGCGACGAAACGGGTCGGATCGACCAGCACATGGCCGGCGGCGATCAGGGGCAGGACCGCCTCGGGGAAGACCTGCGCCGTCGGGATCTGCGGCAGGCCCGGCACGGTTATGCTGAGGCGGATGGCTCCCGCCAGATCGCCATCGGCATAGACGCCGAAAATCAGACAGTTCGGATGGTCGTCCACCGGGTCGGTGAAGCGCTCGTCCTCGCTCTCGGCGATCGCACCTTCGCGGAGATAGGCGCGGTAGCGCAGGTTGAAGATGCGTTCGCGGTCAGCGGTGTCGGTCGCGAGACGGTACTCGATGCGCTCCATCGCCCGCAGCACGCGGTCGCTCAGGGAGGGCACCTGGAGTGCGGCGGTTTCGACCATGACGCGACCGATGATGGTTAACTGGAGTTAACCATCATCGGCCCGCGACGGAGTCGTCAAGCGGCGGTCCGCCCAAGTTTGAGCCTGCCGCAACGTCGCTTGCGAGCGTTTTCCGGGCAGTGCGGCGCGAATGTTACGGTGGCAAGCGAGGGGCTCAGCGAGCCTGGCGGCGCACCGGCAACCGCTCCACGCTCGCCGTCAGCGAGCGCTGGGCGAAGGCGGCGATCAGGTCGCGCAACTGCGACGTCGGCTGCGGCCGGGCGAGGAGATAGCCCTGGACCTCGTCGATCGCTCCCATGCGGGCGAGGGTGTCGAGCTGGCCCACCGTCTCGACGCCTTCGGCCACGACGGTGAGGCCCAGTTCCTTGCAGAGCCGGGCGATGCCGACGAGCAACGTCTGGTCCTTGCGGGTCTCGCGGCCACCCGAGACGAAGGAGCGGTCGATCTTGATCTTGTGGAGCGGAAACGACTGTAGATAGCTCAGGCTGGAATAGCCCGTGCCGAAATCATCGAGCGCGATGCGCACGCCGAGGTCGCGCAGGCGCGTCAGCGTCGAGAGCGCCAGCGCATCATCCTGCATCAGCGCGGATTCGGTCAGTTCGACGACGAGGCGGGAGGGCTCAAGGCCCGTGCGCTCCAGCGCTGCCGCGACATCCTCCACGACCGCGTCGCCGCGGAAATGAATCGCCGAGATGTTGACGGCGACCGAGACGCTGGTCGGCCAGTGGGTCGCTTCGCGGCAGGCCTTCTCGAGGACGACTCGACCAATCTGCGCGATCAGCCCGACCTCCTCGGCGATGCCGATGAATTCGCCCGGCGAGACGATGCCACGCTCGGGGTGCCGCCAGCGCAGGAGCGCCTCGCAGCTCGTGATCCGGCCGGTCTGCATGGCCACGATCGGCTGATAGAACAGTTCGAACTGGTCGCTCGCCAAAGCTTCGCGCAGATCGATCTCGACGATCCGACGTGCGCGGGCGACCTCGATCATGCTGCTGTCGTAGAACTGGGCGCAGCCCCGCCCGCTCGACTTGGCCGCGTAGAGCGCGAGATCGGCGTTGCGGATAACGATGTCTGGATCTCGCCCGTCATCCGGGCTGATCGCGATGCCGATGCTGGCGCTGCTGACGATGGCGTTGCCCTCGATCTCATAGGGCTGCAGCAGGCTCGCGCTGACGCGGGCCGTGATCTTCTCCAGCGCCTCGCGCTCGACCATGTCGGGCATGATGGCCACGAATTCGTCGCCGCCGAGCCGGGCGATCAGCGAGGCGGCCGGCAAGGTTGCCGTGAGGCGGCGGGAGACCTCGACGAGCAGCGCGTCGCCGCAGGGGTGGCCCAGCGTGTCGTTGACCTTCTTGAAGTGGTCGAGATCGATGAACAGGATGGCGAAGCTCTTGTCGGCCTCGCCGATCAGGCTCTGGAGATGGGAGCGCAGCAGGCTGCGGTTGGGCAGACCAGTGAGCGGATCGTAATGGGCGAGCTGGCGGATCATGTCCTCCTGCTGCCGCTGTTCGGTGATGTCCTCGACCACCACGACGGTGCCGGTCACGTCCGATGTGCGAAAGGTGAGTTCGAGGATTCGGCCGTTGACCAGGCTGGTCGTGAGCCGTGCCTCGGCGTGGTCGCGCAACGCCAGACGGGCTGCCAGGACGAGGCTGCGCAACTGGGCGCGGCCGATCACACCGGCGCGCTGCGCGCGGATCAGAAGACGGCCGATGCCGCGGCCGGGCTCGGCCAGGCCGCCCGGCAGGCCGACGATGCCGGGCAGGCGCCGGTTGACCAGCGAGAGCATGCCGGACTGGTCGAACATGCACAGGCCATGGGCCATGTTGTCGAGCGCGGTCTCGAGCCTGGCCGCCAGCAGGCGCTCATGCTTGGCCGAGACGACCGCTGTCGTCAGCGTCGCGCGCAGCTTGTCCGCAATGGTCTTGAAGCTGACGAGGAAAGGCGCGAGCACGCAGGCGACGACCGCATAGTGGCTGTTCCCGGCCAGCGTCAGGCCGGCCAGCAGCGGCACACCGGCGCAGCTGAGCTGGGTCATCACCAGCATCCGGCTGCCGTAATTGCGGCCGGCGACGCCGATCATGTTGGCGAGCGTCATCGAGAAGGCGAGGAGCTGGACCGGCGGGCTCGCATGCAGGGCGAAGGCAAGGAAGGACCAGAGCCCGAGCACGAAGACGTAAACCGAGGACAGGGCGGTGTAGCGCAGCTCCCAGCGGGCGGCCTGGCTCGGCCGCCTCAGGGTGCGCGATGCGGCCTTGAACTGCACGGCGTCCACGGCCCGGACCAGCGTCAGCACCAGCATGGCGAGGGCGCAGCCATAAAAGGCGACGTGACCCGTCATCGCCGCCGTGACGAAGGCCGCCAGCACCGAGCCGCTGGACCCAACGACCAGCGTGCGCGGGTCCGCATAGAGCGAGCGGACCAGCGAGATGTAGACCTCGTCGCGCAATCCCTGATCGATGACGCGATGGGAGGAACGAGAGGGCATCGGTAGTCCCTGGGGCCACAACCGGGGGAGCATGGCGAGCGACGGTTAAAATGCCGTTGTGCTTCCGCAGTGGCTGGCTGTCGCTCGATGGCCCCGCCATCTCGGGTCCCGGTTAACGCGTTGGAGAGATCGGCACGCCATGCTCGGCATCCGAGTGCCGCTCGAACCACCGGACCACCTGCCGATGCTGCCCTTTCCGCGTCTCCTCAGCGGTGCGCCGGTGCGCCTGTCGCAGGCGCCCTGCGCGTCATGCCTGCTCGACCTCGCCAAGAGTTCCGGCATGGCGGGGGCGGGGCCCTGTCCGCTCAAGGCCGCGCTGCTGCGCCGGCTCGCCGAGGGCCCGATCACGGCGGGCGAAGCCGCGACCGCATCCTGCGGCGCCTTCCTGCCCGGCTTCGCCGATGAGGAGGTGGAGGCGCCGCCGACCGTCGTTCCGCTGGCGGGCCGTCTGCTGAGCTGAGACGTCGCCTCAGACGGGCTCGAGACACACCGCGCGAGCAACCGCATAGGCGGTCTCGAAGGCGGGCAGCGGCAGAAATTCGAAGCGCGAGTGGAAGTTGTAGGCGCCGGTGAAGAAGTTCGGCGTCGGCAGCCCGCGGGCGGAGAGCGCCGCGCCGTCGGTGCCGCCGCGCATCGGGATCAGCTTGGGCTCGACCCCCAGACCTTTCATCGCCGCCAGCAGGCGATCCACCGGGCGGCGATCGTCGCCGAGGCTGTCGGCGATGTTGCCATAGGTGTCGGAGAGGCTGCAGGAGACCCGCCCCGTCGGGTAGCGGTCGGCAATCGCCTCCGCCACCTCCGTCACGCGTCGCTTGCGCCGCGCGAAGCTCTGACGGTCGAAATCGCGGATGGCGAGTTTGAGAATGGCCTGACCGGGATTGGCGGTCATTTCCGTGAACCAGACATAGCCTTCGCGCTGCTCGGTCCGCTCCGGGGTTTCCGCGCGGTCGAAGGCGGCGATGTAGTCATGCGCCATCAGCAGCGGGTTGACCATCACGCCCTTGGCCGACATCGGGTGGGCGGGGACGCCGGTGAAGACGAGTTCTCCCGCCGCAGCGTTGAAGTTCTCGATGACGACCTCGCCGACCTCGCAGCTGTCGATCGTATAGGCGAAGTCGCAGGGTAAGCGGGCGAGGTCGAGCGCCTTGGCGCCGCGCAGACCGATCTCCTCGTCGGGAACAAAGGCGACGGCGATGTCGCCATGGGCATCGTTCGTGCCGAGCCGCGCCAGCAGCGTCATGATGATCGCCACCGCAGCCTTGTTGTCGGCCCCGAGCACGCTGGTGCCGTCGCTGAACAGGATGTCTTCGCCGGTCCAACGGCGGATCTCGGGGTGGTTGGCGACGCGCAGCCAGATGTCCTGATCGCGGTTCAGGCAGAGATCCTCGCCCTCGAAGCGCAGGATCTGCGGGCGGATGACGGGCGAGAGGCCAGAATCGACCGTGTCGAGATGAGCGATGAAGCCGATCCGTGGCGCGCCCGGGCGGTTGCCCCGCTTCACCGCCGTGACGGTGGCATGATCGTCGACCACGACGTCCGACAGGCCGAGAGCGTGCAGTTCCCGCGCCAGGAGATCGGCGAGGCTTTGCTGGCCCGGCGTGCTGGGCAGAGCTGTGGCGCGTGCATCGCTCTGGCTCTCGATGGCGACATAGCGCAGGAAGCGCTCGGTCAGTTCGGCGCGGATGGTCATGGCGTCTCCGGTCCCGCCGGCGCTTTGCCGGCGGCGATCACTCGCCATAGCGGATATCGCGTCTCGCGGCGACCCGCTGGCTGGCACCTGTGGTGCGGCTGTCTGCGTCCGCGCCGGGATTTGCGGCGAATCAAGGCAGATGAGCCGGTCTCGCAGGCAGAGAACGGCTTGCCTTCGGCGCCGGCTTCGCCGAGGAGAGGCCGCGCATCGCCGCGAGGCCCGGCCTCGCGATGCAGAAGGCAGAGGACGGGACGGAAGAGACGAGCATGAGCAACCAGTATGTCGAGAAGGTCCTGTCCGTTCATCACTGGAACGACACGCTGTTCAGCTTCCGCACCACCCGCAATCCCGCCTTCCGCTTCGAGGCCGGCCAGTTCGCGATGATTGGCCTGATGGTCGAGGGGCGCCCGCTGCTGCGCGCCTACAGCATGGCCTGCGCGCCCTACGACGAGGAACTCGAATTCCTCAGCATCAAGGTGCCCGACGGGCCGCTGACCTCCCGCCTGCAGAAGATCGTGCCCGGCGACGAGATCCTGATCGGCCGCAAGGCCACCGGCACGCTGCTGCACGACAATCTGGTGCCCGGCCGCAACCTGTATTTCCTCTCGACCGGCACCGGGCTCGCGCCCTTCATGAGCCTGATCCGCGATCCGGCGACCTATGAGCGTTTCGAGAAGGTCGTGCTCGTCCATGGCGTGCGACTGGTGTCGGAACTGGCCTATGAGACCTTCATCCGCGAGGAGCTGCCGGCTGACGAGCTGATCGGCGAGATGGTCGCCAGCCAGCTCATCTACCATCCGACCGTGACCCGCGAGGACTACCGCAATCGCGGCCGCGTGACCGAGCTGTTCGCCTCGCCGGACTGGTTCGCCTCGCTCGGGCTGCCCTTCGCCGATGCGGACAACGACCGGGTCATGCTCTGCGGCAGCCCGGCGATGCTGGCCGACATGAAGGTCCAGCTCGAGGGGCACGGCTTCGTCGAGGGCTCGAGCTCGACACCGGCGACCTACGTCGTGGAGCGCGCCTTCGTCGAGAAGTGAGGCGACGCAGGCCAGCTCTGCCTTTTTGAAAGGCAGCCGGCTCGTTTTCGGCCTTGTGGCCGGTCGTCCGGCGTGATGACCTGCACCGGTTCGTCGCCGAGCCGGAGCCTACGCCCATGTCGCCACGCATCGCCTTCGGCGGGTTCCTGCACGAGACCAACACCTTCGCACCGAGCAAGGCGGGTCTCGACGCCTTCATCCAGGGCGGCGGCTGGCCGTCGCTGGCGCGGGGTGAGGCCGTGTTCGAGGCGGTGCGCAACGTCAATGTCGGAGCGTCGGGCTTCGTCGAGACGGCGCGCGGGCTGGGCTGGCAGATGGTGCCGACGCTGTGGTGCGCCGCCAGCCCCTCCGCCCATGTCACGGCCGAGGCTTTCGAGACGCTGCTGGGCGAACTGGTCGAACGCATCGCGGCGGCATTGCCGCTGGATGGCGTCTATCTCGATCTGCACGGCGCCATGGTGGCGGAAGGCTTCCCGGACGGGGAGGGCGAAACGCTGCGGCGCGTGCGGGCCGCCATCGGCCCGGACGTGCCGCTTGTCGCCAGCCTCGACCTGCACGGCAATGTCACGCAGCTGATGGTCGACAGCGCTGATGCGCTGGTGGCCTACCGCACCTATCCCCATGTCGACATGGCGCTGACGGGCAGCCGCGCCACGACCTATCTCGCGCGGCTGATCGGCACGGCCAGGCGTGACGCCAAGGCCTTCCGGCAGATCCCCTACCTCATCCCGATCGCCTGGCAGGCCACCGCGATGGAGCCGTGCGCGACGATCTATGCCGAACTCGCCGCGCTGGAGGGCGACAGCGTGCCGACGCTCTCCTTCCTGCCGGGCTTTCCGGCCGCCGATTTCGCCGATTGCGGGCCGACCGTCGTCGCCTATGGCGCGACGCAAAGAGATGCCGACCGGGCGGCGGACGCCGTGGAGGCGCGCGTGATGGCGAGCGAGGCTGCGTTCAACGGCAAGGTCTTCGCGCCGGACGAGGGCGTGAAGGCTGCGATGGCGCTGGCGCAAGGGGCGACCAAGCCGATCGTCATCTCCGATACGCAGGACAATCCCGGTGCGGGCGGCGATTCGGACACGATGGGGATGGCGCGCGCGCTCGTCCGCAACGGGGCGCAGCGGGCGGCGATCGGGCTGATCGTCGATCCGGAGGTGGCGCGCCAGGCGCATGAGGCGGGTGTCGGCGCGACGATACGGGCTGCGCTCGGCGCCAAATCCGGCATCCCCGGCGATGTGCCGCTCGAAGGCGAGTTCGTCGTCGAGCAGCTCTCGGACGGGCGCTTCGTGGCGCCCGGCCCCTTCTTCGGGGGATCGCGGATGAATCTCGGCGCCTGCGCGGCGCTGCGGATCGGCGGCGTCCGCATCGTCGTCGCCTCGCGCAAGGCGCAGATGGCGGACCAGGCGATGTACCGGCAGGTCGGCATCGAGCCGACCGAGCAGGCGATCCTCGTCAACAAGAGCTCCGTGCATTTCCGGGCCGATTTCGAACCGATCGCGCATTCCATCATCGTCTGTGCCGCGCCCGGCCCGATGCCGGTCGATCCCTCCGTGCTGCCCTGGAAGCATCTGCGCCCGGGTCTGCGCACCGCGCCGCTCGGCCCCGTCTTCGGCTGATCGCCCCCAACCCTCCCGGAGTTGCTTGCCATGCCTGCCCTGACCGCGATCGAGGCCTTCACGGACGAACTCGTCGCCATCCGCCGCGATCTCCACGCCCATCCCGAGATCGGCTTCGAGGAGGTCCGCACTTCCGGCATCGTCGCGGCGAAGCTGGAAGCCTGGGGCATCGAGGTTCATCGTGGCATCGGCGGCACCGGCGTGGTCGGGGTGCTGCAGGGCACCGGTGGGCCCGGCCGGCGCATCGGTCTGCGCGCCGACATGGACGCCCTGCCGATGGACGAGATCACCAACCTGCCCTGGCGCTCGACCATCCCCGGCCGGATGCATGCCTGCGGCCATGACGGCCACACCACGATGCTGCTGGGGGCGGCGCGTTATCTCGCCGAGAACCGCGGCTTTGCGGGCACGGCAATCTTCGTGTTCCAGCCGGCGGAGGAGGGGCTCGGCGGGGCGCGCGCCATGCTCGCGGACAATTTGTTCGAGCGCTTTCCTTGCGACGAGATCTACGGCATCCACAACGCGCCCAATCTCGAGCCCGGTCAGATCGCGGTGTTTCCCGGCCCGGCGATGGCGGGGGCGGATTTCTTCGACATCAAGATCACCGGCAAGGGCAGCCATGGCGCGATGCCCCATGTCGGGCGCGACCCGGTCATCGTCGCGATCTCGCTGGCGGCCGCGCTGCAGACGATCGTCAGCCGCAACGCCGATCCGCGCGAGGCGGCGGTGCTGTCGATCACGCAGATCCATGCCGGCTCGGCCTATAACGTGATCCCGGAGGAGGCGGCGTTGGCCGGCACGGTGCGGACCTTCTCGCCCGAGATCGCCAAGCTGATCCGGGAACGGATGCGCGAGATCTGCGCCGGCATGGCGGCGACCTTCGGCGTGCAGGTCGATATCGACATCCGCGGCATCTTCGACGTGCTGGTGAACCATCCCGAGCAGGCGGTCGCCACGGCCGCCGTCGCCGCCGAGATCGTCGGGGCGGGCAATGTCCTGACCGAGCCGAAGCCGGTGATGGGCAGCGAGGACTTCGCCGACATGCTGCGCGTGGTGCCGGGCGCCTATGCCTGGGTGGGACACGCCGGCAGCGTGCCGGTCCACAACCCGGCCTTCGTGCTCGATGACGGCATCCTGCCGATCGGCGCGAGCCTGCTGGCGCGGCTCGTCGAAACGCGCAGCAAAGCCTGAAGGCGTCCCGCATGAACCCCGCCGATCTGCCCCTCGATCTCGATGCCCTGCTCGCGGGCCTTCGGCCCTGGATCGAATGCGAGAGCCCGACCTTCGACGTCGCGGCCGTGAACCGGATGATGGATTTCGCGGCGAGCGAGCTTGTCGCGGCCGGCGCCATCGTCACGCGCTTTCCTGGCCCGCCCGGCCTCGGCGACTGCCTGCGCGGCGACTTTCCGCATCCGCGAAGGGCTGAGCCCGGCATCCTGATGATGTCGCATCTCGACACGGTGCATCCTGTCGGCACGCTGAAGACGATGCCCTTCCGGCGCGACGGCTGGCGCTGCTACGGGCCGGGAATCCTCGACATGAAGGGCGGCGCCTATGCCGGGCTGCAGGCGATCATCGCGCTGGCCAAGGCGGGGATCGAGACGCCGCTGCCGGTCAGCGTGCTGTTCACCAGCGACGAGGAGATCGGCAGTCCCGGCACACGCGACCTGATCATGGAGCAGGCGCGTCGGCATCGCTTCATCCTCGTTCCCGAGCCGGGGCGGCCGGGCAATGGCGTCGTCACGGGGCGCTACGCGATCGCGCGCTTCAACCTGCTGGCCGAGGGGCGGCCGAGCCATGCCGGCTCGCAGCTCAAGAACGGCCGATCCGCGATCAGCATGATGGCGCAGCAGCTGCTCGCGATCGAGGCGATGACCGATGACGACTGCACCTTCAGCGTCGGCGTGATCCAGGGCGGGCAATGGGTCAATTGCGTGCCGACGACCTGTCGAGCCGAGGCGCTCAGCATGGCGAAGCGGCAGGCGGATCTCGACCGCGGGGTCGAGCGTATGCTGGCGCTGGGCGTGCAGAATACCGACGGCACGCGCTTCAGCGTGACACGGGGCGTGACCCGGCCCGTCTGGGAACCGGACGCGGCCACGCTCGAGCTTTTCGGTCTCGCGCGCGAGGTCGCCGCCGATCTGGGCTGGAGCCTCGAACACGGCTCGGCGGGCGGCGGTTCGGATGCCAATTTCACCGGAGCCGCAGGGCTTCCCTCGCTGGACGGGCTCGGTCTGCTCGGAGCCGGCTACCATACGCTGGAGGAGCATATCGAGGTGGGCAGCCTGCTGCAGCGGACGCGACTGATGGCCGGGTTGCTCGCGCGGTTGACCGCGTGAGGATGCCGGGCGAGCATGGCTCGGCCCGTGGCACAGGGCCTGCATAGATCGCGATGCGCCGAACGCGCACGACAGTCGGAGGAGAGCACCATGGCATGGCGTTTGAAGACTTTGGTGGCCGCCTGCGCGATCATCGCCGGCACTTCGATAGCGCCGGCGCAGACCCTCAAGGTCGTGATGCATTCCGACGTGAAGATCGTCGATCCGATCTGGACCACGGCCTATATCGTCCGCAATCACGGCTACATGATCTACGACACGCTGTTCTCGATGGACGAGGCTGGCGCGATCAAGCCGCAGATGGTCGAGACCTTCACCGAATCGCCCGACAAGCTGACCTACAAGTTCACACTCCGCGACGGTCTGCTCTGGCATGACGGCAAGCCCGTCACCTCGGAGGATTGCATCGCCTCGATCAAGCGCTGGTCGGCCAAGGACCCGGTCGGCCAGAAGCTGATGACCTTCGTCGACACGATCACTGCCGACGATGCCAAGAGCTTCACGGTGAAGCTGAAATCGCCGACCGGCCTGCTGATCTTCGGTCTCGGCAAGCCATCGTCGAACGTGCCGTTCATGATGCCCAAGCGCGTGGCGGACACCGATCCGAACACGCAGATCTCGGAATTCATCGGCTCGGGCCCCTTCGTGCTGAAGACCGACGAATGGAAGCCGGGCGACAAGATCGTCTACACCAAGTTCAAGGACTACAAGCCGCGCGCCGAGCCGGCCTCGGGCCTCGCGGGGGGCAAGGTCGCGAAGCTCGACCGCATCGAGTGGCTGGCGGTGACCGACCAGCAGCAGGCGGTCAATGCGTTGCTCGCCGGCGAGATCGACATGATCGAGCAGCCGGCCTTCGACCTGATCCCGCTGCTCGCCGGCGACAAGAACATCAAGCTGTGGAACTATAATCCGCTCGGCCTGCAGTATACGATGCGCTTCAACCACACCCAGCCGCCCTTCGACAATCCGAAGGTGCGCCAGGCCGTGACCTATGCGCTGAACCAGAAGGATTTCCTCGAGGCGACGGTCGGCAATCCCGATTACTACCAGCCCTGCAAGGCGATGTTCGTCTGCGGCACGCCGCTCGCCTCCGAGAAGGGGATGGAGGGGCTGCTGGAATCGAACTTCCGGAAGTCTCAGGAGCTGCTCAAGGAAGCCGGCTATGACGGCAAGCCGATCGTGCTGCTGCACTCCACCGACCTGCAGTCGCTGACCAATCTCGGCCCCGTGGCCAAGCAGTTGCTGGAGCGCGGTGGCTTCAAGGTCGACATGCAGTCCTCCGACTGGCAGACCGTGGTCTCCCGCCGCGTCCGCAAGGACCCGATCGACAAGGGCGGCTGGAACCTGATGCAGACCTCCTGGGTTTCGGCCGACATCCTCAATCCGGTCATGGCCGGCTTCTTCAATGCCAGCTGCGACAAGGCGGCGTTCGGTTGGCCCTGCGACGAGCAGATGGAGAAGCTGCGCGACGATTTCGCTCGTGAGCCGGACCCGGCGAAGCAGAAGGCGATCGCGGAAGCCGTGCAGATGCGCTGGCGCGAAGTCGTCACCCATGTCCATCTCGGCCAGTACAATGTGCCGATCGCGGCCCGTAAGAGCGTCAGCGGCATCCTGACGGCGCCGGCCCCGGTGTTCTGGAACGTCGAGAAGAAGTGAGGCGACGCGGCTGAAGACGCGGACCCCGCCCTGATGCTCGGCTACATCCTGCGCCGCCTGCTCGCGACGATCCCCGTTCTGGTGATCGTCGCGGTCCTGGTCTTCCTGATGCTGCGGCTGACGCCCGGCGACCCCGCTGCGGTGATCGCGGGCGACAATGCGACGACCGAGCAGATCGCACTGATCCGCAACCGGCTCGGGCTCGACAAGCCGATCCCGACGCAGTTCGCGATCTGGGCCGGCAATCTGCTGCGCGGCGACCTCGGCGAGAGCTTCTTCTTCAAGAAGCCGATCGGCGAACTCATCGCCGGACGGATCGAGCCGACCCTGTCGCTCGCCTTCGCGACGATGCTGATCGCGATCTGCGTCGCGATCCCGCTCGGGGTGCTGGCGGCCTACAAGCACGGGTCCTGGATCGACCGGATCGTGATGGGCTTCTCGGTGCTGGGCTTTTCCGTACCGGTCTTCGTCATCGGCTATGCGCTGATCTATGTCTTCGCGATCACGCTGGGCTGGTTCCCCGTCCAGGGCTACCAGCCGCTCTCGGGCGGGTTCGGAGGCTTCCTGCAGCGGCTGGTGCTGCCGGCGGTGACGCTGTCGGTGATCTATATCGCGCTGATCGCGCGGATGACGCGGGCCAGCGTGCTCGAGGTCCTGAACGAGGACTATATCCGCACCGCCCGCGCCAAGGGGCAGGTCGAGCGCAAGATCCTGTTCCGCCATGCGCTCAAGAACGCGGCGGTGCCGATCGTCACCGTCGTCGGCATCGGGATCGCGCTGCTCATCGGTGGCGTCGTGGTCACCGAGAGCGTCTATGCGATCCCCGGCCTCGGCCGGCTCACCGTCGATGCGGTGCTGGCGCGCGACTACCCGACCATTCAGGCGGTGATCCTGCTGTTTTCGGGCGTCTATGTCGGCATCAACCTGCTGATCGACCTCGCCTACAGCCTGTTCGACCCGAGGATCCGCTATTGAGCGCCGAGCCGACCCTTCTGGCGCCGGCTCCGGCCGAACCCGCCGCACCGGCCCGCACCATCCTGAAGCGGCTGCTGCGCAATCCCGTGGTCGTGATCGGCGGCACGGTGCTGCTGCTGATGGCGCTGATCGGGCTGTTCGCGCCCTATCTCGGCACCATCGACCCGACCGCGATCAATCCGAGCACGCGCAACCGTGTTCCGGGTTTTGAGCGGACGATCCGCGCCGACGACGGCACGACGACCGTGTTCAAGCATCGGATGGGGACGGATTCGCTCGGCCGGGACGTCTACAGCCGCATCGTCTACGGAGCCCGCGTCTCGCTGCTGATCGCGGTCTCCGTCGCCTCGATCGCCATCGCCATCGGGCTCGTGATCGGGCTGATCGCCGGCTATGTCCGCGCGCTCGACGGGGTGATCATGCGCTTCATGGACGGGCTGATGGCGATACCCGGCATCCTGCTCGCCATCGCGGTCGTCTCGCTGTTCCGCAGCGGTCTCGTTTCGGTGATCATCGCGATCATCGTGCCGGAGATCCCGCGCGTCGTACGGGTGGTGCGGTCGATCGTGCTGTCGGTGCGCGAGGAGCCCTATGTCGAGGCGGCGATCATGGCCGGCACGCGACTGCCGAAGCTGATGGTCCGCCACATCCTGCCCAACACCATCGCGCCACTGATCGTGCAGGGCACCTTCATCGCGGCCTCCGCGATCCTGGTCGAGGCGATCCTGTCCTTCCTCGGCATCGGCATCCCTCCGGAGATCCCGACCTGGGGCAACATCATGGCGGAGGGGCGCAACCTCTTCCGCGTCTTCCCGCACAACATCCTCTATCCGGGCATCTTCCTCGGCCTGACGGTGCTGGCGGTCAACATGCTGGGTGACGGCCTGCGCGACACCCTCGATCCCAAGATGGCCGGCCGATGAGCGAGGGACAGACACCCGTCCTGGAGATCGCGGGGCTGAGCATCGCTTTGCCCGGCGGCGGCGACCGCGCCTTCGCTGTCGATGACGTCTCGCTCAGCGTCGGCGCGGGCGAGATCGTCTGCGTCGTCGGGGAATCGGGCTCGGGCAAATCCGTCACCGCCTTCTCGGTGATGGGCCTGCTCGCCAGGGCGCTGAAGCCCGTCGCGGGCGCGATCCGCCTGGAGGGCGAGGATGTTCTGGCGGCGACGCCGCAGCGGCTGCGGGCGCTGCGCGGCGACCGGATGGCGATGATCTTCCAGGAGCCGATGACGGCGCTGAACCCGGTGCTGACGATCGGCGACCAGATCGAGGAGGTTCTGCGCATCCACACCGATCTCGGCCCCGCCGAGCGGCGCAGCCGCGTGCTGGCGATGCTGGAGGCGATGCGCCTGCCCGAGCCGGAGCGGATGCACGCCTCCTATCCGCATCAGATCTCCGGCGGGCAGCGCCAGCGCGTGATGATCGCGGCCGCGCTGATCCTCGATCCGGCGCTCCTGATCGCCGACGAGCCGACGACCGCGCTCGACGTCACGACGCAGGCGCAGATCCTGAAACTGATCAAGGACATGCAGAGCCGCCGCGGCACCGGCGTGCTCTTCATCACCCATGATTTCGGCGTCGTCGCCGAGATCGCCGACCGGGTCGTGGTGATGGAGAAGGGGCGGGTCGTCGAGCAGGGCGCCGCCGCGGACATCCTGACGCGGCCGCAGCACCCCTACACGCAGATGCTGATCGCCGCCGTGCCGAGTCTGAAGCCAGCGCAGCGGAAGCCGGTTCTCGGTCCGCTCGCGCTGGAAACGGCCGGGCTCGGCAAGACCTACAGCTCGAAAGCGCTGTTCCGGAAGGAGCGGGTCGTGCATGCGGCGAAGGATGTCGCGATCCGCGTGCGGCGCGGTGAGACCGTCGGCATCGTCGGCGAATCCGGCTCCGGCAAGACCACGGTGGCGCGCTGCATCGCGCGGCTGATGCCGCCCAGTGTCGGCTCCATTCTCGTGCCCGACATCGACATCGCCCAACTGCCCGAGCGGCGCCTGCGGCCCTATCGCCGCAAGATCCAGGTGGTCTTCCAGGACCCGTTCCGCTCGCTCAACCCCCGCCGCACCGTCGGGGCCTCGATCATCGAGGGGCCGATGAATTTCGGCCTGGCTGAGGAGGATGCTCTGCAGCGGGCGCGCGACCTGATGGCGCTGGTCGGGCTGCAGCCGACCGCGCTCGAGCGCTATCCGCACCAGTTCTCGGGAGGGCAGCGCCAGCGCATCGCCATCGCCCGCGCGCTGGCGATGGAGCCCGAGATCCTGATCGCGGACGAGGCGGTTTCGGCGCTGGACGTGTCGGTCCAGAAACAGGTGCTGGCCCTGCTCGCCGATGTGCAGGCGCGTTTCAACCTGGCGATCCTGTTCATCACCCATGACCTGCGGGTGGCCGCGCAGATCTGCGACCGCATCGTGGTGATGGAAAAAGGCCTGGTCGTCGAACAGGGGGCGACCTCTCAGGTCTTCGCCGCGCCGGCCCATCCCTACACCCGCGCCCTGATCGAGGCGGCGCCGGGTCGCGATTTCGCCGCGGGGACGCCCGCCGTTGACGCGGTAGAGGCCTGACCGGATAGTCCGCCTCCCTCGGCAACCGACGGAAGCGGGCGCATGGACGACGAGATTCTCTACACGGCCGAAGCCGGGATCGGCACGATCACGCTGAACCGCCCCCAGGCCCGCAATGCGCTGACCTTTGCGATGTATGAGCGGCTGGCGGCGATCTGCAGCGACCCGGCCGCCCATGGCGCGCCCAAGGTGCTGATCGTCACCGGTGCGGGCGACAAGGCGTTCGCCGCCGGAACGGACATCGCGCAGTTCCGCAGCTTCGCCTCGCCTCAGGATGCGCTGGACTATGAGGAAAAGATCGACCGCGTCATCACCGCGATCGAGCGTTGTCCGGTCCCGATGATCGCGGCGATCTCGGGGGCGGTGACCGGCGGAGGGGCCAGCATCGCCTGCGCCTGCGACATCCGCATCGCCACGCCGACGGCGCGTTTCGGCTTTCCGATCGCGCGGACGCTGGGCAATTGCCTGTCGATGGCGAACCATGCCCGGCTCGCGGCGCTGCTCGGGCCGGCGCGGGTCAAGGACATCGTCTTCACGGCCCGGCTGATGGAGGCGGAGGAGGGGCATCGCGTCGGCCTCTACAGCGAGATCGTCGCCGATCACGCGGCGCTGATGAGCCGTGCCCGCGAACTGGCGACGACCATCGCCGGCCATGCGCCGCTGACGATGCGGGCGACGAAAGAGGCGCTGCGCCGGCTGACCGCCGCCGCGGTGCCGGCCGATGCCGGCGATGATCTGGTGGTGATGTGCTATGACAGCGCCGATTTCCGCGAAGGCATGGAGGCTTTCCTGGGCAAGCGTCCGCCGCTCTGGCAGGGGCGTTGAGACGAGCGGCGGGTTTACGCGGGACGTGTCCATCGCCTAGATGCGCCCGTTGAGCGGGAGCGGGGGCGGTTTTGACGGCGGGTCTGAGGTATCTCGTGACGGGCGGGGCGGGCTTCATCGGCTCGGCCGTTGTGCGCCGGCTGATTGCGCAGACGGACGCGACCGTCTGCGTCGTCGACAAGCTGACCTATGCCGGCAATCTGGCCTCGCTGGCGCCGGTTTCCGCCGATCCGCGCTATCGCTTTGAGAAGGCCGACATCGCCGATGGCGAGCGGATGCGGGCGATCTTCGCCGATTTCGACCCCGACATCGTGCTGCATCTCGCGGCCGAGAGCCATGTCGACCGTTCGATCGACGGGCCCGGAGCCTTCATCGAGACCAATATCGTCGGCACCTATGTGCTCTTGCAGGAGGCGTTGCGACACTGGCGCAGGCTCGAGGGTGCGCGGCGCGAGGGCTTTCGCTTCCACCACATCTCGACCGACGAGGTCTTCGGCTCGCTGGGGCCGGACGGCCTGTTCGACGAGGCGACGGCCTATGCGCCGACCTCGCCCTATTCGGCCTCGAAGGCGGCGTCCGACCATCTCGTGCGGGCCTGGCACCACACCTACGGCCTGCCGACGCTCGTGACCAACTGCTCGAACAATTACGGGCCCTATCATTTCCCGGAGAAGCTGATCCCGCTGATGATCATCAACGGGATCGAGGGCAAACCCCTGCCGATCTATGGCGACGGCCTCAATGTGCGCGACTGGCTCTATGTCGAGGATCATGCCGAGGCTCTGCTCTTGGTGGCGCAGAAGGGGCGACCCGGCGAGACCTATGCGATCGGCGGATCGGCCGAAATGTCCAATCGGGAGGTCGTGACGGCGATCTGCGCGCTGCTCGACGAGCTGCGGCCCGATCCGGCCGGGCCGCATGCCCGGTTGATAACTTATGTCGCCGACCGGCCGGGGCATGATGCGCGCTATGCGATCGACGCCGGCAAGATCCGTCGCGAACTCGGCTGGGCCCCGCGGCAGAGCTTCGAAAGCGGCCTTCGCCGCACGGTCGAGTGGTATCTCGCGCATCAGGATTGGTGGAACGACATCCGCTCCGGGGTCTATCGCGGCGAGCGGCTGGGCACCGGTGCGGCCCCGGCCGCCGAGGGAGGGCGCTGACCATGCTGCAGGTCGAAGCGACCGCGCTGCCGGAGGTCAGGATCATCACGCCGAAGCGGTTCGGCGACCATCGCGGCTTCTTCTCGGAGACCTATAGCCGCCAGGCCTTCGCCGAGGCCGGGATCACGCTCGAGTTCGTGCAGGACAACCACTCACTCTCGGCGGCGGTCGGCACGCTGCGCGGCCTGCATTTCCAGGCGCCGCCCTTCGCGCAGGACAAGCTGATCCGCGTGCCGCGCGGCCGCATCCTCGACGTCGCTGTCGACATCCGAGCCTCCTCGCCGCATTTCGGCAAATTCGTTGCGGTCGAGCTCTCGGCGGAGAACTGGCGGCAGATGCTGGTGCCCGTCGGCTTCGCCCATGGCTTCGTCACGCTCGAGCCCGACACCGAGGTGATCTACAAGGTCAGCGCGCCCTATGCGCCTGAGCATGATCGCGGGCTCGCCTACGACGATCCGGCCATCGGCATCGACTGGGGCCTGCCGGCGGAGTGGCTGACCCTTTCCGACAAGGACCGTCGGCATCCACGCCTCGCCGAGCTGCCGCGGTATTTCGCGTGAGGGTCGTCGTCACCGGACGCGAGGGCCAGGTCGCGCGGGCGCTGGCCGAGCGCGCGAGCAGCGCGGGCGCGACGCTGATCGCGCTTGGGCGTCCCGAACTCGATCTCGAACGCCCGCAGTCGATCGCTCCGGCCCTGGCGGCGGCGCGGCCGGACATCGTCGTCAATGCCGCGGCCTACACCGCGGTCGATCATGCCGAGAGCGAGGAGGCGCAGGCCTTCGCTGTCAACGCCGCCGGTGCAGGCGCAGTCGCCGCCGCGGCGCGCGCGCTCGGCGTACCCGTGATCCAGATCTCGACCGATTATGTCTTCGACGGCTCCTCACTGCTGCCCTATCGCGAGGAGGACGCGACGGGCCCGGTATCCGCCTATGGCCGCAGCAAGCTCGCCGGCGAGCAGGCCGTCGCGGCGGCGACGCCCGACCATGTCATCCTGCGTACCGCCTGGGTCTATGCGCCGTTCGGTCGGAACTTCGTGCGGACCATGTTGCGCCTGGGCGAGGAGCGGAGCGAGGTCGCCGTCGTCGGCGACCAAACCGGCTGCCCGACCTCGGCCCTCGACATCGCTGACGCCGTGCTGTCTGTGGCCCGCAACCTCGTCGCGGGGCCGGGCGATCCAGCCCTGCGCGGTGTTTTCCACATGGCGGCACAGGGGGAGGCCGACTGGGCTTCCTTCGCGGAGGCGATCTTCGCCGAGGCGGCCGCCCATGGACGCGCGCCCGTCGCGGTGCGTCGCATCGCCACCAGCGATTATCCGACGCCGGCGCGACGGCCGGCCAACTCCCGGCTCGACGGGACGAAGCTCGCCGCGATCCATGGCGTCAGGCTGCCGCCCTGGCGCGGTTCGCTCGCCGCCTGCGTCAGGCGGCTGCTGCAGCAAGAAGCAGGAGAACGGCAGCCATGAAGGGCATCATTCTCGCCGGCGGATCCGGCACGCGGCTGCACCCGATGACGCTGGCGATGTCGAAGCAGCTGCTGCCGGTCTACGACAAGCCGATGATCTACTACCCCCTGACCACGCTGATGCTGGCGGAGATCCGGGACATCCTGATCATCTCCACCCCGCACGACCTGCCGCATTTCAGGCGCCTGCTCGGGGACGGCGCGGAGTGGGGCCTGAACCTCTGCTATGCCGAGCAGCCCCATCCCGGCGGACTGGCGCAGGCCTATCAGATCGGGGCGGATTTCGTCGCAGGCCAACCCTCGGCGCTGATCCTCGGCGACAACCTGTTCTACGGGCACAACCTCACCGCGATGATGCGCGCGGCGCGCCGGCGCCGGAGCGGGGCGAGCGTCTTCGCCTATCAGGTCCGCGATCCGGAACGCTACGGCGTCGTGAGCTTCGACGCCGCGGGCAAGGCCCTCTCGATCGAAGAGAAACCCAAGGCGCCGCGCTCCAACTGGGCCGTGACGGGGCTCTATTTCTACGACGCGCAGGTGGTCGAGATCGCCGCCTCGCTCGCCCCCTCGCCGCGGGGCGAACTCGAGATCACCGACGTCAACCGCGCCTATCTGGCGCGCGGCGAACTCGCCGTCGAGCGCATGGGACGCGGCTTCGCCTGGCTCGACACCGGCACGCCCGACAGCCTGCTGCAGGCGAGCGAGTTCGTCCGCACGCTCGAAAGCCGCCAGGATCTGCGCATCGCCTGCCCTGAGGAAATCGCCTGTCGCCAGGGATGGATCGATACCGCTCAGCTCGAAGTGCTGGGCTCAAGGCTCGCCACAAGCGACTATGGACAGTATCTGCTGCGGATGGCCGCCGAGATCGCAACTGCTCCGGGCGAGCACACCGAGATCTGACGTAGAGCGACGGCAATACCGTTTCGAAACAGGCCAGATCATGCTGGCCTCGATCTTGCAAAACTCGCCGCTGAAGCGTGGCGGGAGGTTGCTGTGGCCGGTGGCAAGACGATCCAGGGCTTCAATTCCTGCGTGTGCGGAGCGGCGTCCGTCGTGGCGCCAACGATCATCGCGGATGATGCGCCGGTGAGCTGCGGAGGCTGTTCGCGCGTCATCGGCTCCTGGCTCGGATACAAGACGTTCGTGAGCCGGGCGATCGGGCGGGAGGCCGAGCGGCTCGACCGGCCGGCCCGGATCTGCGTCGATCCGATGCCGAGGAGCGGGGTTGCAGTCACATCGCTGAGATCGGCAGCGTCTATCGGCTGACCACCGCGCGTCTCGGGTGACTTTGGCGAACCGGCTCCGCATGATAAGCGCGCGTTCCGGGACTGGTGTTTGACGGTTTGGGGGAGTGTCCGATGAAGATCGTGATGGTCGGGTCAGGTTATGTCGGGCTGGTGTCCGGCGCCTGCTTTGCGGATTTCGGCCATGAGGTCGTCTGCGTCGACAAGATGGACAGCAAGATCGCGGCGCTGAAGCAGGGCGAAATCCCGATCTTCGAACCCGGCCTGTCGGAGCTCGTGCGCAGCAATACCGAGGCGAAGCGGCTCTCCTTTACGACTGATCTCGCGGGGCCCGTCGCCCAGGCCGATGCGGTCTTCATCGCCGTCGGTACCCCATCCCGGCGCGGCGACGGCTTCGCGGACCTGTCCTATGTCTATGCCGCGGCGCGCGAGATCGCCCATGCGCTCGACGGCTATACGGTCATCGTCACGAAATCGACGGTGCCGGTCGGCACCGGCGACGAGGTCGAGCGGATCATCCGCGAGCTGCGCCCGGACGCCGATTTCGCCGTCGTCTCCAATCCCGAGTTCCTGCGCGAGGGCGCGGCGATCGACGACTTCAAGCGCCCGGACCGGATCGTCATCGGTACCGATGATCCGCGCGCCCAGACGCTGATGGCCGATGTCTACCGGCCACTCTACCTCAACAGTGCGCCGATCCTGAACACCAGCCGCCGCACGGCCGAGCTGACCAAATACGCCGCCAACGCCTTTCTCGCGACGAAGATCACCTTCATCAACGAAATGGCGGATCTGTGCGAGCAGGTCGGCGCCAATGTGCAGGACGTGGCGCGCGGCATGGGCCTCGACAACCGCATCGGGAGCAAGTTCCTGCATGCCGGGCCGGGCTATGGCGGCTCCTGCTTCCCGAAGGACACGCTGGCGCTGATCAAGACGGCGCAGGATTACGGCACGCCCTCGCGCATCGTCGAGGCTGTCGCCTCCGTCAACGATCTGCGCAAGCGGGCGATGGCGAAGAAGGTCGTCGCAGCCTGCGGCGGCTCGGTGCGCGGCAAGACCATCGCCGTGCTCGGCCTGACCTTCAAGCCGAACACCGACGACATGCGCGATGCGCCTTCGCTGTCGATCGTCACCGCGCTGCAGGATGGCGGCGCCACGATCCGCGCCTTCGATCCGGAGGGCATGGAGCAGGCCAAGGGCATGCTGCCGGGCGGCGTCATCTACTGCAACGACGCCTATGAATGCGTCGAGGGTGCGCATGCGGCCGTGATCGTCACCGAGTGGAACATCTTCCGCGCGCTGGATTTCCAGCGGCTCAAGGCCACCATGGCGGCGCCGGTCCTCATCGACCTGCGCAATGTCTACCGGGCCGAACAGGTCCGCGCCAAGGGTTTCACCTATGTCGATGTCGGGCGTGGTGTCCTCGCGCCCGAGGCAAGGAAGAAATATAACGCAGCCTAACTCCTATACGGTTTGCCTGAGACTTATCCCCGGCACCTCGGGGCATGCCTAGACTTCCCCTCCATCCAGCGAGGGGATCGATCATGCTTGCCTTCCATGAGGAGTATCCGCTGAATTCGGGGCGCCTGGCCCAGGCGCCGCAATTCTCCGACACCATCTATGACATCGTGCTGGCCGCCGACACGCTGCTGCGCGTGGCCATTCCCGCCGGGGCGCGCTTCGTCTCGCTCTCCTTCGACGGCGATGTCCGGGTCAAGGCGGGGCTCGTCGACACCGCGCTGACCCTGCCCGCGGCGACGGTGACCGACGGCAGCGGCAGCGCCCTCAATCCCGGGGTCAGGCGGCTGCCGGCGGCGGCGACGCATCTGTGCCTGCGGGCGGCGACCGCCTGCAAGGGCTCGCTCGAATACTGGGGCTGACCATGGTCGCACAGCCCGTCACCCTGACGCGCCGCCGGCGCGACCCGCTCGATCTGGCGCGCCTGACGCCCGCGGGCAAGCGCGCCTGGTTCGAGGCGCCGGCCTATGCCGACTTCGCGGCCATCGCCGATTTTTCGGCCGACCGCTACGCCATCACCACCGTGCCGCTCGCCGGCATTGCCGGGGCGAGCGCGGCGGCGCTGCGCGTCAAGCGGGCGGCGAGCTTCGCTGAGCTGATCGCCTTCACCTGCAGCTCGGGCCCGGCGCGCTCCTATCTCGACGCGCAAGGCGTGATGCGGGCCGATCTCGCCGCCGACCAGCCGCGCTTCGACTGGACGAACGGGCGCCGGCAGCTCGCGCTCAACGGCGCCTCCGCCAATCTGCTGCTGAACAGCGCCGCTCCGGCCAGCCAGAGCCTAGCGGTGACGGCGCAGAGCTATGCGCTCTCCTTCACCGGCACGGGCAGCATCGCGCTGTCCGGCGCGTCGAGCGCCGGGCCGCTGGCGGGGGTGGGCGCCGCGAGCCGCGTCTCACTCGTCTTCACTCCGGCGGCCGGCACGCTGACGCTGACGATGAGCGGCGATGTCCGCCTCGCCCAGCTCGAGGCCAACAGCTTCGCCTCGCCCTACATCGCGACAGTCGGCGCGGCGGTGAGCCGGGCGGCGGAGACGGCCGAACTCTCGCCCGTGCTGGAGGCGCTGCTTCAACGCAGCGCCGCGACGCTCGCGGTGCGCGGCCAGAGGCTGGAGCGGAATGCAGCCCGCATTGTCGGCGTCAACGGAACCTCCTCGTTGCTGCGCGCCCAGTCGAACCGCTTGTCCGTGCTGATGGACGGCTCGGCGCAACTTGCCACAGCGGCGGGGGCCGATCTGCGCATGAGCAGCTACGCCGCCGCCTGCGCCTTCGACGGAACCGGTCGCTCCGTGGCCCGCAACGGCGTCGCGGTCGTCACCGACACGGGTTCTCCGCCGTCGAGCCGCGGCAGCGTCTATCTCGGGCGGGACGCGGCTAGCACTGCAACAGCTTATGGTGATGGCTGGTATGAATATTTGGGTATCGCGCCGACGCGGCTTTCAGAGGGTAAGATTCAAGAAATTATTTTATACTGATAGATTAATTCCCCGTAAATATTCTGTTGTTTCATAACAATTTTTATCTAATCACGGCGGCTGCACGGAGGCTGAAATCGAATTTTATCAAGACTGATGAAATGACCGCTTCGTGCTTGGCATTGCGGCAATGCCGCGCCTCATGCGGGGTTCAGCAGGGCATTGTGACAATCATGCTCGGGCGCCATCCGGCATTGTGCGATCAAACTGATCAGATCGAATGACAAATCTTTGGTAGCAAAACTCTGTTGCCCAGCCTGCCTGTAGCGCTGCAGTTCCTCGTAAGCAGTCGCCGACACCAAATAGGTGCTAACTCGGCCATGGCTCTTCACGGCTATAGGTTCGCGCTGTGCTATGTCCATGTAGCGGCTGAAATTCTTGATGAGTTCGGCAGCCGTCGCTTTTGCCATTGTAAGCTCCCAAAGCTGTTCGGCAACCGACAACACCGGGTAAGCTCCGGCGTGCACCCAACCGGCCGCTGAAATAGCGCTCTTTACCATATTGTTGCCAGTCAACCTTAGCAACTGAGGTGTCGACGGCCAGCCGCTGCGTTTACCGCGCGTTCTGGAAGGCCTTCGGGCTGAAGACGGTGCGCAGCAGGATCGCGAGGTCGAGCCAGAACGACCAGTTGTCGACATACCAGTGATCATAGGCGATGCGACGCGCCATCTTCTCGTCGGTATCGGTTTCGCCGCGCAACCCGTTGACCTGCGCCCAGCCGGTGATCCCCGGGCGGACGTTGTGACGCCGGGCATAGAGCGCGATCTTGCGCTCGAAGGCCTGATCATGGGCGAGCGCATGCGGGCGCGGCCCGACCAGCGACATCTGCCCGGCGAGGACGTTCAGCAACTGCGGCAGCTCGTCGAGATTGGTGCGGCGCAGCATCCGGCCGACGCGGGTGACGCGCGGGTCGTCGCGCCGCGCCTGGACGATGACGCTGCCGTCGTCGGTCGTCGTCATGGTGCGGAACTTGAAGATGCGGAAAGCCTCCTGGTTGAAGCCGTAGCGACGCTGCCGGAACAGGACCGGTCCCGGCGAGTCGAGCCGGATCGCCAGCGCGATCAGCAGCAGCAGCGGGGCGGCCAGCAGCAGGATCGTGCCGGCGGCGACGACATCAAAGGCCCGTTTCAGCGCAATCTCGGCCAGCGAGAGCGGGGGCCTCGTCAGGCGCAGGCTCGTGAGGCTTCCGGTGCGGACGATATGGGGCCGCTCGAAGCGGTCCATGATCTTTTCGGGCGTCAGATGGATGGCGACCGGGAGCGTCATGAACGCCGCGAGGCAGGCGTCGATCGTCTCCTGGTCCGACCAGGGCAGGGCGATGAAGACCGCGTCCGGGCGCTTGGCGCGGCAGGTGGCGACCGCGCTGGCGAGATCGGCCGCGAGGGCGGTGGCGGGGTCGTTGATCCGCCTCGCATCGTTGCTGCGCAGGAAGGCGACGTCGATGATGGCGTAGCCGACATTCCAGGGCTGGTGGCGCGAGACGAAGGACATCACATCCGCTTCCCGTCCGATGAGGAAGACGCGCTCGCTGGTGATGCGGCCGGTCTTGCTGCCCATCGAGATGGTCCGGACCATGGCGGAGCGCGACAGTGCGATGACCGGGATGCCGGCCAGATAGCTCGCGAGCACGACGCCGCGGGAATAGTGATCGGCGATCTTCGCCAGAAACAGGATGGCGATGAAGGCGACCAGGGTGAGGTTCCAGACCGTGAAAGCCGAAGCGATCTGCCCCTTGGTCGAAAGATAGTTGGCGAGTTGGTAGCGCCCCTGCGTCGCGTTGATGAAGACGAAGATGCCGGCCAGCATCAGGGCGAGTTCGAGCGTCGCCTGGTCGGCGCGGAGATCGCCATAGACCGGCAGGTGGTAGGCCAGCGAGACCAGGCCGACCATGGCCGCAATCACCGCCGCATCGGCCGCCGCCGTGATCAGCCAGAGCCAGTGCCGCAGCATGTTGGCGCGGGCGTCGCGCGCCGCAAAGGCCGCCGGCGCGATGTCGTTGACGCTCATGGGCTCGCTCACTCCGCGATGCACCGTGGCGCGCTGTGCCGCTCCGGCACAGGCTTCGCGTTTGGTGCTGTCGGAGCGCAAGGATCGCAATCGACGTACCGATGGAGGCTGGCTCAGATCAGGTCGGAATGCAGACAAATCGCTGACAAACCGTCCTTTTCTCCCGCGTGGCCGCGAGATGGGCGGCGCGCGGCGGGAAGGGGTGTGCCAATCCGGAACGGCACTGCATTCGGTCTTGGCGGGCCCGCTTCGGCGGGTTAGGTCTGGCGTCGACGCTTTGCAGGACCAAGCCCATGACCACCGCCGCCGCCCCATCGCAGGCTCCGCGCATCGCCCGCGGCGGCAAGGCCATCTATGGCGCGCCGCTCGGCATCCTCATGCTGGAAGCGCGCTTCCCGCGCATTCTCGGCGACATGGGCAATGGCGGGACCTGGCCCTTCCCGGTGCTCTACCGCGTCGTCGGCGGGGCGAGCCCGGACAAGGTCGTGTTGCGCGGCGCCGACGGGCTGCTGCCGGATTTCATCGCTGCGGCGCAGGATCTGGTGCGGCTGGGGGCCGAGGCGATCACCACCAATTGCGGCTTTCTCTCCCTGTTCCAGCGCGAACTCGCGGCGGCCGTCGGCGTGCCGGTCGCGACCTCGTCGCTGATGCAGGTTCCCTGGGTGCAGGCGACGCTGCCGCCGGGCCAACGGGTCGGCGTCGTCACCGTCTCGGCCGGCAGTCTGACGCCGGCGCATCTGGAGAAGGTCGGCGTGCCGGTCGATACGCCGGTTGCCGGGACGGAAGGCGGTCGCGAGTTCTTTCGCGTCCTGATCAAGGCCGAGAAGGACGACATGGATGTCGATCTCGCCCGGCAGGATGTCGTCGATGCCGCGCTCGATCTGGTGGCGCGGCATCCGGACGTCGGCGCCATCGTGCTCGAATGCACGAACATGCCGCCCTATGCCGCGGCCGTGCAGGCGGCGACGGGACGGCCGGTCCACGACATCTACTCGATGATCAGCTGGTTCCATGCGGGTTTGCGGCCGCGGGTGTTCTGACCGGCACGCGGCGCGGGGATAGCTGGACGGACTTATCCCCGGGCCTTCAGGGTGCGTGATGCTGGGCTTCGCATCCCCCGGCGCCGAGGCGGCGCCCGACCTCGCGAGGCCCCATGACCGCAACGCCGCGGCTTTCCCTGCCCCTGCTCGCCGCCGGGCAGGCGCAGAAGCACGTCACCCATAACGATGCCCTGACGCGGCTCGACGCGCTGGTGCATCTCACCGTCGACAGCCGCTCGCAGACCGTGCCGCCGGCGGTGCCGACCGAGCTCTCCGCCTTCATCATCCCGCCCGGCGCGACGGGCGTGTTCTCCGGCCGCACCGACCAGATCGCGCTGTTCGAGGATGGCGGCTGGCTCTTCCTGACGCCGCGCCCCGGCTGGCAGGCCTGGGTCGTCGATGAGGCCGAGCATAACCTCTGGACCGGCACGGAATGGCGCCGCGACAGCCCGCTCAGCAGCCTCGGCGCCAGCCTCTGGGGCGTGAACGGCACCGCCGACGTCACGACGCGCTTCGTGGTGCAGGCGCCGGCGAGCCTGTTCAACCATGACGGCGCCGGCCATCAGCTCAAGCTCAACAAGGCGGCGGCCGGCGAAACGGCGAGCCTGCTCTTCCAGGACGGCTATTCCGGCCGCGCGGAAATCGGCCTCGCCGGCGACGACGACCTGCATTGCAAGGTCAGCGCGGATGGCTCGGCCTGGGCCGAGGCGCTCACCGTCGAGCGGTCGACGGGCGAGGTCTCGCTGCCGGCGACGCCCTGGGCGAGCGGCGGCAATCTCCTGCTCAATGGCGATCTCCAGATCAATCAGCGCGGCTTCGCTGGCGGCGCTCTGGCGGCCGGCATCTATGGCTTCGACCGCTGGAAGGCGGGCCCGGCGGGCGCGACGCTTTCCGTTGCGGGTTACGACCTCACCCTCAGTGCCGGGGCGCTCGTGCAGCCGGTTGAGCCGGCGCTGTGGGGGCTCTCGTCCTTCGCCGGCCAGGCACTGACGCTGTCGGTCGAGGGGCTGTCGGGCGGGGCGCTCTCGGTCTCCGTCGGCAGCGTCTCGGGTTCGATTGCCGCGGGGGCGGGCCGGCGCAGCGTGACGCTGACGCCCGCGGCGGGCGATACCGGCGCGCTCTTGGTCAGTCTGGCGCCGGTGGGGCCTGCCGTGAGCCTGCGCCGCGTGAAGCTGGAGATCGGGCGCCGCGCCAGCACTTGGGCGGCGCGGCCGGCGACGCTCGAAGAACTGCTCTGCGCCCGCTATTTCTGGCGGCCAGAGAGTTCGCTTGCGCTCGACGCCTATCAGGCCGCGGGCGGCGCCGTGGCGCAGACTCTGATCCTGCCGACGAGGATGCGCGCGACGCCGAGCGCCGCCTTCGCCGTTTCGGGCACGGTGAATGTCGCGGGTGGAAGTCCGGCGCTGACGGTGCTGTCGCGGCGGGAGGCACGCGTCTCGGTGGCGGCCTCTGCCGTCGGCCGCGTCCAGGCCACGTTCGGCAGCATCGCCTTCGACGCCGAGCTCTGAGCGAGCTCGCTTCAGTCGAGATAGATGCTCTTCACATGGGCGTTGATGGCGGCGATGTCCGGCAGCATCCCGCCATTGCGGGTCCGCAGATGGCGCTCGTGCCAGTACCAGTCGTCGAAGCCGACATTCAGCCGCTGATAGCCGGCTTCCGCGAGCAGGGTGCGCATCGTCTCGCGGCGCGGCTCGACGAAATTGTGCTCGATGGTGAAGAGCGCGATGGCGTGGCGGGAGAGGTCGATCGTCCGGAGGATGTCGAGCTCCGAGCCTTCCGTGTCGAGCGAGACATAATCGAAGCCCGAGCCCGCCTGCCCATCGGCTTCGTCCATCTGGTCGAAGGTCACGGTCTCGACCGTGATCAGCCCGTTCTCGCTGATCGCCTGGCGCCTGTGCTCGGCATAGCCGTCCGACTCGGCATATTCGGCGAGCGTGCCGATCTCCTGCGAGGGGACGAAGGACAGGAACTGGCCGCCCTCGCGATGGACGGCCCGCTCGAGGCAGGCGGCCTTGCGGCTCGCAGCGAGCCTGGCGAAGAGGATCGGGTTGGGCTCGACTAGGACTCCGCTCCAGCCGTGATCGGCCTCGAGAAAGCAGGTGTTGCTGTGCAGCACGCCGTCGAAGGCACCGATCTCGGCGAAGCGACCGCCGCGCCTTCCGCCGCACATCGCCAGCACCCAGCGCTCCTGCTCGATCTGCGAGTTTGTCGGCGTCTCAAAGGCGTCCTGCCAGGATAGGCGGGGGGCGGGCGTCGGATCTGGCACGGTCTGTCGTCTCGCGGGGGCGGGACGGCAGCCTAGGGCAACGCGGTTGCGGATGAAACGTCTGGGCCTCGTCGTCATTGCGAGCGAAGCGAAGCAATCCAGGAAGCGTGGCGCCGGAGCTTCTGGATTGCGTCGTCGCTGCGCTCCTCGCAATGACGGCTTTCAGTGAATCTCAGGCTCGGGAATCTTCGCCGTGCCCTCGAGGTAATCGAAGTCGCAGCCCTTGTCGGCCTGGCGGATATGGGCCGCCGACATCTTGCCCCAGCCGCGGGGATAGTCGCGGTCGGGCGGCGTCCAGGCCGCGAGGCGGGCGGCGATCTCGGCATCCGTCAGGGCGACCGAGATGCTGCGCGCCTCGACATCGACGCTGATGACGTCGCCGGTCTGCACCGCGGCGAGCGGCCCCCGGATATAGGCCTCGGGCGCGACATGCAGCACGCAGGCGCCGTAGCTGGTGCCGGACATGCGGGCATCCGAGATGCGCAGCATGTCGCGTACGCCCTGCTTCAGCAGCTTCTTCGGGATCGGCATCATGCCCCATTCCGGCATGCCGGGCCCACCGACGGGGCCGCAGTTCTTCAGCACCATGATGTGGTCGGGCGTGACGTCGAGGTTCTCGTCGTTCACCGCCTTCATCATCGCGTCGTAATCCTCGAAGACCAGTGCCGGGCCGGAATGCTTCAGCAGGCGGGGCTCGGCGGCCGACGGCTTGATGACGCAGCCATCGGGGGCGATGTTGCCCTTGAGGACGGCGAGGCCGTTGGCGGTCGTCACCGCATTGTCGAGCGGGCGGATGACGTTGGCGTCATAGACGGTGGCGAGCGCGATGGTCTCCGAGATCGGCTTGCCGGTGACCGTCATGGCGTCGGTGTGGAGCTTGCTCTCGAGTTGCTTCAGCAGCGCCGGGAGGCCGCCGGCATAGAAGAAATCCTCCATCAGGAAATCACCCGACGGGCGCAGGTTCGCGATCACCGGGACTTTGCGCGAGAAGGCATCGAAATCGTCCGGCGTCAGCGAGACGCCGGCGCGGCCGGCCATGGCGATCAGGTGGATGATGGCGTTGGTCGAGCCGGCGACCGCCATGTGGACGGTCAGCGCGTTCTCGAAGCTCTTGCGGGTGAGGATACGGTCGGGCGTCAGATCCTCCCAGACCATCTCGACGATGCGCTTGCCGGCGGCCGCGGCCATGCGGGGATGGGCAGCGTCGGCGGCGGGGATGGCGGAGGCGCCCGGCAGGGTCAGGCCCAGCACCTCGGCATGGCTCATCATGGTGGCGGCGGTGCCCATGACCATGCAGGTGCCATGGGAGCGGGCGATGCCGCTTTCCATGTCCTTCCACTGGTCGTCGGTGATGTTGCCGGCTTCCTTCTCGGCCCAGTACTTCCAGACATCGGCGCCGGAACCCAGCACCTTGCCGGCCCAGTTGCCGCGCAGCATCGGCCCCGCCGGGACATAGATGAAGGGCAGGCCGGCGCTGCAGGCGCCCATGATCAGGGCCGGGGTGGACTTGTCGCAGCCGCCGAGCAGCACCGCGCCATCGAGCGGATGGGAGCGGATCGATTCCTCCGTCTCCATCGCCAGAAAGTTGCGATAGAGCATGGTGGTCGGCTTCTGATACTGCTCCGAGACCGACATCACGGGGATCTCGACCGGGAAGCCTCCGGCGGCCCAGACCGCGCGCTTCACCGCATCGGCACGATCGCGCAGATGGGTGTGGCAGGGGTTGATCTCGGACCAGGTGTTGATGATGCCGATGACCGGCTTGCCCATGAACTCCTCATGGGCGAACCCCATCTGCAGCGCCCGCGAGCGATGGCCGAAGGAGCGCAGATCGCTGGCGCCGAACCAGCGCTTCGAGCGCAGGGTGTCGGGCGTCTTGCGGGGATGGGTCGACATCGGCGTTTCCTCGGGTGGTTTCTTGTGTTGATCACCGGGCGTCATGGTCGGGCTTCACCCGACCATCTCGCAAACCAGCGCGATCGCGTCCTGAGACTCTGGGGTCTACGCTTCGCTGCGCCCGAGAATGATGGATCTCACTCCGCCGCCGCGCGCTGGGCGCCCCAACCGGAGACGATGGCGCGCAGCTGGGCCTTCTCCTCTCCGTTGAGCTCCGGCAGGCCGGGCAGGCGGACGGGGCCGACATTCGTGCCGAGCAGGCCGAGCGCTTCCTTGACGACCGTGACGTTGGCGCCGTTGCCGTATTTGGTCCGCAGCGTCTCGAAGCCGGCAATGGCGTCGACCTCGACCCGCGCGGCGGCGTAGTCGCCCTTTTCCAGCGCGTGCCAGACGGCGAGCGACCGTTCGGGGGCGACATTGATCAGGCCGGAGGTGAAGCCGCGGGCGCCCAGCGCGTAGAAGGGTGCGGCCCAGCCCTCGGCGAGGCCGCAGATCCAGTTGGCTCGCGTGCCTTGCGTGGCCCGCACGCATTCGGACAGCAGCATCATGTTGGTCGAGGCGAACTTCACGCCGGCGACATTGGGGTGGGTCGCGACGCGCACCAGATCCTTCACGCCGATCGCATCCGAGCGGATATAGGCGACGAGCGGCAGCGTCAGTGCCTCGGCGATGGCGAGGATGTAGTCGGCCTGCGACTGAGGCGCGGCGAAGGGGTCGAGCGGGTGATGCACCATGACCGCATCGCAACCGGCTTTCGCTGCAAGCTTGCCGGTCGAGACGGCTTCGCGCAGCGACCGGCCGATGCCAGCGGTGACCAGCGCCTTGCCGGCGGCGGCCTCGGCCGCGACGGCGTGGCTGCGCACGACCTCGTCCGTCGTCATCGGGTAAAACTCGCCGGTGTTGCCGGCAGAAACGATGTTGTGGATACCGGCTGCGGCGATGCGCGCGACGATCTGGCCCGTCACGGCCCAATCGGCCTCGCCATCGGCGCCCCAGGCGGTGACATGCACGCCCGAAATGCCGCGCAGCGCACTGCGGACTTTATCACTCGTCATAGTCCAACCCTTCCGCGTCGGCGCCGAACACCTGCCGCACATGGGCTTTCGCCGAACGGACGATGTGGCGGCGCATTCTCTGTTCGGCGAGCGCGGGATCGCGCGCCCGCAGCGCCTCGTAAATGGAGCGATGTTCCTCGAAGCCCTGGCCGCGCTCGGAGGGTTCCGAGAGCAGGGCGATGCGCTGGGCATGGTCGTACATGCGCTGCCCGTCGAGCCGGCGCTCGAGATAGCCGCAGCCGGAGATGCGATGGATCGCGCCGTGATAGGCCTCGTTCAGGGTGACGAGGTCCTCCAGCGCGCTGTGCTGCGTCGCATGGGCCATTTCCTCGATCAGCCGCGCGATCTCCGCAAGATCGGCCGCGCTGAGGCGGTTGGCGGCGATATGGGTCATGACGCTTTCGAGCGCCGCGCGCCCCAGTGCCATTTCCAGCGCCTGGCGCGGCGAGAACTCGACGAAGACGCCACGACGCGCCTCGGTGCGGACCAGCCCCTCGCTCTCGAGCTTTCGGATCGCGTCCTTCACCGGCGTGGTGCTGACGCCGAGCATCTCGGCCAGATGCCGCTCGTTCAGGCGCTCGCCATTACGGAAGCGGCCGGCCACGATCGCCCGGCGCAGCCGCTCATGCACATGCTCGCGCAGGGAGCGCAGCAGATGCGGGGCGACGGGTTCGATGGTCAGGGTCTGGGGCATCTTAAGTCCGGAGCGGGCATCGGCCCCGCGAATCCGCCGGGCGGCCCGCGGAGCCATGCTCCATCTCCGCATCACTCACCACAAAGGACAAGCGGCGACAAGTCTGAAATTTCAGATTTCAAATCTGGAATCCTGTGCTATCGGAGTCGGTAAGGATCCGACAACGGACCGCGCCGGCATCGACGTGCCGGCACCGCGACAGTCATGGGAGGACGACAGATGACGATGACACGCAGGGCCGCGCTGGCCGCCGCCGTTTGCCTGATGGCTGCTCCGGCCGCGCTGGCGCAAAGCGACTATCCCGGCAGCAAGGTGGTGACGATCGTGGTGCCCTTCGCGGCGGGCGGCACCACCGACCTGCTCGGGCGTGTGCTCGCCGACAGGCTGGGCGCGCGTCTCGGCGGCAAGTTCATCGTCGAGAATCGGCCCGGTGCCGGCGGCAACACCGGCGTGGCCGCGGTCGCGCGGTCGACGCCCGACGGCTACACCCTGACCATGGGCACGGTCTCGACCCATGCGATCAATCCGGGCGTCTATGCCAAGATGCCTTTCGACCACATCAAGGATTTCGCGCCGATCTCGCAGGTGGCGAGCGTGCCCAACATCCTGATGGTCAATGTCGATCTGCCGGTGAAGACGGTGCCGGAGCTGATCGATCTGCTGAAGAAGAACCCGGGCAAGTATTCCTTCGGCTCCTCCGGCGCCGGTACCTCGACCCATATGGCGGCCGAGCTCTTCAAGGTCTCGACCGGCACCGACATGGTGCATGTGCCCTATCGCTCGAGCGGGCAGGTGACGCAGGATCTGCTCTCCGGCCAGATCCAGATCACCTTCGACAATATCACCATCGCTTGGCCGCATGTCGAAGCCGGCAAGATCCGCGCGCTCGCCACCGCGACGCCTGAACGCCTCGCCGTTGCCAAGGACCTGCCGGCGCTGGCCGAGTTCATCCCGGGCTATGCCGCCGCCTCCTGGCACGGCTTCTTCGCGCCGTCGGGCGTGCCGAAGGAGATCGTCGCCAAGCTGTCCACCGAGGTCCAGGCGATCATGCGCGAGCCTGCGGTCATCGATCAGATGAAGAAGCTCGGCGTCGATCCGGTCGGCTCGACCCAGGAGCAGTTCACCGCCCATATCGCCGCCGAGACCAAGCGCTGGGCCGATGTGGCGCAGAAGGCGAATGTCCGGATCGAGTGATCGAATGAGCCAGCGTCATGGTCGGGCTTGACCCGACCATCTCGGAAACCAGCGATCTGGTCCTGAGATTCTCGGGTCAAGCCCGAGAATGACGCCCGTCCCACATCCACTGCGTCACGAGAACCGGATAGCGCCGCGATGACATCGACCACCCTCACCGACGAAAACCGCAAGAAGCTGAAGCGCGTTTCGACCGCGACGCTGACGACGGCGCTGTTCAAGCGCGGCTTCCGGAATGTCTTCATCCAGGACGTGCGGCCGCTGAGTCAGAAGGGCGAGAGCATGGTCGGGGAGGCGTTCACGCTGCGCTACATCCCGGCGCGGGAGGATCTCGATCATCTCGGCACCTTCGAGGGGACGCAGCATCCGCAGCGCCGCGCGGTCGAGGACTGCCCGCCCGGCCATGTGATGGTGATCGACTCACGCAAGGATCCGCGCGCGGCCTCGGCCGGCGGCATCCTGGTGTCACGGCTGATGCAGCGTGGCGTCGCCGGAATCGTCACCGATGGCGGCTTCCGGGACTCGCCCGAGATCGCCGGCATGGCGATCCCGGCCTATCACAACCGCCCGAGCGCGCCGACCAACCTGATCCGTCACCATGCGCTCGACATCAACGCGCCGATCGCCTGCGGCGATGTCGCCGTCTATCCGGGCGACATCATCGTCGGCGACGGCGAGGGAGTCTGCGTCATCCCCGCCCATCTCGCCAACGAGATCGCGCCCGAGGTCTATGAGCAGACGGCTTACGAGGATTTCGTCGCGGAACGCGTGCGCGGCGGGCAGGGCATCTTCGGGCTCTATCCGGCGAACGAGCAGACCAAGGCCGAGTTCGCCGCGTGGCGGCCCGGCTGGTCCTGACCGCCGCAGCGCCGCCCCGGCGGCACATCATCAGGCAAGACGGCGAAGCCGGCCGTGACACGGGCTGAAACGGGACGCTGCCGAGCGGCGCGTCCCGCCACGACCATCAATGCCAAAAATCTGGGGGGACATCATGGTTGAAGCGTCGCGTCGTCAATGGCTCGCGGGCGGCCTCGCGGCTGCCGGCTCCGCACTGGCCGGACCGGCTCTCGGACAGGCCTTTCCGTTCAAGCCGAACCAGCGCTACCCAGATCCGTCGGTCGAGATTCTCGATCCGAGCTTCGCGAAGTATCGCATCTATTCGAGCACGATCGAGCAGGTGGCGACCGGCATGCGCTGGGCCGAGGGGCCGGTTTATTTCCCGGCAGGGCGTTATGTCCTCGTCAGCGACATCCCCAACAACCGGATCATGAAATATGACGAGGTGAAGAACAGCTTCACCGTCTTCCGCGAGAACGCCAATTTCGCCAACGGCAATGCGCGCGACCGGCAGGGCCGGCTCGTCACCTGCGAGCACTCCGTCACGCGCCGGGTTACCCGCACCGAAGCAAACGGCAAGATCACCGTTCTGGCCGACCGCTTCGAGGGCAAGCGGCTGAACGCGCCCAACGACGTCGTCGTGAAGTCCGACGACACGATCTGGTTCACCGATCCGCTCTTCGGCATCAATGGCGAGTGGGAAGGGTCGCGCGCCAAGCCCGAGCAGGCTACCACCAATGTCTACCGCATCGGCACGGACGGGAAACTGACGGCGGTCGTCACCGATCTGCTCAATCCCAACGGTCTGGCCTTCTCGCCCGACGAGAAGAAGCTCTACGTGGTGGAGTGGCGCGGCACGCCCAACCGCAGCATCTGGAGCTTCGACATCGACGCGCAGGGCAAGGCCTCGAACAAGATAAAGGTCGTCGACGCGGCCGATTTCGGGGCGCTCGACGGCTTCAGGGTCGATCGCGACGGCAATCTCTGGTGCGGCTATGGCAGCAATGGCGCCCTCAATGCGGAACCGACCGATATGGGCGGGCGCAAGGTCTTCACGCTGCGCGGGAAGCCCGAGGATCTCGACGGCGTCATGGTGTTCAGCCCGGCCGGCAAGCCGCTCGCCTTCATCCGCCTGCCCGAACGCTGCGCCAATCTCTGCTTCGGCGGCCCCAAGGGCAACCGCCTCTATATGGCGAGCAGCCATTCGCTCTATGCGCTCTACGTCGAAGCGCACGGAGCCGTCTGACAGACGAGAGCGGTGCAACTTGAGCGATTGACGCAGCGTCATCGTTAACCGCTGCTTGAGATGTCTTTTCTAATGTCGCCTCCCGGATGCGCGCTGGAGGCGAGCGTGGACGCGACGAAATGGGCCTGCCGGTCATGACAGCGCAAGCGACATGGCCGGCACGCTACAATGACTGGGTGAACCGCCGGCTCGGCATCGTCCCGCTCGACGAGGCCGATGCCGCGGCGCTGCGCCGCGCGCAGGGCGAGCAATTCGCCCGGGTGCTTCCGGCCATCCTGTTGTCCAACCTGCTGTCGGCCGTGCTGGTCGCGATCACGGCCATGATGCATGGCTGGCTCTGGTTTCCCCTGTTCTGGAGCGCCTCCGTCGTCGCTATCGGCGTGCTCGGTATCCTGCGGATCACGCGGATCCGCGAGCGGGCGCGAGAAGAAAGTCCGTCCGCCAAGTTCAACGACCGAATCCTGATCGACTCAGCCCTGATGGCCGCGCCCTGGCTGGTGATGGCGATCGTCTTCAATCCGACCCGCGTTCCCGAAATGGAGGTGCTGACCGCGACGCTGCTGGCGGGGCTGGTCTGCGCCGGCACCTTCACCATGGCGAGCATGCCGTCGGCCGCGCTGCTCTTCGCAGGCCTGATCCTGGGCGCGCGCATCCTCCATATCGCCCTGTCGCCGCTCGACCATGCGGTCGAGAACCTGACCTTCCAGTGGATCTACGGTTCGGTGATGCTGGTTTCGCTGCGCAGCATGGCACAGCTCTTCATCGACCGGGTTCGCGCTATCGGCAGCGCGCAGGCGCTGGGGCTCGACGCGCAGGCCCAGGCGCGCTTCGAGGAGGCGCGGCGCGAGGATGTCGAACGCCAGGCCGACGCCTTCCGGCGCGAGATCGGGGCGATTCTCAAGCCGGTGTTCCAGTCTGTGGTCCGTATGAACAGCGCCGCCGAGCAGCTCGTCGCCATCTCCCAGCGTTCGCAGGAGAAGCTCGGCGGCATGCTGAAGCAGGTGGGCGAGGCCAGCGACGACATCTCATCGGTCGAGGCCTGCTCGCGCCGGCTGACCGACACCATCGCGCTGATCCGCACAGAGGCCGACCGGACGACGCAGCTGGTGCGGACCGCAGCGTCGGACGTGGCAGCGTCGGTCGCGATCAAGGAGCAGCTGACGAGATCGGTGCGGGATATCGGCGAGGTCTCGGAGCTGATCCGCGAGATTGCCGCCCAGACCAACCTGCTCGCGCTGAACGCAACCATCGAGGCCGCGCGCGCCGGCGTCGCGGGGCGCGGCTTCGCCGTGGTCGCGACCGAGGTGAAGAGCCTGGCCGAGCGCACGGAGGCGGCGACGCAGGAGATCTCGGAGCGGATCGAAGAGGTGCGCGCCTCGACCGAGCGCTCGCTGGCGGCGGTGATGAACATCAGCGTCTCCACCGATGCCATTGTCGGGGCCACTGGCGGGATCGTGCTCGCCGTCGACCAGCAGGCCGAGGCCATCCGCACCATGGTCGATCTGCTCAGCCGGGCGGTCAAGGAAACCCAGCGCGCCGCGAACGCGATCGATCTCGTCGCGGCCGATGCCGCCCTGACGATGGACAATGGCCGGCAGGTCTCGGAAGCCGCAGCCGGGGTCGACGGCTCGGCCCGTCGGCTGGATGATTCGGTGGCGCGTTTCTCGCGACAGGTCGTCGGCGGCTGATCAGCTCCCGCTGACGCCGTAGAAGTCGCGGTACCAGGCAACGAAGCGCGCGATGCCGGTTTCGATCGGTGTGTCGGGTCGGAAGTCGACCCGCGCCATCAGGTCGGAAACGTCGGCATAGGTCGCCCGCACGTCGCCCGGCTGCATCGGCAGATGTGTCTTGATCGCGGCCTTGCCGCAGGCGGCCTCGATCACCGCGATGAAGCGATCGAGGCGGACGGGCGTGTGGTTGCCGATGTTGTAGATCCGCCAGGGCGCTGCGGCGGTTGCGGGGTCCGCCGTCGCGCCCGCTTCATCGGGAGCGGGCGGCAGCGCCGTCAGCCGGACGATCGCCTCGCTGATGTCGTCGACATAGGTGAAGTCGCGGCTCATCTCGGCCTCGGCATAGACCTCGATCGGCCGGCCTTCGAGGATCGCCTTGGTGAACTTGAAATAGGCCATGTCCGGCCGGCCCCAGGGGCCGTAGACGGTGAAGAAGCGCAGGCCCGTGGCCGGAATGCCGTAGAGCTGGGCGTAGCTGTGCGCCATCAGCTCGTTGGCACGCTTGGTCGCAGCGTAGAGCGAGACCGGGTGGTCTGCTCCGTCATGCTCGCTGAATGGCACCTTGGCGTTGGCTCCGTAGACGGAGCTCGACGAGGCATAGACCAGATGCGCGACGGGGTGAGCCCGGCAGGCCTCCAGAATCGAGAGAAACCCGTCCAGATTGGAGTGGGCATAGGCGCGCGGGTTGTCGAGCGAGTAGCGCACCCCCGCCTGGGCCGCGAGATGGATCACCGCCTCCGGGCGGAAGGCAGCGAAGGCTGCCAGCAGCCCGTCATAGTCTGCGATGTCGAGCGGCTGGAAGGAAAAGCCGGCACGCGGCAGCAGGCGGTCGATCCGCGCCTGCTTGAGGGCTGGGTCGTAATAGGGCGTCAGATTGTCGATGCCGAGAACCTCGACGCCGCGGGCGACCAGAGCCTGCGTGACGTGGAAGCCGACGAAACCGGCCGCGCCGGTCAACAGGACGCGCCGGGGTGAAGCCGTGGTCATCGTGCCCGTTCCGCCCTGTCGGGGAGTGAACGGGAGCGCCGCAATCGCCGCTCCCACTCTGGGCGAACCCAATGTTTCAGATCGCCCGACCTGTCAATCAGGCGTGCTGACGCTTGCCGCGGGGCGGCGTCGTCGCGTCTTCGTCCAGCAGATCCTCGACGGGGTCGAGCCCGAGATCATCGTCCTGCAGGACGCGCCAGCCCGAGCCCTCGAGATCGGCATACTGGCCGTTGCGCATGCACCAGAAGAAGGCCCCGAGTCCGGCAAGACCGAGCCCCAGCGCCAGGGGAAAGAGGATGACGAGGATGTTCATGATCCGGCCTGTGCGAGGGGCGCCGCCGGCTGACGTGCGGCGCGCAGGGCATTGAGCGTGACGACAAGCGAGGAGCCGGACATGGCTGCGGCGGCGACGAGCGGCGTCGCGAAGCCGGCGACAGCGATGGGGACGGCAACGGCGTTGTAGAGAACGGCGAACCAGAGGTTCTCCATCATCAGCGTGCGGGCCTTGCGGGCGATGGCGATGGTCTCGGCGACCGGCGCCAGGCTGTCGCCGAGGAAGACGATGTCGGCAGCCGCCTGGGCGAGGTGGGTCGCGCTGATCGGCGAGATCGAGACATGGGCCTTGGCAAGCGCGGGTGCATCGTTGAGCCCGTCACCGACCATCAGCACCTTGCGGCCCTGTGCCGCGAGGTCGTCGAGGACATGCAGCTTCTCGTCCGGTCGCAGACCTGAGCGCCATTGCGTGATGCCCAGTTCGCGGGCGACGGCTGCGACGGCACTGTCACGATCGCCGGAGAGGATCATCGGCGCGAGGCCGAGGCGGGCGAGCGCTTCGACACAGGCCTGCGCCTCGGGGCGCAGCTTCTGGCCGACGGCGAAGACGATCGCCCGGTCGCCATGGCGCCAGGCGATCAGCGAAACCGTCGGATGCTCGGTCGAGACCCGCTCGGCCAGCGCCTGCGCCTCGCAGAAGGCGGGGCTGCCGAGACGCATCTCGATGCCGTCGACCAAGGCCGAGAGGCCGAGGCCGCGTTGCTCCTGCGCGCCGGGCAACGGGGCAGGGAGCCCGGCCGCACGGCTGATCGCCTGGGCGAGAGGGTGACGGCTTGCGGCGGCGAGCGCCCCGGCGGCCGCAAGACTGCTGGCGTCGATGGTTTCGACATTCAGCAGGTCGGGCTCGGGCAGGGTCAGGGTCCCCGTCTTGTCGAAGACGACGACATCCGCCTCCGCCAGCCGCTCCAGCGCATCGCCCTCCTTCAGCATGACCTGGCGGCGAAACAGCGCCGAGGCGGTCACGACCTGCACGGCGGGGATGGCGAGGCCGAGCGCGCAGGGGCAGGTGATGATCAGGACCGTGATCGCGATGATCAGGGCTTCCTGCCAGGCGAGACCGAAGGCGATCCAGCCGACCAGCGTCGCCAGCGCCGTGGCATGGACGAGGGGGGCGTAGAGGCGGGCGGCCCGGTCCGAGAGGCGGACATAGCGCGAGCGGCTCTCCACCGCCTGGCTCATCAGTCGCTCGATCTCATCGAGAAGGGTACCGGCGCCCGCTGCGACGACGCGGACGCTGAGCGCGCCGGTGAGGTTCATCGTCCCGGCATGGACCTGGGCGCCGGCGCCGATCGGCGCCGGATCGGTTTCGCCAGTGACGAGGCTGCGGTCGATCTCGGAATGCCCGGTCTCGACGATGCCATCGACGCAGACGCGCTCGCCCGGCTGCACCAGAACGAGATCGCCGGGCGCGATCGCGGCGATCGGCAGCGTCACCGTGGTGCCATCCGGCATCAGACGGGTCGCCGTCTCGGCCTTGAGTGCGGCGAGATTGCCGGCGAGATCCCGGGTGCGCCGCCGCATCATCTGGTCGAGATAGCGGCCGATCAGCAGGAAGAAGATCAGCATGACCGCGCCGTCGAAATAGGCGTGGTCGGAGTGATTAGCGGTCTCGACCACCGACATGCCCAGCGCCAGCACGATGCCGAGCGTGATCGGCACGTCCATGTTGACCGCGCCGGCGCGCAGGGCCCGCAACGCGCTCTCGAAGAAGGGCCGCCCGGCATAGGCCGCCGTCGGCAAGGCGATCAGGGCCGAGAGCCAGTGGAAGAAGTCGCGCGTGACGGGGCTGATATCGCCATTGGCACCCGACCACACCGAGACCGAAAGCAGCATGATGTTCATGGCGGCAAAGCCGGCGACGGCGAGGTAGCGCAGCAGCCGCCGCTCCTCGACCGTGACGCTGTCGCGCTCGGCCGTGGGCAGGAAGGGATAGGCCTTGAAGCCGAGCGCGCCGAGGCGCTCGATCACCGCTTCCGGACGCAGGGCCCCTTCGCGCCACTCGACGGTGACGCGCTTCAGGGCAAGGTTCACCCGCGCCTTCAGGATGGCGGCGTCCTTGGAGAGGCCGTTTTCGATCGCGTGCATGCAGCCGGCGCAGCGGATGCCCTCGACGGCGAGTTCCATGCCCGCGACACCGCCTTCGCCATGGCGCACGAAGACGGAGAGATCCTGCTGCGCGGCCATGCTTCAGTCCTCCAGCACGATCCGGCTGCGCGAGACGAAGACCGTTTCGCTGCCGCGTCGCGCCGAGATGGCGAGGGTCCAGCCTCCGCCATGAACGGCCGGGAAGCCGGCGCTGTAGGTCCCCGCCACGGCCTCGGAGAGCGCGGCGTCCCGGTCCTCGCGCCGGGTGGCCGGGTGCTCGAGCCGCGCCGTCACCGACAGCCCCGTCACGGGCGCGCCGGCGCGGTCGCGCAGGGACAGGGTCAAGATGGCGTCGGCGCCGCTGCGGCGCAGCCCGGCCTCTGCGGTCCAGCCGCGCGCCGCCTGCTCCTGCATCCGCGCGATCTCGCCGTTGTAGTGCTGGCTGGTCTCGTAGGCGCTCTTCACATCGACGCCGGGCATGGTGCTGATCGCGATCGTCATCATCACGGCGTTCATGCCGGCGACGACGAGGAAGAAGCCGATCAAGGTGGCCAGCACCATCCGGCCGCTGAGGCGGAAGGGCTCCGCGGTGCGGGGACGAACCGGTGCGGTCAGATCCACGGGCATGATGAAGGCTCCACAACAGGACATGGCGTGCCCCCTCAGGGCGCGATGAAATGGTCGGTGGCGGTCACCATCTCGCCGGCGAAGAGATCGGCGGCGGTGAAGGTGATGGGCTGCGTCTTCTCGGGGCGGACATCCGGCGGCAGTGTCACCAGCATGCGAACCTCGCGCGACGAGTCCGGGCCGACGGTGACGACCGGACGCAGATCCGCCGTTGGCGTGACGCCCACCGCCTCGATCCGGATGCCGGGAAGGCCGTGGACCGTCAGCGCGACCGGGCGTTCGTCGGGCCGCTTGTTCAGGATGCGGATGGTGAAGGCGTTGCGGATCGAGCCGTCGCTGAGACGCACAAAGAGCGGGGAACGGTCGTGCAGCACCGAAAGTTCAACCGTGCGGCGGGTGGCGAGCTGGAAGACCATGGCGCCGCCGACCACGAGGATCAGCGCGGCATAGATCAGCGTGCGCAGGCGCAGCGGGTTGTAGACGGGCTTCTCGCCGGCGATGCGCCGCTTGACGTTATCGTCGGTATCGTAGCCGATCAGCCCCTTGGGACGGCTGATCTTCTCCATGACGTTGTCGCAGGCGTCGATGCAGAGCCCGCACTGAATGCAATCGAGCTGGGCGCCGTCGCGGATGTCGATGCCGGTCGGGCAGACGGCGACGCATTGGCGGCAGTCGACACAGTCGCCCGCGGGCTGGCCCTCCTTGCGCAGACGCTCGGCCTGTTTCACCGAGACGCGCGGGTCACCGCGGTCGTAGCGGTAGGTAACGTTGAGGGCCTCGTCGTCGGTCAGGGCCGCTTGGATGCGCGGCCAGGGGCACATGTAGTTGCAGACCTGCTCGCGCATGATGCCGGCGAGCGCATAGGTCGTGAAGGTCAGGATCGCGATGAAGGCATAGGCCGTCGTCGAGGCCTGGAAGGTCGCCAGATCGCGCACCAGCGTGGGCGCGTCGGCGAAATAGAGCACCCAGGCGCCGCCGGTCCACCAGGCGATCATCAGCCAGACGAAATGCTTGGCCGACTTGCGCCAGGCCTTGCTGACGGTCCACGGCCCCTCGTCGAGCTTGATGCGCTCGCGCCGGTCGCCCTCGAAAAACCGCTCGACCGCGAGGAACAGATCGGTCCAGACCGTTTGCGGGCAGAGATAGCCGCACCAGACGCGGCCGGCGACGGCGTTCATCAAGAACAGCACGAAGGCGGCCATGATCAGCAGGCCGGTGAAGTAATAGACCTCCTGCGGCCAGATCTCGATGAAGAAGAAATAGAAGCGGGCATTGGCGAGGTCGGCCAGAACCGCCTGATTGGGCAGGTTCGGGCCGCGCTCCCAGCGCAGGAAGGGAAGCAGGTAGTAGACGCCGAGGCAGAGCCCGAGGATCAGCCACTTGGCGCGCCGATAGGGGCCGGACACGCTTTGCGGATAGACCTTCTTCGTCGGTGCGAAGAGCGGCAGATCCCCGAGATCGGTCTCCTGAAGGGCCATGGCTACTGGCCCCCTCCCAGCGAATGGACATAGATCGTCAGGGCCTTGACCGTGGTCGGGTCGAGGCGCTGGCCCCAGGCCGGCATCACGCCGGCGCGGCTGTTTGTGATGGTCTCGGTCAGCGAGGCCATGTCCATGCCGTAGAGCGAGATCGCGTCGCTGAGGTTCGGCGCCCCGAGCTCCTTGTTGCCCTTGCCGGCGTCGCCATGGCAGGCGGCGCAGTTCGTGGCGAAGAGCTCGCGACCCTTGACCAGGTCGGCGCCCTGCTCGGTCGGCAGGCCGGCGAGTTCGCGGACATGGTTGGCGACGGCGCGGATCTCGGCGGGCTTCAGCACGCCATCCTTGCCGAAAGCGGGCATCTGGCTGATGCGGCTGTCGGCATTGCCGGCGACGCGGACGCCGTTCTGGAGCGTCTGGTGAATTTCGGCCAGCGTGCCGCCCCAGAGCCAGTCGTCGTCGTTCAGGTTTGGATAGCCCTTCGAGCCGCCCCCGCCGACGCCGTGGCAGGCGGCGCAGTTGTCGCCGAAGGCGGCCTTGCCCTGAGCCATGGCGATGCGGAAGAGCGAGGGGTCGGCCTTGATCTGCTCGAGCGAGGCCTCGGCCAGCCCACTGGACTGGGACGCCCGGTGCTGCTGCAGCAAAGCGAGATCCTTGGCGATCTCGATGCGAGAGGCATAGCCGATGACGCCCTGGGTCGCGCCGGTGATCAGAGGCCAGGCCGGATAGACGACCCAGTAGCCGACCGACCAGACGATCGTCGCGTAGAAGATGCCGAGCCACCAGCGCGGCAGCGGCGTGTTGAGTTCGCGGATCCCGTCCCACTCATGGCCGGTCGTGGACACGCCGGTATGGGCGTCCACCTCGTGATGGTCCTGATGCTGAGCCATGGTTCAGTCGTCCTGCAACGGGGTGCGGGCGGCCTCCTCGAACCGGGCGCGATTGGCCGGCCAGAAGGCGTAGACGCAGACGGCGAGAAAGATGCCGACGAAGTAGAGGAGGCCGGCGGACTGCGCGAAGCGCGCGAGCCACTGATAGGTCATGTCCATGATGCCCTCCGTCAGCGGATGTTGGCTTTGTTGTCGTAGAGCTTGAAGTCGACGAGCGTGCCGAGCACCTGCAGATAGGCGATCAGTGCGTCGGCCTCGGTGATGCGGCTCGGGTCGCCGTCGAAGTCGCGCGCCTGGGCCTTGGGATAGCGCGCCTCGAGCTCGCCCTGCTTGGGATGGTCGGGCGTCGCCTGGGCACGCAGGTCGCTGGCGGCCTGGGCGATCATCTCGTCGGTGTAGGGCACGCCGCTGCCGCGGTTCGCGCGCAGCTCGTCGGCGATGTCGTCGAATTTCAGTTCGGTCTTCGTCAGGAAGGGATAGCCGGGCATGATCGACTGCGGCACGAGGGCGCGCGGATTGGCCAGGTGGTCGCGCTGCCATTCGTCCGAATACTTGCCGCCGACGCGGGCGAGGTCCGGCCCCGTGCGCTTCGAGCCCCACTGGAAGGGCTTGTCGTACATGCTCTCCGCCGCGAGCGAGTAATGGCCGTAGCGCTCGATCTCGTCGCGCAGCGGGCGGATCATCTGGCTGTGGCAGTTGTAGCAGCCCTCGCGGACGTAGATGGCGCGGCCGGCCAGCTCGAGCGGGGTATAGGGGCGCATGCCCTCGACCTTCTCGATCGTGTTCTTCAGGTAGAAGAGCGGCGCGATCTCGACCAGGCCACCGACCGAGATCACCAGCAGGACGCCGATGATCAGGATGATGGAGTTGGTCTCGAAGATCTTGTGCTTGGACCAGAGCGACTTGCGCGGGGCGTTGTGTTCGATGCTCGTCATGGAAGCGGTCCTTACTCGGCCGGCACGAGGGCGGGCTGAAGCGGGGCGTTGTCCTGGGCGCTCTCCGGCTCGCCGCTGCGGATGGTCATCCAGACGTTGAAGACCATGATCAGCGCGCCGGTCAGGAAGAGTGCGCCGCCCAGCGCCCGGATGACGTAGAAGGGGTGCATCGCCGCGACGGTCTCGATGAAGGAGTATTCGAGGAAGCCGAGCGAGGTGTAGGCGCGCCACATCAGGCCCTGCAGGATGCCGGAGACCCACATCGCCGAGATGTAGAGGACGATGCCGAGGGTCGAGATCCAGAAGTGCCAGTTCACCAGCTTGAGCGAATACAGTTCCTTGCGGTTCCAGAGCCAGGGAACGAGGCAGTAGATCGCGCCGAAGGAGATGTAGGCGACCCAGCCGAGCGCGCCGGAATGGACATGGCCGATGGTCCAGTCGGTGTAGTGCGACAGCGAGTTGACCGCCTTGATCGACATCAGCGGGCCCTCGAAGGTCGACATGCCGTAGAAGGCGAGCGAGACCACCATCAGGCGCAGTACGGGGTCGGTGCGCAGCTTGTCCCAGGCACCCGAGAGGGTCATGATTCCGTTGATCATGCCGCCCCAGGAGGGCATCCAGAGCATGATCGAGAAGGTCATGCCCAGTGTCTGCGCCCAGTCGGGCAGGGCGGTGTAGTGCAGGTGGTGCGGCCCGGCCCAGATGTAGATAAAGATCAGCGCCCAGAAATGGATGATCGAGAGGCGATAGCTGTAGACCGGCCGGTTCGCGCGCTTGGGCACGAAGTAATACATGATCGCGAGGAAGCCGGCGGTCAGAAAGAAGCCGACGGCGTTATGGCCGTACCACCACTGGAACATCGCATCCTGCACGCCCGACCAGACGATGTAGGACTTAGGCGAGAGGATCGAGACCGGCAGCGTCAGGTTGTTGCCGAGGTGCAGGACCGCGATGGTGACGATGAAGCCGAGATAGAACCAGTTGGCCACATAGATGTGGGGTTCCTTGCGCTTGGCGAGCGTCAGCAGGAAGACCAGCAGATAGGCCACCCAGACGATGGTCAGCCAGAGATCGGCATACCACTCCGGCTCGGCGTATTCCTTGCCCTGGGTGATGCCGAGCAGATAGCCCGTGCCGGCGATGACGATGAAGAGGTTGTAGCCCAGGACCACGAACCAGGGTGACAGATCGCCCGCCAGCCTGGCCCGGGAGGTGCGCTGGACGACGTAGAAGGAGGTCGCGATCAGCACGTTGCCGCCAAAGGCGAAGATCACCGCCGAAGTGTGCAGGGGGCGCAGGCGGCCAAAATTGATCCAGGGCAGATCGAAGTTCAGGACCGGGAAGGCGAGCTGGAGCGCGATGACCAGCCCGACGGTGAAGCCGGCGATGCCCCAGAAGAGCGCCGCGAGCGTCGCGAACTTGACCGGCTCCATATTGTAGTTGGGCCGGCCATCGATTTCCTGCGGCGCTGGCCCCGTGCCGGAATTGAAGCAGCGGTTGCCGATCAGGAAGATGGTCGCAAGGGCCGCGGCCATGCCGACTGCGGCATGAAAGGCATAGGCGCCGTGGTCGGTCTTGGCGGCGATCAGCAGCAAGCCCAGGAAGCTCACCGCGGCAAGCGCGATGCCCACCATCTCGCCTGTCGTCGCTTGTCGGATCGGATTGCCCGTTGTCGCCATGCCCAGCCCCTGCTCACCCTGCGGCGCTCTACGCGCACGCTGTCATGGGCGAGGCTTAGCGGCGGCGGTGCCGGCGAGCCTTGATTCAGGTCAAGGCACCGCCGGTGCAGGCCCGGGTTTCAGACGACGAGATCCTTTGCCGGCACCGGCTCGCCGCGCGACACATGGGCGATGTTGGCGAACATCCGCGAAACGGTGGGGGCGAAATTGTCGGCCGCCATGGCCGCGAGATGCGGCGTCACCACGAGATTGTCGAGGGTCAGCAGGTCGCTGTCGGCCGGCAGCGGCTCGATCGCGTAGACATCCATCGCAGCACCCGCGATCTCGCGCTCGCGCAGCGCGGTCACCAGCGCCGATTCGTCGACGACCCCGCCGCGCGCGACATTGATGAGCACGGCGGTCTTCTTCATCTTCGCGAAGGCCTCGCGGCCGATCAGGTTGGTGGTTTCCGGCGTCAGCGGGCAGTGCAGCGAGACGACGTCCGCCTGCGCGAGAATCGCATCCAGGCTGGCGTGGCGGACGCCCAGCGCAGCTTCCTCCTCCACCCCAAGCGGTTGGCGCTTGCTGTAGAGGATGGTGCAGCCGAAGCCCCGCAGCAGCTTCGCGACGTTCTGGCCGATCGCGCCGAAGCCGATGATGCCGACGGTTTTGCCCGAGAGCATGAAGGTCTCGCCGGGCAGGCTGCCGGTGCTCCAGTGGCCCTTCTTCAGCTCGGCATGGCCGTAGCCGATATAGCGCAGGGCCGAAATCATGAGGCCCAGCGCGAATTCGGCGACGGGCAGCGCGTTGCTGCCCGTGGTCCGGGCAACCTTGATGCCGAGTTCCTTGGCGGTGGCGATGTCGATGTTGTCGTAGCCGACGCCCCATTTGTGCAGCAGCTTCAGCCTCTTGCCGGCGCGCAGGACGTCGCCGGAGACGGCGACCTGGCCTGAGATGGCGTAGTCGGCCTCGGCGATGATCTCCTTCATATGCTCGTCGCCGCGGGCGGTGCCATGGGTCAGCACGAAGCCGGGCGGCAGCAGGGCGCGCAGCTTCTCGGCGCGGGCCGGCGTGGTCATGTCGAGGAGGCAGATGGTCTCGGTCATCGTCGGGTTCCGTTGTCAGATCGTGAAGCGGGCGCCGGCGCGGGCGAGGCCGCCCGAGACCGCAACGGGCGTGCCGTCGGCGCGCCAGCAGGCGGCGCCGGTCAGCGTGCCGTCGGTGCCGAAGGAAATGGCGTTCATGCCGCCGGCGATGCGGGGCATCCGGACGATGCGGTGACCGCGCGCGCGCAGCGCCTCCGCCACCGTCTCGGGGAAGGCCTCTTCCAATTCGAGCACGCCGCCTTCGGTCCAGATGCGCGGCGCCTCGACCGCCTCCTGCAGGCCCATGCCGTGGTCGATCAGGTTGACGATCGCCTGCAGGGCCGAGGGGAAGATGCGCAACGCGCCGGGCAGCCCGAGCGCGAAGGCGAGCTTGCCCTCCTTCAGCACGATCATCGGCGCCATCGAGGTGAAGACGCGCTTGCCGGGTGCGATCGAGAGCGCGCGGCCGGGGTGCGGGTCGAAATTGAACATGTAGTTGTTCGTCAGCATCCCCGTGCCGGGGATCTGGGTGCAGGCGCCGAACAGGCCGTTGATGGTCTGCGTCGCGGTGACGACGTTGCCGTCGGCATCGGCGACCGTGACATGGGTGGTGTCGTTCGATTCGCCCGGCGCTAGTCCCGCAGACCAAGCCTTGGCCTCGTCCATCGCGATGAGCGCGCGGCGTTCGTCGGCATAGGCCTTGTCGATCAGCCGAGCGACCGGGACCTTGACGAAGGCGGGATCGGCGGTCGCCACGGCGCGGTCGGCGAAGGCGATCTTGAGGGCCTCGGCCAGGAGATGGACCGCGTCCGGCGAGCCGAAGCCGAGCGCGCCGATGTCGTAGCCCTCGAGGATGTTGAGCATCTGCGCGATGTGGACGCCCGAGGAGGCCGGCGGCGGCGGCCCCATTATCTCGTGGCCGCGATAGCTCCCGCGGATCGGTTCGCGCGTCTCGACCCGGTAGGCGGTGAGATCGTCGGGGCCGATCAGGCCCCCCTTCGCCGCCATGAAATCCGTCAGCGCCTGGCCGAGCGGGCCGCCATAGAGCGCGGCCGGGCCGGTCTCGGCGATGAGGCTCAGGCTTTTGGCATAGTCGCTCTGGACCAGCCGCGTGCCCGCAGGCAGGGCTTGACCATCGCGCAGGAACAGCGCCGCGAGGCCCGGGTCACGCGCGAGATCGGCGATGTTGTCGGCGATGCAGTTGGAGAGATAGGGCGTGACCGTGAAGCCGCGCTCGGCCAGCGCGATGGCGGGCTGGAGCACCTCGGCGAGCGGCAGCGTGCCGAAGCGGGCGAGGGCCTCGCACCAGCCGGCCAGCGCGCCGGGCACGGCGACGGCCCTAGGGCCGACCACGTTCTCCCGGTCGCGGACGTCGCGCTGCCTGCCGATCTCGTCGGAGAGGCAGTCATACATGTCCGGCGTGGCGCGCCGCGGCGCGGTCGAAAGCCCGTCGAGCACGACGTGGCGGCCATCCGCCATGCGGATATGGGCGAGCCCGCCGCCGAGGATGCCGACCATCATCGGCTCGACGACGGTCAGCGCGAAGAGCGCGGCCACAGCCGCATCGACCGCGTTGCCCCCCGCCAGCAGCATCTGCGAACCCGCGGCCGAGGCGAGGGGGTGGTTGGTGACGACCATGCCACGCGAGCCCGTCGCCGGCCTCTTGTCGCAGGTGAAGGGGGTGATGCGGGGCGCGCGGGCGGTGGCGGTCATGATGTGAGCTTCCTCAGCCGGCCTGCTGCGCCAGCGCGTCGAGCACCATCTTCGTCGCGCCCGAGATGTCACCCAGTTTCTCGCCCTTGCGGACGCGATCCTGCGTGCGCTCGCCGCGCTCCTGTCTGGCGATGGCCGCGTCGGCGATCGCCTCCGCCTCGTCGCGCGGCAGCACGAGCACGCCGGACTCGTCGGCCAGGATGACGTCGCCGGCCTTGACCGGCACGTTGCCGCAGGAGATCGGCAGGTTCAGCGTGCCGCCGAGATTGTAGAGCCGCGTCGTGATCGGCGACATGCCGCGGCACCACATCGGGAAGTCGCTGTCCTGGATCTCGGTCAGGTCCGTGCAGGGCCCGTCGACGATGCCGCCGACCGCGCCGGCCGCCTTGGCCGCCACCGTGACGCCGCCGCCCCAGCAGGCGTGCTTGTCGTCGCCGAGCCGGTCAACGACGAGGATGTCGCCCGGGCGCAGCAGGCCGAGCGTGTGGTGCAGCAGCGTCGAGTCCTGGCCGGGGATGGCGAGCGTCACCGCCGCTGCGGCGATCCGCTTGGTGCGCAGCAGCGGCTGGATACCGCGATCCATGAAGCCCCAGTGCTGCGAGTGCCCGACGGTCGCGGTCTCGACCTTGAGCAGCTTCTCGACGAGGGCGGGCGGGAGCTGTTCCGGCATCGGGGCGATACGGTAGTCGGGCATGATGGTCTCCTATTTGCCGACGGCGCGGGCGACGCCGACGAGGCGTTCCACCGCGACCACGATGATCAGCGTGGCGATGATGAGGACGACGGAGAGGGCGGCGATCAGCGGGTCGGTCCGGCCCTCGACATAGCGCACCATCTCGACGGGCAGCGTCGAGGCGCGCGGGCCGGAGATGAAGAGCGAGATCACCGTTTCGTCGAAGGACAGAAGGAAGGACAGGCAGGCGCAGGCGATCAGGCCTGGCGTCGCTAGAGGCAGCGTCACTCGCCGGACGACTCTCCAGGGCGTGGCGCCGAGCGTCGCGGCGGCCGCCTCGATGTCATGAGGCAGGTTCGACAGCGCCGTCGTCATCATCCGGATGACGAAGGGCACCGTCACCGTCATGTGGCCGAGAACGAGGCCCGGCAGCGTCGCGGTGAGCCGCAGCGGCGTGAAGAACAGGAGCAAAGCGAGGCCGGTGATCAGCGTCGGCAGCAGCAGCGGCGCCAGGAAGAAGCCGGTCAGCGCCTCCTTGCCGCGGAACGTGCCCTTGGCCAGCGCCAGCGCCGCGGGCACGCCGATCGCGAGCGAGAGCAGCGTGACGACACTGGCGACCTGCAGGCTCAGCCCCAGCGCCGAGAGCAGCGGCGCATGCGCGCTCAGCGCCTCGAACCAGCGCAGGGAATAGCCCGAGGGCGGAAACAGGATGAAGTTGTCGGCCGAGAAGGCGAGCATCACGACGACGATGATCGGCGCCAGGATCAGCGTGTAGACGATGCCTGCGAGGGTGGAGAGGACGGGGCCGGCGCCGTTCATCGCCGCAGCCCCCGCGCCAGCAGGTTGGAGAGGACGAGCAGCAGCAGGAGCAGGCCGAGCGTGTAGATCGCCAGCACGGCCGCGACCGGCCAGTTGGTGTTGGTCGTCGCCTGCTCGAAGATCTCGGTCGCCAGCACGAAGACGCGGCCCCCGCCCAGGAGCTTCGGTGTGATATAGGCCGACATGGAGAGGATGAAGCCGAGCCCCGCGGCCAGCGCGAGCGCGGGCAGGCTGAGCGGCAGCGTCACCCGCCAGAAGGTCCGCCAGGGCGAGGCCCCGAGCGAGCGGGCCGCTTCCTCCAGCGTGCGGTCGAGCTGGCCGAAGCCGGCGAGCAGCGCCAGGATCATATAGGGCATGATGCTCTCGGCCAGGCCGATGGTGACGCCGGTCCAGTTGAAGACGAGCCGCAGCGGCGCGGAGATCAGTCCCAGCGACTGCAGCAGGCCGTTGACGAGGCCGCGGTCGCCGAGGATGGCGAGCCAGCCGAAGACGCGCACCACGCCCGAGATCAGCATGGGCATGATCGCGACGACGGCGAGCAGGCCGCGGAAGCGGGACTCCGTGCGGAAGAGGAAGAGCGAGAGCGGATAGGACAGGGCGAGCGCGATCGCCGTCGCGCTCAGCGAGAGCTGCAGCGAGTTCAGCGTCAGCTCGAAGGTGAAGCCGTCCGCGAAGGTGTCGGACGCCGTCTTCAGCGACCAGGCCTCGACCATCGCGCCGGTCGGCCCGACCTCGTTGAAGCCGTTGCGCAGCAGCAGCAGCGTCGGCCAGGCGTAGATCGCCAGGACGAAGAGGCCCGCTGGGACCAGCAGCAGCGGCAGGCGGAGCGCGCCGGTCATGCCGCCTCGCGGGCGAAGGCGAGGCTGTCGCCGGTGGGCCAGATCACCGCGACCTCGTCGCCCTCGGCCGGGAGCGCGGTGCCCGACGGCATCTCGACCGTGAGCTGCCCGGCTGCGCCCTCGACCAGGACCTCGACATGGTCGCCGACGAAGACGCTGCGCAGGACGCGGCCCGCGACGCGCAGGTTCGTCTCGCCGACGGTCTCGGACGGCGCGACGATCCGCATGCGCTGCGGCCGCACGAAGAGGTCGAACTCTCCCTCGGGCGGGGCGGCGAGCGGCTGGCGCCCGCCCCAGAGCAGGACCTTGCCGTCGCTGTCGCGCGTGGCGGGGAGCGCGTTCATCCGGCCGACGAACTCGGCGACAAAGCGTGTCGCGGGGCGCTCGTAGATGTCCTCGGCGGTGCCGATCTGGGCGATGCGGCCGCGGTTCATCACCGCGATGCGGTCGCACATCGTCAGCGCCTCGACCTGATCATGGGTGACGAAGAGGGTGGTGATGCCGAGCGAGCGCTGGATCGAGCGGATCTCGTGGCGCATCGCGTCGCGCAGCTTGGCGTCGAGATTGGAGAGGGATTCGTCGAGCAGCAGGACGGAGGGGCGGATCACCAGCGCGCGGGCGAGAGCGACGCGCTGCTGCTGGCCGCCGGAGAGCTCGCGCGGGCGCCGCTCGCCGAGATGGCCGAGCTGGACCATGGCGAGCCCCTCCGCGACCTGCCGTGCGATCTCGGCCCTGGCGACGCCGCGCTCCTCCAGCCCGAAGGCGACGTTGCGGGCGACGGAGAGATGCGGAAACAGCGCGTAGGACTGGAAGACGTAGCCCATGTTGCGCTTATGCGCCGGCAGCCTGGTGATCTCGGTGCCGTCGACGCGGATCGTGCCGCGGTCGGGAGCGATCAGCCCGGCCAGCATGCGCAGGGTCGTGGTCTTGCCGCATCCGGAGGGGCCGAGCAGGGCGACGGATTCGCCCTTCGCGACCGACAGCGAGACTTCGTCGACCGCGATGGAGGCGCCGTAGCGCTTCTGCAGGCCGGCCAGTTCGAGATAGCTCATGATCCAGACATTCCGGGCTGATCCGTCATGGTCGGGCTTGTCCCGACCATCCACGTCTTTCTCCATCCGGCGCGGTGTCCAAGACGTGGATGCTCGCCACAAGGGCGAGCATGACGCCGCGCACCGGGCTCACCGGGCGGCCGAAATCACTTCGCGGCGCCAGCGGTTGTTCCACTGGTCGCGGACTTTCAGGATGTCGTTCCAGTCAACGGGAATCATGTTCGCGCGGCTCTCCGGCGCCGCGGCGGTGCGGGCGACCGCGGTGGGGTCGATCTGTGCCCTTGCATTGGTGGGCGCGTAGAACATCCGCTCGGTGAAGGCCTTCTGCGCCGGCTGGGACAGGGCGTGTTTGACGAAGGCGGCTGCGGCCGCGCGGTTCTTCGAGCCGGCCGTGAGATTGATCGTGTTGATCTGGAAGACCGAGCCCTCGGGCGGCAGCAGCGTGCCGATCCGGCCGTTGGACTGGTCGCCATAGAGCTGCGAGCGGGCGTTCCAGCCGGTCGCGACCTTCACCACCCCGTTCAGGATCAGCGAATACCCGTCCGGGTTGGGCTCGAAGGTGTTCACTGAGGGGGCGAGCTCCTTGAGCTTCCGCATCGCGGCGTCGATCGACTTGCGGTGGTCGCCGCCTTCCATCTTCTCGACCATCGCGGTCAGGGCGAGGCCCTGGATGTTCGGCGGGGCCGAGAGCGCGAGCTGGCCCTTCAGGTCCGGGCGCCAGAGATCCGCCAGCTTCGTGATCGGGGGCTTCAGGTTCTGCGTGTCGTAGACCAGCACGAGATGGTCGAAGGTGACGGCCGGGCCGAACTCGCCGCCGGCTGCGCGCGCCTCGGGGGCCAGCTCCTCGAGCACCGGGAACTCCGCCGGGGTCAGCTTCTCGAACAGGCCCTCGATGTTGCCGATGCTCGAGGTCGTCACGTCCATGATGACGACGTCGATCTGCGGATCGGCCTTCTGGGCCCTGACCGAGCCGACCATCTGCGCCGAGGTGCCGCCCGGCGCGTAGTTCAGCTTCACGCCCGGGTTGGCGGCGAGGAAGGGCTCGACCACCGCCTTGGTGTAGTTGTCCTGGAAGATGCCGCTGTAGGACATCAGCGTGATCTGCCCGCTCAGGCTCTGGGCCCGCAGGACGGAGGGCATGGCGATGGTGGCGAGGCCGGTCTGGAGCAGGCGGCGGCGAGTCGGCATGGGAACCTCCCGGAATGAGGATGAGCGGCTGGGCGTGGCGAGCCGCCGCGCGGGCTGCGCGGCGGCCGGCCGGATCAGGCTGCGACCTTGCTGGCGAAATGCGCGATGAAGCGGGCGCAGATGTCGGTCAGCTTCTCGGTCAGCGCGGCGCCGGTCTCGGCGGAGCAGAGGCGCGGATCGCCCTTGGCGACGCCGAGATTGTAGGTCTCGTCGTACTCGTTGGGCATCGCGACCTCGTGGCCCTCGAAGCTCGCGAGGCCCAAGCCCGTGAAGGGCAGGTCGAGGACCGGGTCGCGCTTCAGCGGCTTCGCCTCGGGGATCAGGTCCTTGCGGATCAGCTCGGGGAAGAGATGCAGGCCGATCGAGGTCAGCGGGTCGGCGCCGTGGCCGGCGACGGCGGCCGCCTTGTCGGCTCCGCCGAGGATGCCCGGCAGCAGGCCGTAGCCGATGCGCCAGAGATAGAGGCTCGGCAGCACGATCTGCTCGCGCAGATAGAGTTCGCGGGCGACCTCCGAGATCGGGCCGACATTGCCGCCATGGCCGTTGATCACGATGATCCGGGTCAGGCCGTTTCGGTGCAGCGAATCCACCATCTCGGCGATGACGGTGGTCAACGTCGCCTGCGAGATCGCGATGCCGCCGGTCATCGAGCCGAACCAGTCGGCGCCGCCGAAGGGCAGGACCGGCGCCACCAGCGTGCGCGTGCCGGCCTTGCTGGCGCGGATGGCGGCGAGCTCGGCGATCTTCTCGGCCAGGAGGTAGTCGCCCATCGGGGCGTGCGGGCCCTGATCCTCATGGCTGCCCATCGGGAGCAGGATGACGGGGTTGTCCTTGAGGATCTCGCGGGCCTCGCCCCCGGTGATCGTGCCCATATGGACGAGGGGGTCGGTCTTGGCAGCCATGGGACTGTGTCCTTGCAGGTTTCGGTGGTGGGTCAACGGCCGGCGGTGCGCGGGTCGAGTGCATCGCGCAGGCCGTCGCAGAGCAGGTTCATGGCGAGGATGGTGAGCGTCAGCGCCGCGCAGGGCCAGACCAGCAGCAGCGGCGCCTGCTCCATGGTGGCGCGCGCGCCGCGGATCATCAGCCCCCAGGACGGGGCGGGCGGGACGACGCCGAGACCGAGGAAGGAAAGCCCGCTCTCCAGCACGACGGCGGCGGCGACCGCGAGCGAGAGCTGGACCAGAATCGGCCCTGCGATGTTGGGCAGCACGGTCCGCAGCAGGAGATAGGCGGGGCGCGCGCCGAGGGCGCGCGTCGCCTCGACATAGTCCCGGTTCTTGACCGCCAGCACCTCCGCATGGGTGACGCGGGCGAAGCCGGGGAGATAGAGCACCGAGAGCACGAGGATCAGCGTCGCGGCGCCGGGGCCGAGCAGCGTCACCACCAGTAGGGCGAGCAGCACGGGCGGGAAGCACAGCACCACGTCCATGCTGCGCACGGAAAGGAAGGCGGCGGCGCCCTTGCCCCAGCCACCGATCAGCCCGAGCAGGACGCCGATGGCGCCGGCCGTCAGGGCGGAGGCGAAGGCGACGCTCAGGCTGGTGCGCGCGCCCCAGAGCAGGCGCGAGAGCACGTCCCGCCCGAACTCGTCGCGGCCGAGCCAGGAGCCCGCCATCGGGCCGGCGAGGCGGTTGGCGACGTCCTGGCGGATCGGGTCGGGCAGGGGGAAGAGCGGCGCGCAGAGCGCCGCCAGCGCGATCAGGGCGACGAAGCCGCCCGGCAGCCAGAGGCGCTTCAAATGCCGGTTGCCGCTCATGAGTGCGCCACCCGCGGGTCGAGCAAAGCGTGGATGAGTTCGACCACGAGGTTGAGCAGCAGGAACAGCACCGAGATCGTCAGCACGATGCCGACCACCATGGGATAGTCGCGGCCCTCGACGGCGCGCAGCAGCGGCGTCGACATGCCCGGCCAGTTGAAGACGTATTCGACCAGCACCGTGCCGCCGAGCAGCGTGCCCATCTGCAGGCCGAGCACGGTGACGACCGGGTTCAGCGCATTGCGCAGAACATGGACGACGATGACGCGGGTGGGCGAGAGCCCCTTGGCGCGGGCGGTGCGGACATAGTCGTTGGCGAGCGCGTCCAGCATCGCCGCGCGCGTCATCCGGAACAGCACGGCGGCCAGCCCCTTGGCGATGGCGATGGCGGGCAGGGTCAGCAGCTTCAGGTGCTGCACCGGGTCCTGCGAAAAGGGCACGAAGCCGCCGGCCGGCATGATCCGCAGCGTCTGCGCGAAGAGCAGCACGAGCAGCGTGCCCAGCACGAAGACGGGTACGGCGAGCAGCAGCGCGGTGACGGCGGAGGCGGCCCGGTCGAAGGCGCCGCCGCGGTCGAGCGCGGCGAAGACGCCCGCCGGCACGCCGACCAGAATCGCGATGACACTGCCGGCGGCGATCAGTTCCAGCGTGCGCGGCAGGCGCAGCGCGATCTCGCTGATCACCGGGTAATCGTCGATGAGGGAGGTGCCGAGATCGCCGCGCAGCAGCCCGCCCAGGAAGGCGGCGTATTGGACGAAGAGCGGGCGCTCGAGCCCGAGCTTCTCGCGCAGCTCGGCGACGGAGGCCGGGTCCGGCGAGACGCCGCCGGTCGAGAGCAGGAGCTCGGCGGGGTCGCCGGGCACCATGTGCAGCGCCAGGAAGACGATCGTCGCGACGAGCCAGGCGAGGCTCGCGACGACCGTCAGCTTGCGCGCGAGCCAGGTCGCGCTCATCCGAAATAGGTCTCTTCGAGCATGTTGCCGGAGGAGTTGGACAGCGCGCCGGGGAGGTTGGTGAAGCCCATCACGCCCTTGTCCATGCCGTAGCCCTGGCTGCGCCAGGCGAGGCCGACCATCGGCACCTCCTCCAGCGCGGCCCGCTGCATCTCCTTGTAGATCTCGACGCGCTTGGCCTGGTCGAACTCGGCGCGGCCCTTGGCCAGCGCGGCGATGGTGCGCGGCGCGTCGACGCGGAAGGAGCGGCCATGGCTGGGCGAGAGCGTCGTATCGAGCACGACCGTCAGCCCGTCGGGATCGTTGTTGTCCGACGAGACGCCGTGAATCGCCATGTCGTACTGGCCCTTCGAGCCGCGGGCGACGCGGGTCGACCAGTCGGGCAGCTGCAGTTCGCACTGGATGCCGATGGCCGCGAGGTGCTGCTGGACGATCTCGGCGGTGTCCTTGTGCATGCCGAACTGGGCCGTCGCGAGCAGGGTGGTCTGGAAGCCGTTGCCGAAGCCCGCCTCCGTCAGCAGCGCCTTCGCGCGGGCAGGATCATAGTTCCAGCCGCGCGACAGATCCTTGTCCCACCAGGGCGTGCCCTCGACGATCGGCAGCCCCTCGAGCGGCTTGCCGCGGCCGAAGAAGGCGACCTTGACGATGTCCTCCCGGCGCACGGCATGGGCGACGGCGCGGCGCACGCGCGGATCGTTGAAGGGCGGCTTGGTGCCGTTGAAGAGCACGTCCATGAATGGGCCCTCCTGGCTGTCGAGCTTGAGGCGCGGATCGGCCTCGACCGCCGCCATCGACTGCCAGGGCACGTATTCGATCATGTCGACATCGCCCGACTGGAGGGCGGCGAAGCGCAGGTTCTCGTCGGCATAGACGACGAATTTGATGCCCTTCAGTTTCGGGATGCCCGGCTTGTAGAACTTGTCGAAGGCCGCGATCTCGACGGAAGAGCCACGCTCCTGGCCGACGAGGCGGAACGGGCCGGCGCCAATGAACTCGGTGGGCGTCGATTTCCGCGAGAGGATGAAGGTGTTGTAGTTGCCGAACCAGCTCGGCAACGTCGCCTGTGGCGTCTTGGTGACCAGCCGGATCGTGCCGGGATCGGGGATCTCGATGCGCTCGACGCTCTGGAACTGGCTGCGCATATAGGCGGTCGATTTCTCGCCGGCGATCTGCTCGATCGACCACTTCACGTCCTCGGCGGTGACCGGATCGCCATTGTGGAAGACGCAGCCGGGCCTGAGCTTGAAGACCCAGGCGCCGTCGCCGTCGAGCGACCAGGAGGTCGCGAGTTCGCCGCGCAGCTCGCCCTTGGGCCCGTAGGACACCAGGCTGCGATGGATCAGCATCTTGACCGTACCCGCCGAGGCGCCGGTCGAGACCCAAGGCTGCAGATTGGGCGGAAAGGCGGAGAGGCCGTAGCGGAGAATGCCGGCGGCCCGCTGGGCGCTGGCGGGGCGGGAGAGCAGTGGCAGGCTCGCGAAGGGCGCGGCCAGCCCGGCGGCCAGCATCGTGCGGCGTGAGATCGTCATCGGCTTTCTCCTCGCTGTGGTCGTCGTCGCCGCGCGCGTTGTCGCGTCTGTCCGGCGTCCCTTGTCTGGCAAGAAGAGCGCCATCGGGGCGGCGACGCCAGTCCGGCTACGCATGGCCGTCATGCGTCGTGTATACATGGCGGATTTTTGATGTCTGCGGCCGAAGCGCCTAGAGTTGCCGCATCGATATGCCGGATGAGGACGCTCGACCTTGAACGTTATGACGCCGCCCCAGGCGCAGGATGCGGAAAGCCGGCCGGCTCGCGAGCGGGTCTATGCGCATGTCCGAGAGCAGATCCTGCGCGGCGTCTATGCCGGGGGCTCCTTCGTCGAGGAGGAGGCGATCTCCTCGGTCATGGGCGTGTCGCGGACGCCGGTCCGCGAGGCGTTCCACAGGCTGGAGGCGGAGCGCTTCATCGACCTGCTGCCGCGCCGAGGGGCGCTGGTGCGGCAGGTCACGGCGCAGGAACTGGCCGATCTCTACGAGACCCGCCGCATGATCGAGGGCTATGCGGTCGCCCGCATCTGCCGCGAAAGGATCGTGCTGCCCGACACGATGGAGGCGGTGCTCGACCGGCTCGACGCGATTGCCGGCAGTGACCATTTCGCCCGTGTCGAACTCAACCGCGAGTTCCATTTCGGCATGGTGCAGGCGCTCGGCAACGAGGTGCTGTCGGAACTTTACCAGTCGCTGGGGGCGCGGCAGCAGCGGGTCGCGATGCGGGCACTGGCGGTGGATCCGGGCCGGATCGAGCGGATCCGCGTCGAGCATCGCGACTTCATCGCGGCGCTGCGAGCCTTCGACGAGGCGCGGGCGCGCGCCGTGCTCGACGAGCATCTGCGGCCCGTGACCGGGGTTGTGTCGCGCCTGCCGGGTTATGACCCGCCCGGCGCGAGCGACGAGGGCGTCTGAACGCGCCCGGCCGCCGAAGGCCGGGCGCTCTGGCCAGTTCAGACGGGGATCAGCTGCATCGGCGCCGGGTAGTAGCGGAAGCCCTCGCCCGCCTTGGCGAGGTTGCCGAAGCCCGGCCAGGCGAAGTGGTAGGACATCACCGGCGTCTTCTCCTGCGCCAGCATCGTCAGGAGCCGAACGCGGGACTGCACGGCCTGCTTGGGGTCGCTGTCATAGGCGAATTCAAGACGCGGGTTCTCGGTCAGCAGCACGGCGTGGTGCGTCAGGTCGCCGAGGAAGACGAAGGACTTGCCCGCCGAGGCGACCTTGAAGATGTGGTGGCCGGCGGTGTGGCCCGGCGCCGCGATCGCCTGCACGCCCGGCAGGAATTCCTGCTGGTCCTTGAAGAAGACGATGCGGTCGCGCACCGGCAGCAGATTGGCGCGGGCATGCTCGATGAAGGCCTTGAGCGGCGAGCCCAGCTTGCTCTCATCCGTCCAGAAATCGAAATCGGTCTGGCTGATATGGATGCGCGCATTGGGGAAGAGCGGCTTGCCGTCAGCCGTGCAGATGCCGCCGATATGGTCGATATGGGCATGGCTGCAGACGATGTCGTCGATGTCGCCGGCCTTGATGCCGGCCTCCTCCATGCTCTTCATGAGCCGGCCGGTGGTGGGCCCGAAGGCCTTGGAGAAGCCCATGCCGGTGTCGAACATGACGAGCCGGTCGCCGAAATTCACGATCGGGATGTTCTGCTCGAGGACGACGTTGTCCTTGGGCAGGAAGCTGCTCTCCAGCATGCCGTAGACGGTTTCCTTTGGCACGCCGAGGAAGCTCGTGCCGGGATCGCCCAGCGGCAGCGGCCCGTCCGAGACGACGGTGACCTCCGCCGTTCCCAGCATGAAGCGGTAGAAATAGGCGGGCTGCGTTTTCGAGAGCGGCGCCTTGGCGGCCGCCGGGCCGATGAGCGGGAGACTGCCACCGGTGGCGGCGAGGGCGGCGGCTGCGCCCAGGAAGCCGCGGCGGCTCGCCGACGGCAGACGGAACGGGTCGTTCGACATGGCATTTCCTCCGGGATCATTGCGATAGGGCCGGCCTTCGGGGCCTGTTCTGTGGGGCTTGCGCGAAGGGCGACGGAGCGCCTGCGGATCCGGGGAGAACGATGCACCCGCGCCCGCGGCTTCGACCAATACCGCTTCGCTCTAGCCGCCATAACGCAAAGCTGGCGCAGTCGCGGGGTCTCGCTGGTCATGGGTGCGCGGCGCCGCTATGCAGGCCTGCGGCTTGCCGCAGGCCCAGGGAGACCCGAACGGCGATGGATCTAAGGCAGCTTCGCTATTTCGCGGCGATCGTCGAACAGGGCTCCTTCTCCAAGGCCGCCACCAAGCTGCGTGTGGCGCAGCCAGCGCTGAGCCAGCATCTGCGGCATATGGAGGACGAGCTCGGCGTCGCGCTGCTGCATCGCGGCACGCGCGGCGTGCTGCCGACGGAGGCGGGCGAGCGCCTGCTGGCCCGCGCGCATGTCATCCTGGCCGAGTTCGGGGCGCTGCGCGAAGCCGTGCGCGGCGAGGCCGAATTGCCGGGTGGCGAGGTCCGGATCGGCCTGCCCGGCACGGTGAGCGAGCAGTTCAGCGTGCCGCTGATCCAGGCGGCGCGCGAGCGCTACCCGGCGATCCGCATCCGCATCGCCGAGGCGATGAGCGGCTTCGTGCTGGACTGGCTGCGCCGCGGCGAGGTCGATCTGGCGATGATCTACTCGACCTCCGACCCCAAGGGGCTCGGCATCCACCATGTCCTGACCGAAGAGCTCTGCCTGTTCTGCGCCCCGGGCGTCACCGGCTCGCCGGCACCGTCAGGCGAGGCCGTGGCGATGGCCGATGCCGCGGCTCTCGACCTGATCCTGCCGGGCATCGGGCATGGGCTGCGCGACCAGATCGACGAGGCGGCGGCTTCGGTCGGTGCGACCATCCAGCCGGCGATCGAGATCGAATCCTACAGCCAGATCAAGCGGCTGGTGGAGCAGGGCTTCGGCTACAGCATCCTGCCGCGGATGGCGGTCGCGGCGCAGGAGAAGGCCGGGCTGTTCCGGACCTGGCCACTGGAGCGCCCGACGCTCTACCGCAAGGTCTATCTCGCCTATTCGACCGAGCGGCCGATGCCGGCGGCGGCGCGCGCGATCGGGCAATTGTCCTGGGAGATCCTGCGCGGGCTCGTCACCGACGAGACCTGGACGGCGACGCTTGGCCAGGATGGTGGGCCGCCGACGCTTTACGGGTGAGGCTGGCGGCGCCCACTAAAGCGGACGCGCCGTTCCCTCCATCCGCAAGCGCCCATCAGCGCCTTCCGTCCAGGTCCGGATGCCGCCGTCGGCGTTTCGCCGGGCTTTGACGGCAAAGCGGCCGCCGGCGATCAGCGGGCTCAGGCCGCGATAATCGAGCGCCAGCGTCGTGGTTCCCGCCAGCGTCGCGGCGATGTTGAGCATCAGCGTCGCCTGGATCGGACCATGGACGACGAGCCCGGCATAGCCTTCCTCGGCGGTCGCATAGGGCTGGTCGTAATGGATGCGGTGGCCGTTGAAGGTCAGCGCCGAGTAGCGGAAGAGCAGGGTCGGGCTGGCCTCGACCTCCCAGACGAGATCGGCCGGTTCCGGTGGGACAGTGGCAGCAGTTGCGGCGGCCGGCAGGCTCGTGGCCTCGCGGTAGACGATGTCGTGGCGCTCGCGCAGGGCGAGGCCGCGCGGAGTCGAGACCTCGTGATGGACGGCGACGAAGCAGAGCGCGCCGGTGCGGCCCTCCTTGGCCGTGACGTCGCCGATGGTCGAGCGGCGCGTGACGAGATCGCCCGCGCGCAAGGGCGCCAGCGCCTCGAGGCGTCCGCCCGCCCACATCCGCCGCGGCAGCGGCACCGGCGGCAGGAAATCGCCCTTCGCCGGATGGCCATCAGGCCCGAGCGCGTTCATCGGTGCGATGGGTGGTGCGAGACACCAGTGCAGCGCGAGCGGCGCGTCGCCCTGCGGGCCGGGCGCGAGATGGGGCGCGAAGGTGGCCGCATAACTCTCGATCAGGCGCGGCGTAACGAGATCGGAGGCCTCCTCCGTCCTGCCGATCCAGCCGCGGAGATGGTCTATGTCCATGGATCCGAGTGCCTTCAATAGGAGCGCGGCATGCCCAGCACATGCTCCGCGAGATAGGACAGGATCAGATTGGTCGAGATCGGCGCCACCTGGTAGAGCCGGGTCTCCCTGAATTTGCGCTCGATATCGTATTCCTCGGCGAAGCCGAAGCCGCCATGGGTCTGGATGCAGGCGTTGGCCGCCTCGAAGGAGGCATCCGCAGCGAGCATCTTCGCCATGTTGGCCTCCGCGCCGGCATTCTCGCCGGCCTCATAGAGCCGCACCGCCTCGCGCACCATCAGTTCGGCTGCGCGCATGTTGGCGTAGGCCTTGGCGATCGGGAACTGGATGCCCTGGTTCTGGCCGATCGGGCGGCCGAAGACCTGCCGTTCCTTGGCGTAGGTCGAGGCCTTCTCGATGAACCATTTGGCGTCGCCGACGCATTCGGCCGCGATCAGGATGCGCTCGGCGTTCATGCCCGAGAGGATGTAACGAAAGCCCTTGCCCTCCTCGCCGATCAGGTTCCCGGCGGGGATGCGGACATTGTCGAAGAAGACCTCGGTGGTGGCGTGGTTCATCATCGTCCGGATCGGCCGGATGGTGAGGCCATTCCCGAGCGCCTCGCGCATGTCGAGCAGGAAGACCGAGAGCCCGTCGGTGCGCTTGGCGACCTGCTCGCGCGGGGTGGTGCGCGCCAGCAGCAGCATGAGGTCCGACTGCGCGGCGCGGCTCGTCCAGATCTTCTGCCCGTTGACGACGTAATGGTCGCCCTCGCGCCGTGCGGTCGTGCGCAGCGCCGTCGTGTCGGTGCCGCTGGTCGGCTCGGTGACGCCGAAGGCCTGCAGGCGCAGTTCGCCCGAGGCTACGCGGGGCAGCCAGGCCTGCTTCTGCGCCTCCGAGCCATGCCGGAGAACCGTACCCATGACATACATCTGCGCGTGACAGGCGCCGCCATTGCAGCCTTGGCGCTGGATCTCCTCCATGATGACGCTCGCCGCCGACAGCGTCAGGCCGGCGCCGCCATAGGCCTCCGGGATCAGCGCCGAGAGAAAGCCGCTTTCGGTGAGCGCCGTGACGAACTCGGTCGGATAGGCCATCTCGCGGTCGAGCTTGCGCCAGTACTCGCCGGGAAAGCCGGCGCAGAGGCGGGCGACGGCGTCGCGGATCTCGGCATGGTCGGATGGGTGCTGCATGTTTGCTGTCTTTACGGGGCCGAAGAGCGGCCGAACTCGGCCCGCAACGCCTCGTCATGCTGGCCGAGCGCCGGCACGGGGCGCATCGTCACGCGCTGCCCGTCGACGATGGCGGGCGGGGCGAGGACCTCGACGGGGCCCGACGGCGTCGGGGTGGCCAGGGCGGTCGCGGCGGGGTGTGTGATGAGGTCGCCGACGCTGGAGACGGTGCCATAGGCGATGGCATAGCGATCGAGCGCGGCGGTGACCTCGGCGAAGGAGCGCGTCGCGAGCAGGGCCTGAACCTCGCGATCCACCGTCTCACGCTGCCGCACCCGCAGGACATTGGTGGCGAAGCGAGGGTCTTCGGCGAGGGCCGCGCTGCCTAGAACCTCGCGGGCGAGGATCTGCCATTCGCGCTCGCTCTGGATCGAGATCAGCACATCGCCATCGGCGGTGGAGAAGACGCCATAGGGAGCAATCGAGGGGTGGGCGAGCCCGAGCCGCGGCGGCTCGATGCCGCCATAGCGCCGCGTCAGATAGGGCACGTTCATCAGGTCGCCCAGGGTATCGAACAGCGAGAGCTGGATTGCGGACCCTTCGCCCGTCTTCGCGCGACGCAGCAGCGCCTCGAGGATGGCGGCATAGGCTGCCTGGCCCGTGGCGATGTCGGCGATCGAGACGCCGATGCGCGACGGGCCGGAGGCCTGCGTGCCGGTGATGGCGGCCAGCCCCGATTCGGCCTGGACCAGCAGGTCATAGGCCTTGCGCGTGTGGTGCGGCGTGCCCGGGGCATAGCCCGAGACGTCGCAGGTGATCAGTCTCGGATAGCGCGCGCGCAGATCGGCCGCGCCGAGGCCGAGCCGGCCGGTGGCGCCCGGCGCGAGGTTCTGGATGAAGACATCGGCCTGCGCCAGCATGGCCTCGACCATGGCGCGGTCGTCTTCCTGCTTGAGATCGACGCGGCAGGATTCCTTGCCGCGGTTCAGCCAGACGAAATAGGAGGACTGGCCTTTCGCGTAGTCGTCATAGCCGCGGGCGAAATCTCCCTCCGCGCGCTCCAGCTTGATGACGCGTGCACCGGCATCGGCGAGCTTGCAGGTCGCGGTCGGCACGGCCACCGCCTGCTCCAGCGCCACCACCAGAATTCCTTCGAGCGCGTTCATCGTCGTTCCGGCGGTCCGCCTTCCCATCCACCCTCGCAGACGGGCCGTCGAAGCCGGAGCCAAGTCAAATAGGGTTTTGCGATGAGGGGCATAGCGAAATCCTCGCTGTGCCGCGATCACCATAGATAATCGCTATGGCCCTCATCGTTTTATCCTACTTGTCCTGCCGGATCGCCCATGCACCCCTCTCGGCTCCAGGCAGCGCGCCGCCCAAGAGCGCGCTCCAGAGGATTCAGGGAGAGGAACCGATGGCCATCAAACGATCAGCCGTAGCCGCATTCGTTCTAGGGGCGCTGATGGCGCTTCCGGTGCAGGCGCAGGAGAAGCCGAAGGAACTGGTCGTCGGCATCGCGACCTTCCTGTCGGGACCCGCTTCGGTCTTCGGCGTGCCCGGCCGCAATGCCGCCGACCTGTTCTTCGAGGAACTGAACGCCAAGGGTGGTATCCTCGGCGTGCCGGTGAAGCCGGTTTATGTCGACGAGGGCGCGGGCACCAACCAGCTGATTTCGGAATATCGCCGCGTCGTCCAGGACCAGGGCGCGCAGGTGATGTTCGGCGCGATCTCGTCGGGTTCCTGCAACGCGCTCGCCCCCGTCGCCGAGGACCTCAAGGTCGTCAACGTGATGTGGGATTGCGGCACGCAGACGATCTTCGAAGAGGGCAAGTGGAAGTACTCGGTCCGCACCCAGGGCCATGCCGGCGCCGAGATGATGGCGACGCTGCTCTACCTCATGAAGACCAAGCCGGACTTCAAGACGATCGCGGTCGTCAACCAGGACTATGCCTGGGGCCGTGAATCCTGGGCGCTGCTGCAGGCTGGCCTCAAGGCGCTGAAGCCCGACGTCAAGGTCGTCGCCGAGCTGTTCCCGAAATTCGGCGCGCCCGACTTCTCCACCGAGATCACCCGCCTCTCGGCGCTGCGGCCCGATGTGGTGATCTCGACCTCCTGGGGCGGCGATCTCGACACCTTCGTCCAGCAGGCGGCGGCGCGCGGCCTGCTGAAGCAGTCGACCTTTGTGCTGCCACTGGCGGAAAGCTCGCTGGAGCGGCTCGGCAATGTGCTGCCGGAAGGTGTGATCGTCGGCTCGCGCGGCGACCACTACTTCCTGCATCCGAAGTACAAGAACACGCCCGAGATGCAGTCGTTCGTGAAGAAGTACAAGGACAAGACAGGCGTCTATCCGATCTATCCGACCTTCCACATGAACCAGGCCGTGACAGGGCTGGTGAAGGCCTATGAGAAGGCCTCCGCCGCCAATGGCGGCAAATGGCCCAGCAAGGAGCAGGTCATCGCCGCCTTCGAGGGGCTGGAGTTCAAGTCGCTGACGGGGACGATCACCATCCGCTCCGACCATCAGGGGCTCGAGGACCAGATGCTCGGCACCACCAAGCGCGTGCCGGAATACCCCTTCGCGGTCTACGACAAGATGGCGCTCTATCCCGGCAAGCTGGTGACCACCCCGGTCGGCGAGAAGTCGCTCGAGTGGTTCGCCAAGATCAAGCCCGAGATGGTCAACGACAAGTCGATCGAGACCTTCGACTATTCGAAGTAATCGAACCAGCCGCATCCGCCGCCGTCATCCCGGACAAGCCGCGTAGCGGCGCAGCTCCGGGATCCATCGGAGGGCACCGCGCTCTACGATGGATCCCGGATCTCCGCTTCGCTGCGTCCGGGATGGCGCGGAACGGTTGATCACAATCCAGAATCGGATGGCCATGCCTCCTGAAATGCTCTTCCTCGCCGCGCTCGACGGCCTCGCCTATGGCTCGCTGCTGTTTCTGGTGGCGGTCGGGCTGTCGCTGATCTTCGGCGTGCTCGGCGTGCTCAACGTCGCGCATGGCTCGTTCTACGCGATCGGCGCCTATGTCGCGGCGAGCGCCGTGCTGGCGGCGGCCGGGATGGGCCTGCCGACCTGGCTCTCCTTTCCGCTCTTCCTGATCTCGGCGATCCTGGTCGGCGTCGTCGTCGGCGGGCTGGTCGAGGCGCTGCTGCTGCGGCGGATCTACGGCAAGGAGGAGGTGCTGCAGCTCCTCGTCACCTTCGCGGTCTTCATGATCCTGGAGGATGCGCAGAAGGTCGTGTTCGGCACGCAGCCGCTCTTCGCCAACGCGCCGATGAACTGGCTCGGCACGGTCGAGGTCTTCGGCATCTTCTACACGCGCTACCAGCTCATCCTGATCCCGCTGGTGGCGCTCGCGGTGCTGGTCGGCCTGCGGCTGTTCCTTCGGCGGACCGCCTTCGGGCGGGCCATCGTCGCAGTGACGCAGGACCGCGAGGCAGCGATGGCGATGGGCATCAATGCGACGCGGATCTATCTCTTCACCTTCATGATCGGGGCGTCGCTGGCGGCGCTGGGCGGAGCTCTGTCCTCGGCGACGACCTCGCTGACGCCGGGCATCGGCTCGGGCATGATCGTGCTGTCCTTCGCGGTGGCGGCCACCGCCGGCCTCGGGCGGATCGAGGGTGCCGCGGTCGCAGCCCTGATGATCGGGCTCGGACGCTCGGTGGCGGTGTATTTCGCGCCGGAATTCGACGTGCTGATCCCCTATCTGATCATGGTCGCGGTGCTGCTGATCAAGCCGGAAGGCCTGTTCACCACGCTGCAGACGAGGAAAGTCTGATGGCGCGCCAATATCTCATCGGCGCGGCGCTGCTGATCGCGCTCATCGTCTTTCCGCTGATCTCGCCCTGGGCGACGGTCATTCTCACCGTCGCGCTGTGCGAGGGGCTGGCGGCGCTCGGCATCCTCGTGTTGCTGCGGGCGGGCCAGGTGTCCTTCGGCCACGGGCTGTTCTTCGCCTTCTCGGCCTATGTCGTCGCCTTCATGGCCGCGGCGAGCCTCGGCCATGAGGTGCTGTTGCTGGTCCCGATCGCGACTGCGGCGTCGGGCCTCGTCGCGGCGATCGTTGGGCTCTTCATCGTGCGCTACCGCGCGATCTTCTTCGGCATGCTCAACCTCGCCATTTCGATGGTGTTCTTCTCGCTGCTCGAAAAGCTGTTCTCGGTGACCGGCGGCGCCGACGGCAAGCGCGTGCCGCGGCCGACGCTGGCGGGTATGACGCTCGATCGCGAGACCTTCGAATTCTGGATGTTCTACATCACACTGGCGCTGGCCGTGGTCGCGGCGCTCGGTGTGGCGCGCTATCTCGTCTCGCCGGGTGGCAAGGCGCTGGAGGCGATCAAGTCCAACGAGACGCGGCTGGAATATCTCGGCGTTTCCAGCCGCAAGGTGCTCTACGGCGCCTATCTGCTCTCGGGTCTGCTGGCGGGCCTGGGGGGCGCGATCATCGCTCTGGTCTCGGGCCATGTCACGCCGGAACTGGCCTACTGGGTGCGCTCGGGCGAGTTCGTCTTCATCGCGATCCTGGGTGGCGTCGGCGGCGTGGCGGGGCCCTTCCTGGGTGCGCTGATGTTCCAGATCATCCGCGGCTATGCGGCCGTGCATGCGCCCGAAACCTGGCATGCTGTGCTCGGCGTGATGCTGCTCGTCATCATCTTCTTCGCGCCGAGCGGGCTCTATGGCCTGATCGAGGGTCGCAAGCGCGCGGCCGCACCCGGCGCCGGCGGGGAGGGCGGGCGATGAGCCAGATCATCCTCGAGGCACGCGATCTGGAACTGCGCTTCGGCGGCGTGCAGGCCGCAGCCGGCGCAAGCCTGACCGTGCGGGCCAATGAGCGCATCGCGATCATCGGCCCCAACGGCGCCGGCAAGACCACCTTCATCAACCTCTGCACCGGCTATCTGAAGCCGCAGTCGGGCCGCGTCGTCTTCGCGGGGCAGGATGTGACGGGGCTGTCGCCGCGCACGATCACGCGGCGCGGCATCGGCCGCTCCTTCCAGATCCCGCAGCTCTTCACCGACAACACAGTGATGGAGAACCTGCTGCTGGCGCTGAGCGCGCGCGAGGGCACCTGGTCGCCCTTCCTGCGGCTCGACCGCCACCCCAAGCGCGAGGAGATGATCGCGCTGCTCGACAGCGTCGGCCTGCGCGACACCGCCGAGCGGCCGGTGCGAGAGCTGCCTGAGGGCATGCGCAAGCTGATCGACATCGCGGTGGCGCTGGCGCTGGATCCGAAGCTGATCTTCATGGACGAGCCGACCTCGGGCGTCTCCAGCCACGAGAAGTTCCAGGTCATGGATACGTTGACACGCGCGCTAGACGCCCGCGCCACGACGGCGATCTTCGTCGAGCACGACATGGATGTGGTCGCGCGCTACGCCAGCCGCGTCGCGGTCTGGTCGGGCGGTCGCATCGCGCTGGAGGGCACGCCCGACGAGATCCTCAATCATCCCGAGGTGCGCGAAACCGTGATCGGGGTGGGAGTCTAGCCATGCTGGAGATCAGGGGACTGTCGGCCGTCATTGAAGGTGTGCAGGTGTTGCGCAAGGTCGATTTCGCGCTGGCCGAGGGCGCGACCGTGGCGCTGATCGGCCGCAACGGCGCGGGAAAGACCAGCCTGCTGCGCGCGATCATGGGCTTCATGACCGTGACCGAGGGCACGATCGCTTTCGACGGCCGGCCGATCCTGGCGATCCCGCCGCATGAGCGGCCGCGGCTCGGCATCGGTTACGCGCCGGAGGACCGGCGGCTATTTTCGAGCTTTTCGATCGAGGAGAATATCCGCCTGCCGGCCGAGGTGATGAAGGTGCCGGGCGCCGAGATCGCGAGGCGGCTGGAGGGGATTTATCAGGTGCTGCCGGAACTGGCCGATCTGCGCCACCGCGCGGCGGCGGGGCTTTCGGGCGGCCAGGGCAAGATGGCGGCGCTGGCCCGGGCGCTGATGGTGGGGCAGCGCGTCATCCTGCTCGACGAGCCTTTCCAGGGCCTCGCCCCGGTGCTGGCGCAGCGCTACGCGACCGCCCTGCGCGCGCTGCGCGACAGCCATCCCGAGATCGCGTTGCTCATCACCGAATCCAATCCCAGTCTGCTGCGCAGCTTCGCCGAGCGCGCCTATGCGATCGAGCGTGGCGAGGTCACGGAAGTGGCCGGCGGCCTGGCGGCGAGTTCGCTCGAAGCGGCGGGGCTGCATTAGGTCGCGGATCGGTTCTGGCCTCGGCTGGCGTTGGACAACGAGGAGCGCAAGATATACATCTTCGGGAGTATATCAGGAGGTCGCGTCATGCAGGTCGCGCGTTGGGGTAACAGTCTGGCCGTCCGCCTGCCCGCATCCGTGGTCGAGGCGCTTGGCCTGAAGGAGGGCGATGACATCGAGATCCGCGTCGCCGGCGAGCGCGCCTTCGACATTGACCTCGACCGCAGCCGCGAACGGGCGCTCGAACGGGTTCGCGCGCTGCGCAGGCCGTTGCCGCCCGGCTGGCGTTTCGACCGCGACGAGGCCAATGCGCGGTGACGGCACCGAGCGAGTTCCTGGATACGAATGTGTTGGTCTACGCGTTTTGCAACGATACCCGCTCGGCCCGCGCTGAGGCCTTGCTGGCAAAGGGCTGTGCCAGCAGCGTGCAGGCGCTCAACGAGTTCGCCAATGTCGCGCGGCGCAAGCTCGCGATGGATTGGCGGGAGGTGCGGGAGGCTCTCGACGCGATCCGGGCGCTGCTGTCCGCGGTCGCTCCTCTCGATCTCGAAACGCATCTCGCCGGCATCGAGATCGCCGAGCGCCACCGGCTTTCGGTCTATGACGCGATGATGATCGCGGCGGCTCTGAAACTCGGCTGCACGACCTTCTGGTCAGAGGATCTGCAAGACGGGCTGGTCGTGGAGGGCCGCCTGACGATCCACAACCCCTTCGTCATCGGATCGAGCTGAAACCCGCTCGGCCTGCCCCTGCGCAGGGCATCTTTCGAACGAGACTTTCGCCCCGCATGAGGGGCCCGGATAGGAGAAACCCCATGACCCAGCACTTCATCAACGGCCGTCATGTGGCGGGCCGCAGCGGCGAGACCATGGCCGTGCTGGCCCCCGCCACCGGCGAGGAGTTCACCCGCATCGCCTGTGGCACGGCCGAGGATATCGACGATGCCGTGAAGGCGGCGCGCGCGGCCTATGAGGGCGCCTGGGGCAAGCTGACGGCGGCCGAGCGAGGAAGGCTGATTTCCAGGCTCGGGCTCAAGGTGCTCGACCATTTCGACGAGCTGGCGAAGATCGAGGCGCAGGACACCGGCAAGCCGATGGCGCAGGCGCGCGCCGACATCGAGGCGACCGCCCGTTATTTCGAGTTCTATGGCGGTGCGGCCGACAAGGTGCACGGGCATATCGTGCCCTTCCTCAACGGCTACAGCGTCAACGTGATCCATGAGCCGCATGGCGTCACCGGCCATATCCTGCCCTGGAACTACCCGGCGCAGATGTTCGGGCGGTCGCTGACGGCGGCGCTCGCCATGGGCAATGCGGTCGTGCTGAAGCCGGCGGAAGAGGCCTGCCAGACGGCGCTGCGGCTGGCGGTGCTGGCTTCCGAGGTCGGTTTCCCCGACGGCGCGATCAACATCGTCACGGGTCGCGGGCACGAGGCGGGCGCGGCGCTCTCGGCCCATCATGGCGTCGACTTCATGTCCTTCACCGGCTCGCCCGAGGTCGGCAAGATGGTGCAGCATGCCTGCGCTGAGCATCTCATTCCCTGCACGCTCGAGCTCGGCGGCAAGTCGCCCCAGATCGTCTTCGACGATGCCGATTTCGACGCCGCCGTGCCGATCGTCTGCAAGGCGATTGTCCAGAACACCGGGCAGACCTGCTCGGCCGGTTCGCGCGTGCTGGTGCAGGAACGCGTCTATGACGACTTCATGGGTGCGGTCGCCAAGGAGTTCACCAAGCTGCGCGCCGGCACGCCGGAGATGGATCTCGATTGCGGCCCGGTGATCAACGCCAAGCAGCGTGGGCGGGTGCAGAGCTTCATCGACCAGGCCCGCGAGGCCGGCATCCCGGTGATCGCCGAGGGCCAGATCGCTCAGGGCGTGCCGAATGGCGGTTTCTACGTGACGCCGACGCTGTTCGGGACAGTGCCGCGCGGCAACCGGCTGGAGCAGGAAGAAGTCTTCGGCCCGGTGCTCGCCGCCTTCCCCTTCAGCGACGAGGCGGATGCGATCAAGCTCGCGAATTCGACCGAATACGGGCTCGTCGCCGCGGTCTGGACCAAGGATGGCGGGCGCCAGCAGCGCGTCGCCAAGAAGGTCCGCGCCGGCCAGGTCTTCATCAACGGCTATGGCGCCGGCGGAGGCATCGAGCTGCCCTTCGGCGGCACCGGTAAATCCGGCCATGGCCGCGAGAAGGGCTTCGCCGCGCTGGAGGAGTTCGCGGTGACCAAGACGATCGTGCACAAGCACGGGTGAGGTGTCAGGGCGCGTCACGCTCGGGCTCGACCCGAGCATTTCTTGCCAGAGATGCTCGGGTCGAAGCTTCGCTCCGCCCGAGAATGACGCTCTTTCTCACATCACGATGACGTGCCGGATCGTGCGGCCTTCATTCAAGGCGTCGAAGCCCTCGTTGATGCCGTCGAGACCGCTCTGGCTGGTCATCAGCTTGTCGACGGGCAGCTTGCCGCGCAGATAGAGGTCGACGAAGCGGGGGATGTCGCGCACAGGGATGCAGGAGCCCACATAGGAGCCCTTCAGCGTGCGTTCCTCGCCGACGAGGCGCACGGGCGCCAGCGACAGGGTGTGGGCGGGGTTGGCGAGGCCCGCCGTCGTGGTCGTGCCGCCGCGCCGCGTGATCTGGTAGGCGAGGTCGAGCGCCTTGACCGAGCCCGCCATCTCCAGCCCGTGATCGACGCCGCCTTTCGTCGCGACGCGGATCGCCTCGATGACACCGGGGTCGCCCGCGTTGAAGGTGTCGGTCGCGCCGAGATCGCGCGCGATGGCGAGCTTCTCATCGGACAGATCGACAGCGATGACGCGCGAGGCGCCGCAGGCGGCAGCGCCCAGGAGCGCACTCAGGCCGACGCCGCCGAGGCCGACCACGGCCACCGTTTCGCCGGCCCTGACCTTGGCGGTGTTGACCGCTGCGCCGACACCGGTCAGCACCGCGCAGCCGAAGAGCGCGGCGATCTCATGGGGGATGTCGGCCTCGAGCTTCACCAGCGAATGGCGCGAGATCACCGCGTATTCGGCGAAGGCGGAGACGCCGACATGGTGATGCACCGGCTTGCCATGGGCCGAGAGCCGGCGACCGCCGCCGATCAATTCGCCGATACCGTTGGCGGCGTTGCCGGGCTCGCAAAGCGCCGGGCGGCCCTCGCTGCAGGGCGAGCAATGCCCGCAGGAGGGCACGAAGACCATGATGACACGGTCGCCCTTCTTAAGATCCTGGACGCCGGGGCCGGGTTCGACGACCTCGCCGGCCGCCTCATGACCGAGCACCATCGGCACGGGACGAGGCCGGTTGCCGTCGATCACCGAGAGATCGGAATGGCAGAGACCGGCGGCGCGGACCCGCACCAGCACCTCGCCCGGCCCCGGCGGAGCGAGCTCGACCTCCTCGATCGAGAGCGGCCGGCTCTGCGCATAAGGCGCGGAGACGGGACTGGCATTCAGGACGGCGGCACGGATCTTCATTCAGGCGTTCCTCGGCAGGCTTGTGTCGTTGCCGCCATCGGGCCGCAAATGGCGCGGCCTGTCAAAGATCGTTTCGCGATCCCCGGCATAAGCGGGTGGCACGCAGGCTGCTGCGCGCGCGGCCATAGCATTTCCGTCTGAGCGGGATCGCCAAATCGCATTGGTCCCAGGCCTGCGGCCCGGCCAATGATGGCGTTCCCAGGACGACCGAGGAAACACCATGAGACTGAAGGGCAAGACGGCGCTGATCACTGGCGCGGCGCAGGGGTTCGGCTTCGGCATCGCCGAGACCTTCGTGCGCGAGGGCGCGCGGGTGGCGGTGCTCGACCTCAACGGCGACAAGGCCAAGGAGGCCGCGCAGGCGATCGGCCGCCGGGCCTTTGCCGTGACCTGCGATGTGGGGAAGGGCAAGAGCGTCGAGAAGGCCGTGGCGCGCGTCATCGCCAAGGTCGGCCGGCTCGACATCGTCGTCAACAATGCCGGCATCAGCCATCGCAACCAGCCCATGCTCGACGTCAGCGAGGAGGAGTTCGACCGCGTCTTCGACGTCAACGTCAAGTCGATCTATCTGATGGCGAAGGCGACGGTGCCGCATTTCCGCGAGCATGGCGGCGGCGTGATCCTCAACATCGGTTCGACGGCGGGAGTCCGGCCGCGGCCGGGCCTGACCTGGTACAATGGCTCGAAGGGGGCGGCGAACCTGCTGTCGAAGTCGATGGCGGTGGAACTGGCGCCGGACCGGATCCGCGTCAACGCGATCGCGCCCGTCGCGGGCGAGACGCCGCTGTTGGCGACCTTCATGGGCGAGGATACGCCGGAGAAGCGCAAGGCCTTCACCGCGACGATTCCCTGGGGCCGGTTCTCGACGCCGCAGGACATCGCCAATGCCGCGCTGTTCCTGTGCTCGGACGAATCCGAGATGGTGACCGGCAGCGTTCTGGCGGTCGATGGCGGGCGCTGCGTCTGAGCGATTGGCGCCGGTGGCGGGGTGGCCCGCCGCCGGTGTTCAGGCCGCCTTGTCCTTCATCCCGCCATCGGTGAGGCGGTACCAGGCGATGATCGCCGAGACATAGAGTTCGTTCAGCGCGTGCAGCGGCAGCGGCGTGATCGGCACGACCGGGAAGGGCAGGCGGCTCTTATCGCCAGTTGCGATATAAGCCGCCATCGCCTTGCCCATGGCGCTCTGCAGCCCGACGCCGCGGCCCATGCAGCCGATGTCGACGAGCAGGCCGGGCTCGGGCTCGTGCAGATGCGGCAGGAAATCGCGCGTCAGCGCCACCCGGCCGCACCAGCGGAAGTCGAAAGGCACGCCCTTCACTTGGGGATACATCTTGCCGACGACGCGCTCGAGATGGGCCCAATCGGCGGCATCCTTCGGCTCGCGGAAGGGGCCGCGCCCGCCCATCAGCAGGCGGTTCTGATGGTCCTTGCGGAAGTAGAGCAGCAACTGGCGGGTGTCGGAGACGACCTGGCCCTCGGGCAGGATCGTGCCCGCGACATTGTTGGAGAGCGGTTGCGTGGCGACGATGAAGGAGTTTGGCCGGATCACGGTCTGGCGCAGCTTCGGGATCAGGTCGCCGGTATAGCCATTGGTGGCGACGACGACGCGCGGCGCCGTCACCGTCGCGCCCTGGGCGGTCCGCACGGTCCAGCTCGAGCCACTGCGCGTGAGCGAGACGACCTTGCTCTGGCCGTGGATGGCAGCGCCCGCCGCGAGCGCCGCCTTCGCCAGCCCGCGCGCATAGGCGAGCGGCTGCACGCCGCCGGCACGCCGGTCGACCCAGCCAGCGAGATAGCGATCCGTGCCGAGCAGGCGGGCAGCGGCGTCCTGATCGAGGAACTGCGCGTCGACGCCGCGGGCCTGCCATTCGGCGGCGCGGCGCTTCACCGTCTCTACCATGGCCGGCGTATGCGCGCCCTGGATCCAGCCCGTGCGCTTATGCGGCACGTCCATGCCGTGTTTCGCGATTAGGTCGAAGACGAGATCGGCGGTGGATCCAACGAAGCCGATCAGGGCTTCGCCCGCGACGGGGCCGAATTTGGCGAGGATTTCGCTCGGATCATATTTGATGCCGGGGATGACCTGCCCGCCATTGCGGCCGGACCCGCCCCAGCCGGGCTCATGGGTCTCGAGCACCACGACCGAGACGCCGGCCTCCGCCAGATGCAGCGCGGTCGACAAACCGGCAAAGCCGGCTCCGATGACGCAAACATCGGCGCTGACGTCCTGCGCCAGCGGCGGGGTCGCCGCGGCGGCCGGTGCGGTTGCGAACCAGAGCGAGGGGGCGAGCGGGAAGGGTTCGGCCACGGGGCTTGCTCCTCAGATCGGGCGCAGCACGCGGCGCAGGAAATCCTGCGTGCGCGGATGGGTCGGCGCGCTCAGCACCTCGCGCGAGGGGCCCTGCTCGACGATGACGCCGCCGTCGAGGAAGAGCACGCGGTCTGCGACCTCGCGGGCGAAGCCCATCTCATGGGTGACGACGAGCATGGTCATGCCCTCCTCGGCCAGGCTCTTCATTACCTGCAGCACCTCGCCGACGAGCTCGGGGTCGAGCGCCGAAGTCGGCTCGTCGAAGAGGATCGCCTTGGGCTGCATGCAGAGCGCGCGCGCGATGGCGACGCGCTGCATCTGCCCGCCCGAGAGCTGGCCGGGATAGGCGTCCATCTTGTTGCCCAGCCCGACACGATCGAGCAGTTCGCGCCCGCGTGCCATCGCCTGGGCTACCGGCTCCTTCTTCACATGGATCGGCCCCTCGACGACGTTCTCCAGCGCGGTGCGGTGCGGAAACAGGTTGAAGCGCTGGAACACCATCGCCATCGCCGTGCGGATGCCGACGATCGAGGGCTTGTCGCGCTCGACGCGCTCGCCGTCGATCGTGATCGCGCCGCCATCATAGGATTCCAGCCCGTTGATGCAGCGCAGGATCGTCGACTTGCCGGAGCCGGACGGTCCGATCAGGCAAACGACCTCGCCCCGGGCGACGCTCGCCGTGATGCCCTTCAGCACTGGAAACGAGCCGAAGCTCTTGGTGACGCCCGCGATCTCGATCATCGGCGCGCCCGCGACCACATGCCCGGTCATCGCCTGGCTCCCTTGCCAAAGCGGCGTTCGAGCCAGCTCACCAGCCCCATCAGCGGCAGGCACATCGCCAGATAAAGCAGGGCGACCAGCGTGTAGACGGTCATGTTCTTGAAGGTGGAGGAGGCGATCAGCGTGCCCTGCAGCGTCAGCTCGGCCACCGTGATGGTCGAGGCCTGCGAGGAATCCTTCAGCATCATCACCATGATGTTGCCGTAGGGCGGCAGCACGAGGCGGATCGCCTGGGGCAGGATGACCCGGCGCATGGTCAGGCCCCAGCCCATGCCGATCGACTGCGCGGCCTCGATCTGGCCGTGGTCGATCGCCTCGATGCCGGCGCGGAAGTTCTCGGACTGATAGGCCGAATAGGCGATGCCGAGCCCGATGATCGCCGCCTGCAGCGCCGAGAGCGCGATGCCGAACTCGGGCAGCACGAAGTAGATGTAGAACAGCTGCACCAGGATCGGGATGCCGCGCAGCGTGTTGACGACGATCTTGGCGGTCGTCGCCAGCCAGCCGATGCCCGAAACGCGCATCAGCGCCCAGACCAGGCCGAGGACCGTCGAGAGCGCGAGCGAGCCCAGCGCCACGATGAGCGTGAACTTGATGCCTTGCAGCAGCAGCGGCAGGAACTGGGTGGCGTCGCGCAGGAAGGTTTGCATGCGGTTCCGGTGATGAGCCCTGATGATCGTCTCTGCGGGAGTCTCGCGAGCCTCCCGCGTCATCCCGGACAAGCTGCGCAGCAGCGCCGATCCGGGATCCATGCCGGAACGGTTCCGGAATGGATCCCGGGTCTTCGCTTCGCTGCGCCCGGGATGACGGTGTGGTTCAGGAACCCGAACTGAAGGTTCAGACGAGGCCCCACTTGGCCAGGATCTTGTCGACTGTGCCGTCGGCCTTGAGCTTGGCGAGGCCGGCATTGATCTTCTTCAGCAATTCGCCATCGGTCTTGCGCACGCCGATGCCGACCGAGCCGGAGATCACCGGCTTGTAGCTCTTGACGATGCGCACGCGCGGGAACTGGCCCTGCGAGAGGTTGTAGGCGATGATCGGCAGGTCGAAGACGGCGGCCTGGACGCGGGCGGCGTTCACATCGGCGAGGATGTCCGGCAGCGTCTTGTAGAGCTTCACCTCCGAGAACAGGCCCGAGCTCTGCAGCTTGTCGACATAGGCCGTGCCGATCTGAACGCCGATCGTCTTGCCCTTGAGGTCTTCGAGCGTGACGTAGTCCTTCGTGTCGGTGGCGGGCACGATCAGGCCCTCGCCATAGGTGTAGATCGGATCCGAGAAGTCGATGACTTCCTTTCGGACCGGGGTGATGTACATCGCGGCGGCGACGATATCGACCTTGTTGCCGGTGAGCGAGGGGATCAGCGTCGAGAACTGCATGCCCTCGACCTCGACCTTGAAGTCGGAGACGGCGGCGATCGCCTTGATCAGATCGACCATCACGCCTTCGATCGTGTTGGTCTTGGTGTCGAGGAAGGTGAAGGGGCTGCCTGTCGGCGTCGAGCCGACCTTCAGCACCGCCTGCGCCTGCGCCGGGGTCAGCCCGGCTGCGAGCGCGCCGCCCGCCAGCATCGACAGAAAGGTGCGACGTTCCATGGCAAAATCCCCCGGTTGGGCCTGTGTCTGAATGGCACGGCAATTTTCACCTGCGTGAAGATACGAGCATAGGACAAACTTGTCGGCAAGCGATTTCACGTGCATGAAATAGCGGCGACGAATGGAGCCTTCATGAGCAGCCCTGCCGCCACGCCGTCCCGGCCGGAAGTCGATTCGGAGATCGGCGCCGGTCTGCGCCGCCTGCGCCGCGAGCGCCGCCTCTCGCTGGTCGATCTGGCGGGCCGGACCAATCTCTCGATCGGGTTTCTCAGCCAGATCGAACGCGGCAAGTCCTCGCCGACGCTGCGGGCGCTCGCCAGCATGGCGGATGCGCTGGGCGTCGGCATCGGCGACCTGTTTCCAAAGGGCGGGGAGGGGGCCTCCTCTCAGACCGCGACGATCGTGCGCGCGGGCGGGCGCAGCGAACTGCAGCTTTGGCGCTCCGGCATCCGCAAGCAGCTCCTGACGCCACACAGCGAGGGCGCCAAGCTCAGCCTCTATCTGGTCGAGATGGAACCGGGCGCCAGCACCGGCGACGAACTCTACACCCATGGCGGCGAGGAGGCCGGGCTGGTGCTGAGCGGCGCCATGAGCCTCAGTGTCGAGCAGGAGAGCTGGACGCTGCAGGAAGGCGACAGCTTTCGCTTCCTGTCCTCGCGGCCGCACCGCTTCGCCAATGCGGCTTCGGGCGAGACACGGGTTCTCTGGGTGAACTGCCTCTGATGGCGCGCTCAGCGCGGCCGGCGCGGGCTCGCCACGCCGAAATGGCAGATCGGCTCGCCGGGCTTGGCCGTGGTGCTCGGGAAGATGACGAAGCCGTCGCTCGGCGCGGTCACGGCGGTCCCATCCGCGCGCGTCGCCAGCAGGGCACCGGCCGGGACGCGGTCGCCGGTCTTCCAGCCCCGCGCCACCCGGTCGCCCGCCGCCTCGCAGATCACCACCTCGGTCATCTGGATCACTGAAGTCAGCGCCGGTGCGGGCGCAGGCGCGTCGATCAGGCCGAGATGGGCGAGCGTATTGCGGATGGCGGCATAGCCGATCTCGACGGAAGCGGGGTCGTCATGCTGCCCGCATTCCAGCGTCACGCCAAAGCGCCCGGCAAAGCGCATGAATTCTGTCGTGCCGAAGCCCTCGGTGACGGCCAGGGGCGGCAGGTTCAGCCGCTCGCGCGCGGCGATGATCTGGACATAGTTGTCGAGCCAGCCATGGATCGCGACGGGCACGCCCAGGCAGGCGGCGAGCGCAAGTTCCGCCGCGCCGTGCCGGAAGGGCTCGAGCGGGCCGGTGTTGTCCTCCGGCCCGAAGAAGACGAAGGGCTCGCCCTCGCCGCGGAAGGAATGCACGTCGAGCAGAACCTCATGCTCGCGCAGCAGGGCGCAGAGCCGGCGGCCGATGCGGTCCTCGTTGTCGACCGGTTGCAGCCGCTCGCGCAGATCCCGGTTGAGGTTGCGGTCGCCTTCGCGCGTGTTCTGGCGATAGGCCTTGGGGTTGGTCACGGGCACGAAGGTGACCTCGCCGCGCGCGATCAGCAGCCGGCCGGCCCGGCAATCCTCGACAATGCGCGCGATCGCCTTCGGGCCGCAGCTCTCATTGCCATGGACGGCGCCGAGCACCAGCAGCTTCGGCCCGGCCTGCAGGCCATGGAAGCGGATGCTTTCCAGTGGCGCCGCGTCAGTGGCGGGAACGGTCCAGGTGGTGTCGGCGGGGGCTGTCATGGGCGGTTCCGGTGGGCAAGTGGGGGGCGGCGAGGCTGGGTACCAAGCTGGCCCTTTGCGCCAGTTCGTCTCCGCAGAGAAGGGTCGTGATGCGACCCCAGGGCCGGTGGAGGAGGACAGACACCGTGTCCCATCGCTCCCCGCCCATGCCATGTCGGTCGACCGGCCGGTCGTCGCGGACGCGGCCCGTACGTATCTGTGCGTCAGATCTTTCCCCTGACGCCGAGCGAGACGTTGAGCGCCTCGGCGTCCGCCCCGGCACCCGGCTTGGGAATCCGCGCAAACTGGCCGCTGGCGGCGTCGTAGATCCGAGTGCCGCCCTTGGCTTCGAAGTATTTGGTGTAATCGACGCGGCCGACGAGCGAGAAGGCTGTGGTCAGCGGGTACTCGACCGCGAGATTGGCGCCGATCATGGCGGAAGGCGAGAACTTCTCCGTGAAGAGCGTATAGCGTAACGCGTGATAATCGCGGTCCCGACCGAAGCTGGCAGGGCTGCCAAACAGTTCGGCAGATAGCGAAAGCGTTTCTCCCCGATACGTCGTTCCAAGCCCGAGATAGGGCGTATCCCATTGTTGCCGATAGGAGATGCCCAGGCGGCTCGGATCGAAGTTTCCGACCGCATCGCGAAAACCATTCTGCGAATAGACATAACTGCCGCCATAAGCCCGGTACTTGATGTCATAGTGGCGGAAACCGGCCAGGGCGGAGATTGCGAAATCCCCGCCGTCGATGACTCGATAGGCGACGCTCACATCGGCTTGCCATGCCTTCGGAACGCGGGTGTCGGGGTGCAGCGATTGGTGGCTCCAGGAATCGTCGGCCCGGTAGCCAAACAGCCAATCCCGGTCGCGCATGTCGGCCTCCGACGCCACGGCCGCCCAGAGGCTGCCACGGAGGACGACCCCGTCGAACGGACGCAAGGCCGCGCGACCGCCGAGCGTCATCGCCTCGCTTTTCCAGTCGAGCTGGCTGATCTTGCTGCGGCTCAACGGGTCATAGACATTTTCTGTCGAAACGCTGCGCAGATAGCCGATCGACGGTGTCACGCTGAACATCGGCTCGCCGGCAGCCCCCGTCGCCGGGCCGGGATCGAAGCCTTGTGCCAGCGTCGGGCTCGACAGGAGGGTGAACCCGACAAACGTCATCAACCATCCACTGCGACTCGGCATCGTCCATCTCCCGGTTCAAGGGCGATTGGACGCAATTTGTCTCAATAAACGATTAACCATACTTGGAATGCCGATCTGACGTCTTCGCGCAACGTCAATTCCGTCTGCCGTCACCGCGGATGAGCTTCTGTCGGTTCTGGCGGTTCAGTATTTCGTGCTTCCCAATCAACGTGTTTGCAGCTTTCCCGAGCGTCGAATAACTCAGGCGCCACGCTGATGTTGCCCTATCTGCTTCCGTCCTGCTTCACCCCGCGCGCGACGATCCGGAGCGCGCCGTCCGGCAGGGGACGCTGGAGCGCGCTGGCGTATTCCCAGGGCGCGGTCATCCAGGTCTCGCAGGCTTCCGGCGTCGTCAGGATGACCGGCATGGCCTTGGGGTGGATCGCCTTGACCTCGGCATTGGGATCGGTGGTCAGGAAGGCGTAGAGATCCACCGAGACCGGGCCTTCCTTCAGCTTGCGCACGCTGGCCCAGTGCGGCGTCCAGATTCCCGCGAAGAAGGCCGTCGGCCGGTCCTCGCCGAAGGCGAACCAGATGTCGCCGCCCTCGGCCCTGTTGAACTCGCTGAAGGACGTGAATGGCACGAGGCAGCGGTTCTCGATGCCGAGCCAGCGGCGCCAGTGCGGGCTCCTGGTGTTGCGCACATTGGTGACCCCGGGGTCGGTCTTCTTGCCTTCGAGCGCGAAGGCGGGCGAGGGCATGCCCCACCGCGCCATCGCCAGCGTCGGCATCCCGCCCTCGTTGCGGATGATCGGCGCGGCATAGTCGGGAAAGATACCGGGCTGCGGCACGATCTGCGCGGCCACGTCGAAGGTGGCGAAGAGCTTGCGCATCGCCTCGACATTGCGGGTGTGGCTGTAGAGGTTACACATCGCTCGACCCTCTGCCCGACATAGACCCGATGCGGCGATCAGGGGGCCGGATGGATGGGATCGAAGGTGCGTGCTCTCACGACGTGGATCCCTGGAGATCCGTTGGTAGCGGGAGAGGGACTTGAACCCCCGACACGCGGATTATGATTCCGCTGCTCTAACCAGCTGAGCTACCCCGCCCCAATGATCGACCGACCCGAAGGCCGCCGTTCGCCGGAGGCCGCGATATAGGGGGGCGGACCGGGGCTCGTCAAGCCTCGGCTCGCCGGTTCCCGGCCGGTCAGGCCCTTCCGGCAGCGGAGGCGAGCTTGCGCAGCCGCACCACCTTGAAATAGCCGGAGCCGACATGGGTGGTCTCGTAGCGCCCGGTGCGCGCGGCCCAGCCGGTCAGGCGGCTGACCTTGAAATCCGAGCTCCAGCCGACGGCGCGGGCGAGCGGCGCGAGCGCCGACCAGAGCGCCGCGAAAGGCCCGCCATCGTCGACGAGGCGGCTCGAGATCACGATCTCGCCGCCGGGCTTCAGCACGCGATCCATCTCGGTGAGCGCCTGCTCGGGGTCGGGCACCAGGGTGATGACGAATTGCGCGGTGACGGCGTCGAAGGCCTCGTCGGCGAAGCCGAGCCGGCAGGCGTCCATCACCATCAGCCCGCGGACATGCGAAAGGCCCTGGCTGGCGACCTTGCGGTTGGCCACTTTCAGCATGTCGAGCGAGAGATCGGCGCCGACGACGCGCGATCCGGCGGTGAAATAGGGCAGGGTCAGGCCCGTGCCGACGCCGATCTCGAGGATGTCGGGCCCGCAGGCGCAGGCGGCGGCCACGGCCTCGCGCTGCGGCCCGGCCAACAGGTTCTGGTAGATCCGGTCATAGATGCGCGCCCAGACGGCATAGACGCGCTTCTGGCTTTCGAGATGGTCTGGCACCGGCATGGAGCGGCTCGCGAGCAGGATGGACGAAGAGGAGCCGGGCGGCCGGCGTCAGGACAAGGCGAGGTCGGCGGTGGCCTTCGCCTGCGGCATCCGCAGTTCGGGGCGGATGATCGTGCCGCCGCCGAGCACGCGGGCGCCTTCGGCGGCATCGGCATAGATCACGCAGGCCTGGCCGGGGGAGACGCCCTCCTCGTCGGTGGCGAGCTCGACCTTCAAGCCCATCTCGTCGCGCAGAAGCCGCGCCTCGCGCGGCGGGCGCGTCGAGCGCACGCGCACGGCGACGTCGAGGCCGTCTGCGGGTAAGGAGTCGAGCGGCGTCTCGCCGAGCCAGTTGAGATCGCGCAGACGAACCTCGCGGACATTGAGCGCCTCGCGCGGACCGACGATGACGCGGGCGGCGTCGGCATCGAGCCGCAGGACATAGAGTGGCTCCGGCGTGCTCAGGCCGAGGCCCTTGCGCTGGCCGACGGTGAAGCGCAGCACGCCCTCGTGGCGGCCGAGCACCCGGCCGTCGAGATGGACGATCTCGCCCGGCCGCGCCGCGCCCGGCTTCAGCCGCTCGATCACGTCGGCATAGCGGCCATTGGGGACGAAGCAGATGTCCTGGCTGTCGGGCTTGTCGGCAATCCCGAGGCCGAGTTCGGCGGCGAGCGCGCGGGTCTGTGCCTTGTCGATATGGCCGAGCGGGAAGCGCAGCAGGTCGAGCTGCTCCTGCGTCGTGGCATAGAGGAAATAGCTCTGGTCGCGGCTGGCATCGGCGGCGCGGAACAGGCCGCGGCGGCCATCGGCCAGTTCGCGGCCGACCACATAATGGCCGGTCGCCAGCGCATCGGCGCCGAGTTCGCGGGCGAGCCCGAGCAGGTCCTGGAACTTCACCGTGCGGTTGCACTCGACGCAGGGAATCGGCGTCTCGCCGGCGAGATAGCTCTCGGCGAAGCGCTCGATCACGGCGTCGCGGAAGCGGTTCTCGTAATCGAGCACGTAATGGGGAATGCCGATCTGCTCGGCGACGCGGCGCGCATCATGGATGTCCTGCCCGGCGCAGCAGGCCCCGGCGCGGTGGACGGCCGCGCCATGGTCGTAGAGCTGCAGCGTCACGCCGACGACGTCGTAGCCCTCGCGCTTCAGCAGGGCCGCCACAACCGAGGAATCGACGCCTCCCGACATCGCCGCGACGACGCGCGTGGCCGCGGGCGGCTTGGCGATGTCGAGGGAGTTGCGGAGCGCGGTCATGGGAGGCGGGGTGATCCGTCAGTCAAAGGGAAATGGAGGCGGCTCTATACCGGCTTTGGCGCGGCGCGGCCAGCCGCGATGGGCAAAAGCTGCCGGCCAGCGCGAGACATCCGGCGGTTCTTGCCGTCGAAGCGGCTGCTGTTCTGCGCTAACTCATTGTGATCGCTAGCATCGGTCCTGGCTCGCGGCTTGCTGGAGGTTTGCGGGGCCTTCCGCCCCGTGTTGCGGACGAACCGAATGTCGATTCAGCCACTGACGATTGCCTCTGCGCCGGCCGAGGCCGCCCCGCGCCGCCGCGCTGTCGAGCGCGAGCCGAACGAACGCGAGAGCTTCGTGCTGCCGCAGGACGAACCGGTTCGCGAGGCGCCGGCTGCCCCCCGGGAGCGCCGCGAGGCGAGCGCGGAGGCCGATGCGCCGGTCCGGGACGGGCGGGAGCCCGTCCGCGCCAGCGAGGAGCGCAAGGCGCAAAGCGACGAGGCGAAATCCGCCAAGGCGGAGGAGACCGGCCAGGCGGACGCCTCCAGCGAAGCCACTGCCGACAAGGCGGCGAAGGGCGGGCAGACCGAGCCACAGAAACCCGCCGCCGCGCCGGCCACGGCGCCGAAGCCCGCCTCGGCCACGAAGCCCGATCTCGACGTCGCGGCGCTCGTCACGATCGCGCAGGCCGCCCAGGGCGAGACGCCCGCTCAAACCCCCGCCGCATTGGCGGCCGCCGTCGCAGCCTCCGGCTCTCATCCTGCGCCTCAGGAGGGCGAGACGGACGGTGCGATCACCGAGGCGACGGAAGCTGCGAAGCCGGTCGAAACCGGAGAAGGCGACGGCGCTGTCATCGTCGCGCTGCCCGATATCACGATGGCCGAGACGATTCCGGCGGCGCCGGTGCAGCCTCTGCTGGTTCCCGCTCCGGCCACACCGACTGCGATGCCGGCGTCTTCGGCGTCAACGCCTGCCCCTGATGGCGATGGGTTGCCCGGCAAGGGCGGCGGCGCTGCCACGGCGCAGGCGGTCGCGGCCATTGCCGCCAGCACAGCTTCGACCGTCGCCGGCGATCCGCAGCAGCCCGTGGCCGGGCAGGCTGCCGGTCCCGAGGTTGCAGGAGCGCCGGCCGCGCGGCCTGCCACAGACAGCTTCACCGCCGCTCTGGCCCTGATGCCCGATGCGGCGCCGGCCGCCAAGGCGGAGACGGTTCCGACCGGCCTGCCTGCAATCGCCGAGGTCGTGGCCAAGACGGACGCTGCTGCCGCACCGCCGACAGCCGCGACGGCCGAGTTCAAGCCGCTGGAGCGGCTGGACCAGGCGCTCGGTGCGATCGACCTGTCCGCGATGACCACGCAGGGCGCGGCCCGGCCCGATCCGCTGCGCCTGCTCACAACGCCGGATCCGATCTTGGCCCAGACGCCCGCGCAGCCGGCCCATGCGGCCGCCAGCGGCCCGTCGACGCCGCTGCATGTGCTCCCTATCGAGATCGGTCTCAAAGCGCTCTCGGGTGCGCGGCAGTTCGACATCCGGCTCGATCCCGGCGAGCTGGGGCGGGTCGACGTCACCTTGTCGATCTCGGACAAGGGCGAGGTCAGCGCCAGGATGGTGGTGGACCGCGTCGAGACATTGCATCTGCTGCAGCGCGATGCGCGGACGCTGGAGCGCGCCTTCGAACAGGCGGGGCTCAAGCCCTCCGATGGTGGCGTCGACATCTCTCTTCGTGATCCGTCCGACCAATCCGGTTTCCGCCAGCCGCGGCAGCAGGACGATACCCCGCAGCGCCGGCGTGGCTCCGCCTCCGGCGCCGAAGCCGGCGACGACATCGCCATCACCCCGCTTTCCGCGCCCCAGGGCCGCTTCGTGCGCCTGGGCGGCGTGGACGTGAGCGTCTGAACCAGGGAGGAGCGTCATGACGGTCTCCAACACCTCCAGCTCGACCTCGAGCACCTCGAGCAGCACCAGCAGTTCCAGCACCGTCTCGGGCGGCGCCGCGATCGCGCAGAATTTCGACCAGTTCCTGACCTTGCTGACGACCCAGCTCAAGAACCAGTCGCCGCTCGACCCGCTCGACACCAACCAGTTCACGCAGCAGCTGGTGCAGTTCGCGGGCGTCGAGCAGCAGCTCAAGACCAATGAGACGCTGAGCTCGCTGCTCAGCCTCAATTCGGCCGGCACGGCGACGAGCGCCGTCGGCTTCATCGGTGCGACCATCACCTCCGACGGCGCCACGACGCGTCTCGAGAAGGGCAAGGCCGAATGGCAGGTCAACGTGCCGCGCGGCGGCGTCGCGACGATCACGATCAAGGATTCGAAGGGCAGCGTCGTGCAGACGCAGACCAAGACGCTCGTCGCCGGTGACCAGAAATACACCTGGGACGGCACGACCTCGACGGCGCAAACAGCGGCGGACGGGGAATACACGATCACGATCGATGCCAAGGACACGGCCGGCGCGACCATGACGGCGACGACGAAGATCAGTGGCGTGGTCGACGGCGTCGACTTCACCGGCTCGATCCCGACGCTGAAGATCGGCGCGATCAGCGTGCCGATCGACAAGGTGAAGAGCGTGGTGCGGACGCAGTGAGGCGAATCAGCGATGGCGAAAGCCGTGGGTTTCGCCTTAGGCAAATCTTAAAGCGGTAGCCCTATGCTCGGCACAAGTAGCTCTGTTGAGTTGTGTGAGTGTACCATGACCGAGCCTTTGCGACCGCGGGTGAAATACGTGATCGGACCGGACGGAAGTCCGCTGACGATCGCCGACCTTCCGCCGATGAATACCCGCCGCTGGGTGATCCGGCGCAAGGCCGAGGTCGTCGCCGCGGTGCGCGGCGGCCTCCTGAGCCTCGAAGAAGCCTGCCAGCGCTACACGCTGACAGTGGACGAATTCCTCAGCTGGCAGATGTCGATCGATCAGCATGGCCTCGCGGGGCTGCGCACCACCCGGATCCAGCACTACCGCCAATGATCGCAGCTGACCGCTGCCGGATGCCCCAAGGCGTCGGTCCCCGGACCGGCGCCTTTTTCGTTCCGGCGGCCCTGTCCGGGACAATCTTAACGGCCGCCCGGCAAAAATTAACCAGACGCTAACCACGCACCGGGAAAAACTTGCCTAGTGACCCGCGACCAGGAGCGGGCGGGACGGCTTTGTGAAACGGATAGCGGCGTGAGCGGCATCGTCGAACAGTTCTCGCGTTTTGGAGCGCCGCGCCTGGCGGCGATGCTGGCCGTCACGCTCGCGCTCGTCGGCTTCTTCGCCTTCGTGATGATGCGGATGTCCCAGCCCGCCATGGGCGTGCTGTTTTCCGACCTGAATTCCTCCGACGTCAGCGCCATCCTCAAGGACCTCGACACGCGCGGCGTGAAATATGAGCTGCGTGGCGACGGCCAGACCATCCTGGTGGACAAGACGGTCGTGCCGCGGCTGCGGCTCGACCTCGCCAGCAAGGGCATCCCGGCGGGCGGCGGCGTCGGCTACGAGATCTTCGACAAGGGCGACGCCTTCTCCTCGACCAGCTTCGTCCAGAACATCAACCACATGCGCGCGCTCGAAGGCGAGCTGTCGCGCACGATCCGCTCGATCAGCCGCGTCCAGGCCGCGCGTGTGCATCTCGTGATCCCTGAAAAGCGGCTGTTCGAGCGCGACCGCGAGCCCCCGCGGGCTTCGATCGCGCTCAAGCTGGGAGGCGATCTCGACGCGGCGCAGGTCCGGGCGATCCGCCATCTCGTCTCCTCGGCGGTCGACGGGCTGAAGCCCGAGCGGGTCTCGATCGTCGATGAGCGGGGCCGGCTTCTCGCGGACGGCGCCCAGTCGGAAAACGGCGTGGCCGGGCTCGGCATCGAGGAGCGGCAGGTCGGCATCGAGCGCCGGCTCAAGAGCCAGATCGAGGACATCGTGGCCAGCATCGTCGGCCATGGCCGGGCCCGCGTGCAGGTCTCGGCGGCGCTCGACGTCAATCGCATCGAGAGCCGCTCCGAGACCTTCGATCCCGAAAGCCGCGTCGTGCGCTCGAGCCAGAACCGGACGGAGGCGTCGACGACCTCCGAGGGCGGCGGCGCCGTCACCGTCGGCAACGAGCTGCCCGGCGCCCAGCCCGGACAGGGCGGCAACGCCCCGCGTGACAACTCCCAGAAGAACGAGGAGGTCGTCAATTACGAGATCTCCCGCACCACCCGCACCGAGGTGCTGGAGGGCGGGCGGGTCAAGCGGCTCTCGGTGGCGGTGCTGGTCGACGGCACCTATACGCGCGGCGCCAATGGCGAGGTGACCTACCAGCCGCGCAGCAACGAGGATCTGGAGCGCATCGGCCAGCTCGTGAGGACGGCGGCCGGCTTCGACGAGTCTCGCGGCGACAAGCTCGAGGTCGTCAATCTGCGCTTCGCCGAGGCGCCGCCGACCGCGACCGACCTGGTCGAGCAGAGCCTCATGCAGCAGCTGCTGTCGGTCACGAAGGAGGACGTCATCCGCTTCGCCGAGATCGGCGTGATCGCCCTTCTCACGCTGATCGTGCTGATGGTGGTCGTGCGGCCGCTGCTGAAGCAGGTCCTGGCGCCCGATCCCGGGGTTGCGGCGCGGGGCGGGCCCATGATCATCCGCAATGGCGTCGCGATGATTCCCGCCGAAACGAACGGCGATCCGGCCGCGTCGCGCGCGCTGCCGGGAGCCGACGGCGATCCGCTCAACGTGGAGCTGCCCTCGGAGCGCATGCTCGCCGTCGCCCAGTTCAAGGGGCAGCTCAAGGCGCAGTCCGTGGAAAAAATCGGTCAGATGGTCTCCCAGAACCCGGCGGACAGCGTCGCGGTGCTGCGGACCTGGATCCACGAAAAAGCCGCGGCATGACGGGGCACTGAGCCATGGCCGAAGCACGTTCCCTCGCCAACCGCGACGGCTCCATCGAAGGCGGTGGCATCGGCGTCACCAATATCGACGAGATGACCGGCCCGCAGCGGGCCGCGGTGATCCTGCTCGTGCTCGGCGAAGAGCACGGCCGGAAGATCTGGTCGGAATTCGACGACGAGGAAATCCGCATCATCACCCGCGCCATGGCAGAACTCGGCACGGTCGATGCCGACGATGTCGAGCGGCTGATGCTGGACTTCGTCGGCAAGCTTTCCAGTGCCGGCGCCGTCACCGGCTCCTTCGACCGCACGATCTCGCTGCTCGAGAAGATTCTGCCGACCGATCAGGTCGCCATGATCATGGAGGAAATCCGCGGTCCCGCCGGCCGCAACATGTGGCAGAAGCTCGGCAACATCGACGCCGTCGTGCTCGCCAACTTCCTCAAGAACGAATATCCGCAGACGATCGCGGTGATCCTCTCGAAAATCCGGCCCGACCATGCCGCCAACGTGCTGCGCAACCTGCCGAACGATCTCTCGATCGAGGTCGTCGGGCGGATGCTGCGGCTGGAATCGGTGCAGAAGGAAGCGCTCGACCATATCGAGAACACGCTGCGTACCGAGTTCGTCGCGACCCTGACGCAGACGCGGCGGCGCGATCCCCACGAGATGATGGCCGAGATCTTCAACGGCTTCGACCGGCAGACCGAGATGCGCTTCCTGTCCGCGCTCGACGCGTCCAACCAGGATTCGGCGGCGCGTATCCGGGCGCTGATGTTCACCTTCGAGGATCTCGGCAAGCTCGATCCGGCAGGGCTGCAGACGCTGATGCGCCAGGTCGACAAGGACACGCTGACCCGCGCGCTCAAGGGCGCGAGCGAGGGCATGCGCGACTTCTTCTTCAGCGCGATGTCCCAGCGCGCCGTCAAGAACATGCAGGACGACATCCAGAGTCTCGGGCCGCTGCGGCTCAAGGAGGTCGACGAGGCGCAGCAGAAGCTCGTCGCGCTGACCAAGGACCTCGCCGACAAGGGCGAGATCATTCTGTCCAAGGGCAATGCCGAAGACGAGCTGGTCTATTGACGATGAGCAGCGCCACGAAATTCACCTTCGGGACGGATTTCCGCGAAGGCGGCCGCAGGGCGGCCGGCGAGGCCGACATCGCGGCTGCACGAGCCGAGGGTTTCGCGGCGGGGGTCGAGCAGGGGCGGCGTGAGGCCGAGGGGCAGCTCAACGGGCTGGTCGCCCAACTGGCCCGGGCCGCCGAGCGGCTGGTCGCGCAGGAAGCCACCCATGCGGCCGAGGTCGAGGCGCGCGCGGCCTATGTCGCCGTGGTGGCGGCGCGGGCGCTCGCCGGCGCGGCCCTGGGCGAGCGGCCGCTGGCGGCGCTGGAGAACGCACTGCGCGAGTGCCTGGCTCATGCGCGGCAGGCGCCGCATCTGGTGATGCGGGTGAACGAGGGTGCGGTGGAAACGGCCGAGGCCCTTGTCCGGCGCCTCGCCCAGGAAACCGGTTTCGCCGGGCGCCTCGTGGTGCTGGGCGAGCCCGACATCGCGCCCGGGGACGGGCGCATCGAATGGGCCGAGGGCGGCTTCGTGATCGAGAGGGAGCGGCTCGGGCAATTGGTGGACCAGGCCGTGGCGACGGCGTTTCCCGGCTTTCGGCCCCCTGCGGAGTAAGGACGAGCGATGAGCACGGACAACGATCTCAAGCTGCCGCCCCTGAACCCGGCGGATCTCTCCTTCGACCACAACGACAGCTCGGTCGCGCGGTCGGGGCCGGTGCCGGTCAAGACCGCGGAGGATCTCGAACAGGTCTTCGACGTGCCGGTCAATGTCTCGGCCGTGCTCGGCTCCTCGAAGATCGCCGTCGGCGATCTGCTGCAGATCGTGCCGGGCGCCGTGCTGGAACTCGACCGGCGCGTTGGCGAGGCGATCGACATCTTCGTCAACGAGCGTCTGGTGGCACGCGGGGAGGTCGTCGTCGTGGAGGACCGGCTCGGCGTCACCATGACCGAAATCATCAAGGCCGACCGGTAAGGCCCGGTCGACCCGTCACGCAGTCACGCAGGAGGGCTTCAGCCATGCGTCTCATCATCGCCGGCGGTCTCAAGGGACAGCTCATCGCCGCCGCCAAGATCGCGATCGCGCATGGCGCCAATGTCACGCACACCGAGGGGCTGGAGCAGACGCTCGCCGTGCTGCGGTCCAAGGGCGCGGACCTGCTTATGGTCGAGGTTGCGTTGCCGGTGGCGCAATTCGTCGCCGCGCTGGAAGCGGAGCGCATCCGCACGCCGATCGTCGCCTGCGGCACCTCGACCGACGCACGGGCGGCGGTCGCGGCGATCCAGGCCGGGGCGCGCGAATACGTTCCCCTGCCGCCCGATCCCGAGCTGATCGCGGCCGTGCTGGAGGCCGTCGCCGCCGACCAATCGAGCCTGATCTGGAAAGACCCGGCGATGGAGCGGGTGGTCCAGCTCGCGGGCCAGATCGCGCGTTCGGACGCGCCCGTGCTGGTGACGGGCGAGAGCGGCACCGGCAAGGAGGTGATCGCCCGGCACCTGCACCAGAAGTCGCTGCGCAAGGACAAGCCCTTCGTCGCGGTCAACTGCGCGGCCATCCCCGACAACCTGCTCGAGTCCGAGCTGTTCGGGCATGAAAAGGGCGCCTTCACCGGCGCCATCGCGCGGCGCATCGGCAAGTTCGAGGAGGCCAATGGCGGCACGCTGCTGCTCGACGAAATCTCGGAGATGGATGTCCGCCTACAGGCCAAGCTCCTGCGGGCGCTGCAGGAGCGGATGATCGACCGCGTCGGGGGGACCACGCCGGTCAAGGTCGACCTGCGCATCATCGCAACCTCCAACCGCAATCTCGGCGACGCGGTTCGGGAAGGCTCCTTCCGCGAAGACCTGTTCTACCGCCTCAACGTGGTGCATCTGCGGCTGCCGGCGCTGCGCGAGCGGCCCGGCGACATCCTCGCCCTGGCGGATCACTTCGCCCGGAAATATGCCGAGCTGAACGGCATGCCGTTGCGCCCGATCGCGCCCGAGGCGCGCAAGCTGCTGCTCTCAAATGCCTGGCGCGGCAATGTCCGCGAACTGGAGAACACGATCCACCGCGCCGTGCTGCTGGCGCGCGGCGCCGAGATTGGGCCTGAAGCGGTGATGACGCCCGAGGGCGAAACACTAGGCCCAGCGGCAGGCCGCGACCCGGCCGCCCGCGCCGCGCAGACGGCGGAGGCCATGACACGGTCGCTCGTCGGCCACACCGTCGCCGATGTCGAGCGCGAGCTGATCCTCGACACGCTCGATCACTGCCTCGGAAATCGCACCCATGCGGCCAAGATCCTGGGAATCTCGATCCGTACCCTGCGCAACAAGCTGAGCGAGTACAGCTCAGCCGGTATCGCCGTGGCGGAGCCGGGTCAGGCGCGCGTCAGCGCGCTCTGACCCGGCCAGGCCTTACCAGTAGCGGCGCCGGTAATAGCGGGGGCGGGCGTAATAGCGCGGGCGATAATAGTAGCGCGGCCGCGGGCGGTAGTAGTAGCGCGGACGGGCGTAGTAGCGCGGCCGGCGGCGGTAATAGTAATACTGGCTATAGTCGGCGTCGGCCTTGTCCAGGCCATCCTTGACTTCCGCCGCGACGGCCTCCGCGTCGTTCGCAGGGGCCGGCTCCGGTTTCGCCTCGGGCCGTGGTGCCGGCTGGGCCGCCTCGGCCGCAGCGAGGCCGCCCAGGCTCGCGGCGGCCATGCCGCCGATCAGAGACATGATGAACGAACGTCTGTCCACGAGATCCTCCGCAGTGTCTGTCGCCACATCGTCCCCGGCATCCTAGGGCCAAGTCGGCGGTGCGGAATAATGCATTCGAATGATGCATTGTTCCGTTCGGTATCGGTTTCGGTGTCGAGGCTCCAATGGCGCGGTCCGCTCAGTCGGCCGCGTTCAAGGGGCGGGCGATGCTCTCAAGCGGCTGACGCTCGGCCCGGATGGCGAAGCGGGCCGCGATCGCAGCCGCCGCCAGCATGAGCACGGCCCCGAAGAGATAGCCGCCGAAAACGCTGCCGCGGGAGCCGGTATCGATCAGAAATCCAAACAGCCAGGGGCCGGCGACGCCGCCCACACCGGTGCCCACCGCGTAGAAAGCGGCGATCGCGAGCGCCCGCATCTCGACCGGGAACGTCTCGCTGACAGTCAGATAGGCCGAACTCGCGGCTGCGGAAGCGAAGAAGAAGACGACGCTCCAGCACAGGGTGAGCTGCTGCGCTGTCAGAAGATCGCGCCAGAAGAGATAGCCGGTGCCGGTGAGGAGCAGGCCCGAAAGGGCGTAGGTCACGGCGATCATCGTGCGACGTCCGACCGTGTCGAAGAGCCGTCCGAGGATCAGCGGACCGAGGAAATTGCCGGCCGCGAAGGGCAGGATGAACCAGCCGATCGACTGCGAGGGAACCTGGTAGAAGTCGGTCAGGATCAGCGCATAGGTGAAGAAGATGGTATTATAGAAAAAGGCCTGCGCGACCATCAGCGCGAGCCCGACCAGCGCGCGCGGGCGGTGGACGACGAAGAGCACGTGGAACACCTCGCGCAGCGGCGTCACCGCTCGGGGCCGCAAATGGGTCAGCGGGAGCGATTCCTGCGGATCATGGCGGATGCCGGCGCGAGCCTCGATCGCCGCGACGATGGCTTCGGCCTCTTGGGTCCGGCCATGGCCGATGAGCCAGCGCGGGCTTTCGGGGATCCACTGCCGCAGCACGAGGATGATCAGCCCCAGCGCCGAGCCGATGAAAAAGGCCAGTCGCCAGCCGAGCTCGGGATCGATCACGGCGGGGTCGAGGAGAATGATCGCGCCCACGGCGCCGAGGGCGGCGCCGACCCAGAAGGACCCGTTGATGACAAGATCGACCCAACCGCGGACGCGTGCCGGGACGAGTTCCTGAATGGTCGAGTTGATGGCCGTGTACTCGCCGCCGATGCCCATTCCGGTGAAGAAGCGGAAGACGATGAAGCTCCAGACGTTCCAGGAGAAGGCGGTGGCTGCGGTCGCGGCGAGATAGACAAGAAGGGTGATCGTGAAGAGCTTCTTGCGACCGAGCCTGTCGGTCAGCCAGCCGAAGAAGAGCGCGCCGATGACGGCTCCGGCGAGATAGGCGGCTCCTGCCATTCCGACCTCGGTATTGCTGAAGCGCAGGACGGGGCTGTCCTTCAGCGCCCCGGAGACCGAGCCCGCGAGAGTGACTTCCAGCCCGTCGAGAATCCAGGTCACGCCGAGGGCGACGACGACGAGCGTATGAAAGGGCGACCAGGGCAGGCGGTCGAGGCGGGCGGGGATCGCGGTGGCGACCACGCCGGGTGCTGGCGCCGGAGTCGCGACGGGCTCTGCCATGCCAAGGGACCTCCGGCTCCGCGGTCTGAAAACGCTGCCTCACGCAAAAGGGCGGCGGCCCAAGCCGCCGCCCCCGAGAACATTGTTCAGCGCACAATGACGCGGCGGCGGACGACCACCGGCCTGCGATAGCGGCGCGGACGGCGACGCACGATCACGCGCTCACGCACCACGACCGGCCGACGCGGACGGCGCACGACGCGCTCGCGCACGACGACCTGGCTGAAATCGGCGTCGGTCTTGTCCAGGGCCGCCTTGGTCGCGGCATCCAGATCCCCGGCCTTGACCGGCATCTCACCCTCAGAAGCCTGTGCGAGGGCAACACCGCCGACGCTGGCCGCGGCAATGCCGCCGAACAGGCTCAACACGAATGAACGTCTATCCAAGGTCGTTCTCCAGTAGCTGTGGCTTTTCGAAAAAGCCCGGTCATCCACCCCGGTTCCAGTGGGCGGGCGGAATGGGGCCGCAGCGCGGCCATTCGATAACGGTCTGTTCAGGAAAGGGTTCCGGAAGGAACTAATCCGGTCTTCTTAACCACTCGTTCACCCTATGCCCGGCAAGAATTGCCGGGTGCGTGCGCGGTTCGGCGCGGGGAGCGGGCTGGTCGATGACGGATGTGACCACGACAGCAGCGGCAGGCGGCGGCTTCGAGATGAGTCGCGGGGGGATGGGGAAACTCCTCAACCGCCCGGACCTGTTCCTGGCGATCGGCGTCATGGGCATCCTCGTGGTGCTCATCTTCCCGTTGCCGAGCATCCTGCTCGACATGCTGCTGGCGCTCTCGATCATCCTGTCGGTTCTCGTGCTGATGACGGCGCTGTTCATCGAGGAGCCGCTGGAGTTCTCGGCTTTCCCGACGGTGCTGCTGATCGTCACCATGCTCCGGCTGGCGCTGAACCTCGCTTCGACGCGTCTGATCCTCGCCCATGGGCATGAGGGCAGCGCGGCGGCCGGCCACGTCATCGAGGCCTTCGGCAATTTCGTGATGGGCGGCAATTTCGTGATCGGGGTGATCGTCTTCACCATCCTGATCATCGTGAACTTCGTCGTCATCACGAAGGGCTCGGGGCGCATCGCTGAGGTCGCGGCCCGTTTCGCGCTCGACGCCATGCCCGGCAAGCAGATGGCGATCGACGCCGATCTCTCGGCGGGGCTGATCGACCAGGAGGTCGCCAAGGTCCGTCGCAAGGCGCTCGAGGACGAGGCGAATTTCTTCGGCTCGATGGACGGCGCCTCGAAATTCGTCCGCGGCGACGCCATCGCCGGCCTGCTCATCACCTTCATCAACGTGCTGGGCGGCATCATCATCGGCGTCGCGCAGCAGGGCATGGGCTTCGGCGACGCCGCCCGCGCCTATACGCAGCTGACCGTCGGCGACGGCCTCGTCAGCCAGATTCCGGCGCTCATCGTCTCGACCGCCGCGGGCCTGCTCGTGTCGAAATCGGGCGTGCGCGGCGCGGCCGACAAGGCGCTCGGCAAGCAGCTCTCCGGCTACCCGAAGGCGCTCGGCATGTCGGCGGCGGTGATGGCGCTGATCGCGATCCTCCCCGGCATCCCGATGCTGCCCTTCCTGGTGCTGGCGCTCGGCGCCGCCTGGCTCGCCCGCCATTTCGGGCAGATCGCCAAGGCCAAGGAGGCGGAGGACGCCGATGCGGCCCAGGCAGCCTCGCCGCTACAGGCGGACGGCACGCCGAAGGAGGAAACGCTCAACGATCTCCTCAAGCTCGACGAGCTCAAGATCGAGATCGGCTATGGGCTGCTGCCGCTGGTCAATTCGGCCGGCGGGCAGGACCGGCTGACCGACCAGGTGCGGGCGCTGCGCCGCCAGCTCGCCGCCGAACTCGGCTTCGTCATGCCGGCCGTGCGCATCGTCGACAACGTCCAGCTCGAGGCGAACCACTACTTCATCAAGATCAAGGAGATCGATGCCGGACACGGCATCGTCTATGCCGGCCAGTACATGGCGATGGACCCGATGGGCGGCAGCGTGAACCTGCCCGGCCACAATGTGCTGGAGCCGACCTTCGGCCTGCCGGCGACCTGGATCGACGGTGCGCTGCAGGACGAGGCGCAGCTGCGCGGCTACACGGTGGTCGACGCCGCGACGGTGATCTCGACGCATCTCACCGAGGTGCTGAAGTCGCACATGCCAGAGCTGCTCTCGCATAGCGAGGTGCAGAAGCTGCTGCGCGAGCTGCCCAAGGACCATGCCGATCTCATCAAGGAGATCGTGCCGAGCCAGATCTCGACCACCGGCATCCAGCGCGTGCTGCAGCTGCTGCTCTCCGAGCGCATCTCGATCCGGGACCTCGCCACCATCGTCGAGGGCATCGCCGAAGCTGCGGGCGGGCTCAAGAACCCGCGCGACATCGCCGAGCATGTCCGCATGCGGCTCTCGCGCCAGATCTGCGCGCAGTTCTCGAACGGGCAGGGCCTGCTGCCGATCATCACGCTCTCGCCGGCCTGGGAGAGCGTCTTCGCCGAATCGATCATCGGCCAGGGCGAGGATCGCCATCTCGCCATGCAGCCGTCGCGGCTGCAGGAGTTCGTCCATCAGGTGCGCGACAAGTTCGAGGATGCGGCGCGCATGGGCGAGATGCCGGCGCTGGTCACCTCCGGCATGGCGCGGCCCTTCGTGCGCCAGATCATCGAGCGCTTCCGGCGCGAGACGCCGGTGCTCTCGCAGGCCGAGATCCATCCGCGCGTGCGGCTGAAGACGGTCGGCACCGTCTGAGCAGGCACCGGCGCCGCCGGTTTCCACGGGGCGCCGATGCCGGCGGTGCAATGGTGGGGCCGGCGGGCCTCGCCTAAGACGGCTGGGCATGTCGCGCAACGCCGCCCTCTTCGCCCTGCTCTGCCTTGTCTGGGGGCTGACCTTCCTGCCGGTCAGGATCGCCTCCGCGCACACCTCGCCGCTGCTGCTCGCCGCAGCGCGCTTCGTCATCGCGGGCGGGCTGCTGCTGCTCTGGGCCGGGCGGGATGCGGGCCGGGTTCCGCGCGCCGCCTGGCCGCGGCTGATCGGCACGGCGCTGCTGGTCAACACCGCCAATTACGCCTTCCTGTTCTGGGGCGCGGCCCATGCGCCATCCGGCCTCTCGGCCATCGTCAACATGGCGACGATCCCGATCTGGACGCTGATCGCGGTGCGGCTGATCGAGGGCGAGGCCATCACCGGGCGGCGGCTCCTGGCGATCGCGCTGGGGACGGCGGGGCTCGGCTTCCTCTTCGGGCAGCGCCTCTCCGGCGGAGTGGGCTCGGGTGACGCGCTCGAGGCCTGGGGGCTGGCCTCGGTCGCCTTCGGGACGCTGTGCTACTGCATCGGCGCGGTACTGAGCCGGCCGATCGCGGGGACCATGCCGACGCTGACGCTGGCGAGTTGGCAGACGGCGATCGGCGCGGCCGGGCTGATCGTGGTAACGCTCGTGCTGGAGCCCGTCGGCACCGCCGAACTCGCGGGATTGCGGGACTGGCCCGTGGCGCCGGCGCTCGCCTTCCTGGTCGGGGCCGGCTCGCTGATCGGCTTCACGATCTTCATCCGGCTGCTGCGCGACTGGGGCGCCTTCGGAGCCGGGCTCTACGCCTTCGTCAGCCCGGTGATCGCGGTGATCGCCGGCGTGTTGCTGCTCGACGAGCCCTTCGGCCGCAGCGAGGCGATCGGCGCGGCGCTGATGTTCGCGGCCGCCGCGATCGCACTCCGACGCTGACGGGCATTGTCGCGCATCGGATGGCTCCGAAAACCGGATCCCGACTTCCGGGCCGCTGCTAGGGCGGCGGGGCGATGCGGGTGTTTCGCCGGAGCTGTGCCCGCTCAAAGGCCAGCACCACCGGCAGCGACACGACCAGCGGGATGATGAGATAGAACATCCGCCAGATCAGCAGCGCGGCGAAGACGGCCGGCGCCGGCATGCCGGGCATCACCGCCAGAAACACCGCCTCCATCACGCCGACTCCGCCCGGGACCTGGCTGAGCAGCCCGGCCGAGAAGGAGAGCAGGAAGGCGCCGAGCACGATCATGAAGCCCGGATTGCCCTGCTCCGGCAACGCGAAATAGATGATGCCGGCAGCGCCGGCGAGTTCGAGCGGGGCGGCGAGATATTGCCGGAAGACGATCGGCAGGCGCGGATAGATGATCTCGAGCTTGCCGAGGCGCAGCGGCCGGAATTTCAGCCAAGAGCCGATCGTGTAGAGCGCGACGAAGCCGAGCATGGCGACGCCGATCAGCCGCGCGCCATTGTCGCCGATCGCGAACCAGGAGGAGAGCCGGCCGAGCGGGCGCAGGATCTCGGGCTCGTAGAGCAGGACGAGGCCCATCAGCAGGATCGTGCCGAAGGCGAAGGTGAAGGAGCAGAGCGCCACCAGCACCGCGACCTCGCCCGCGGTCAGCCCCTTGGCCGTATAGGCGCGGAAGCGCACCATGCCGCCGGAAAACACCGAGGCGCCGATATTGTGGGACAGCGCATAGGTGACGAAGGAACAGACCGAGATGTAGAGCCAGGAGATGCCCTTCTCCTTGCCGAGATGGAGCAGGGCGATGCGGTCGTACCAGGCGAGCGCCGCATAGGCGACGAGGGTCGCGAGCGCGGCGTGGAAGAAGGCGTCGGTTGGGATGACCGCGATCTTCTGGCCGATGCGGCTGGCGACGATGCGCAGATTATCCCAGAAACTGCCCTGGGCGAGCAGCGCCTCGATGGCGGCATCCGTCCCGGCCTCGGCCTTGAGCTTGTCCCAGAGCAGGTCGACGGACCAGACGACCGCGACGAGCCCGATGATCGGCCAGAGGTAATCCAGATATCGCTTCATGGGACCCGCGGGCTGCGAGGGCGTGGAGATCGGCGCAAACGGCGCAGCGGGGAGCCGTGCGTGCAGCCTCTGTGCCAGCGAGGCGGAGGAAGGGCAAGCGGCGTCGCCGCCGCCTGCCGGGTCGTCGATGGCTATTTGCCGTTGGCCTTGAGCCAGTCGCGCATCATCGCGATCTCTTTCTCCTGATCGGCGATGATGCTGGTCGCGAGCTTCTTCAGCGCCGGGTCCTTGCCATGGGCGAGCATGACCCTGGCCATGTCGATGGCGCCTTGGTGATGCGGGATCATGCCGCGCACGAAATCGGCGTCGGCATCGCCGGTGAAGGCGATGTCCATGTCCTTGTGCATCTTCGCATTGGCGGCCTTGTAGGCGGTGGTCGCTGCGCTGTCGCCCGCCTTCGCGGCGGGCGCGCCGTGGCCGCCATGGGAGCCGTGGCCCTGATGCTGCTGGGCCAGCGCCGTGCCGCCGAGCGCGAGCGCAGCGACGAACCCGAGGGCGAGGCGGGTGGAAACGGAAACGGTCATGAGTGGTCCTCGATAGGAACGGGAGGTCGCGGCGGCCCGCAGGCCTGGGACGCGGCTCCCTGCACACGAAAAAGGGGCGGAAGGGTTCAGGCCGGCATGCGCCGCGGCGGGCGCTCGGCCGGCTCGGGTTTGCGCTCCGGCTTCGCGGCCATCGTCACGGGGGCAAGGCTGCGCCAGCCGGCCGGGTCGCTGGCCATGGGCAGGGCAGGGGCCTCACCCAGTAGGCCGCAGCCGAGAATGCAGCAGGAGGGCATGGCGTGGCCGGGCGCGGCCGGCGTCGTGTCCTGGTGGCCGGCCTCCTGATGGCAGGGCGTCGGCTCGGCGGCGACAGAATGGTGCGACCGGGCGTGGCCGCCCGCCGGGGCGGCATGGCCCGCGGCCAGCGTCGCATGGGGCAGCACGGCGAGCAGCATGATCGCGAGCGCGACCGCGAGCCGCGCCAGCGCGAGGCCGCGCCCGCCTGTCCGTGCCCGCTGATGCCGCTTCGCCATAAGGTGATGTCTCCGCCCCGATCATGTCATGATCGGGGCAGGGCGCCAGCCGAATCCGGCCGGGCGCCGATCGCCGTTCCACCGACCAGGCCGACATGACCCAGACCCTGACCATCAGCCTCACCGGCACCACCGATCTCCCGCCCGGCAAGATCGCCGCCATCGTCACCTCGCTGGAAATGTTCGCGCGGCCGCCCGAGCGGCCCGATCCGCCGGGGCTGGAGGGATTTGCGCTGGAGCGGCTCGGCGCGGACGAGCTCGACCGCTATCTCGCCATGTACCGGCGGCTGGGCGAGCGCTGGATGTGGTTCAGCCGGCTGGTCAAGCCCCGCGCCGAGGTCGCGGCCATTCTCGGCGACGCGAATGTCGAGACCTATCTGGTGCGCCGCGAGGGCGAAGATCAGGGCCTGCTCGAACTGGATTTCCGGGTGGCGGGCGAGGCGGAACTCGCCTTCTTCGGACTCGACGAGGCGGTGGTGGGCAAAGGCGCCGGTCGTTGGCTGATGAACCGGGCGCTGGCGCTGGCCTGGGCGAAGCCGATCGGGCGCTTCTGGGTCCACACCTGCACGCTCGACCACCCCTCCGCGCCGGAATTCTACCAGCGCTCGGGGTTTTCGGTGTTCAAGCGCGGCGTCGAGGTCGATGACGATCCGCGGCTCAAGGGGCAGATGCGCCGGGACTGCGCGCCGCATCATCCGGTGATCGGGTAGGGGGCGGCGGGGAGATGGCGACGGGATCGGCTTTCGACCCGTTGCGGACGTCGTAACGGCACTCGCTATCGCGGAACGATGCTCGTCAATCGGTCCGGTCCGACAGGTTTAGATTGAGGAAGCTTGAGCAAGCGCTCGCATTCGGCCTGCGCTTCTTTGTGGCTGGCCCACCACTTGTCAGCCTCGCGCCCGTCTCCGCCCCTGTCGTTCGGTCCTGAGAGTTGCCGATTTGGATTAATGTAACTTAAAAGATAAACCGCTGAAACAGCTAGTTATTCGTACGATCTTTGGCAGGGATTTTGGCTATCTCATCAGAAATGTTGTATTTTTGTTTGTATAGATGAATTTCAAGCAGAGATCTTGTGAATACAGATGAAAGCGCATCGTCGCTTTTAGCCATGGCCGCTTCCGTTATCTTCGTCTGCGCCATTGCAGTCGCTTGATAAAGTGCGTAGTCATGGGGGTTTTGTGCCCGCGCTTCAGAAAACGGCATAAAGCCGACAGTGGGACCGATACTCCAGCCGACAAGCAGCTTGATCACCACTCTGCGAAACACAAGATCCTCCTGTCAGGTGCCAGTCCTAGCATATTTAGGCGAGGGCGACAGGTCCGCCATCGACCTGTTGCAGACCTTGATTTCGCTACGCGCGCCTATCCTTCCGGCCAATGAGAAAAGCCCGCCGGACGTCCCGGCGGGCCTTTCAAATTCACACCCTCAACCGCCGCTCACGCCCTGGGGCGCAGGCCGATCGAGTCCATCATCGCCTGGTCGCGGGCGGCTTCGGCGGCGCGCTCGGTCGCCTTTTCGCGGTCGTCGAGGATCTCGACCTTCTTCATGTCCTCGAAGGCCTCCTGGAGTTCGGCCTTGGCCTCCTCGAGCTGGCCCTTCAGATTGTCGGCCGACTGGCGGAGATTGTCGCGGCGGCCGAGCGCCGCCTTGGCATAGGTCGGGTAGGCGAAATGGGCGGGGTCGGAGATGCCGGCCCGGGCTTCCTCGCTCTGAATCTCGCGATCCAGATCGCTCGCCATGCGGTGGAAATCCGCGATCATCATCTCGATCTGGCTTACCCGGCGGCGCTTTTCGTCCACCTGGAAGCGCTTGAGACGCAGCAATGTGTCTCGCGACTTCATGTCGTTTCCAACTCCTGATCACGCATGGGGCGCGCGCCGACCCCTCGGCGCCCGCCCGGAACTCCTGCCGCGAGACAAAAAGCACAATGGCGCAAGGAGGTTGACCGTTCCTTACCGGAAAGCCTCGCATTCGCTGCATGGCCAGCGTGCGCGCCCGCTGCTGACGCAGGGCGGCGGCAGGGGATAGTAGCGGGGTCTCCGGGTCGCTCCCCGCGCCCGCCTCTGCCCCCGGGATCGCCCGCCTTGCCCTCCCTTCCGCGCCTTCCCGAGCATAGCCTGCTGATCGGCGGCCTCGTCGTCACCCGTATCATCGGCTGGGGCACGACCTTCTATGCGCTTTCGGTGGTGGCGCGCGACATCGAGCGCGATCTCGCCCTCGACGTCACCACCGTCTTCGGCGGCATCACGCTGCTGCTCCTGACCGGGGCGGCGCTGGCGCCGGCGATCGGCCGCCATCTCGACCGGGCCGGCACCCGTGGCGCGATGTGCCTCGGCGCGCTGTTCTGCGCGCTCGGACTCGCCCTGCTCGGTTTCGCGCAAGGGCTCGTCAGCTATCTCGCGAGCTGGGTCGTGATCGGCATCGGCCATGCCTTTTCGCTGGCCAATGTCGGCGGCGTCACCATCGCGCATCTGGTCGGCCCGCGGGCGCGGCGGGTGATCGGCCTGATGATGCTGGCGACGGGCCTGTCCTCGACCGTGTTCTGGCCGGTCACCGCCGCCCTCTCCGCCAGCTTCGGCTGGCGGACGACCTGGCTGGTCTTCGCGGCGCTGCAGATCCTGATCGTGCTGCCGATCTATGCCACTGTTCCCCGCTATCGGCAGGGTGCGGCCGAGGCCGCGGCGCCGGCGGCCGACGCGGCCCGCGCGGACGAGGCGCGCGTCGCGCCGCCCGATCGGCGCACGGCCTTCTGGCTCGTCGCGGCGATCTTCTCCGCCAGCGGGCTCGTCTCCTGGGGCCTGCCGCTGCATCTGATCGATCTCTTGCGCAATGCGGGGATCGGCATGACCGAGGCCGTCGCCATCGCCGCCCTGAGTGGGCCGGCGACGCTGCTGGCGCGGCTGGTCGACGCCGTGCTGGGCGAGCGGTTGCCGGTGGAGCGCACGGCCTTCGCCGGGCTGGTGCTCGGCCCGCTCGCCTGCTTGATGCTGGTGCTGCTGCCAGGTACGTCGCTGGTCGCGAGCGGCTTCGTGCTCTGCTTCAGCGCCGCGATGGGCGTGATCTCGGTGGCCCGGGCGACGCTGCCGCTCGCGCTGTTCGGCCGCCAGGCCTATGGCACGCTGATGGGAAAGCTGACCGTGCCGCAGAATCTCGCCTTCGCGGCGGCGCCGCTGCTCTTCGCCGCGATGATCGAGCATCTCGGGCGAGACAAGGCGCTGGTCGCCGCCGCCGCGATCCAGGCGCTCGGCGTCGTGGCGATGCTGCTGCTGTTCCGGCTGCTCGCGGACGGCCGCGGCCTCAGCCGTTCATGATCGCGGCGAGCCTCGCATAGCATTCGGGCAGCGGCGTCGCGTCGTCCTTGGCCTGCTTGAGAAAGCCCTCGAGCGCGGGGTTCAGCCGGATCGCCTCGTCGACCTCGGCCGAGGCGCCCTGGCGATAGGCGCCGAGGCGGATCAGCTCCTCCATGTCCGCATAGGTCGCGAGTGTGGCGCGGGCCTTCTGCACCACCGGGTAGAAGGCCGGGTCGCAGGAGCGCGGCATGGTCCGCGAGACGGATTTCAGGATGTTGATCGCCGGGAAGCGGCCGCGCTCGGCGATGGAGCGCTCCATCACGATGTGCCCGTCCAGGATACCGCGGACCGCGTCGGCCACCGGCTCGTCGTGGTCGCCGCCATCGACGAGGACGGTGAAGAGTCCGGTGATGGCGCCGTCGCCGACGCCGGGGCCGGCGCGTTCGAGCAGGCGTGGCAGTTCGGCGAAGACGGTCGGCGTATAACCTTTCGTGGTCGGCGGCTCGCCGGCGGCGAGCCCGATCTCGCGCATCGCCATGGCGAAGCGCGTGACCGAATCCATCAGGCACATGACCTGCCGGCCCTGGTCGCGGAAATATTCCGAGAGGGTCAGCGTGGTCAGCGCGGCCTGCTTGCGCATGAGGGCCGGCTCGTCGGAGGTCGCGACGACGACGACCGAGCGCGCGAGGCCTTCGGGGCCGAGATCGTCCTGCAGGAACTCCTGCACCTCGCGGCCGCGCTCGCCGACGAGGCCGATGACGTTGACGTCGGCGCGGGCATAGCGCGCGAGCATCGACAGCAGCACCGATTTGCCGACGCCGGAGCCGGCGAAGATGCCCATGCGCTGGCCGAGGCAGCAGGTCAGGAAGGCGTTGAGCGCGCGCACGCCGAGATCGAGCGGTCGGCCGACACGTCGTCGCGAATGCGCCGGCGGCGGGTCGTTGCGGAAGGTGTAGAGTTCCTCGCCCTGCGGCAGAGGCGGGCCGCCATCGACCGGGCGGCCAAGCGCATCGACGACGCGGCCGAGCCAGGCCGGCGTGGGTTTGAGACCCGGCGCCGCCTTGTCGATATAGACTGGGCAGCCGCGGCGCACCCCGTCGAGCCCGCCAAAGGGCATGACCAAGGCGCGGTCGCCCGAGAAGCCGATGACCTCGCAGGGCACGCGGCTGCCGGGCGCGATCTCGATGCCGACCCGCCCGCCGAGGCTCATCGCCCCGATCGGCCCCGCCACCTCGACCAGCAGTCCGCGCACGGCGTTGACGCGGCCATAGACGATGACGGGATCGAGCGCTGCGATCGCGGCGGCGAGCCCGGAGAGCCGATCCTGTCCATGGGCGGGGCTGTTCATGCGCGTCCCGGTTAATCTCTCGCCGGACTGGCGGCAACCGCTGCGCCGTCCGGTGACGGTTGGATGCGGCGCATCCGATGCGGAGGATTTGAATCGGATTGTCTGTGGAAACACAACCACGTGGAAAGGGGCGGGCTCCTAGGCCGGGCGGGTCTCACACCGGACCGGCCGATGATCCTCGCGCTCGCCTTGTTCACACTCGGGGCCTGTGCCGGGCTCTTTCCCGACGGGACCTATCGCGCGCTGCTGCTGATGCTCGCGATCCTGCTGCTGTTCGCTTCCTGGGTGCTCCTGGGCGAGGTCGACATCTTCGGCTTCTTTGTCCTGGGCGGCCATCTGCTGGCGCTGGGCTCCGGCTACCTCACGGGACTTTATTACCAAAGCCGGTCCTGACAGCGGCGTCTCGCTCTCCTCGCCGGCCATGCAACCGCGCCAGGCCTGTGCGAAACCTTGCAAGCGACGGGATGCGTTTACCCTTCATTAAGCCGGCCGATTAACACTGTGTTTCGAGACCGCGTCACGCCGAGTGAGCCTTTCCGGCCCGACGTGCGGCACGGTCTCCGCGAAAGCGACTTTCGCGGGCGAACAGCGTCACGATCCGTGTCAAATTCGACTCACCTCGACAAGGATCGGCGGCGTTCTCCCAGGAAGCGCTTGCGCACGGGAATCACGGTTTGTTAACCATTTCCTCGTAGCGTGTCGCGTGGCGTTTCAACGGGCAAGTACGTCGTCGTCCTGAGCCGTGGGGGTTCGGACGAGAAGAGCGGTCAGCTTGCCTGCGGGCGAAATTGGGGACGTGGACATGCGGGTTCTGCTCATCGAGGACGATAGCGCGACCGCCCAGTCGATCGAGCTGATGCTCAAATCCGAGAGCTTCAACGTCTACACGACGGATCTCGGCGAAGAGGGCGTCGATCTCGGCAAGCTCTACGATTACGACATCATCCTCCTCGACCTGAACCTGCCCGACATGTCCGGCTACGAGGTTCTCCGCAGCCTGCGGGTCGCGAAGGTCAAGACACCGATCCTGATCCTCTCCGGCCTCGCCGGCATCGAGGACAAGGTGAAGGGCCTGGGCTTCGGCGCCGACGACTACCTGACCAAGCCGTTCCACAAGGACGAACTGGTCGCCCGGATCCACGCCATCGTCCGCCGTTCGAAGGGCCATGCCCAGTCGGTGATCACGACGGGCGATCTCGTCGTCAACCTCGACACCAAGACCGTCGAGGTGGATTCCGCCCGCGTCCACCTGACCGGCAAGGAATACCAGATGCTGGAGCTGCTCTCGCTCCGCAAGGGCACGACGCTGACCAAGGAAATGTTCCTGAACCACCTCTATGGCGGCATGGACGAGCCCGAGCTGAAGATCATCGACGTCTTCATCTGCAAGCTCCGCAAGAAGCTCGCCAACGCCTCGGACGGCAAGAACTACATCGAGACGGTCTGGGGCCGCGGCTATGTGCTGCGCGAGCCCTCCGAGAACGAGGAACGCATTCCGGCCTGACCGCCGTCACAAGGCGGTCACGAAACGCCTGCATGTTTGACCCAGCCTGATCGTCGGATGTACACGACAGGCTGACGGGGACCCCGCCGGAAGGCGGGGTTTTTGTTTGAGCGGAGCATGGGAGGGTGATCATCGCGGGGCCCGCGACGCCCTCAGTGGCGCAGGCCGGCTGCGGCGCGGAGCGGTTCCAGCGGGAGGCCGAGACCTGCCGGCTGGGCATGAACCGAATTCTGGCCGCGATAGACACCACGGTGCTGGCGGTCCGGCACGATCGATGTCGAGATTCCGATCACCGTTTCGGCCGCGCCGAGCAGCAGCGCGCCCTGCGGCAGCAAGCGAGGCGCCAGGCCGTCCAGGACTCTGGCCTTGGTCGGGACGTCGAAATAGATCAGCACGTTGCGACAGAAAATGACATCGAACTGGCCGAGATGGCCGCTCGGCTCGAGCAGATTATGCTGGCGGAGCTCGACCATGCCGCGCAGCTTCTCCGAAATCCGCCATTTGTCGCCTTCCTGGTGGAAGTGCTTCAGCAGCATCTGGATCGGCAGGCCGCGCTGGATCTCGAACTGGCTGTAGAGCCCCTTGCGGGCCCGCTCCAGCACCTCCCCGGAGATGTCGGTGCCCACGATCTGGATTTTCCAGCCCGCGAGGCGCGGCGCCATCTCGTCCAGGGTCATGGCGATCGAATAGGCCTCCTGGCCGGTGGAGACGGCAGCGCACCAGATGCGCAGTGAGCGGTGGCCCGCATTCGCCTCGAGCCGCTCGGGCAGGATCACGTCGCGGAACAGCTCGAAGGGCGTGTGATCGCGGAAGAACAGGGTCTCGTTGGTCGTCATCGCCTCGACGACGGCATGCTCGAGCGTGGGGTCCGCCCCGAAGCGCAGGGCCTGAATGAGCTGCGCGAGACCCTCGATGCCTCGTCGGCGGCAGAGGATGCCGAGACGGCTTTCGGCCAGATAGCGCTTGTCCGGGCTCAGCGCGAGGCCGGAGCGGAGAAGCAAGAGCTGCCGCAGGAAGGCGAAATCGGCTTCCGTCATAAGGGCTGCCCCGTCTTCACGAGGCTACGGATGGCGGGGCCGATATCGTCGAGCGGGATCACGGCGGAGGCCTGCTGGGCTCGAACGACGGAGCCGGGCATGCCCCAGATCGTGCTGCTCTGCTCGTCCTGTGCGATGACGGCGGCGCCCGCACGGCGCAGCGCCCCGGCGCCCTCCGTGCCGTCCGAGCCCATGCCCGTCAGCACGAGCCCCAGAGCGGCCGAGCCGAGATGGCGTGCGGCATCGTTGAAGAGCACATCCACCGCCGGCCGGCAGAAGCGGACTGGCGGGCCGTCCCCGATCGCGGCGGTGATGTGGCCGAGGCGCCGGTCGATGCCGAGATGGCGGCCGCCCGGCGCGATATAGATCGTGCCGCGGACGAGGCGCTCCCCGTCGAAGGGCTCGCGCGCCGGGATGCCGATATAGCTGGCGATCTGCTCGGCGAAAGAGGCTGTGAAGACCGGCGGCATATGCTGAACCACGACCGTCGTCAGGTCATGCAGGGCGTCGCCGATGTCGAAGAGTACCCGCGCCACGGCGCGCGGGCCGCCGGTGGAGGCGCCGATGACGAGGTAGCGCGGGACGGTGGAGACGAATTGGCGCAGGCTCGTCGGCGCGGCCGGCACGAAGTCGACCTCGTGCTCGAAGGGCAGGGCTCCGGGGCGCAACCTCGCCTGCGCGACATTGCCGAGTTTCAGCAGGAACTCGCTGCGGAAGTCGAGGGAGAGAGTCAGGCCGCTGCGACTGTCAGGCTTCGAGACGACGTCCATCGCGCCCTTGGTCATGCATTCCAGCGCGATGCGCGTGTTGCGCTCGTTCAGTGTCGTGGCGAGCAGCACACCGGTATGCGGGCTTTCCTTGAGAATCTGCGGCAGGGCGGTCGCGCCGTCGACGCCCGGCATATCGAGATCGAGCACCATGACGTCGGGCTTGAAGCGCCCCGCATGTGCCACCGCCGTCTCGCCATCGCCCGCCACGGCGACGAGGTGAAACTGGCCGCTCTCCCCCAGCCAGCGTGCGAACAGCCCACGCACGACGACCGAGTCGTCGGCGATCACCACCGTCTTGTGGCGGCCGGGCGGCTGCAGGCCGATGGGGGACAGCTTGTTCATCCAACAGCCTCCGGATGCGTCGCGTCACCCCGGCGCGGGGCGGCGGCCATCTTCTTCAGAGGCTGTCGCGAACGGCTCATAGCAGTCCGACCTGGTGGAATTTAGAGGCGACGATCTCCTTGTCGAACGGCTTCATGATGTATTCGTCGGCCCCGGCATGCATCGCCCGCGCGATATGGGCGATGTCGTTCTCGGTCGTGCAGAAGACGACCTTCGGGCGGCGCCCGCCCGGCATCTGGCGCAGTGTGCGCAGGAAGTCGTAGCCGTCCATGATTGGCATGTTCCAGTCAAGCAGCACGGCATCGGGCATCTCGCCCTTGCAGGCGTCGATGGCACGGGCGCCGTCCTCGGCTTCCGCGATGCGGAACTGCAGGCCTTCGAGGATGCGCCGCGCGACCTTGCGGATCACCGCGGAGTCGTCGACGACGAGACAATATTTCATGGCGGGTCTCCAAATCGGTGCGGTGGCGCTTCAGGCCGCCGCGTCCAGCTCGATTGCGAGGATGGCATCGACGTCCAGAACGACGAGAAGCCGGTCTTCGAGGCGGTGAACGCCGGTGGCCAGCGCGGCCCAGCCCCGATCGAGATGCACGGGAACGGGCTCGAAGGTCGACTGATCCAAGCGCATCACCTCTCCCACGGCATCGACGATGAGGGCGTAGGCCTCGCCCTCGTGGTCGATTCCGACCGCGACGAGTTCCTGTTTGCCCTCGCGATCTTGCCTGAAGGTGACCGGGCGCCCCAGCCGCCGCCGGAGGCAGACGGCGGTGACGATGCGCCCGCGCAGATTGAGGAGACCGATGATTTCCTTGGGTGCGCGCGGCACCACCGTGATGCGGTTGGTGATGAAGACGTCATGGACGCGCCCGATCGGCAGCCCGAGGAGCTGGTCGCCGATGCGCACCGTCACATAGTCGAGCGAGTCGAAGGCCGTCACCTGCGGCTCCGCCGGGTTGCGCGCGTCCTCGCGTTCCGGGGTTTCGTTCCGGCCGGGGATCATGCCGCCTCCCTCAGACCGGGCCGCCGGTCCGCCAGCTCGCCGAGCAGGGCCCGGCGGTCGAATTTGGCGATGACCTCGTCGAGGCGGGCCTGACCCGCCCGCATGTGAAGATCGGGAGTCACCAGAGTGGTCATGCCGATCAGGCGCAGTCGATCGCCAGCGGCGGTGTCGCGCAGCGAAGCAGCGAAGGCGAAGGCACCGTCGATGTTGCCGTCGAGATCGATCAGCACCACGGCGATCGCCTCGCTTGCCAGCTCCTGACGGGCGGCCGCAAAGTCGGAGGCGAAGACGACATGATGACCGGACGCCTTGAGAACCGGCGTCAGCATGTCGCGCAGGAAGCGCGAGGGCTCGACGAGCAGAATGTCGGCCCCGGCCGCGCGCTCCGCGGAGCCCACGCCCGATGGCCGCCAGCCGCGCTCGTTCATCGGCAGATAATGGGCGAGATCGATGATGTCGGTCGCGCGGCCGCGGATCATGGCCGAGCCGACGATACCGCGATCCTGGATGGCGGCCATCTCGATGTCGAGCACCTCGTCGACGATGTCGACGATGGCATCTACGGCGAGCGCGACGGTCATGTCGGCATCGGAAATGATCACCAGGGGCTGAAGACCCTCCTGCCGCAGTCGGGTCTCCGCCACCGGGACGACTGGAATCAGGCGGTTGCGGTAATGCAGCAGGGTCCGGCCGCTGCCATGCTCGAACAGCGCGGCATCGACCTCCTCAAGCCGGGTGACCAGTGAGAGCGGGACGGCACGCAGGCCTTCGGCCCCAGTGCGGAAGACGAGCATCGTGGTCTTGTCGACGACGGGAGCGGCGGTGGATGGCGCGTCCACATGGAAGGCCTCCCCGGCAGCAGTGCCGCCGACCAGGCCGGCGACGCCATTGGGGTCGACGATGAGCACAACCGCGCCGTCGCCGAGAATGGTGTTGCCCGAGAAGAGCGGGATATGCCGCAGCTTGCTCGACATCGGCTTGACGACGATTTCCTCGGTATGGAAGACGCCGTCGACGAGGATGCCGAACTGGCGCTCGCCAATCTGGGTGACGACGATGAAGCCGTCGTCGAAGCTCGGCTCTGCGGTTCCCATCAGCGCCGAGAGCGCGATGACTGGTAGCAGCCGGCCGCGCAGCCGCAGGATCGGGGCGCCGTTGATGTCCTCGATGCGGTGATCCGCGCCGGATTTCACCCGCACCAGCTCGCGCACGACGATCTGCGGGATGGCGAAGCGCTGTTCACCCGCCACGACGATCAGGGCGGCGACGATCGCCAGCGTGAGCGGAATCTTGATCGTGATCGTGGTGCCTTGGCCGGGCTTGCTGACGATGTCGATCAGGCCGCCGATCGCGTCCACATTGACCTTGACCACATCCATGCCGACGCCGCGGCCCGAGATCGCCGTGATGCTGTCGGCGGTCGAAAAACCCGGATGGAAAATGAAGCGGCTGACCTGGGCGTCGCTCATCCGCTCGATCTCGGCCTCGCTCGCAAGCCCTTGCCGGATCGCCTTGCGGCGGATGCGCTCGATGTCGAGACCGCGCCCGTCATCCGCGACGGCGATGGTGACCGAGCCACCCTCGTGATAGGCGGCGAGGCGGATGGTGCCATGGTCGGGCTTGCCGAGGGCGCGCCGCTCGGCCGGCTGCTCGATCGCGTGATCGGCGCAGTTTCGGACCATGTGGATCAGCGGGTCCTTGATCAGATCGAGGATCTGCCGGTCGAGTTCGGTGTCGGCGCCTTCGGTGATGAGTTCGATCCGCTTGCCCAGTTCGGCGCCGAGGTCGCGCACGATCCGCGGCAGCTTCGACCACGCGTTGCCGATCGGCTGCATCCGCGTCTTCATGACGCCGTCCTGCAACTCGGCAGTGATCAGCGAGAGGCGTTGGAGCGGGCCTTTCAGCCCGTTGTCGTCCTGCTTGCGGGCGATCTCGAGCAACTGATTGCGCGTCAGCACCAGCTCGGACACCATCGTCATCAGGTGTTCGATGGTGTCGACATTCACGCGCAGCGTGGCCGGGCCCGGTGAACGGCTCTCGCGGGCGCCGGTTTCCTCGTTCGCGGAGGTGGCCAGCATCTCGATGCGCCCGTCGGGCCCGCGCTGCGGCTCGGGCGCGGCGCGAAAGACGAGGTCGAGCCCATCCTCAGTCGGAGGGACGTTTTCCGGCTGCGCATGGCGTGCCAGATAGGCGGCAACCGGGTCGGTGCCGGAGGGAACGGCCGCTTCGGCCTGCCGCAACTGGCCGCGGGCATGGTCTGCGAGAATGCCGAGTTCCCTGATGAGGTTCTCGTCGGAGCCCGCCGGCTCCTCGCCCTTCTCGGCCAGTTCGGAGAGGATGTCCTTGACGCGGTCGATCGTCTCGAGCACCGCCGTGACCGCGATCGCACTGACATTGGCACCGTCGCGGAACTGCCCGATCAGCGTTTCCGCGGCATGGGTCAGCGCCTCGAGGCGCGGCAGCCCGATGAAACCGCAGGTGCCCTTGACCGTGTGCACGAGGCGGAAAATGTTCGCGAGGATCTCGCGATTATTCGGCTCCTGCTCGAAACGCACGAGTTCCCGATCGACGGTGTCGAGATTCTCGCCCGTCTCGGTCAGGAACTCTTGCAGCAAGTCGTCCATGCAGGGGACCACCACTCAACGCGACAACACACGACAACAGCTAAGCATCAGAAGGGTTGATGATCGGTTGAGATCGAGCCGAAAGCGCGCCCGATCGCGCTTTATTCCGCCTTGGTCGCGGTAATGGTCACGGTGTCGCCCTCGATGCCGAAGGCGATCGCCATGCCGGCGGCCTTGGCGACCATGCCGGTGTAGAGCGGCTGAACGGCATGCGCATCGATCGTGCCCGTCTCGGAACGGCCGGCGATCAGCTCCTCGACATGGGCCGGAATGCGGGCATGCGAGCCGCTGGCGGTGATCGTGAAGCTGCCCTGCTCGCCCTCGACCGTCGCGCGCGACACCAGCTTGCCGCCGCGCGGAACCGCCTGGGTCGCGATGATCAGCAGGTTGAGCAGGAGCTTGACCTGGTTCTTTGGCAGCAGGGCGCGGGGAGCCTCCCAGTCGAGCGAGAGCTTCTCGTCGTTGAGGAATCCGTTGGCGACATTGCCCGCGTCGCCGAGATCGATCATGGCGCCGGCCGAGCCGGCGGCACCGAAGGCGAGGCGCGCGAACTGCAGGCGTGAGGAAGCGTTGCGAGCACTCTTCTTTATCAGCTCGAGCGCGAAGTCGCGCATCGAGGGGTCGTCTTCCTCCAGAACCTCCAGCGCGTTGACAATGGCACCCACCGGGCTGATCACGTCATGGCAGACACGGCTGCAGAGAAGCGCGGCCAGATCGAGCGGCTCGAGCGAGATGGCGGTCATGGGGTGTGTCCTGGGGTCAATGCTGCCGGTCGCAGCGGGCAAACGGCTCGCCGTTCGATGAGATATGGTGGTATCTTGGTTTTCATGTGGTTAAGTCCCGGTATCCAGATCCGTCGGCCAGAACGGCGGCGCGCGTGACGGCGCCCGCGTCTTCCGATCGAATGGAGCCCAATCGCGACGATCCGCGCCTGACGGATCTCGACGAGGTGGCCCGCCGGCTCGCCGAGGCGGCACGGCTGAGCGGAGCTGTGCTTCTGGCGATGCGGGCGGCCCGCGACGTGAAGATCAAGCCCGACGGCTCGCCCGTCTGCTCGGCCGATCTGGCCGCCGACCACACAGCCAAGGCAGCGCTGGCACGGCTGCTGCCAGACATTCCGGTCATCAGCGAGGAGAGCGTGGGTGAGGTCGCGCCGGCGCCCCTGTTCATCCTGCTCGATCCGCTGGACGGCACGCGCGAGTTCCTTGCCGGCGGAGACAGCTACTGCGTCGCGATCGCTCTGGTGCGTGGCGACCGACCGGTGGCCGGTGCGATCGCCGCGCCTGCCGGCGGCCGGGTCTGGTTCGCGGGGGAGAGCGCCTTCGTGCAGGCCATGTCAGCCGATGGGACGCCGCAGGATGGTGCGCAAGCCATCGCGGTGCGGCCGCTGCCGCCGTCGGGCCCGACGACGCTGGTGAGCCGTTTCCATGGCGACGCGATGAGCGACGGCGTCGCCCGTGCGCTTGGCTCCGCCGCGACCTTGCCGATGTCCTCGGCCGTGAAGTTCGGGATGATCGCTTCCGGCGAGGCCGATCTGCATGTGCGCGGCGGCCAGACCATGGAGTGGGATATCGCTGCCGGCGACGCGATCCTGACAGCGGCGGGCGGTGTGGTGCTGGGGCTCGACGGCAATCTGCCGCGCTATGGCCTGGTCGCGCGCGGGTTCCGCAATCCGCCCTTCGTCGCGGCCTCCAGCGAGGCTCTGGCGCGTCGCGCGCTGGCGGCCGTCTGACCGCAGACGCGGTGTCTCAGCGGACGAGGCTTTGCGCCACGCTGCTCCAGCGGCCGTCCGCCCGGTTTCTCAGCTGCGCATCGGCGAGGAAGCGCTGGCGGTTCTCCGCCGTCCGGAAGAGAAACAGACGCGAGCCGACAATGGCGAATTCGCGCGGGTCGATCTCGACGGCGCGGCCGTCCGCCACCGCTGCCGCATCATAGCCGGAGAAGGCGGGCGCATAGATTTCGGGGGCGTCGCGGAAGGCATCGCGGTTGGCCGCCGAGACGAAGCGCCAGACCGCCCCGTCATGGACGATCTCGTAGGCGCGGTCGCCGGCGACCGCATGTCCCTCCAGGCGGTAGGCGATCGGATCGTAGCCGCGTAGGGCGAGGCCGGAGCGAACATCGTGCAGGACGCCGTCCGTGAGGACGGGCAGATCCGGCAGGCCCGCGGGCAGCCGGCCCGAAGCGGCGCTCGCTTCAGCCGGCAGAGCCGTCAGCACCACCAGCGCAAGCGCCGCCATGGCACGCGCCAGCGCCGTTCGCGGAGCGAGGATCGTCGACGGGGCGCCGCGGCCCCGCCTTGTTCCAGCCTTCATCACCGGCAAATCCTGATCTCCATCGCTGCCGGTGGACGTGCCCCCTGGCTGGCGTCTTCACGGGTTGGATACGCTTTGGGGGGTATCAGAGTGGTTACCGAATTGGTTCGGATTGCGCCGGATCGTGCGAGACGGTTTCTTTTCCGTTGAAGACGCAAGGTTCGCAGAGGTCCGATCCGCACGGCCGTTCAGGCGGTCGGAGACCCGTGACCAAGGCCGTTCCCGCCGACCGGGCGGGGAGGCCGACACCCGGAGATCGCACCCCATGACCACGACACGTCGCAGCCTGATCAAGGGTGGGCTCGTGCTCGCCGGCGCCGGGCTCGTGCCGGCCGGCCCGCTGGCGCCGCTCGCCGGCCCGGCGCTGGCCCAGCAATCCTATGGCCAGAGCCGCTCCTTTTCCCAGAACGAACTCGTCACCTCGGGGCACCAGTTCTTCGGCAACGTCTCCCGCGGGCTCGCCCTGACGGTCGAGGAGGCGGTCCGGCGATGGGGCGAGCCCAACGGCTATGTGCTCGGCCAGGAGGCGTCCGGCGCCTTTGTCGGCGGTCTGCGCTATGGTGAAGGCACGCTGTTCACGCGCAATGCCGGAGACCGCAAGGTGTTCTGGCAGGGGCCCTCGGTCGGCTTCGACTTCGGTGGCGAGGGTGCCCGCACCATGATGCTGGTCTATGGGCTGCCCGCGGTCGAGGCGCTCTATCAGCGTTTCGTCGGCGTCGATGGCTCGGCCTATTTCATCGGCGGCTTCGGCTTCACGGCGCTGGCGGCGGAGGGCGTCACGGTGGTGCCCATCCGCACCGGCGTCGGCTGGCGTCTGGGCGTCAATCTCGGCTATCTGAAGTTTACGCCGCAGGCGACCTGGAACCCGTTCTGAGCGACCGGCGCGGGCGCGCGACGGATGGGAGACAACCGATTTCCGGTTTGCGACGCCTTGCCTTAGTCTGACGATCCCCCGGATGTGGAGCCGCTCGCCTTGATCGAAGCTGCCATGCTCGTCGCGCTCGGCTTTCTCTGCGCCAGCCTGATCGCCCTGTCGATCGTGCCGGCGCTGAACCGCCGGGCCGATCGCCTGGCCCGCAAGCGGGCGGAGGCAGCCTTCCCGCTGTCGCTCGGCGAGATCGCGGCCGACCGCGATCATCTGCGCGCGGAGCTCGCGCTAAAGGCCCGGAGCGCCGAGCAGGAGACCGAGCGTGCCTTCGCGGCGAAGGCCGCAGCGATGCAGGAGCTTGGCCGACGCGATATGCGGATCGGCGAGCTCGAAGGGGTGGTTCGCGAGCGCGACGGGCGGATCGCCGCGCTCGAGACGGATCTCGAGGCCACGCGCGCGGATCTGGCGCAGACCCGGGCGGCCCTCGCGGCCGAAACTGTCGCGCTCGGCGAAACCCGCGCGACGCTCGATCAGCGCCTGGCCGATCTCGCCAGCCTCGAACGTGATCTGGCCGAGACGCGAAGCTCCTTGACCGGCACGGGCGCCGACCTCGCGGCGAGGGTCGCCGAACTCGCCGGAGAACGCGAGACGCTGGGCCGGACCCAGGCGCTGCTCGCCGAGCGCGAGGGTGAACTGGCGCAGTTGCGTCAGGATTACGATCAGATTCGGGTGGCTCAGGTCGAGGACAGGACGAAGATTCTCGTCCTCGAAGGCAAGTCATCTGACCTCGCCGACCGTCTGGCGGCGAAGGAGCGCGATCACGCCGCGAGCCAGGCGGCGCTGGCGGCGATGACCGAGGACCGTGACGGCGAGCGGCTGCGGGCCGATGCGTTGGCCGCGCGTGTCGAGCAGGCGGAGGCGGGTCTCGCGGCGGCGGATGCGCGCGCGGTGGCCGCCGGCGTCGAGGCGGCACGCCTCGAGAGCCAGCTGGCCGCGGAGATCGCCGCCCATGCGATGGAGCACGAGGCTAGGCAGGGGATCGAGCGGGAGATGGCGCAGACGAAGGCCGAGCAGGAGGCGAAGGCTTCACGCGACGCCGAGGACATCGCTGCCCTGCGGCGCGACCTCGGAGAGCGCGACGGGCGGCTCGAAACGCTCCATGCCGAGCTGCAGACGCTGCAGGGAATGCTGGAGCAGTCGCGGGAGGAACGCGCCAGGCTGCAGCGCGAGGCGGCCGATGCGCGCAAGGCTGGTCGGACAGCAGCAGCCCCCGATCCGGAAGCCAATGCGGCGCTGCGGCGCGAGATCATGGCCGTCGCCGAGCGCCTGATGAACCTGCCGCCTCAGCGCGAGGCGGCGGAGTAACGCGCTTTCCCACGCAATCGCCGTTCCCCCGGCCGCGATCATGCTCTAGGAAGGCGCGCCCGCGCTCTAGCATCCGACATGGTCCTCGCCCGTGACTGACACCCGCTACGATCTTCTCTGCATCGGCGAGCCGCTGGGCGAGTTCAACGCCACCCGCGCCGAGAGCGGCGCCTTCCAGTTCGGCCATGGCGGCGACACCTCGAACTGCGCCATCGCCGCGGCGCGGCAGGGTGCGAAGACGGCCTATCTCGGCACGCTCGGCGACGACATGGCGGGTCGCTCGATCCGCGATCTCTGGCGCCGCGAGGGCGTCGACGATACCCATGTCGCGACGCATCCGAGCGCGCCGACGGGGCTCTACTTCGTCGACCACGGCCCGTCGGGCCATGTCTTCTCCTATCTGCGGGCCGGCTCCGCCGCGAGCCTGATGGGGCCGCGCGACGTGCCGCGGGACCTGATCGCCTCGGCCCGGATCGTGCAGGCGTCCGGCATCAGCCAGGCGATCTCGGCCTCCGCCTGCGACGCGGTGTTCGAGGCCTTTGCGCTCGCGCGCGAGGCCGGCGTGACCACCGCCTACGACACCAATCTGCGCCTCAAGCTCTGGCCGCTGACCCGCGCCAAGGCGATCATCAACGCCGCCTGCGGCATGGCCGACATCGTGCTGCCAGGCTATGACGACGCCACCCAACTCACCGGTCTGAGCGATGCCGACGCCATTGCCGATTTCTATCTGCGGCTCGGCGCGAAGATCGTCGCTTTGACGCTCGGCCATGAGGGCTCGCTGGTCGCGACGCCGGAGCGGCGCGAGCGGCTTGTGCCGATCAAGGTGGACGCGATCGACGCCACCGGCGCCGGCGACTGCTATGACGGGGCCTTCCTCGCCGAATACATCCGCACCGGCGACGCCTTTGCCGCCGGAGCGTACGCCAATGTCGCCGCGGCCCTGTCAACGCAGGGCTTCAGCGCGGTGGCGCCCCTGCCGCGCCGTGCCGATGTCGAGGCACGGATGGCTCTCGAGGCGAAGAAAGCAAACTGATGGCCGTTCCGGTTCTGAACGAGGCGGGCGCGCTGCTCGCCCGCTACGACGTGCTGATCAGCGATGTCTGGGGCGTGGTGCATGACGGGCTCTGGGCGCTGCCGCCGGCCTGCGAGGCGCTGACGCGCTATCGCGAGCAGGGCGGGGCCGTGGTGCTGCTCTCCAACGCGCCGAGCCCCTCCGAGCAGGTGGCCGAGCTGCTGGACAAGAAGCGCGTGCCGCGCAGCGCCTGGGACCGGCTGATCACCTCCGGCGACGTGACGCGCTCGCTCATCGCCGAGAGCCACCACCGCAAGATCTTCCATATCGGCTGGCAGAGCGACCGCACCGTCTTCGACCGCGCCGATGTCGAGCTGGTCTCCGAGGACGAGGCCGATCTCGTCGTCGCCACCGAGCTCAACGACTATCGCACCGAGCAGCCGGAGCAGTATCGCCCGCTGCTGGAGCGCTTCGCGGCGCGGGGGGTGCCCTTCATCTGTGGCAACCCCGATCTCGTCGTCCATGTCGGGCATGACCTGTTGCCCTGCGCCGGCTCGCTCGCCCTCATCTATGAGGAACTGGGCGGCAGCGTCGCCTATGCCGGCAAGCCCTATCGCCCGGCCTATGATCTCGCGCTGGAGGCAGCCCGCTCGGCGCGCGGCGGCCATCCGGTCGATCCCGCGAAGGTGCTGGTGATCGGCGACGCGGTCCGCACCGATCTCGCCGGCGCGCGGCTGATGGGCTTCGACAGCCTCTTCATCGCCGGCGGCATCCACCGCGACGAGACGATGCGCGACGGGGCGCTCGACCCGGCCGGGCTCGAGGCCGTGCTGGCGGGGAGCCCGGTGAAGCCGGTCGCGGCGATGGCCGCGCTGGGGTAGGTTTCTGCTCTTCGAGGAGCAGCGCTCTAGCTGTGAGCCCTCGCCGCCCGGAGCCGCTTCCCGATATCCTGGAAAAGCCCCCGGAAAGGCTTGAACACGAAGCGCACCGTCGACCGGCCCGGCGGGACGGCGACCGCTCGAAACAGGACGTTGGCGCGCAGGATTTCGGCCGGGGCACCGTCGATCTCGACCTGCCACCAGGGGTGCCAGACGTCGTTCAGGACGACATAGCCGCCCTGGGGCGCCTCGACCCGAAGCGTCACTTCGGTGGTGCCGTAATCGGCGATGCGGACGCTGCCGGCCGGGCTCTGGCCAGGTGCGTTCGCTGCGGCGGGAGCCGGCGCAGCTGCGGGACGGCCGGTCGCCAGCGGATCTCTCGGCAGAGGCGGGAGCGCACGGTCGAGCAGCACGGTCCGCCGCGGGTCGAAGCCTGAGGGCCACTGGCCGGTGGCGAGGATCGCGTCGAAATCGGCGGTCTCGGCTTTCGTCACCAGCAGGACGCGGGGCAGCGCGCGCGGGTTCTCGTAGACATAGGCGTCGGGGGTGCGGGCGATCAGGTTGAGGTCGCCGGGCTTCAGCGCCTTGTCGATCTGCTCGACGGGGACGCCGGTTGCGATGAAGCGCAGGCCGAGCATGTCGGCAAGCAACGAGCGATAGCCCGGCATCAGCGGCGAAAAGGTGCGCTGGTCGGGCAAGGCGACATGATCGCCGGCGCCGGTCGCCTTGCTGTAGATCCCGAGCCGCAGCGGGTTGTAGCCGAGCGTGTTGTCCAGGCGATGGACGAGGCTGGCATTGGGCCAGTGGAAGCCGATGCCGGCGAGTTCGATGCGGTCGCGCCGGTCGGGGCCGGCGGTGGCGGCGGTCTCGCTCTTGAGCAGGGCAATGGTCTCGTTGGTGCTGTCGGCGCGCAGCACGTCGTAGTCCTGCGCTGGCAGGGCGGTGGATTCGCTCGGGCCGTTGTTGACCGAGAGATCCACCGTCAGCGTCGCGGCGAGCACGATGGCCGCGGCGAGGCCGGAGCCGCGAAGCGCAAAGCCGCGCGCCGCGACGAGGGCGCCAATCGCGAGCACGCCGCAGAGCAGCGCGGTGACCAACGGCACGGCCGCCACCGAGAGACGCCCCACCGTCCAGGCCAGCCACAGCGCGAGGCCGAGCGCCCCGGCGAAGATCGCGACCTCGAGAATGCGCTGCCAGGGCCTCGCGCGCGGCGCGGCATCGGTCATGACGAGATGGGTGAGATAGCCGCCGAGGAGGGCCAGCAGTGCGCCGAGGATGAAGAGCGCGTCGGCAGGACGGCGGTAGAAGGAGATTCCGGGAAGTTCGAACAGCAGCCGGAAACCCGGGGTGAAGCGCCCGAGCGCGAAGATCAGCACGAGCAGGGTCGCGACGCTCAGCGCGATGATCTCGCGGCGCAGCAGCGCGCCTCTGACGATGCCGATGGTCAGGATGAGCCCCATCGGGATCAGCCCGAGATAGAGCTGGCTCATGTTGCGGGCCAGGTAGAGGTCCTGAGGGCCGAAGCGCGCCTCGAAGGCGGGGCTCGGCGCACCCCAGAAATTCTCCAGCGGCCCCGCCGCGCCATAGAGATTGGCGAAGAGCCCCGTGAGCAGGGCGGCCGGATGCAGCGAGCCCTTGCCGGCGCCGATCAGGTCGATCGCCGGGCGATTGGAGCCCTCCGCCAGCACGGCCGTGAGCAGGATCGGCACGGTTGCGACGAGCACTGCGCCGAGCGCGCCTGCGAGCAGCGGCAGCAGGCTCGTCTTCAGCGCCTGCCAGGGCCGGGGCGCCATGGCGATGGCGGCGCTGACCAGCCCGGCGAGGACGTAGACGCCGAGCAACGCGACCTGGTCGCGGCCGAGCACCATGAAGCCGGCGACGAGGCCGGCCGCGAAGCCATAGCCGATCGATCCGCGCTCCAGCGCGCGGGCAATGAGCGCGAGGGTGATCGCGAAATAGCCGAGGCTCAGCACCTGGCCGATATGCTGAATGCGCCAGGCGGCGGCCGCGCCGAAGGCGAAGGCCAGCGCCGCGACGACCGCGCCGGCCGGGTGCCAGCCGCGGTCGCGGAAGATGACGACGAAGGCGAGCGCGCCGGCCAGCAGGGTGCCGAGCACCGCTCCGTCACCGAGGCGAAAGCCGGGAACGGGTTCGAGCGCGGCAATCAGCGCAAAGGGCGGCGAGAAGATCAGCGATTGCGGGTCGGCGATCTGCGGCGAACCGGCGAAGACGTACGGAGTCCAGAACGGCGAGCGGCCGCTGTGCCAGGCTTCCGCCAGGAACTGCAGTTGCGGCTGGAAATGCGCCTTGGCGTCCCAGGGGATGGTGACTATCCCCGACAGCCAGGGCCAGGACAGGGAGACCCAGGCCAAAATGACAATGGCCGCCACGGCGGCCAGCGGCCAGCGTGACGGCGTCGTCAGGGTGTCGGAAGCATCGTGCGGCGGCATCGCGTTGCGGTGCCCGAACTTGTCCGGAGGTTCAAGCCCATGGGGCAAGGCGGCAGCCCCGCTTTCCGGCTCAATCCTTCGGCGCGGCCCGCGCCATCAGCGCATCCATGTCGATGAAATGGCCGGCGCGATCGCGCTTCGAGGCGAGATAGCGGACATTGTGAACGTTGGGGCGCCCGAGAACACGCTGCGTCGCATCGACCTCAAGGCCCGCCGCCTTGATTGCGCCGACCTTGAGCGGATTGTTGGTGAGCGCGGTGACACGGGTCACGCCGAGCTGCTTCAGCATGGTCGCGGCAAAGTCGAAATGGCGCTGGTCGAGATCAAAGCCGAGCACCTCGTCGGCGTCATAGGTGTCCCAGCCCTGGCTCTGCAGCTTGTAGGCACGCATCTTGTTGGAGATGCCGTTTCCGCGGCCCTCCTGATCGAGATAGAGCAGAATGCCGCCCTCATTCTCGGCCATCCACTGCACGGTCTCGCGCAGCTGGTCGCCGCAATCGCATTTCAGCGAACCGAACAGGTCCCCCGTAAGGCAGGCCGAGTGCAGGCGCACGGGGACGGGTCCCGAGAGATCGGGATTGCCGACGATGATGGCGACCTGATCGCGCAGGCCTTCGCCACCGCGGAAGACGACGAATTCGGTGTCGGGGGCCCCTTCCAGCGGGACCGGCGCACGGCCGACGATGGTCAGCGTCGCCGCCTGGGCGGCGCGGTAGCCGTTGACGGCCTCGATGTCGACCTCAACCAGCGGCTCGCCCGCGACCTGCTCGACCGAAACCGGCACGATGATCGTGGCGGGCAGCACGAGCGAGAGACGGGAGAGTTCAAGCGCAGCGTCGTCCAGCGCCGAAGCGGGGGCGACGGGAGCATCGACCTTGCCGTCGATCTTCAGGGCCAGCATTTCGATGCGGGCGAGGTCGAGCGTCGGCATGGCGAGGATGCCGGTCTCGGTGCGGTTCTTCGCGCCGAGGCGACGCAGTCGCGCGGGCGTCAGCGCGAGATAGGCCTTGCCGCTCGCAAGGGCGTCCAGCCTGCCGACGAGTTCCGCATCCGCGAGCTCGGCCGAGAGAGCCAGCAGACGCGTCTCAGCGGAGCGTAGCAGGACCGGACGCCCGGCCCGGAATTCGGAAATGGCCCGGTCCACCGCCACGAGGCTCGTCTCGAGCGGGCGTCCGAACAGCGTACGCGACTGAAGCATCGGATTGTCCGTCAGATGGGGCTGGCTCAGGAATCCGGGCTCAGTCGAGGCTGGGTCCGGGAGGAGTTAAGGCTTCTACGGCCGCACAGGCGATATAGATCATCGCTGCACAGTTTTCCATCAAACGCGCCTGGCGCGAAGGCAGTTCCATCGCAACCCCGCCTCCCTTGGAACGCAGGATCACGAGCGACTGGCGCTGTCGACGCTGCGGTATAGGATGCCGAGCTTGAACACCTGATGAATGTGCGACCGGCGCTTCCCGCCGGACGAACCGGGCGGAGATGAGGATGGCGCAGGCGGATGAAGGACAGCCGGCTCGCATCTATGGGGCAGCGGCGCGTCACATGCACTGGATCACTGCTGCGGCCGTCATCGTGATGGTTCCCGCGGGGCTGGCGATGACGTATCGCGGCGACACGCTGAACATCTGGGATGCCACGACCAACGCGATGTACAGCGCGCACAAGCTGTTCGGTTTCCTCGTGCTTTGGCTCGTCGCCGGGCGGCTGGCCTACCGCCTGCTCAAGGGCGCGCCGCCCGACGAACCGACGCTGACCCCGCTGCAGAAGGCGGGCTCGCATCTCGTCCACTGGCTGCTCTACGGGCTCTTGCTGGTGGTGCCGCTGCTGGGCTGGATCGGCGTGTCGCTCTACCCGTCGCTGACCGTCTTCGGCCTGTTCGATCTGCCGGCCTTGACGGCGCCCAACCAGCAGCGCGCGGAGGCCGTACTGGAGATCCATGGCAAGCTCGCCATCGCGATGGCCCTGCTCGCCTGCGCCCATATCGGGGCGGCGCTCTATCATCATTTCATCCGCCGCGACGGCGTGCTGCGGCGGATGCTGCCCGGGCTCAAGTAAACGGGACGGTCAGACCGGCCGCGCCCAGAGATCGTGATGACCGACCAGGGCGGAGGGCTTCTGCGCCTTGGAGGCCAGCCAGTCGGCGACCGTCGTGGGATCGACATGGCCGGTTTCGAGCACCGCGTCGGCGATGCCCTTGGCCAGCACCTGAGCGAGTTCGTGCCGCGTCTCGTCGATGCGCCAGGCACTGTCGCCGATCGAAACCGCGAAGCCCGATTTCCGGAAAGCCTCGGCGAGGACATCGGTCGCCTCCGGGCCCGCGGCGGGGCCGAAGCCCTTGTCGCCATGCTGGTGATGCTTGAAGGCCGCGAGCATGCGCGCATCGGCCGGATGGGGCGGCTGCCAGGTTTCGCGCCCGTCATAGGTCAGCACGGTGTAGAGCGGCAGGCGCAGGCTGGTCAGGCCGGCGACGAAGCGCTCCAGCCAGCGCCGCGACGTCAGGTCGAAGAGGGCGGCGGCGGTGACGAGATCGGGCTGCCAGCCCAGCACCCATTCCAGGTCCTTGTTGAGGTCGGCCTGCCGCGTGTCGACCGTCATGAGATGGTCGCCCTTTTGCAGCACGAGTTCCTCGCCCTGCTCGCGCGCCTCGTCGGCCCAGCCGGCCAGGGTCTGCCGGGTCGCGGCGAGCAGCCGTTCGTCGAGATCGACCAGCGTCCAGTGCTGGCGCAGCGGCAGCGCCGCATAGGTGCCGCGCAGGTTCGAACCAGCACCGCAGCCGAGATCGACCACGGTGACCGAGCCCTTGGAGGCGAAATGCGCGCCGACGGCGGCGAGCACCTGCGGGTTGCGGGCCGCATGGTCGGCCGGCTCACGCAGCGCCAGCCATTCCGGAGAAAACCCCCCCATCAGCCCCCCTTTCGCCCGAAACCGGGCAGACATGTTTCGGCGACGATGGTCGCCGTCTCACGCCAGCGCGGCAGGGCCGCGGCGGCGGCCCAGGCCGCATCGGCCATCGACCGGCGCAGAGCCGGCGCATCAATCAGGCTTGCCAGGGCCTTGGCAAGAGCGGCGGCGTCGCCGGGCGCGACTTTCAGGGCCGCAGCGTCCGGCGCGGTCTCGGCCGCCGCACCTCCGGTGGTGCCGACGATCGGCAGGCCGCGGGCCAGCGCCTCCGTCAGCACCATGCCATAGCCCTCGAAGAGCGAGGGCATCACGAAAAGGTCCGCGCCGGCATAGGCCTCTTCCAGCGCGGCATCGGGAATGGCGCCCGCGAGATCGATCCGCCCGCCCAGATCCGCGGCCGCGATCGCGGCGACGAGGTCCCGCAGGGTCTCCGGCGCCCGGTCGGTCGCCCCCACGATGGTCAGGCGCCAGTCGCGGTCGCGCAGTCCGGCAAGGGCCTCGACGAGGACACGGTAGCCCTTGCGCGGGACGACCGAGCCGACCGCCAGCAGGTGCAGCGGCCGCCCCTGCGCCGAGCCTGTGGCGCGTGGCGCCGGATCGACGCCGGGCAGGGCGACGGCGATGCGCGTCTCCGGGACCCTGAAATCGGAGACCAACAGCCGCTTGGTGGCCGGGCTCGTCGTCACGACCGCGCGAGCGTAGCGCAATGCAGCCGCCTCGCGTTCGCGCAGATGCTGGGCCATCTCCGGCGCCAGCCCGGTTTCGAGCGCGAGCGGATGATGGACCAGCGCCACGACGCGGCCTGCGAGTCCTGCCGCGATTCCCTCCGGAAAGGCGCCATAGGCAAGGCCGTCGATCAGCAGCGTATCGTCATAGGGGCGCTGCAAGAGGGCCCGGCCGGTCTCGTGGAGATCGGCTTCGGTGGGGAAGGGAAAGGAGCCCGGCAGGGGGACATGCTCCGCCGGGACGTCCATCGCGCGCCATTCCGCCAGCAGCCGCCGGTCATAGGCGTAGCCGCCCGTCGGCAGGTCGATATCGCCTGGAATGGCGAAGACGATCGTGCTCACGCGAGCGCGCCCTCATAGGTGGCGCGGGCGAGATCAGTCTCGTGCAGCGTCACGCGGATGCGTGCGAGCCCACCGCCGTCCTGCCCGAGCGCGCCGGATTTCGCCGCGGCGGCCATGGCGTCGAAGATGTATTTGCAGAGGAATTCGGTGGTCGTCAGCACGCCGGCGAATTGCGGCAGCGTGTCGAGGTTCTGGTAGTTGAGCGGCTTCAGCGTCTTGTTCAGGACGTCGAGCGCGGCACCGATGTCGACCACGACGTTCTGTTTCGTCAGCGTTTCCCGGAAGAAGGCGACGTCGACCACGAAGGTCGCGCCGTGCATGTTCTGGGCGGGGCCGAAAAAGGGATCGGGCAGCGAATGGCCGATCATGATGCGGTCGCGGACTTCGACGGAAAACATGGATGGTCCTTGATTTGCTAGTGAGGGGGGCGTCAGGCCTGGAGGGGTCGCTGGCCGAGCGACTGGGACAAACGCAGCAGATAACCATCCGGGTCCTGGACGAGAAACTGCCGCACGCCGGTCTCTTCTGCCGAACCGATCCGGTACCAGCGTTCCTCCGGCCCGAAGAAAATCGGCCATTGCGCGCGCTCGAGGCGCTCGAGCAGAGGGGCGATGTCGCTGACCGTCATCTCGAAATTGATGCCGCGCCCATAGGGCTTTTCCCGCTGACCCGTGTCCCAGCAGCGCTCGGAGGGACCGGTCTCGTATTCTTCCAGCATGAACTCGATGCCCTCGCGCTCGATCGCCGCGAAGCCCTGCTCAGGGCGGTCGTAGAGCACGCGGAATCCAAGCAGGTCGCGCCAGAAGGCCAGGCTCGCGGGCAGTGCGGTCACGTAAAGCTCCGGCACCAGGGCAGGGCGCGGATATGTCCGAGGCGGTGTCATGGGCCCGCTTCATAGCAGATGGCGGCCGTCAGACCATGCCAGGAGGGATCCAGCACCGCAGGCAGGCGGGCCGGCGCCTCGGCGAAAGGAATGTCCTCGCTGATCAGTGCGTCGAGCCGGTCGTCGGCGAGGAGCGCCATGGCGGCGGCGGCGCGGCGGGTATAGTCCCAACGCGGGCGCCGCGACGGGGCGATGCCGCCGACCTGCGTAGAGATGAGCTGCAGCCGGCCGGCGTGGAAGGCGCCTCCGAGCGGAGCCGGCACCGTGCCCTCGCCATACCAGCTCAGCTCGACAATGCGGGCCTCGTAGCCCGCCGACGCGACGGCGGTGGCGAGGCCGGCGGGCGAGGCGCTGGCATGGAAGACGAGATCGGCCCCCGTCGGTGCGTCCGCCGGCAGGGCGAAACCGAAGCCGAGTGCCTGCGCCAATTCGGCGCGTGACGGCGAGACATCGACCAGTGTCACCTCTGAACCGGGCAGGCGCGCCGCGAGCCAGGCCACGAGCAGGCCGAGCACGCCACCGCCGACCACGACGATGCGGTCGGCCGGGCCCGAGCCGGCATCCCAATGGGCGTTGAGCGCGGTCTCCATATTGGCGGCGAGGATCGCGCGGCGGGCCGGCACCGCGTCGGGCACCGGGGTGAGCCGGTCGGCCGGCGCGACGAAGCGGTTCTGATGCGGATGCAGGCAGAAGACCGTCTCGCCCAGCCGCTCGGCGGGGCCCGCCTCCACCACGCCCACGGCGCAGTAACCGTATTTCACGGGGAAGGGGAAATCGCCTGTCTGGAAAGGGGCGCGCATGCGGCCGTATTCGCCTTCGGGCACGCGGCCCTCGCAGACGAGCCGCTCGGTTCCGCGGCTGACGCCGCTCCAGAGCGTGCGGACGAGGCAGCCGCCCGTGGCGAGCGGCGGCAGGGCCTCAGCGTTCAGGGCGCATTCACGCGGCGCAACATACCAAAGCGCCGTCGCCTGGATGCTTGCACTGGACGGAAATGCCGGCTTTAGCTCCCCGGCCTTGTCGTTCGGCGCCATGTCCTGCTTCCCCGTCCCCTCTGCCCCCACCGCCTCGCCTCGATCGATCGCATGACAGAGACAGCCATGAACGAGCGCCCCGCTCCGACCACGTTCCAGCCGGCGGCGCAAGGCCTGACCCTCGACGCCTTGCCGCTCTCCGCGACGGGCATGACCCCCGCCGGGCTGCAGGAGAAGGCAGTGCTGTCGCGCCGCCGCTGGCTGGTGCTCGCGCTCAATCTGGCGACGCTGGCGGGACTGCTCTTTGGACTGGCGCAGGTGCTCGGGGCAGGCGGCTGGACTGCCGCGGATGGTGCGATCTTTGTCGCCTTCCTGTTCGGCGCGCCCTGGACCGTGCTGGGCTTCTGGAACGCCGTGCTCGGCTTCTGGCTGCTGCACGGTGTGAAGGACGGGCTCGAGCGAGTCGCGCCTTTCGCGGCCGCTGGCGATCTGCCGACGCCGATCCAGGTTCGGACGGCCGTTCTGATGACGCTGCGCAACGAGGACCCGGCCCGGGCGTTTGCGCGGCTCCATGTGGTCAAGAAGAGCCTCAATGCCACGGGCGAGGGCGGCTGGTACGATTATTTCGTGCTCTCCGACACCAATGATCCCGACGTCGCCGCAGCCGAGGAAAGGCTGGCTGCCGCCTGGCAGGCCGAGGCGGGCGAGGACTGCCGCATCGTCTATCGCCGCCGCAGCGACAATGCTGGTTTCAAGGCCGGCAATGTCCGCGACTTCTGCGAGCGCTGGGGCGCGGATTACGAGCTCATGCTGCCGCTCGATGCCGACAGTGTGATGTCGGGCGAGGCGATCGTGAAGCTGACGCGGATGATGCAGGCCTATCCGAAGCTCGGCATCCTGCAGAGCCTGGTCGTCGGCATGCCGAGCCAGTCGGCGTTCGCGCGCATCTTCCAGTTCGGCATGCGCCAGGGCATGCGGCCCTACACCATGGGATCCGCCTGGTGGATCGGCGATTGCGGCCCGTTCTGGGGTCATAACGCGCTGGTGCGCATCGCGCCTTTCCGCGATGGCTGCCATCTGCCCGTGCTGCCGGGCCGCCCGCCGCTGGGCGGGGCCGTGATGAGCCACGATCAGGTCGAGGCGACGCTGATGCGCCGCGCCGGCTACGAGGTGCGCGTGCTGCCGGTCGAGGATGGCAGCTGGGAGGAAAACCCACCGACCATGCTCGACTTCGCCAAGCGCGACCTGCGCTGGTGCCTCGGCAATCTGCAGTATCTGAAGCTGATGGATATCCCCGGCCTGCTGCCGATGAGCCGCTTCCAGCTGTTCTGGGCGATCCTGATGTTCCTCGGCCTGCCGGCCTGGACGCTGATGATCGCGCTGCTGCCGCTCAAGGCGATCGAGGATCGCGGCATCGCCGACTATCCCGCCGGGCTGGCGGCCGGGCTCTATTTGCTCTTTCTGGCGATGTATCTCTCGCCCAAGCTCGCGGGCTTCGCGGACATTCTGCTGAGGCGCGGCGGCGCCGCCGCCTATGGCGGGCGTCCGCACTTCATCGCCTCGGCGGCGATCGAGGTCGTCTTCGCCTTCCTGCAGGGCGCGGTGTCGAGCTTCCGCACGACGCTCTTCATGATCGGGCTGCTGTTCGGCCGCTCCCGCATCGGCTGGGGCGGGCAGGCTCGTGACGCCCATGCGCTCTCGCTGGCGACGGCGTTTGCGGGGCTGTGGCCGCATCTGCTCTTCGCGCTCTATCTGTTCGGCACGTTGGCGGTGATATCGCCGGTGCTGCTGATCTGGTCGCTGCCGCTGACGGCCGGCTATCTGCTGGCGATCGCCTTCGCGGTGGCGACGGCGCTGCCCTCGCTCGGCGCCTGGTTCGCGCGGCGGGGCCTCTGCGGCATCCCCGAGGATTTCGACCCGCCGCCGGTGCTGGAGGCGATCCGCGCCGAGGCTCGTCCATGAATACCATGCTCCACGCACCCGGCACGGCGAAGGCCATCGGCCGGTCGCTTCGGGTCTATCACGGCGACAAGTCCCGCCATCCGGCGATGGACGCTCTCTACGGCCGGTTTCTGAAGCCGGGCGACCTCGCCTTCGACATCGGCGCGCATGTCGGCGACCGCATCTCCTGCTTCCGTCGGCTTGGTGCGCGTGTGGTCGCGCTCGAACCTCAGCCGGGGCCGGCGCGTGCGCTGCGGCTGATCCATGGCCGCGACCCGCAGGTCACGCTGGTCGAGGCCGCCTGCGGCGATGCCGAAGGCGTCGTGCGGCTGCGGATCAACAGCGCCAACCCCACCGTTTCGACGGCCTCCGACGCCTTCGTCGGCGCGGCGCGCGGGGCGGAAGGCTGGCAGGAGCAGGTCTGGGACCGCGAGATCGAGGTTCCCTCCACGACGCTCGACGCGCTGATCGCGCGCCATGGCCTGCCGGCGCTGCTGAAGATCGACGTCGAGGGCTTCGAGGCCCATGTGCTCGCGGGTCTCTCCCGGCGCGTGCCGGTGATCTCCTTCGAGTTCACCACCATCCAGCGTGATGTTGCTGAGGCTTGCCTCGCCCGCCTCGAGGCGCTCGGGCCCTACGCATTCACGGTCTCGCTGGGCGAGAGCCAGCGCCTGGAGTTCGCGGCGCCGGTGACCGCACCGGCCATGCGCGACTATCTGCGCGACCTTCCGCATTCCGCCAATTCGGGCGATGTCTACGCCCTCCTTCAGAACTGAGACCCGACCACGATGCGCGCCAACCGCCTCCGCCTCGCCCTTTTCGCCCTGGCCCTTTCGGCTGCGCCGGCCTTCGCGGCCAGCGACGTCGCCGTCGAGGTCAAGAACGAGTCGGAGCCGGTGCTCTGCGCCGAGAAGGACAACGTCACCATCAAGGCGATCTCGCCCGAGGTGCGCCGCTTCCAGATCGAGGCTGCGCATCCGGCCTATATCGCCGGGCTGATGCGCGACAATTGGGATGCTGACTGGACGGCCTGCGACATGACGGGCGACCCCGTCTTCGCCGCCGTGACGCCGCCGCGGCGCGTGACCTTCTATGAGAGCATCGAGTACTGGCTCGTCGGCTACACCTTCCCGACTTTCTGGCGCCCGTCCGACACGACCTTCAAGGTCGGCGACCGCGTCGAGAAGGGGCTGCATCTCGTCCAGCTCTGGAAGCTCGGCAAGGACCGCTCGCACGAATTGCTCGTGGTCTATCCGCAGGACGGCTACTGGCGCGCCCGGCCGATGCCGCCCGCGCCGCTGGCCGCCACCGCCTATGGCTCGTCCTTCCTGTTCGGGCCGATCGAGCAGGACGGCGCACGACCGGTCGTCAACATACGCGAGATCGAGTTCGACCCGAAGACGGTGTCGTTCAAGATGAGCTTCAAGGATGGTTCGAGCGGCACGCTGAAGCTCGACAGCGTCGACGAGAACCGGATGGTGCTCGACGTCGTGCTCGACCGGCCGGTCGGCGCCGGCAACGCCTTCGTCGCGCTGCGCTCGATGTACGTCACGGAGTTCAACAATGACGTCGCCCGCATCGCCATTCGCGAGCCGGGTGCCAAGGGTTGGCGCGAGGAGCCGCTGATGCCCTTCGCCGGCGGCAAGGCGACCGATGTGTGGATGGGCCGGACCACCCATTCGCGCCACAACACCTCCTCGCCCGACATGGTGTTCCGCAACTTCTCGAAAGACCCCAACCCGCCTGCCCGCGCCGAAAAGAAGTAGCCGGGGCGGGGGCGCCGGGCGGAACGCATCGCGGCGATGTCGCGTTGCCGCATGACGCGGGCGGCGCGGCACGCTAGCCTTGCTTGAATCCAACAGCCTCCGGGACCGTCATGCCTCGCTTCGCCGCCAATCTCTCGATGATGTTCAACGAGTGGGCCTTCCTCGACCGCTTCAAGGCGGCCGCGGATGCCGGCTTCGCGGCGGTGGAGTTCCTGTTTCCCTACGATCACCCGGCCGAACAGGTCGGGCTGGCGTTAGCGGGAGGGCATCTCCAGCAGGCCCTGTTCAACCTGCCCCCCGGCGATTTTGCCAAGGGCGAGCGCGGCATTGCGTCCCTCGCCGGGCGGGAGGACGAATTCCGGGCCGGTGTCGAGACCGCGCTGGCCTATGCACACGAAACCGGGGTGAAGCGCCTGCACATGATGGCCGGCCTTGCCGATCCCGAGGACGCGACCGCGCAGGCGACCTATCGTGCCTCGCTGGCCTATGCCGCCGATGCGCTCGCCCCCCACGGCATCGATCTGCTGCTCGAGCCGATCAACGGCAAGGACATGCCGGGCTATTTCCTGAACGACTTCGACCGCGCCGCAGCCTATGTGCGCGAGTCCGGACGGCCGAACGTCCGGCTGCAGTTCGACATGTATCATTGCGAGCTGATCCATGGCGACGTGGCGGGACGACTGAAGGCGCTGTTCCCGCTCGTCGGCCATGTCCAGATCGCGAGCGCCAATGGCCGCCACGAGCCCGACGATCAGGGGCCGGACTATCCGCAGCTGTTCGCCCTGCTCGACGAGCTCGGCTATGACGGCTTCGTCGGCTGCGAGTATCGGCCGCGGGCGGGGACGCTCGAAGGGCTCGGCTGGTTTGCGCCCTATCGCCGGCACGACCCGCGGCCCGGCCCGCTGGACGCCGCGTGATGACGCCCTTCGCCTGGCCTCTGCTGGTCGCCGATATCGGGGGCACGAATTGCCGCCTCTCGCTGGTCGAGACCGCCGGCGCCCAGCCGGTCCATCTGGCTCGCATCCCGACCGGCAGCCAGGCGACACCCGAAGCCGCGCTGGAAGCGGTGCTGACGACACTGGCGCAGCGGCCGCGCTCGGCGGTTCTCGCCGTGGCCGGTCCGCTCGAAGGACGCGCGGCCCGGCTGACCAATGCCAACTGGACTTTCGACGGTCCCGCGCTCGGCCGGGCTCTCGGGCTGGAACAGGGGCTGCTGGTCAATGATTTCGAGGCGCAGGCGGCGGCGCTCGCCATCCTGCAAGACGGGGACGTGACCACGCTCGTGGCCGGTGATCCGGAAGCCGGGGGCACGCGGCTCGTGCTGGGGCCGGGCACCGGTTTCGGGGCGGCCGCGCTGGTGACGCGGGCGGGGCGCAGCGTGGTGGTGCCGACCGAAGCCGGGCATATCGGCGTCGGACCGGAAGATCCGACCGAGGAGAAGATCTGGCCGGCGCTGTCTGCCGGGCTGCCGCGGGTTACGGTCGAGTCGCTGCTCAGCGGCGACGGGCTGGTGCGCTTCCACCGCGCCGTAGCGGACGGTTCTGGCCTGCGCGAACCCGATGTCAGCGCCGCCGATGTGACGACGCTCGCGCTGGACGGCGACCCGGCGGCGCTGATGGCCGTGATCTGCTTCTGGCGGCTGCTGGCGCGCGTGGCCGGGGACCTCGCGCTCGTCTTCAAGGCGACGGGCGGCGTCTATCTCTCCGGCGGGATCGTGCCGCGCCTGCTGCCGCTGGCGGCGAAGAGCGCACTCGGGAGCGTTTTCGCCGGTAAGCCGCCGATGGAGGAGTTGGCGGCACGCTTCGCGCTGCATGTGGTGACGGCTCCGGACGCCGCCGAGCGCGGCATGGCCGCCATCGCCGCAGCGCCCGAGCGCTTCGGCCTCGACGATCCGGCGCGCTTGTGGTTTGGCTGAGGACGGCATGCCGCCCGGCGGGCCTCTCCTGTTGTGACCGCGCCCGTCTTGTCCGCCATCCTCCCCATCCAGATGCTCCGCGCGCTCGCCGCCTTCATGGTGGCGGTGCATCATGTCCAGCCGGATGCGGCGGCCCTCGCCCGGCTCGGCGGACGATCCTTCACGCCGAGCGAAATGCTGCCTTGGATGGCGGGCGTCGACATTTTCTTCGTCGTGTCCGGCTTCATCATGGTCCACGCCTCGGGGAGGCTTTTCGATCAGCCGGGCGCGTCAGCCCTGTTCCTGAAGCGGCGGCTGGTCCGGATCGTGCCGCTGTACTGGGCTGCGACGACGCTCTTTCTGCTGGTCGGCCTGGTGATCCCGGCGATCCTCAACTCGGCCGCGCCGACGCCCGGCCAGATCGCGGCCTCCTATCTGTTCTGGCCGGCGGCAGCTCCGAGCGGATTGGTCCAGCCGGTCTATTCCCTCGGCTGGACGCTGAACTATGAGATGCTGTTCTACGCGCTGTTCGCGGCGGCGCTCTGCCTGCCGCGGGTCCTCGTCGTACCGGCTGTGACGCTCGCGCTCGTCGCCCTAGTCGGTGCGACCAGTGTAGCAGGGTCACTGCCGTTACCCTTCGGCTTCTGGGGCCAGCCGATCGTGCTCGAATTCGCCGCCGGCATGGGGTTCGCGCTGCTGCATCGCCGCGGGCTGATGCTGGGGGCGGGAGCGCGCGTCGCGCTGGTGGCCGTGGCCGTCGGTCTTTTGCTTTGGAGCCCGCATGCGCCGCTGTCGGCGGGGCCGTGGCGCGATCTCGCCCTGCATGGCTCGGCGGCCGCGCTGCTGGTGCTGGCGGCGGTGACGGGGCCGCGCGATCCGGCCGCGCCCTCGGCGCTGGGTTCGGCGCTGGTGCGGGTCGGCGATGCCTCCTATGCGCTCTATCTCGTCCACCCCTTCGCGATCCGCGGGTTGCGCGAGGTCTTCGCGCGGCTCGGGCTGCTTGAGCCCTGGCTCTTCGTCATGGCTGCCCTGGCCGGCGCGGTGATCGCGGCGTTGCTGGTGCACCGCCTGTTCGAGGCTCCGGTGACGCGCGCGCTGCGGCGCTGGACGAGCGCCTGAACCTCGCCGTCAATCGAGGCGGCGGCCCTTCAGCGATTGCCCGACGACGCCTCCGCTGCGGCGGCGCTCCGGCCGCTTCGCCTTGATCGCCGCGACATGCTCGGGCTGGGGGTGGTAGCCGCGCTCCATGATCTCGAGCGAGTATTCCTCATAGGTCAGGCCGAGCGCTTCGGCGTTGTCCTCGCGGCGCAGGGCAATGTCGCGCGGCTTCTTCCAGGCCTTGCGATGGGCGAATCGCCAGTCGAAGAAGCGGCCGATCCGGCCCGCACCCGTCTCAGAGCGGCGCTGACGCGCCTGCAGCGGCGGCCCGCCATTATGGCCGATTCCGATGGGGCGCTGACGCGGCATGGGCTCTCCTCCGACCCGGCGGTCCCGCAAGGCTACGGTTCCGGTCGGTTTTCGCAAGCGCTGTGCCAGGGCCTGCGGGCGTGACATCGCCGGCCCGCCGGTCTATCCCGCCTTCCATCTCCGACACGGACACGCCATGGCCCCCTTGCTGCATCTGCGCGACGTCGCGCTCACCTTCGGCGGACAGCCGCTGCTGGAGGCGGCCGAGATCGCGGTGTCGGCCGGCGAGCGCGTCTGCCTCGTCGGGCGCAACGGCTCGGGCAAATCGACCCTGCTGAAGATCGCCGCCGGCCTGGTCGAGCCCGATTCGGCGGAGCGTTTCGTCCAGCCGGGCGCGACGGTGCGCTATCTGCCGCAGGAGCCCGATTTCAGCGGCTACCGAACCTCGCTCGCCTATGTCGAGGCGGGGCTGGGGCCGGGCGACGACGCCCATCGCGCGCAATACCTGATCGAGGAACTCGGCCTCACCGGCGAGGAAGACCCCGCCACCATGTCGGGCGGCGAGGCGCGGCGCGCCGCGCTGGCGCGCGTGCTGGCGCCGGAACCCGACATCCTGCTGCTGGACGAGCCGACCAACCATCTCGACCTGCCCGTGATCGAATGGCTTGAGCAGGAGCTGAAATCGCTGCGCTCGGCGATGGTCCTGATCAGCCATGACCGTCGCTTCCTGACCAATCTCTCGCGGGCGACGATCTGGCTCGACCGCGGCCTGACCCGGCGCATGGACCGGGGCTTCGGCGAGTTCGAGGCCTGGCGCGACGAGGTGCTGGCGCAGGAAGAGCTCGACCGCCACAAGCTCGACCGCAAGATCGCCCGCGAGGAGGACTGGCTGCGCTACGGCGTCAGTGCCCGGCGCACCCGCAACCAGCGCCGACTGGGCGAGTTGCACGGCCTGCGCGAGCAGCGCCGCACCGCGCGTTTCGCCGTCGGCAGCGTCAAGCTGGAGGCCAGCGAGGCGCAGACCTCGGGCAAGCTGGTGATCGAGGCGCTCAACGTCTCGAAGGCCTATGGCTCGAACGTCGTGATCAAGGATCTGTCGCTGCGCGTCGCGCGCGGCGACCGGATCGGCATCGTCGGCCCCAACGGCGCCGGCAAGACGACGCTGATCAACCTCCTGACCGGGCAGCTCGCGCCCGATTCCGGCACGGTGAAGCTCGGCGTCTCGCTGGAGATGGTAACGCTCGACCAGCGCCGCGAGAGCCTCGATCCGGCGACGCCGCTGGGCGATGCGCTGACCGGCGGTGGCTCGGACCAGGTCATGGTCGGCGACACGCCCCGCCATGTCATCGCCTATATGAAGGACTTCCTGTTCCAGCCCCTGCAGCGGCGCACGCCGGTCGGCGCGCTGTCGGGCGGCGAGCGCGGCCGGCTGATGCTGGCGCGCGCGCTGGCGAAGCCCTCCAACATGCTGGTGCTGGACGAGCCGACCAACGATCTCGACCTCGAGACGCTCGACCTGCTGCAGGAGTTGCTGGCCGACTACAAGGGCACGGTGCTGCTGGTCAGCCATGACCGCGACTTCATCGACCGCGTCGTCTCCGCGACGCTGATCTCCGATGGTGACGGCGTCTGGACCGAGTTCGCCGGCGGCTACACCGACATGCTGGCCCAGCGCGGGCGCGGCGTCGGCGCGAAGGTCAGGGTGGCGTCCAAGGCGGAGGCCCCTGCGCCAGCGCCGGCTGCCGCCGCCCCCGGCGCGCCAGCCGCCCCGGTCTCGAAACGCAAACTCTCCTTCAACGAGAAGCATGCGCTGGAGACGCTGCCCAAGACGATCGCGGCCTTGCAGGCAGAGGCCGCCAAGCTCAACCAGGCGCTCGCCGGCGATCTCTACACCCGCGATCCCAAGCTCTTCGCCAAGGCCACGACCCGGCTCGACGAGGTGACCCGCGAGATCGCCGGGCTCGAGGAGCGCTGGCTGGAACTGGAGATGCTCCGAGAAGAAATCGGGGCGTAAGGGCCGCGGCAGGCGGCTGGCTGACAGGAAAACGACGATGAGACTGAAGGGCAAGACGGCGCTGGTGACCGGCGCGGCGCAGGGGTTCGGCTTCGGCATTGCCGAGACCTTCGTGCGCGAGGGGGCGCGGGTCGCGGTGCTCGACCTCAACGGCGACAAGGCGAAGGAGGCCGCGCAGGCGATCGGCCGCCGGGCCTTCGCCGTGACCTGCGACGTCGCCAAGGGCAAGAGCGTCGAGAAGGCGGTCGCGCGCGTCATCGCCAAGCTCGGGCGGCTCGACATCGTCGTCAACAATGCCGGGACGACGCATCTCAACATGCCAATGACGGAGGTTCCCGAAGACGTGTTCGACCGGGTCTTCGCGGTCAACGTCAAGTCGATCTACCTGATGGCGAAGGCGACGGTGCCGCATTTCCGCGAGCATGGCGGCGGCGTGATCCTCAACATCGGCTCGACCGCCGGCGTCCGGCCGCGGCCGGGCCTGACCTGGTACAATGGCTCCAAGGGCGCGGTGAACCTGCTGTCGAAGTCGATGGCGGTGGAACTGGCGCCGGACCGGATCCGCGTCAACGCGATTGCGCCCGTCGCGGGCGAGACGCCGCTGCTGGCGACCTTCATGGGCGAGGACACGCCCGAAAAGCGCGCGCAGTTCCGCGCCTCGATCCCATGGGGCCGGCTCTCGACGCCGCAGGACATGGCCAATGCCGCGCTCTATCTCTGCTCGGACGATGCGGAAATGGTGACGGGGACGGTGCTGGCCGTCGACGGCGGCCGCTGCATCTGAGGGGGCTTGTCGCTCCGCCAGAGCGGCCGACCCTACTTTCTGCGCTTTCCCGTCATGGTCGGGCCTGTCCCGACCATCCACGTCTTTGGTTGTCGAGACCTGTGTTCAAGACGTGGATGCCCGGCACAAGGCCGAGCACGACGAGGCCTAAACAGGCTTGGTGTGAAGCGCGATCTCCTGTCGCCTCATGACGGTGCCGTCGAGCTCGAAGCCGCGCTGCTCGAAGGCGATATGCGGGTCGCGCCCATCGCCTTCGATCTTGAACAGGTGCCAGCTCGCCATTTCGCCATGGCCGCGCGGGCCGATCGAGGCCGAGGGCACGCCGACGATGGGCACGTCGCGGCCGACGCCCGGGCGCCAGGCCAGCGAGAAGCGATGGTTGTGGCCGTGGATGACGAGATCGGCCCCCTTGCGCGCCAGCATCGCCTCGAAGGCGGCGGCATCGACCAGCTCGCGCGAGCGGCGCGCGCCACCGACATAGGGCGGGTGGTGGATCAGCACGACGCGGATCAGCCCCTCGTCGCGGGCGCGGTCGAGCAGGATCTCGGCCTTCGCGATCTGGTCGCGGCCGACCTTGCCGGTCGCCATCAGGGGCAGGGTGGGCACGCCGGTGTTGAGCCCGATCAGCGCGACTGGGCCTCGGCGGCGATACCAGGGATAGCCGGTGTGGCCGTCATCACCGGTGACCCAGGGCCCGAGATGATGCGCCAGCGCCTTCAGCGAGGAGCGCGCATAGGCGTCGTGATTGCCCGGCACGAAGCTCACCGTCTCGCGCGGTCCGAGTTCATCGAGGAAGGCGACGGCCGTCTTGAACTCGTTGGGCAGGCCGATATGGGAGACGTCGCCGGTGCAGGCGACATGGTCCGGCTGCTGCGCGCGGATGTCCGCAACGATCAGCGCCAGGATGTCCATGTCATGGGCGTGCCGACGCTTGCGGCGCCAGTTGACGTAACCAGTCGCCCGCTTGCCGAAGAGCTGGTGCAGCGAAAAGCCCGCGAGCGGGCCGAGATGCGGATCGGACAGGTGCGCGAGCTTGAACACGCCCTGCGCTAGCCTTGCGGCCGAGCCATCGTCAAGCCACCCGCGCCGCACGCTTTCGCGTGCGGGAATGGCGCGGATGAATCAGTTGGCGGCGCCGGTCAGTTCGGAGACGATGCGCGAATCGGTCAGCGTCAGGGCGGGCTGCCAGACGAAGGCGGGCTTGGCGCGGAAGCGGGCGATGATGAACGAGAGCAACATGTCGGTATTCCCCAGCAATGAGGCTGCGATATCGGCCCGGTTTGCGGCGCGTTTGTGACGTAGGGGAACGCCGGGCGGGGGTCCGCCATGCGTCATTTGCATATACAATTCGGTAACGATTGGAGGCCATGCGTGAGTCGAGCATCGCAGGAGCGTGACGAGCAGCCCGGCGATGGTCGCCTGACGCGGCTGCAGCGCCTGCGGATCCGCCTGCTTCATCTCTACTTCCGCTTCGCGCGCGGCATAACGCTCGGCGTCAGGGCGGCGGTGCTGAACGACCGGGGCGAGGTGTTCCTGATCCGGCACACCTATACGCCCGGCTGGCACCTGCCCGGCGGTGGCGTCGAGGTCGGCGAGACGATGGTGGACGCGCTGGTGAAGGAACTGCGCGAGGAGGCCTGCATCAGCCTGACCGGGCCGGCGCGGCTGTTCGGGATCTATCTCAATCGCAAGACCTCGCCGCGGGACCATGTCGCGCTCTATGTCGTCCGGGAGTTCGCGATCGATGGGATCAAGCGGCCCGACATGGAGATCGCGGAGGCCGGATGGTTCGCGCTCGAGGCGCTGCCGCAGGGCGTGACGCCCGCGACGCGGCGGAGGCTAAGCGAGATCGCCGCTGGCAGCGCTCCGGCGGCGGAGTGGTAAGAGCCTACCGATGGGAGAAGGGATTTTTCTCGTCATTCTCGGGTTGGGCTTGCTCCTGGGGCTATTCAACAAGCCCTGGTGGTCGGTCGTCCTTGCAGTCGGTTTGGCGATCCTCGTGGGGAGTTTCGACCAAACGCTCCATTCACGCGCGTCTGAGCCCGCCTGGCTCGTCATGGGCCTATCGTTCTACTGCTTGCCTGGGCTGGCCGGCTGGCTTCTGGGGCGGCTTCTGATCAGGCTGGGCGGTTAGACCCGGTCGCAGCGTCACGGGCGCCGCCCGGAAGAACAGAGGTGCCGATAGACGCCCACCCTCCGCTCTGCTACAGCGCCGCACCATGACGATCGGGCTTGCGACCTCCCTCCTGCGACGACCGGCGCGCTGAACGCGCTTCCGGCAGGGCCGCGCGCCGCGGACCCCGTCCTCACCAGCCCAGCCTCTGCCGTCCGCAGGTTCGTCGCCGTCATGACTTCGCTTCCCCTGACCCTCCGCCATGAACTGCCCGTCGATGCCGCCGCGATCGAGCGCCTGCATGAACGCGCCTTCGGGCCGGGCCGTTTCGCCCGCACCGCCTTCCGCCTGCGCGAGGGCGTGCCGCCCGATCCGGCGCTGACCTTCGCCGCCCATGTCGGCACCTTTCTGGTCGGCTCCATCCGTGTGACGCCGGTGATGGCCGGCGGCCATGGCGCGCTGATGCTGGGGCCTCTCACCGTCGATCCGGCATTCGAGGGACGCGGCATCGGGGCGGCGCTGATGAACCGCTCGATCGAGGCCGCGCGCACCGAGGGGCACGACCTGATCCTGCTGGTGGGAGACGCGCCCTATTACGCCCGCTTCGGCTTCAGGGTCATTCCGCCGGGCCAACTGGTGCTGCCCGGCCCGGCCGATCCGGCGCGGTTCCTGGCGCTCGAGCTGGTCGAGGGCGTGCTGGCGCAGCGGCGCGGCGCGGTGACGGCGATCAAGTCAGGCGCGTGAGGCTTGCCACATCGTCATTCTCGGGCTTGACCCGAGAATCTCACGACACGGAAACTCGGGTTTCCGAGATGGTCGGGTCAAGCCCGACCATGACGCGCCAGATCTTCAGGCCGCAGCGTCCGGTCGCTTGTTGAAGCGCCGGCCGCTCTCGCCGAGCCAACCCGCGACGAGGGCCCCGAACAGAAGCGCCAGCCCGATCAGACCGACGAAGAGCGGCGAGATCTGCACGCCGCGCACGATGCCGGAATCGCTGATGCGCAGGCCGATCCAGTCCGAGCCCGCGAACTGGCTGCCCGAGCGCACGGGCACGATGCGCGGCACCGTGACGTCCGAACTGGCGTCCTGGCCGATGCGGCGCGACGAGCCGCCGGTCGCTTCGGCGAGGGTGCGCAGCTGGCCCGGGTCGCTGACGACCTCCATCAACTCGCGCGGATTCTCGGGGCCGACGCTGGCGAAGGCGGTGAGGTTGTCGCCGGCGATCCGGTGAAGGCCGAACTCGCCGGTCGGGATCCGGGCCGTGAACAGGCCGGGGCGGCCCGGTTCGAGCGGGACGGAGCGGGACTGTCCGTCCGGGCCGGTAACGACGACGGGGGCCGGATTGTCGCCCAGCGTCTGACGCTCGACCTCGATATAGCCGTTGCGCGAGACGGCGCGCAGCGCCTCCTCCTCAAGATCGGGTTCCTTCATCAGCCAGTGGCCGAGCCGGCGCAGCAGGTCGAGATGCGGGCCGCCATCGCGGAAGCCGCGGGCCCAGAGCCAGGCATGATCCGACAGGAAGAGCGCGACGCGGCCCTTCTGCTCGCGCGCCAGCATCAGCAGCGGGCGTTCGCCAGGGCCGGTCATCACCGGAGAGCCGGTGCGGGCCCGGGCGCCGACCATGCGCAGCCATTCGCCCCATTGCGGCGGCTCGACCTCCGAGCCCGGAAGGTCGCGCGTCACGGGATGGCGCTTGCCGGGCTCGCTGACGCGGGCCCGATAGGCCTCGTCGATCACCGAGCCGTCCGGGATCGCGGGTAGGATCTGGCCGAGCGGCGTGCGCGCCAGGGACTGGGCGCCGGCATATTCCGGACCGGCTGCGATCAGCAGCGCGCCGCCCTCGCGGACATAGCGGACGATGTTGTCGAAATAGACCAGCGGCAGGATCGACTGGTTGGCGTAGCGGTCGAAGATGATCAGGTCGAATTCCTTGATCTTGACCTGGAACAGCTCGCGCGTCGGGAAGGCGATCAGCGAGAGCTCGTTGATCGGCGTGCCGTCCTGCTTCTCCGGCGGGCGCAGGATGGTGAAGTGGACGAGGTCGATATTGGCGTCGGCCTTGAGCAGGTTGCGCCAGGTGCGCTCGCCCGGATGCGGCTCGCCCGAGACCAGCAGCACGCGCAGCTTGTCGCGCACGCCCTCGATGGTGATGACGGCGCGGTTGTTGGCGAGCGTCAGCTCGTTGTCGAGCGGGGCTGCCTCGATCTCGATGACGTTGGGGCCGCCGCGGTCGATGCGGACCGGCAGCGAGACCGTCTGGCCGACCGAGACCTCACGGCGGGCGACGATCTCGCCGTCGCGCCGCACGGTGAGGGCGGCGCGGCCGGGGCCGCCCTTCTCGAGCACGCGCAGCCGCACGGTCTGATCCTTGCCGACGATGCCGAAGCGGGGCGAGTCCACCAGCACGATGCGGCGGTCGATCTCGCGCTCGCGGCCCGTGGTCAGGACATGCAGCGGCGCGCGCAGGCCCAGCGCCTCGGCCGTCGGCGGCGTGTCATGGGCGAGGCCGTCGGTGACGACGATGGCGCCGGCCACACGTTCGGAGGGCACGTCGGCGAGGCTCGCCGCCAGCGCCTCGAAAAGCCGCGTGCCGTCGCCCGAGCCCTGCGCATCGCGGACCTCGACGATGCGCGACTCGACATTGCCGATGCCGCGCAGCTGGCGCTCGATCTCCGCCTGGGCGGCCTGCGTCTGGGCGGAGCGGTCGCTCAGGCGGTTGGAGGCGGAGCGGTCCACGACGACCGAGACGACGTCCTTCACCGGCTCGCGATCCTCGAAGACGAGGGAAGGATCGGCCAGCGTCACGGTCAGCACGACGAGCGCGAGCGCGCGCAGGATCGCGCTCTTGCCGGCGAGCACAATCGCCGCGCCTGCCGCCAGCGCGGCCAGCAGGCTGAGGCCGATCAGCAGCGGCAGCGGGACGAGCGGCGCGAAGGAGAGGCTCCACATCAGATCAAGGTCCTGTCGCTACGCCCCCGCAGCCATTGCACGGTTCGAGTGCGCCTCACTGGCCCAGCCTTTCGAGCAGGGCCGGGACATGGACCTGGTCGGCCTTGTAGTTGCCGGTGAGGGCGTACATCACGAGATTGACGCCGGCCCGCAGCGCCATTTCGCGCTGGCGCGGATCCGAGCCCGAGAGCGGCACCAGCGGTTCGCCGCGGCGGTTGACGGCCCAGGCCGAGGCGAGGTCGTTGGAGGTGATGACGATGGGCGAGACGTTGTCGCCGGCCCGCGCCGGGCGGCGGCCGTCCGCGCCGGCGGGCGGCAGGATCTCGACCCAGGTCGTGCCGCTGTCATAGCGCCCGACGAAGCCATCGAGGATGTAGAAGGTCTTGGTCAGGACGTGGTCGCGCGGGATCGGCTCGAGCTCGGGAATGTCGAGCGTCTGCAGCATGCGCCGGAGCTGGTCGCCCTCGGGCGTCGTGCCGCCGCCCGGCCGCGCGCTCATGGCGTCGCGGGTGTCGAAGATCACCAGACCGCCGCCCTTCATGTAGGCTTCGAGCTTGCGCAGCGTCTCCGAGGACGGGATCGGCCGCCCGGCGACGATCGGCCAGTACAGGACGGGGAAGAAGGCGAGTTCGTCGCGGTCGGCATTGACGCCGACGGCCTCGCCCGGCTCGAGCGCGGTGCGCGCACCCAGCACGACATTGAGCCCGGCGAGCCCGGCTTTCGACATCTCGTCGACCGCGCGGTCGCCGGTGACGACATAGGCCAGGCGGGTCACCGCCCCGGCCGCGAAGAGCTCGCGCGGGATCGGCGGGCGCTGGTCCGGCGCCGGCGTCGCCGTGGGGGGCGCGGGCGCCTGGGCGCGGGCTTCATCCGGCAGCAGCGAGCCGCCGCCGAGCGCCAGCGCCATGAGGATGGCGGCGGGCGCGGCGCGGCGGGCCCGGCGCGCGAAGTTCAGGCGGCCGCCGAGCCAGAGCGTCGCCAGCGTGTCGGCGATCAGCAGCAGCAGCGCCAGCACCAGAAGCTGCGGGCGGATGTCGAGCGCGACCGGCTTGTCGACCGGCAGGATCGGCGCACCGAGCGCGGCGAGGTCGATCGCGCGCAGCGTATCCGTCGGGTTCAGCGTGTTGACCGCGAGCGAGCCGTCGGCGGGGCCGTAGATGCCGGGCGGGTGGGCGAGCGTGGCGCGGCCGGTGAAGCTGCGCGCCACCGGCTGCGCCGTGGCGGGCGGGCTGCGGAAGCTGCCGGTGCCGTCGAGCACGCGGGTCGGCGAAAGCGTCTCCACGCGGGCATCCTCTCCCTGGGGCTCGGCCGGGCCGGTGCCAGACAGGCCGACGATCTTCCGGAGCATCTCGACGAAGAGGCCCGACAGCGGCAGGTTCGACCAGGTCGTGTCGGCGGTGACGTGCATCATCGCGATCATGCCGTCGCCGCGGCGCTCGCCGGTGACGACGGGCGTGCCGTCCTCCAGCGCCGCCCAGGTCTTGCGCGAGAGATCGGCCTCGGGCTCGGCCAGGATCTGGCGGGTGACCCGGACATCGTCGCTGATCGGCACGCCGAAGAAGGGGCTCTCGCGGGTGAAGGCGGCGAGCTTGCGCGGCGTTTCCCAGGAGAGACCGCCGCCCAGCGTGCGGCCGCCGCGGCGCAGGCGCACGGGCGTGAGTTCGTCGGAAGCCGCGGCGAGGCGCGCGCCGGCGAAGCGCAGCAGCACGCCGCCGCGCTGGATGAAGGCGTTGATCTTGCCCACCGTGTCGGGATCGAGCGCGCCGATATCGGCCAGCACCAGTACCGAGAGGTTCTGCGCCAGCAATTCGCCGACGGGGTCGGTCGAGCCCGGCCGCGGCTCGCGGATCTCGGCGAAGGGCTGGAGCGCGCGCGAGACGTAATAGGTCGGCGAGAGCAGCGGCTGCGCCGTATCGGTAGTCGCGCCGGAGACGATGCCGACGCGGCGGCGCTTGGACCGGTCGTCGAGCAGCGCGACCGCGCCGGCGCTGCGCTCGCCGACGATCTCGAGCCGGGAGACCGCGTTGCGGACCTCGATCGGCAAGGTCAGGCGGGCCGTGGTCTGCAGTGCGGACCCCTCGAAGACGAAAGGCGCATCGCCGAGCGGCAGGCCCTTGAGATCGAGCGCACGGACGAGGCCGCTGGCGGCGGCGCCGGTGGTGGGCCGCAGCACCTTCACCGCGAGCGCCCCGGCGAGATTCTCGGGCGCGGTCAGGGCGAGTTGGTCGACCGGGCCGGCATGGATCGAGAGCCTGCCATTGCCGGCCTCCTGCCTCAGCCGGGCCAAGAAGGCGCCGTCGTCGGAGACCGACAGCCCATCGGCGACCCAGACGACTTCAGCCTCCGGGGCGGTGCGCAGGAAGGCCTCGATCCGCGGGAGATGCGCGCCGCGATCGGGGGCGTGAGGCTGCAGCGCGAAGGCGCGTAGCCGGTCGAGGGCGGCGCGCGGCTCGGACAGCGTGATCTCGGCCGGGTTTTCCGCCAGTCCGACGAGAGCGACCGGTCGGCCCTCGCGGGCTGCGGCCGCGACGCGGGATTCCGCCACGAGCAGGCGTTCAGGCCAGTCGACGGCGGCGCCGAAGCCGTTGTCGATCACGAGCAGCATCGGGCCGCGCAGGGGGGCCGCATCGCGCGGCGGGTTCCAGACGGGGCCGGCTACGGCGAGGATCGCGAGTGCGGCGACCAGCATGCGCAGCGCCAGCAGCCACCAGGGCGTATGAGCCGGCATTTCGCGCTTGGCGACGAGATCTGCCATGATCTTGAGCGGCGGAAAGTCGATCCGGCGCGGCCGCGGCGGCGTGACCCGCAGGATCAGCCAGAGCGCAGGCAGCAGCGCGAGTGCGGCCAGCGCGAGCGGGGCGGAGAAGGCGAGAGGGAGCGAGCTCAGCACCGTGCTATCTCCCGCTTCCGCGTGAGGCCGCAACGAGACTGGCGACCCGCAGGACGCCTTCGCTCGCCGGCCTGTCGGTGCGGTGGAGCGTCAGCGTCCAACCGGCCTTGCGGCAGGCCTCGCGGATCGCGTCGCGATGGGCTTCCAGACGCTGGCGGTATTCCGCTCCCCAGGAGCCGGCATCGCCGACGCGCAGCGAGAGCCCGTCCTCGAGATCGAAGAGTTCGGCCTGGCCGGTGAAGGGGAAGGTTTCCTCGATCGGGTCGGCGATCAGCAGGACATGGCCGCGGGCGCCGGAGGAGGCGAGGGTGGCGATGCGGCGGGCGAGCGAATCGGCGGGCGAAAGCCCGTCCGTGATGATGATCGCATCGGCCAGGCGCGGCAGCGGCGCGTCCGGGGGCAGATCGAGATCGGCGCCCTTCGCGTCGGCCAGGATCGCTTGGGCCAGCGTCTCGACAATGCGGCGCGAGGCCAGCGCCCGGGTCAGCCCGAGATGGCCGACGCGCTCGCCGCCATCGACCAGCGTCTCGGCCAGCGCAAATCCCGCGATCAGCGCGCGGTCGACCTTCGAGGCCAGCGCCAGCGAGGAGGCGAAGCCCATCGAGGCGGAACGGTCGATCCAGAGCCAGATCGCGTGCGAAGCCTCCCATTCGCGCTCGCGGACGAAGAGGTGGCCATCACGGGCCGAGCGGCGCCAGTCGATGCGCGAGGAGGATTCGCCGGTGACGAGCGGGCGGTACTGCCAGAAGGTCTCGCCCGGCCCCGCCCGGCGGCGTCCATGGATGCCGTGCAGGCTGGCGGAGACGCGCCGCGCCTCGAGGATCAGCCGGGGCAGGCGCGCCGCCAGATCGAGCGAGGCGGTAACGACCGGCCTCGCGGGCTGGCGTTCGGCCGATCCGAGAACGCGCGTGCGCAGCATCCCTTTCCGCCCTTATCCCAATCGCTCGACGAGCTTGCCGATGATGCCTTCGACCGTCTCGCCATCGGCGCGGGCGGCAAAGGTCAGTGCGACGCGGTGTTTGAGCACAGGGACAGCCAGGGCCGCGACGTCGTCGATCGAGGGCGCGAGGCGCCCCTCGACCAGGGCGCGGGCACGGCAGGCCAGCGTCAGCGACTGGCTGGCGCGGGGGCCGGGTCCCCAGGCGAGCTTGTCGGTGATCGCATTGTCGCTGCCCTCACCGGGGCGGGCGGAGCGGACGAGATCGAGAATCGCATCGACGACCGCGTCGCCGACGGGCAGCCGGCGCACCAGCCGCTGCGTCGACATCAGCGTCTCCGCCGTCATCGCCTGCGCCGGCTTATGCTCGGAGGCGCCGGTGGTCTCGAGCAGGATGCGGCGCTCGGCCTCGCGATCGGGATAGGCGACGTCGATCTCGAGCAGGAAACGGTCGAGCTGCGCCTCGGGCAGGGGATAGGTGCCCTCCTGCTCGATCGGGTTCTGCGTCGCCAGCACATGGAAGGGGGCGGGGAGATCGTAGCGCTCGCCGCCGACGGTGACGTGATGCTCCTGCATCGCCTGCAGCAGCGCCGACTGGGTGCGGGGCGAGGCGCGGTTGATCTCGTCGGCCATCAGGAGCTGGGCGAAGACCGGGCCCTTGATGAAGCGGAAGTGGCGCTTGCCGTCGGCGCTCTCGTCGAGAACCTCGGAGCCGAGGATGTCGGATGGCATCAGGTCGGGCGTGAACTGGACGCGGCGTGCGCTCATGCCGAGCACGGTACCCATCGCCTCGACGAGCTTGGTCTTGGCGAGGCCAGGCACGCCGACCAGCAGGCCGTGGCCACCGGCCAGAAGCGTGATCAGCGAAAGATCGACGACCTTCTGCTGGCCGAAGATGACCCGGCCGATCTCGGTGCGGGCGGCCCCGATGGCGCCCAGTGCGGCTTCCGCCGCCTCGACGATGCCGGTATCCAGGCTGATGGGGGGATTGGCTTCCAGGGCCTGGGCTTGCGCCACCATGTCGATCTCCTTCACCCTCGGCTCCGCACCATCCGCTGTTCCGCAACCTTGCAACGGCCGGAGCCGTTGAGTGTGGACGGGGCGTCATGCCGGCTCAAGGGCGGAATGACGCGGTGCACAGAACTCGGCTTCACGATTATGTGGAGTTCAAGGCAGGGATGACGATGCAACCACTATGCCGCAGGCGGCACGGCAAGGGCGCCCGATGAGCGACACGGGCGGCGCGATGGAGCGGCTGATGGCCGCGCTCCAGGCCGGCAACACGCGCGGAATTCCGCCCGTGGAGCGGTGGAATCCCGATTTCTGCGGCCATATCGACATGAAGATCGCTGCGGACGGGACGTGGTTCTATCGCGGCACGCCGATCGGCCGGCCGGCGCTCGTGAAGCTGTTTTCCTCGGTCCTGCGGAAGGATGGCGAGGATTACGTTCTCGTGACTCCGGTCGAAAAGCTCGGGATCACGGTCGAGGATGCGCCCTTCCAGGCGGTCGAGATGGCGGTCGAGGGGGAGGGCGAGGGGCGCAGTATCGCCTTCCGCACCCAGGTCGATGATCTCGTGCAGGTCGGGCCGGAGCATCCGATTCGCTTCGAGCGCGAGGCGAAGGGCGACGGGCTCAAACCCTATGTCCATGTCCGGCGCGGGCTCTGGGCGCGGCTGACGCGGGCGCTGACCTATGATCTGCTGGCGCTGGGCGAAGTGCGCGAGATCGACGGCCTGGCCCAGTTCGGCGTGGCGGCGGGCGGGCTGTTCCATCCGGCTTGTCCGGCGAGCGAGATCGACGGTTTGTGATGCAGGCTCTGGATCTGACGGCCGATCAGTTCGCCGAGCTGGCGCAGCGCCGGCTGCGGCCCGAGCCGCCGCAACTGGGCGATCTGATCGCGCGGCCGCGCGGCGATCACGACGACCAGCCGCACCCGATCCGGCCGCCGGATGAAAAGGTCGCCATTCCGGCCGCCGTGCTGATCGGCGTCGTGCCCCGGCCGGAGGGGCCGACCGTGCTGCTGACCCAGCGGTCGGCCACCCTCCGCAGCCATTCGGCGCAGGTCGCCTTTCCCGGTGGACGGGTGGATGCGGTCGACGGGTCGCCCGTCGTGACCGCACTGCGTGAGGCGGAGGAAGAGATCGGCTTGCCGCGCGAGCGGGTGCGGACGCTGGGCTTCCTCGATGCCTATCTGACCGGGACTGGCTACCGGATCGTGCCGGTGGTCGCGCTGGTCGAGCCGCCCTTCTCGCTCACGCTGAACGCCCATGAGGTGGACGAGGCCTTCGAGACGCCCTTGTCCTTCCTGCTCGACCCGGCCAATCACCGGCGCGAGGGCCGCGAGTGGCAGGGGCTCTACCGCACCTACTATGCGATGCCGTTCGGGGATCGCTATATCTGGGGCGCCACCGCCGGAATGATCCGCAATCTCTACGAGCGGCTTTCGGGCTGAACAGGACTGGACGATCAAGGCCATGCTGCGCTCGATCATCGAAGAGGTGCTTCTCTTCGTCCTGCCCTTCTGCGTCTTCGCCGGCTACCTCATCGTCAAGCGGCGAAACCCGTTCGATGTCGAGCACTGGAGCCGGCATCTCTTCTGGCTGTCGATCGTCGGGCTCGCGCTGGCGATCGCGCTCGTCGCCTATGGCGGCTGGACGGCGCCGCGCGCGACCGGCGCTTATGAGCCGCCGCATATGGAGAACGGGCAACTGGTGCCCGGCCGCTTCAAATGACCCTGCCGCAGGTGCGGATCGCCGCTTTCCTGGCACGGCCCGCGGTCTCCCGGCTGTTGGCCGTTCTCGACCGGAATGGGGAAGAGGCGCGCATCATCGGCGGCGCCGTGCGTGACCTGCTGCTGGGCGAGGCCGTCGGCGATGTCGATCTGGCCACGACGGCCCTGCCGGAGGAGACGATGCGGCGCGGCCGCGAGGCCGGCTTCAAGGTCGTGCCGACGGGGCTCGAGCACGGCACGATCACGCTGATCGTCGAAGGGGCCCCCTTCGAGGTCACGACGCTGCGCGAGGATGTCGAAACCGACGGGCGGCACGCCACGGTCCGCTTCGGCCGCGATTTCGAGGCGGATGCGCGGCGGCGCGACTTTACGGTCAATGCGCTCTCGCTCGACCGGGCCGGTGTCGTCCACGACCCCTGCGGCGGGCTCGCCGATCTCGCAGCGCGGCGCATCCGCTTCATCGGAGACGCGGCGACGCGCATTCGCGAGGATTATCTGCGCATCCTACGGTTCTTCCGCTTCCACGCCCGCTACGGGAGAGGCGCGCCCGATGCCGAAGGCGTCGGCGCCTGCGTCGAGGGGCGGGGCGGGCTGGCGGGGTTGTCACGCGAGCGTGTGCGCGCCGAGCTGATGAAGCTTCTGGTGGCGCCGGGCGCGGCTCCAGCCCTGCGGGCCATGGCCGAAGCCGGGCTCCTGATGCCGATGATCGGCCGCGTGCCGCATCTGGCCCGCTTCGAGGCCGTGGCCGAGGGCGAGGATGAGGGCGTCTATCCCGCCTTCCGGCTGGCGGCGCTCGCGGTCGGCGTGCGGGAGGACGCGCTATGCCTGCGCGACGCACTGCGCCTGTCGAACGACGAGTTCGACCGGATCGAGCGGATCGCGCTGGCGCTGGAGGGGCTGTCGGGCCGGGTTACGGCCGCGACGCTGGCGCAGCTGCGCCATCTCGCTCACCGGATCGGCCAGGACGCCGTGGCAGCCGGGCTCGTGCTGCTGGCGGGGCGGGGCGCGGAGGCTGCCGGGCGGGCTCAGGCGATGATCGCCGAGCTGGCTCACACGCCGGCCTTCCTGCCGAGCGGGCGCGACGTGATCGCGCTGGGTGTGCCGGCCGGGCCTCGGATCGGGCAGGTGCTGGCGGCGGCGCGATCCGCCTGGATCGATGACGGGGCCCCTCCCGACGAAGCCGCGCAATCGCGGTTTCTGGAAGAGGCCCTGCGGTCGACGCGCCTGGGACGAGCGGCCGACTGAAGCGGCGCTTGCTCAGGGCCAGCGCACCGTCGGCGGCATCGAGGAGAGGATCGAGTCGACATTGCCGCCGGTGCGCAGGCCGAAGATCGTGCCGCGGTCGTAGAGCAGGTTGAACTCGACATAGCGCCCGCGGCGGATCTGCTGCTCCTCGCGCTCGGCCGCACTCCAGGGCTTGCCCATGTTGGCGCGCAGGATCGGCGGATAGGCGTTGAGGAAGGCCTCGCCCACCGCCTGGGTGAAGGAGAGATCGCCGTCGGGATCGCCCGACCAGACATAGTCGTAGAAGATGCCGCCGATGCCGCGCGGCTCGTTGCGATGCTTCAGGTGGAAATACTCGTCGCACCAGGCCTTGAACCGCGGGTAGTCGGCGATCGGCGCATGGCGTTCGCAGGGCTCGCGCATCGCGGCGTGGAAGGCGATGGCGTCGGGATCGTCCTGGTTGCGACGCGCATTCAGAACCGGGGTGAGGTCGGCGCCGCCGCCGAACCAGGGCTTGGTGGTGACGACGAAGCGCGTGTTCATGTGCACGGTCGGCGCGTGCGGGTTCCAGGGATGGGCGATCAGCGAGATGCCGGTGGCATGGAAGCGCGGGTCCTCCGCCGCTCCGGGAATCTGGCTGGCGAATTCGGGCTGGAAGGTGCCGTAGACGGTCGAGACATGGACGCCGACCTTCTCGAAGACGCGTCCGCTCATCATCGACATCACGCCGCCGCCTCCCGGCGCGCCGTCATGGTTGTTGCGCTGCCAGGGCGTGCGGACGAAGCGGCCGGGCGCGTCCGCTTCGGGCGGGAAGGGGCCGGTCGCCTCCGCCTCGACCGCCTCGAAGGCGGCGCAGATGCGGTCCCGCAGCGTCTCGAACCAGGCTTTGGCGCGCGGCTTCATCGCCTCGGCCTTCTCCAGCGCGGCGGGGTCGCTCGGCGCCGCGGCAGCGGCCTTGTGGTCGGTCATCCCCGTCTCCTCACCCTGACTGGTCTTCTCATTCGCGGTCGTTTGCCCGGAGCGGTGCCGGGAAGCCGCCGATCTGCCGCAAGGCTTCGCCCAGAACCAGCGCGCCTGCGATCGCGACGTTGAGCGAGCGCAGCCCCGCCAGCATGGGCACATGCACCACCGCATCGGCGGCGGCATAGACCTCCGGCGCCACGCCGGCCGATTCCCGGCCGAGCATGACGATGTCGCCGGGGGCGAAGGCGAAGTCGAGATGGCGGGTTTGCCCGTCGGTCTCCGCCAGGATCAAGCGGTGTCCAGAGCCGCGGCGCCAGCGCTCGAAGGCAGCGAAGGAGGCGTGGCGGGTCACGGTGGCGCGCTCGAGATAATCCATCCCCGAGCGGCGGAAATGACGGTCGGAGACGTCGAAAGCCGCAGGCTCGACGATGTCGACAGCGACGCCAAGGCAGGCGGCCATGCGGATCATCGTGCCGGTGTTCTGGGGAATGTCGGGCTGGTAGAGGGCGAGGCGCAGCGGCGCCCGCCCCGTCGCAGAAGCTGTTTCTTCGGTCGCCGTCATCCTGCTGCTGTCATGGGGTGACGGCACGGGATGCGTCAAGGACGGGGCACGCGGCGGGCATGCGCGAGCGAGGCTGGCAATTCGCTGAGGCGCACGCCATATCGGCGGCCTGCCTTCGGGCCGGCCGTGCCGCCGAGCCCGCCCCGATTTCGTCGCCATGCCGGTCCAGAGGAGGGCGGACATGTTCACCCCGCTGTTCCGCTGGCTCGAGAGCCGGATCGACGTCTTCGCCCCCTTCGACGAACGCGAGACACCGCCTCGCGGTGTCTGGCCCTTCATGTGGCATCACATCAAGGATGCGAAGGGCTGGCTGTTCCTCGTCATGCTGACGGGCCTCGGCTTCAGCGGCATCGAGGCGGCGATGTATCTGATGGTCGGCTGGTTCGTCGACCTGTTGGCGACGCAGACGCCCGAGACGATCTTCCGCGACCATGGCTGGCTGCTGGCGGGGGCGGCGTTTCTCGTGGTCGTCGTGCGGCCGCTCATCTATTTCGCCAACCACGCCATCGTCGATCAGGTCGTGGTGCCGCAGGTGACCAACCAGATCCGCTGGCGCAACCATGTCTACACGCTCGGCCATGCGCTGGGCTATTTCCAGAACGATTTCGCCGGGCGCCTCTCCTCCCGCGTCATCCAGGCGGGGCAGTCGATCCGCGGCGCCACGATCGAGGTCATCGACGATCTCTGGTACGCGCTGATCTTCGCTTCCGTCGCGATCGGCTTCTTCGGGGCGACCTCGCCATGGCTGGCGCTGCCGGTGCTGGTCTGGCTCGGGGCCTATGTCGCGCTGCTGATCTATTTCGTGCCGCGCGCCAAGAGCCGTTCCGAGGCCAACTCGCTCGGCCGCTCCTCGACGACCGGGCGGATCGTCGATGCCTATACCAACATCCTGACCGTCAAGCTCTTCGCCCGGGCCGATGCCGAGCGCTCGGCCGTGCGCGAGGCGCTGGCGCGCTGGAACACGGCGTTCCTCAACCTGTCGCGACTCATCACCGGCGTCAGCGTCGTCCTGCAGACGATGAACAGCCTGCTGGTGGTGGTGACGGCCTGGCTCAGCCTCTGGCTCTGGAGCCAGGGCGCCATGACGCCGGGCGCGGTCGCGGCTTCGATCGGCCTCGTCCTGCGCCTCGTCCAGATGTCGAGCTGGCTGATCCATCTCGTGCGCGGGGTGTTCGAGAACATCGGCGCGGTGCAGGAGAGCATGGAGACGATCGCCAAGCCGCACGACCTGACGGATGCGCCCGACGCGACCGCTCTCGTGGTCGAGCGCGGCGCGGTCCGCTTCGAGGGCGTGCGTTTCAACTACGGCAAGAGCGGTGGACTGTTCGAGGGGCTCGATCTGGAGATTCGGCCGGGCGAGAAAATCGGCCTCGTCGGGCCCTCCGGCGCCGGCAAGTCGACGCTGGTGAACCTGCTGCTGCGGCTCTACCCGCTCGAGGGCGGGCGCATCCTGATCGACGGGCAGGACATCGCCCATGTCACGCAGGACTCGCTGCGGGCCCAGATCGGGATGGTGACGCAGGACAATTCGCTGCTCCATCGCTCGATCGGCGACAACATCGCCTATGGGCGCATCGGCTCGACGCCGGACGAGATCGCGCAGGCGGCGCGCCAGGCCTCGGCCCATGAGTTCGTCCAGGGCCTCAGCGATCAGGACGGGCGACGCGGCTTCGATTCGCGCGTCGGCGAGCGCGGCGTGAAGCTTTCGGGCGGTCAGCGCCAGCGCATTGCGATCGCCCGCGTCCTGCTCAAGGACGCGCCGATCCTGATCCTCGACGAGGCGACCTCGGCGCTGGACTCGGAGGTGGAGGCGGCGATCCAGGAGCAGCTCACCGCGCTGATGCAGGGCAAGACCGTTATCGCCATCGCCCATCGGCTGTCGACGATCGCCGCACTCGACCGGCTGATCGTGCTCGACAAGGGCCGGATCGTCGATGTCGGGACCCATGCGGAGCTGGTCGGGCGGGCGGGCCTCTATGCGCGGCTGTGGTCGCGCCAGTCGGGCGGTTTCCTCGCCGCGGCGGACAGCGAAACGCTGCCGGGCTGAACCCCTTGCCGACGGGCGCGCGCCATGCACCGGCGCATGGCCTCCAACAGTAGACTTCGTCCAATCTGCATGCCAAAGAGCGCGCAGTGACGCGCCGCCGCATTGCGGCCGTGACGACGCGCGCCTAAACACGGCGCCGGGTTGCAATTTCGAGTTCTTCCAAAACTCGACTGACGTTTTAGAGGATTGGATCGTGGCGAACGCGACCGATACGAAACCGACCGAAACCACCCGCCGCGATTTCCTGATGCTGGCCACCGGCGCGGCCGGTGCCGTCGGCCTCGGCGCCGTCGTCGTTCCGCTGGTCAGCCAGCTCGCGCCGGACGCGCAGACGGTCGCCGCCGGTGCGCCGATCGATCTCGATCTCGCCCCGATCGCGGAAGGCCAGGCGATCAAGCTGTTCTGGCGCGGCAAGCTCATCTTCGTGCGTCACCGCACCAAGAAGGAAATCGACGAGGCCCGCGCGGTCAATGTCGCCACGCTGCCCGATCCGCAGCCCGACCAGGCCCGCGTCAAGCAGGGCCACGAGCAGTTCCTCGTCGTCTACGGCAACTGCACCCATCTCGGCTGCGTGCCGCTGGGCAATGCGCCCGGCGATCCGAAGGGCGATTTCGACGGCTGGTTCTGCCCCTGCCACGGCTCGCACTACGATTCGTCGGGCCGCATCCGCAAGGGCCCGGCGCCGCTCAACCTGCCGATCCCGCCCTACGCGTTCAGCGCCGACACCAAGATCCGGATCGGCTGAGCGTCCCGCTCGCCCCGATCCCGCCTGTACGAGACAGCCCCGAGGCAATCCGCATGAGTGGTCACAGCTCCTACGTCCCGAAGACAGGTTTCGAGCGCTGGCTCGATGCGCGCCTGCCGATCATCCGCCTCGCGCATGATTCGGCGGTGTCCTATCCGGTGCCGCGCAACCTGAACTATTTCTGGACCTTCGGCGGCATCCTGGTGTTCATGCTGGTGGCCCAGATCGTCACCGGCGTGATCCTGGTGATGCACTACACGCCCCATGCGACGATGGCGTTCAACTCCGTCGAGCACATCATGCGCGACGTGAACTACGGCTGGCTGCTGCGCTATCTGCACTCCAACGGCGCCTCGATGTTCTTCCTGGCGGTCTACATCCACATCTTCCGCGGTCTCTATTACGGCTCCTACAAGGCCCCGCGCGAGGTGCTCTGGATCCTGGGCGTCGTCATCCTGCTGCTGATGATGGCCACCGCCTTCATGGGCTACGTGCTGCCCTGGGGCCAGATGTCCTTCTGGGGCGCCACCGTCATCACCAACCTGTTCTCGGCGCTGCCGGTCATCGGCGAGACGATCGTGACCTTCCTGTGGGGCGGCTACTCGGTCGACAATCCGACGCTGAACCGCTTCTTCTCGCTGCACTACCTGCTGCCGTTCATGATCTTCGGCGTGGTCATCCTCCACGTCTGGGCGCTGCACCATGTCGGCCAGAACAACCCGACTGGCGTCGAGGTGAAGAACGTCGCCAAGGACACCGTGCCGTTCACGCCCTATGCGACGGTCAAGGACCTGTTCGCGATGGTGTGCTTCATCTTCGTGTTCTCCTACTTCGTGTTCTACACCCCGAATTTCCTCGGCCATGCCGACAACTACATCCCGGCTAACCCGGCCGTGACGCCTGCGCATATCGTCCCGGAGTGGTACTTCTTGCCCTTCTACGCGATCCTGCGCGCCGTTCCCGACAAGCTCGGCGGTGTCATCGCCATGGGTGCGGCCATCGTCGTTCTGGCCTTCCTGCCCTGGATCGACAGCTCCAAGGTCAAGTCGATGAGCTATCGCCCGATCGCCCGCCAGCTCTTCTGGGCCTTCGTCGTGGTCTGCATCGGCCTCGGCTGGCTCGGCGCCATGCCGGCGGAAGGCGGCTATGTCATCGCCTCGCAGATCTTCACGGTGCTTTATTTCGGCTACTTCGTGGCGCTGTTCGTCGTCGGCCTGTTCGAACGGCCGAAGGCGCTGCCGAACTCGATCGCCGATTCCGTGCTCGGCTCGCTCCAGAGCGGATCGGGTGCACGCATGGGCAGCGCCGTCGCCGCCGAACCCAACGCCAAGGGCTGAGACGAATCATGAGCAAGATGTTGGTTCGTTCGGCCGCTGTCGGCCTCCTGCTCGCAGCCCTGCCGCTCACCGCCCAGGCCGCTGGCGAGCGTGTCGAGCCGCCGGCGCTGAGCTGGTCGTTCTCCGGGCCCTTCGGCAAGTTCGACCGGGCCCAGCTGCAGCGCGGCTACAAGATCTACAAGGAGGTCTGCGCGAGCTGCCACAGCGCCTCGCTGCTGAAGTTCCGCAACCTGTCGCAGCCCGGCGGTCCGGAGTTCACGCCCGGCCAGGTCACGGCGCTGGCTGCGACCTACCAGATCAAGGACGGTCCGAATGAGGCCGGCGAGATGTTCGAGCGGCCGGGCCGTCCGGCCGACGCCTTCCCGTCGCCCTTCCCGAACGAGCAGGCGGCGCGCGCTGCCAATGGCGGCGCCTATCCGCCCGACATGTCGGTGCTGGCCAAGGCGCGCACCTATGAGCGTGGCTTCCCGCGCTTCATCTTCGACATCTTCACCCAGTATCAGGAGCAGGGGCCGGACTACATCGCCGCGCTGCTGACGGGGTACAAGGACCCGCCGCCGGAGGGTGTCACCCTGCAGCCGGGCCAGTACTACAACACCTATATGCCCGGTCACCTGATCGCGATGCCGAACGTGCTGAACGATGGCCAGGTCGAGTTCCCGAAGGGGCCGGACGGCCAGCCGCAGGTGCCGGAGACCGCCAAGCAGTATGCCAAGGACGTCACGGCGTTCCTGATGTGGGCCGCGGAGCCGCATCTCGAAGCGCGCAAGCGTCTCGGTCTGCAGGTCATGCTGTTCCTGCTGATCTTCGGAGGGCTGCTCTACTACACGAAGAAGAAGATCTGGTCGCGCATGCCCGACGGCACGCCCGCCCACTGATCCGATCCGCTTCCGCAGAAGGCCCCGGCGACGGGGCCTTTTTCGTTGGTGCCGCCGCTTGAAGCGGCGGCGGCCGCGCGGCACAGTCCCGCTCGGCAGCAGGGATATCGAGATGAGCGAAGCGGTTCTGGGAATCATCGGCGGGTCGGGCATCTACGACCTGCCGGGGTTGAGCGATCTGCGCGAGGAGCGGATCGAGAGCCCCTGGGGCGAGCCGTCCGACGTGCTCCGCATCGGCCGGATGGGGCGAACCCGGATCGTGTTCCTGCCCCGCCATGGCCGCGGCCATGCGATCCCGCCGTCGGAGATCAACTACCGCGCCAATATCGACGTAATGAAACGGGCCGGGGTGACCGATCTCGTCTCGCTGTCGGCCTGCGGCTCTTACAAGGCCGAGCTCTATCCGGGGCTGTTCGTGCTGGTCGACCAGTTCGTCGATCGCACCAGCGGCAGGGCTTCGTCCTTTTTCGGGCGCGGCTGCGTCGCCCATGTCTCCGTCGCGCATCCCGTGGGGCCGGCGCTGCAGGGGCTGATCGCGGAGGCCGCGACGGCCGAGGGGCTGCCCTTCGTGCGCGGCGGCACGCTGGTGACGATGGAAGGGCCGCAATTCTCGACCTATGCGGAATCGATGACCTACAAGACGCTCGGCTACGACCTGATCGGCATGACGGCGATGCCGGAGGCCAAGCTCGCCCGCGAGGCCGAGATCACCTACGCCACGGTCGCGATGGTGACCGACTATGACTGCTGGCACGAGGAGCACGGGCCGGTCGATGTCGCCGCCGTGGTCAAGGTTCTGCATGACAACGCCGACAAGGCGAAGCGCTTGGTGGCGCGGCTGGCGGCGGACTTTCCCGCGGAGCGGGTGCCCTGTCCCGCCGGGTCGCACAACGCCCTCGACAATGCCCTCATCACTGCGCCCACGATGCGCGACCCCGCTCTGCTCGCCAAGCTCGACGCCGTGGCGGGGCGAGTCCTGAAAGCGGCCTGACGATCATGAAACTCGCCGACAGTATCCGCGCCATCCCGGATTATCCCAAGCCCGGTATCGTCTTTCGCGACATCACCACGCTGCTGGGGGATGCGCGCGCCTTTCGCCGCGCGGTCGACGAGTTGGTGCAGCCTTTCGCCGGGCTGAAGATCGCCAAGATCGCCGGGATCGAGGCGCGCGGTTTCATCCTCGGTGGGGCCGTCGCCCATCAGCTCTCGGCCGGTTTCGTGCCCGTGCGGAAGAAGGGCAAGCTGCCGCATGAGACGGTCAGCGTCACCTATGAGCTCGAATACGGCACCGACGAGATCGAGGTCCACAAGGATGCCGTTTCGCCCGGCGAACGCGTCCTGCTGGTCGACGATCTGATCGCGACCGGGGGCACCGCCGAGGCTGCGGTGAACCTGCTCTCGCGTCTGGGGGCGGAAGTGGTCGCCGCCTGCTTCATCGTCGACCTGCCCGATCTCGGCGGCGCCGATCGCGTCCGCCGGCTCGGCGTGCCGGTTCGCACGCTCGTCGCTTTTGGTGGGCATTGACGCCCGCATGAGAATCAACGGCCAGCATTACCGCACGATCTGGCTCGCGCCGGATGGCTGGCGCGTCTGCGTCATCGACCAGACGCGTTTGCCCTTCCGCTTCGAGACGGTGACCCTGTCCTCTGCCGAGGCTGCGGCGGAAGCGATCCGGTCGATGGTCGTGCGCGGCGCCCCACTGATCGGTGCGACAGCGGCGTATGGTGTGGCGCTGGCGATGCGGGCCGATCCGTCCGACACCGCGCTGGACGAGGCTCTGACCCTGCTCGGCGCAACGCGGCCGACGGCGGTCAATCTGCACTGGGCGCTCGGCCGAATGGGCCGCGTCCTAAAGCCGCTCGACCCGGGCCGGCGTGCCGAGATGGCCTATTCCGAGGCGGCGCTGATCTGCGACGAGGACGTGGCGCTGTGCCGGTCGATCGGCGAGCATGGGCTCGGCGTCATCCGCACCATCGCGGCCGAGAAGACGGAAGGGGCAACGGTCAACATCCTGACCCATTGCAATGCCGGCTGGCTCGCCACCGTCGACTGGGGCACGGCGCTGGCGCCGATCTATCTCGCCCATGACGCCGGCATTCCCGTCCATGTCTTGGTCGACGAGACGCGGCCCCGCAACCAGGGCGCGGCGCTGACGGCCTATGAGCTCGGCGCGCATGGCGTGCCGCATACGGTGATCGCCGACAATGCCGGCGGCCATCTGATGCAGCATGGCGAGGTGGACATGGTCATCGTCGGCACCGACCGGACGACCGCGACCGGCGACGTCGCGAACAAGATCGGCACCTATCTCAAGGCGCTGGCCGCGCATGACAACGGCGTGCCCTTCTATGTCGCGCTGCCCTCGCCGACGATCGACTGGAGCCTGTCGGACGGGCTGCGGGAGATCCCGATCGAGGAGCGCTCGGCGCGGGAGGTGACGCATCTGTCCGGTCTGGCGGAGGACGGCGAAGTGCGCTCGATCCGCCTAGTCGCGCCGGGCAGCAACGCCGCCAACCCGGCCTTCGACGTCACCCCCGCCCGGCTCGTGACCGGGCTGATCACCGAGCGCGGCGTCTGCGAGGCGAGCGCGGAAGGGCTGGCTGGGCTGTTTCCGGACCTCAAGAAGCAAGCGTGGGCAGAATTTAGGGCATGAGCACAGCAGAACTCGGCGCCGGCATCGTCGCCGTCGCACAGGCGATCGACCTCGCGGGCTTCTGCCCGTCGAAATCGGGCAATGTCTCGGCGCGGACGGAGGCCGGCTTCCTGATCACGCCGTCGGGCCTGCCCTATGCGCAGACGACGCCGGCGGATCTGATCGAGCTCTCGCTCGACGGCGCCGTGCTCTCGGGCGCGCGCAAGCCGTCCTCGGAATGGCCTTTCCATGCCGCGATCTACCGCGCCCGGCCCGAGGCGCAGGCGATCGTGCACACGCATTCGCCGCGGGCCACGGCGCTGTCCTGCACGCGCCGGGGCATTCCCGCCTTCCATTACATGATCGCGCTCTGCGGCGGCGCCGACATCCGCTGTGCCGATTACGCGACCTTCGGCACGCCCGAACTGGCGGACAATGCGGTGCGGGCACTGGAGGGGCGCAAGGCGGTGCTGCTTGCCAATCACGGCGTCATCGCGCTCGGCGCCTCGCTGGCCGGCGCGCACCAGATCGTGGCGGAGGTCGAGAACCTGGCAGGCCAGTATCTCGACATCCTCGCCGCAGGGCTCGATCCGGTCATCCTCGACGAGGCCGAGATGGCGCGGGTGAGCGCGAAGTTCGCGGGCTACGGCAAGGTCGGCTGAAGGCCAGGGTCACCCGCACTCGGGCATCTTACGGCTTGTTAAGGCCCGTGCCGCATGAAAGGGCATGATCCTATCGCCGTATCTGCATGCCTCCCTGGATATGCTCGGCATTGCTGCCTGCGAGTACGACGCGCGGCTGGAGGCCGTCGGCTGGAACAACACGTTCCTGCAATTCTTCCCGGAGGATGACGGCGAGATCTATGTCGGCGAGCCCTATGCGGACAATCTCGTCCGGTTCTATCGCTGCCGCCTCTCGCCGGAGGAGATGCCCGACGTCGAGCGCTACATCGCGGAGGGCGTCGCGCGCCACGAGAATCAGACGCAGCCCTTCGAGTTCATTCACAATGGCCGCCGGCTGCGCGCCTCGTCGCTTCGCGCTCCCGAGGGCGGGCGGGTCAGGTTGTGGCAACGGTTGGATGCCGAGCATCGCACCGAGGCCGTTCCCGAACTCGTGCTGCCCGTGTTCGAGGCGCTTCCCTTCATTCCCGACGGGGCGACCATTCTCGATGCGGCAGACCGCATCGTGGCCGCCAACGATGCCTTCAGGCAGCTCTATGGCCTGCCCGCAGACCGGCCGGTGGTCGGCTGCACGCTCGACGACATCATCGCCTGGTGCTGGCGCGGCGATTCACCGGCGGGGGCCTGGCGAGCCGCCATTCGCAATGGCCTGCGCTATGACGGCGCGCCCTTCGAGATCGAGTTGCCAGGCCAGCGCTGGCTGAGGGTGATCGCCCGTCATGGCACCGGCGGCATCGGCTTTTTCACGCATGCCGACATCACCGCCGCCAAGCGCCAGCACATCGAGCTCGTCGAGGCGAAGGCGGCTCTGCAACGGGCCAACGAAGAATTGGCACGGCTCGCAGGCACCGACGCGCTGACGGGTCTCGCCAACCGGCGCGCCTTCATGGGGTTCCTCGCGACCGAAGCGCTTATCGCCCGACCGCTGTCGCTGCTGGCGATCGACGTCGATCATTTCAAGGCGATCAACGACCGCTTCGGCCATCTCGTCGGCGACGCCTGTCTCAAGATGATCGGATCGATCGTGGCCGAGCAGGCGAGCGGCCAACGGCGGCTGGTTTCCCGTATCGGCGGCGAGGAGTTCGGCGTGGTTCTCGGCGGGGCCTCGTCGGCGGAGGCCCATCGGATCGGACACGCGATCCGCGCGGCACTGGCCCGCGCGCCCTGGCGAAGCCTCCATCCCGCGTTGGACTACGCCACGATCTCGATCGGGATCTGCTCGGCCGAGGGACCGATCGACGAGGACATGCTCTATGGCTGCGCCGACGAGGCGCTTTACGCAGCCAAGCGCAACGGTCGCGACCGGATCGAGTCGCGACCACTCGCAGCCACGCGCCGCACGGCTTGACGGGAGCGCCCGCCGCCTCGGCGACGCCGAACGGCTTCGGCCTCCGTCAGCCCTTCACCCACTCCGCATACCAGCGCTTGAAGAGTGCGAGCTGGGTCCGGGCGTAGTGCTTCTGGCCCTCGCTGAGGCTGTCCGAGGCGTTGAAGTGCAGCTCGTATTCGGGGCTGCCCTCCAGCACCATCAGGTACTTGTAGAACAGCACGAGGTCCGGCCCCTCGTCGAAGCTCGAGAGCACGGCGAGCGCGCCGTCCAGTTCGAGCGCCTTGGCGCGGGCCGTGACATCGCCCTTCGCCGCTTGCTCGCAGAGCGAGACGAGGCGCAGCACCGGCTCCGGCAGCACGTTGCCGATGCCGGTGATCGCGCCGCTGGCGCCGCAGTTGACGAAGCCGTGGAAGACCTGCGTGTCCACGCCGACCATCAGGGTGATGTCCTCCGACTGGCCGGTGATGTTCTCGGCCGCGTAGGTCAAGCTCTTGGCGCCGCCGAACTCCTTGAAGCCGATCAGGTTGGGGTAGCTCTCGCGCAGCTTGAAGAAAAGATCGGCACGGGTCTCGAAGCCGTAATAGGGACTGTTGTAGATCACCGCCGGCAGGCCGCCGGCAGCCTCAAGGATCGCGCCGAAATGCGCGGCCTGGGCCGAGGCGGAGGGGCCGCGCGAGAGCACGCGCGGGATCACCATCAGGCCCTTTGCGCCGACACGCTTGCCATGGGCGGCGAAGGCGGCGGCGCGCTGGGTGTTCTGGGCACCGGTGCCGACGATGACCGGCACGCCGGCCTCACACAGGCGGGCGACGCCCTCCATGCGCTGCTCGTCGGTCAGGAGCGGCCAGTCGCCCATCGAGCCGCAATAGACCACCGCGGACATGCCGGCGGCGACCAGTTCCTTGCCCTTGCGGACGAGGGCGTCGAAGTCCGGGGTGCGATCCGCCTTGCAGGGCGTCATGAGGGCCGGGATCGTCCCGGAGAAGATGTTCGAAGCCATCTGCTTCTTCCTTCGCTTGTTCTTGTTGGGTCTCGGGTGGCGGATCGGTTCAGGCTTCGCAGGCGAAGGGGTCGTCGACGGTGTGGGCGGGCTGCGTGAACCAGCGCGCGCCGTCCTCGGTCATGTAGGCGATGTCCTCGAGGCGCACGCCGAACTCGCCGTAGATGCACATCATCGGCTCGATCGAGAAGCACATGCCGGGCTGCAGCGGCGTCTTGTTGCCCTTCACCATGTAGGCCTCCTCATGGATGTCGAGGCCGAGCCCATGGCCGGTGCGGTGCGGCAGGCCGGGGACCTTGTAGCCGGGGCCGTAACCTGCCGCCTCGATCACGCCGCGGGCGGCGACATCGACGTTCTCGCAGGGAGCGCCGGGCTGGGCGGCGGCGAAGCCGGCGAGTTGCGCCTTCTTTTCGAGGTTCCAGATCTCGCGCTGGCGCTGCGTCGGTTCGCCGAAGACATAGGTCCGGGTGATGTCGGAGCAATAGCCGCCGACTTTGGTTCCCATGTCGATGAGCACCATGTCGCCGTCCTGCAGCGTCTGCTCATAGGGCACGCCATGCGGATAGGCCGTCGCCTCGCCGAACTGGGCGGTGCCGAAGGAGGCGGTCATCCCGAGCTTCCGGTGGGCCTGGCCGAGGAACTCCTTGACCTGCGCGGTCGTCACGCCGACCTGCAGGGCGCGGGCGGCGGCGCGGTGGACCTCCATGGTGATGTCCATGGCGCGCTGGATCAGGGCGATCTCGGCGGCCGATTTCAGTTGGCGGCAGGTCGCGGTGATCGCGCTTCCCTGCGTGAAGGCGAAGCGGTTGCCCGCCTTGCGCAGCCCGTCGACGATGAAGAACGGAGTCTGTGGGTCGAGCGCGACCTGGCCGCTCTCATAGCCCATGCTGCGGATGGTCTCGACCACCAGTTCGGTCGGGTCCTCGTGCTCTTCCCAGCAGCGGACATCGTCACCGAACTTCATGTATTCGCGCGTTTTCGGCTCCTCGAAGGCAGGGCTGAGATAGGCGATCTCGCCCTCGACCGGGATCACCGCGCCATGCAGCCGCTCGCTCGGGCCGAACTGAATGCCGGTGAAATAGGCCAGGCTGGTCGAGGTATCGAGATAGAGCGCCTGCAGGCCCTGCTCGCGCATTAGTGTCTGGGCCTTAGCGATGCGCTGCCTGAACTCGCCGACGGCGATCGGCTCGATGCCGTCCGCCATCGGCTTCAATTTGGCGAGCTCCGCCTCGAAACTCGATCCGCCCACTCCGATGGTCATCGTCTGTCGTCCTCGTTCGTCCGTCTCGAGCGCTGGCAGGGGGCTCAGGCCGCGGGAGCCTGAGCTGGGGTGGGGTCTGCGGGCTCCAGCAGATGCAGCAGATCCTCGCGGACGGCCATGACGTGCTGATGCGTCAGCTGGGCTGCCCCCTCCGCATCGCCCGCGCGGCAGAGATCGAGCAGCGCGGCGTGCTCGCGCTTGGCGCGGGCGGTGGCTCCCTCCGACATCGAGAGCTGTACGCGGGTGTAGCGGTCAGTGTTGGCGAGCAGGACTCGCACCAGCTCGAGCGTCTGGCTGCGGCCGGAAGCGCGGTAGAAGGAGAGATGATATTCGCGGTTGAGCTCGCCATAGGCCTCGAGGTCGCCCCGGCCGATGGCCACCGCGTAATCGGCCAGGATCGTCTCGGCACGTTCGAAATCGGTGGCGGTCAGCCGGGGAACAGCGCGTCGGATCAGGTCCGGCTCGAGCATGGCGCGCAAATCGAAGAGCTCGGCGATGTCGGCAGCGGAGAGTTCCGTGACGACGGCGCCGCGATGGGGATGCAGCGTGACCAGCCCCTCCGCCGCGAGCTGATGAAAGGCTTCACGCAAGGGGATGCGACTGATGCCGAATTCACGCGCCAAAGCGTCCTGGCGCAGCGCCTCTCCGGCGGCGACGGCTCCGGAGAGGATGCGGCGGCGCAACTCGGCCACCGTGGCGCCCGTGACGGTCTGGCGCAGCAGCGGTCTTCGCGAGCGGAGGGATTGGGGCGCGACCACGTGGCTATCCGGCTTGCTCGGGCCTCCCTGAGGACCCGGCGGCAGGAGGCCTCCAAACCGTCCGCTTGTCAATTGGATAAAATGTTCAATATCCAATTCGATGAGGCGGCGGTCGCCAACGGGCGTTGGCTCACGACCCTGTCGTCAACGGTTGGAGCTCCTTTTCGCGGAGGAAGGCGCCGGTGCGGTCGGCCTCGTCCGGAGACGGCGGTGGCGTCTCCGGACGACGATCAATCCGTCGGCGGCTGTCTCAGCCGTCCTGCCAGCGCTGCTGGAGCGCCGTCGCCGACATCAGGTCGAAGGAGAGGTCGGAGATCTGCCAGTAGCGCGTGCTGTCCTGCTGGAACGCCCAGAGGTGGTCGTAGATTTTCTTGAAGGCCGGGTTGGCGGCCGACATCTCGGCGTAGAGATCCTTGGTGTGCTTGTAGCTCGCCTTCAGGATGTCGTTGGGCAGCGGGCGCAGCTGCGCGCCGCCGGCGATCAGCCGCTTCAGGGCCGGCGGATTGAGCGCGTCGTATTTCGCCTGCATGTCGTGGCCGGAGGCCATCGCGCAGGTCTTGAGGACCTTCTGATAGGTCGGGGGCAGGCTGTTCCACTTCTCCAGATTGATGAAGAAGCTTAGCTCTGCGCAGCCGTCCCAGAAGCCGGGATAGTAGTAATAGGGCGCGACGCGGGCGAAGCCGAGCTTCTCGTCGTCGTAAGGGCCGACGAACTCGACGGCATCGAGCACGCCGCGCTCCAGCGCCGGATAGATGTCGCCGGCGCCGAGCTGCTGCGGCACCACGCCCATCTTCTGCAGGACGTTGCCGCCGAGACCGCCGATGCGCATCTTCAGGCCCTGGAGATCGGCCGCCGACTTGATCTCCTTGCGGAACCAGCCGCCCATCTGCGCGCCGGTGTTGCCGGCCGGCAGATTGTAGATGTTGAACTTAGAGTAGAACTCGTTGTGCAGTTCGAGCCCGCCGGCATGGAACAGCCAGGCCTGCATCTGGCGGCTGTTGGGCCCCCAGGGAATGACCGTGCCGAAGGCGAAGGCGGTGTCCTTGCCGATGTAGAAATAGGAGCCGGAATGGCCCATCTCGACGGTGCCGTTGGTCACCGCATCGGCGACCTGCAGGGCCGGCACGATCTCGCCCGCCGCGAAGACCTGGATCTTGAACTTGCCGTCGGTGACGGCGGAGACCGCTTCCGACAGATGGGTGCAGGCGCCGTAGAGCGTCTCGAGCGACTTCGGATAGCTCGACGCCAGGCGCCAGGTCACGGTCGGCGTGCTCTGGGCGATCGCCGGGGACGCGATTCCGGCCGCGGCGCCGAGGCCGGCGCCCTTCAAGAACAATCTGCGCTTCATGGGATGTCGTTTCCTGCCGGTGGTTTCTTATGGCGCCGTCTGCGGCGTGACGGCAGCTTGGCATGGCGCGAGCGCGGGCGACAACGAGCGCCGGCGCATGACGGCCCGGCGCTCCGGGACCCGTGATTCAGAGGCCTGCGCTCTCCTCCATCAGCTTGACCATGACCGTCAGCAGGCGGTTGGCGGGCGTCGCGATGCCAAGCCGCTCGCCGGTCCGCACCACATAGCCGTTGAGGTGGTCGATCTCGGAACGCTTGCCGCGGGCGAGATCCTGCGCCGTCGAGGAAGATTGCGCCGGCATGGCCGGGGCGAGCGCCAGGACGGTGTCGATGATCTCGGGGCTGATGGCGATGCCGGCGGCCTGCGCGACCGCGCGGCATTCGGCGACGATGTCGGCCATGCTGTCGCGCACGCCCTCGACCGCGATCATCCGGCCATAAGGCAGTTGCGGAATGGCGGAGAGGGCGTTGTAGGCGCAGTTGACGATCAGTTTGGTCCAGAGCGCGCCGATGACGTTCTCCGAGACCTCGGTGGGGATGCCGGCCTGTCCGAAGCTTGCGGCGATCGCGATGCTGGTCGCGCCGGGCCCGATGATCAATTCGCCGCGCCCGTGATGACGGACATGGCCGGGGCCGGGCATCTCGACCGCGACATAGACCGCGGCCGGGATCACCGGGCGGCCGAGCACATCCTGCAGGCGCTGCGCATTGTCGACGCCGTTCTGGAGGCTGAGGATCGTGGCATTGGCTGCGAGGTGGGGCGCGATGGCGCGGCCGGCCTCTTCGGTGTCGCCGGACTTCACGCAGAAAAGCACAATGTCGGCTTCGGCGACGCCCGAGGGCTCGGTCGTGGCCTTGACGGGCAGCGTCTCCGTCGTCCCCCGTGCCTCGAAGGCGAGGCCGTGCCGCTCGATCGCCTCGACATGCTGGGGCCGGGCGATCAGCGTCACGCCATGGCCGGCGCGCGCCAGCATCGCCCCGTAATAGCAGCCGACGCCGCCGGCCCCCATGATCGCGATGGTCATCGGTTGGCTCCCTGCCTGGGCCAGAGATGGTCGCTGGCCAGCTCCGTGGGATCGGCGCAGCCGAGATGGATCAGCGTGTTGAGGAGTTCCGCCCGCAGGATCTCGATGATCGCCCGCGGGCCCTCGGAGAGCCCGAGCGCGGCGACCGCAAACAGGAACGGTCGGCCGAGCAGGACGAAATCGGCGCCTGAGGCGAGGCTGCGGGCGATGTCGTCGCCCGTACGCACGCCGCTGTCGAGGATCAGGGCCAGACGGTCGCCGCAGGCCTCGCGGATGCGCGGCAGCACCTCGATTGAGGACGGGGCGGAATCGAGCTGGCGCCCGCCATGGTTGGAGACGACGATGCCATCGGCGCCGAGGCGCTCGGCCGTCAGCGCATCCTGCGGGTTGAGGATGCCCTTGATGACGAGATGATGCGGCCAGGCCTTGCGGATCGCTTCGATGCGCGCCCAGTCGAGCGCCGGGCAGGAGAGCTGTCGCGAGACGAACTCGGCATGGGCGAGGCCGCTCATCGACCCCTTGTCCGCGACGAAGTTCGCCATGCCGGGGCGCTCGCCGCGCGCGGCGCGCCAGAGCCAGCCGGGATGGCGCGCGACGTCCAGAATGGTGGCGAGCGAGGGTTTGAGGGGGATGGCGAGCCCGTTGGTCAGGTCGCGCACGCGCCGCGCCGGTACGGGAATGTCGATGGTGACGACGAGCGTCGTCACGCCGGCCGCGAGTGCCCGCCGCATCAGCCCGGCCGCGATGGTCTCGTCCGCGCCGGGATAGAGCTGAAACCAGAGATTGTCTTGGGCGATGCCGGCGATGGTCTCGATCGAGGTCGTGGCGGCGGTGGAGAGAACATAGGGGATGTTCTGCGCCCTGGCCGCGGCGGCCAGCGCGCGGTCGGTGCCGGGGCAGACGAGATCGGCGAAGCCCATCGGTGCGACGCCGAAGGGCGCGCCATAACGGCGGCCGAAGAGGGTGACCTCGGTATGGGCGGCGGCGCAGTCGCGCAGGGCCTGCGGCATCAGCGCGATCTCGCTGAATCTCGCCCGGTTGCGTGTCACCGCCTGTTCGGCGCCGGCGCCGCCTTCGATGAAGTCATAGACCGCGCGGGGCAGGCGCTTGCGGGCGCGCGCCGCCATCTGGGCTGTGCTGAAGATGCGGGCTGCCGCCACGATGCGCTCCTCCCGGAGATGTGTCTGGCGGGCGGCTCTGCGGCCACCTCGCGCATCCTGCCTACAGGCAGCGCCGGGCTTGCAGAAGCGTCACGTCTGCGCGGGGCATCGTCGGGGAAAGCAGGTCGGCGTCAGCCCGGCTTGCGCTCGACGAAGACGCAACCGTCGAAGCTGAAGACCTCTTCGCCGTTCTGGTTCACGCCGGTATTGCGATGGAAAAACAGGCCCCATTGCGGGCGCGAGGAGCTGGCGCGCTTGTCGGTGACCTCGGAATGGTAGGTGATCCGGTCTCCGGCGAAGACCGGTCGCGTCCAGCGCAGGTTCTTGAAGCCGGGTGAGGGCCCCAGCCGCGGCGCGCGGCCCTCCCCAAAAGCGGCGAGCTGGCGGCGGCGATGCGTGACCATGGTCGCCATCCAGACGGAGGCCGTATGCCAGCCTGAAGCCGCGAGCCGGCCGAAGGAAGAGGCCGCCGCCGCCGCCTCGTCCATGTGGAAGGGCTGCGGATCAAAGGCGCGCGCGAAGGCGATGATCTCGTCGGCCGTGAAGACGGTGCTGCCCAGCTCGAAGCGGTCGCCGATCGCGATGTCCTCGAAGAAGCGCGCGGCCGGCGTCGGCTCGGCCGGCGGCTCGATCGGGGCGGGGGAGGCGGGCGGGACATAAAGCGGCGGGTGGCTGAGCCAGTCGCCCTTGGGCTGCAGTGGAGCGACGCCGCGCCGGCCGAACATGATCCAGTTGTCCTGTTCCAGCACCGGCTCGTCGCGCTGGTTCAGCAGTTCGAGCTTGAAGCGGACGAGGCCCATCGCCGGACGAGAGCGCGAGGGCTTGATCTCGGCGACGGTGCGGCGCCCGTGCAGGACGTCGCCCGGCTGGACCGGGCGCAGCCATTTCACCTCCTCGATGCCGGGCGCGCCCATGCCTGAGGAGTTCAGCAGGAAGCTCTGCGCCATCAGCCGCATCAGGAGCGAGCAGCTGTGCCAGCCCGAGGCGATCAGCGTGCCGACGAAGCTCGCCTTCGACTTTTCGGGGTCGACATGGAAGTCCTGCGCGTCGAAGCGCGAGGCGAAGGCGACGATGTCCCCTTCCGAGACGGCGAGGCTGCCCATCGGCACCGTCTCGCCGACGATGAAATCCTCGAAATACAGCATCGCCGCCGGCGGCTCAGTTGGCGAAGCGGAAATGCAGCACGTCGCCATCGGCGACGACGTATTCCTTGCCTTCGAGCCGGAATTTGCCGGCCTCGCGCGCGCCGCTCTCGCCCTTGTGGGCGATGTAATCGTCATAGGCGATCGTCTCGGCGCGGATATAGCCCTTCTCGAAGTCGCTATGGATCACGCCGGCGGCAGCAGGGCCCTTGGTGCCCTTCTCGATGGTCCAGGCGCGGGCCTCCTTCGGTCCGACCGTGAAATAGGTCACGAGGTGGAGGAGCGCATAGCCGGCGCGGATGACGCGGTTCAGGCCCGGCTCCTCCAGGCCGACGGCCTCGAGATAGTCCTTCTGGTCGTCGGCCGGCAGCACCGCGATCTCGCTCTCGATCTTGGCGGAGACGACGACGGCGACCGCGTTCTCCTCGGCGGCGCGCGCTTTCACGGCCTCGGAGAAGGCGTTGCCCTTGTCGGCGCTCGCCTCCTCGACATTGCAGACATAGAGCACGGGCTTGGAGGAGAGCAGGCCGAGCATCTCGAAGGCCTTGCGCTCCTCGGCGGCGACCTGGACGAGGCGGGCGGGCTTGCCGTCGCGCAGCAGCACGAGGCAGCGGTTCATCAGCTCGGCGAGTTCCTTTGCGTCCTTGTCGCCGGTCTTGGCCTTCTTCTCCAGCGGCAGGATGCGCTTCTCGAGGCTTTCGAGATCGGCCAGCATCAGCTCGGTCTCGATGATCTCGATGTCGTTGATCGGCGCGACCTTGCCCTCGACATGGGTGATGTCGCCATCCTCGAAGCAGCGCACGACATGGGCGATGGCGTCGCATTCGCGGATGTTGGCGAGGAACTGGTTGCCGAGGCCTTCGCCCTTCGAGGCGCCCCGGACGAGGCCGGCGATGTCGACGAAGGTCAGCCGCGTCGGGATGATCTCCTTGGAGCCAGCGATGGCGGCGAGCTTCTCCAGCCGGGGATCAGGCACCGCGACGTCGCCGACATTGGGCTCGATCGTGCAGAACGGGTAATTCGCCGCCTGGGCGGCCGCCGTCTGCGTCAGCGCGTTGAAGAGGGTCGACTTGCCGACATTCGGCAGGCCGACGATACCGCATTTGAAACCCATGGTGGTCTTTCAGTCTCGGAGCATGAAGTCGCCGGGGAGGGCGATGAACGGATTGACGATGGTGATGCCGTTTACGACGTGACCGTGCCGCATGTCTTCACTGAGAAAGTGGGAACACCCCAAATTCTGCGCAGCGGCCAGTAGCACGCAATCGAACCATTGATAGTCTGCTTCCTCGCGGATCTGCCAGGCGTCCGTCAGCGTCTCGTAATCGATCGGCGTGTCGCCCCAGATCCTCAGGCCTTCGGCGTCGGCTCTCACGGTTTCCACAGCGAGATGCGGAAGCTTACGAAGCGCGACGTGACAGAATTCGTTGATGACCTGCAGGTTGATCACCGGCGGCGTCGCCTCGATCAGCGCGTTCAGCCAGAGTTTCGCGCGCTCCTGCTTCTGCTTCGCGCCCGGATCCCGGCTGTAGATCAGCACGTTCGTGTCGAGAAAGAAGGAGCTCGTCATACAACTCGGTCCGGGAGGGGAGTTTGCCGTTTTCGTCCGACAGCGGCAGAGGCGGCCCGGCGAGGAACCTGTCCAGCGCTTCGCGCTGGCTGATCGTTCGGCCAACGCGCCGTTCGAGGAGTTCGGACACGAATTTGGACATGCTCTTGCCTTCCCGCGCCGCCGCCACGCGCAGGCGCGACAGCGTCTCGTCAGGAAGTGTCACCGTCAAATTCTTCATCCCATACCGACCTCGCTGCGGGGTTCAACATCGTGTTTCCGTGTTTTCGTGTCAACGATCCGCGCTGGGGTCGGTCACGCGAACGTGCGTGGCAAGCGTCATGGCTAGAGCGCACGACTTGCGCGGCGATGTCTCCCCAGCAACGGAAACCGGCCCATGCGCGTTTTCACCACCGCCTGCCTCATCCTCGGCCTGACCGTCGCCGCCGCCGCCCAGTCCCCGACGACGCGCATCCGCGGCGAGGTCGAGAGCGCCGATGGCAACACGCTGATGATCAAGACCGTCGATGGCGCCGCGGCAAAGGTCGCGCTGGCGCCCGGCTATTCGGTCGGCGGCGTGGTCAAGGCGACGACGGCCGACATCAGGAAGGGCGGCTTCGTCGGTGTCGGTGCGCGGCCGCAGCCGGACGGTTCGCTGCTGGCGGTGCAGGTCTTCATCTTTCCCGAGGCGATGCGCGGCACGGGCGAGGGACACCGCCCCTGGGGCGTGCTGCCGGATTCGACCATGACGAACGCGACCGTCGCTGACACCGTCTCGCGCGTGGATGGCGCCGGCATCGTGCTGAGCTATCCGGGCGGCGAGCAGAGGGTGACCATCCCGGCCGATGCCAATATCATCATGGCCGCGCCGGCCGACGTCTCGGAGCTGAAGACCGGCGCGCAGGTAGCGATGACGGCGACCAGGCAGGCCGATGGCAGCTTCAGCGCCAGCCGCGTGACGCTCGCCAAGCCCGGCGCGCAACTGCCCTACTGAACGGCCTCAATCGCCGGACTTTTCGCCGAGGCGCTTTACCGCGCCGTGGCCGCGCGCCTCCATGAAGAGGTGCACCTTATTCTGGAAGCCAGCATCGTCGTGCTTCGCCAGCAGCTCGGCATTGTCGGCGCAGGCCGTGCAGAGATCCTCGACCCAGGGGCCCTCCGCCTTGCCGAAATCGTTCAGCACATAGGCGTGGACCAGCTCCTTCAGGCCGGGATGGCCGATGCCCATGCGGACCCGGCGGTACTCGTTGCCGATCGCGGCGGTGGTCGAGCGCAGGCCGTTATGGCCGGCATTGCCGCCGCCGAGCTTCACCCGCAGCTTGGCGGGGGCGAGGTCGAGTTCGTCATGGAAGACGATGATGTCGGCGGGCGCGATTTTGAAGAAGCGCGCCGCCTCGCCGATCGCCCGGCCGGATTCATTCATATAGGTCTGGGGCTTGAGCAGGACGATTTTCTCGGTCCCGATCGTCGCCTCGCAGGCCTCGGCCTGGAAGCGGCCGCGCCAGGGCGAGGCGCGATGTGTGCGCGCGATGGCGTCCAGCGCCATGAAGCCGATATTGTGCCGGTTGCGGGCATAGCGCGCGCCGGGATTTCCGAGCCCTGCGAAGATCAGCATGACGATCGTCGTCCCTCACGGCAAAACGGCCGGGAAATCCCGGCCGTCCGCTTGGTTCTTCGTGGTGCGGCCGAAAGCCTGATCAGGCTTTCTTGATCAGGCTTTCTTGGCCTCGGCGGCCGGAGCTTCGGCCTCAGCAGCCTCGTCGGCCTCTTCGACCATCGGCGGAACGATGGTGACGATGGTGGCGTCCGAGCCGACCGTGAGCTTGGCGCCCTTCGGCAGCTTGATGACGCTGGCCTCGAGGGCATCGCCGATCTCGAGACCGGCCACCGAGACCTCGAAGGCCTCCGGGATGTGCTCCGGCTCGACCGTGATCTCGAGCGAGTGCTCGACGATCTGCACCAGGCCGCCGTTCTTCACGCCCGGGCTGGCATCCTGGCCGACGACATGGATCGGAACCTCGACCGTCACCGTCTGGCCCGCGGCGACGCGCAGGAAGTCGACATGGATCGGGAAGTCCTTGACCGGGTCGAGCTGGTAGTCGCGCGGGATCACGCGCTGCTTCTTGCCGTCAACGCTGATCTCGAACAGCGTGGTCAGGAAGTGGCCGCCATAGATCAGGAGGCGGGTCTTGTTGGCGTCGAGCGCGATGGCTTCGGGAGCGGCGCCACCACCATAGATGACGGCGGGTGTCTGGCCTTGACGACGAACTGCACGGGCGGCCCCCTTGCCGACCTGTGCGCGCGCCGAAGCCTCGATTTGCTTCACGGCGGTCATGGTTTTGAATCCTTGCTTGAAAAGACAAGGCCGCCAGCAGGCGGCCTCCTTGCGGTTCGCACCCGTGCCTCCAAGGGTGTCAGTCGGGTGCTGGCAGGCTCATAGGCGAAAAGCGCTGCGATCTCAAGCCCGTTCGGCGCAGGCCGGACGCTCAGGCGGCGGAGGCGGTGATGCCGCGCAAGGGGCGGGCGGCGCGCTCCGTCTTCGGGCCGAAGCGCTGCAGCAGTTCGCCGACGATGCCGGCGGGCAGGGCCTGAGCATAGAGGAAACCCTGGCCGAGGCGACAGCCGACGGATTGAAGCCATTCCGCTTGGGCCTGGGTCTCGATGCCCTCGGTGATGACCCTCATGCCGAGCCTCTTGGCGATGCCGATCATCGCCTCGACGATGACGCTGCTCTTGGTGCCGTTCTGGGCGGCGGCGACGAAGGAGCGGTCGATCTTGATGATGTCGACGGGAAAGTCGAGGAGGTGGGTCAGAGACGCGAAGCCTGTGCCGAAATCGTCGAGCGCGACACAGATCCCGCGCTCGCGCAGTGCCGCGATCGTTCGGGCGACGCCGTCCTTGCTTCGGCCCATGAAGACCTGCTCGGTGATCTCCACAACAAGATGATGCGGTGCCACGCCGGCGCGGTCCATGACCCGGGCGATACGCTGGACCAGGTCGCCCTTCTGGAAGTCGGCCGTGGTCACGTTCATGCCGACATGCTGGAAGGAGATGCCGGCGCGCTGCCAGCCGGCCATGTCCGTCGCCACGGCCTGCAGCATCTGAGAGGTCACGCGGAGCGCGACCTTCGGATCGGTCATCGCGTCCTGGAACTCGCCTGCGGAGGCGATGCGGCCATCCGGGCGCAGCATCCGCGCCGAGGCCTCGAGCCCGACGATCTCGTCGGTGTCGAGGCGCAGCACCGGCTGGTAATAGGGGATGATCCGACCTTCGGTCAGGGCGAGATCGACATCGCGCTTGATCTGGAGGCGGCGCGTCATCGAGGTTCGCAGCCCGTCCTTGAAACGGACATAACCGCCGCGCCGCGTTTCCTTGGCGTGATAGAGCGCGAAATCGGCATTCTGGCGAAGCGTCACGCTGTCCTCGCCGTCCTCGCCACCGAGCGCGGCGCCGATCGTGACGCTGGGCAGGATGCCATGGCCGTCATGATCGAGCGGGGCGGCCATCGCAGCGAGGATGGCGCAGGCCGTGGCCCGCATCTGCGCTGCGGTGGTTCCTCGTGGCAGGATCACCGCAAATTCGTCGCCGCCGATGCGATAGGCCACGGCCTCGCCGGTCACGGACTGGATCCGTCTTCCGACCGTGACGATGAGCGCGTCGCCCGCCGCATGACCCATCGTGTCGTTGGTGATCTTCAGATGGTCGATGTCGATCAGCATCAGCCCGAAATCGGGTGCCGCGGCCGCAGTCAGCCGATCGATCGCGTCGTTGAAACTGGCGCGGTTGGGCAGCCCCGTCAGCGTGTCGAAATAGGCGAGGCGATGGTTCCGGGAGCGGACCTCCTCATGCTCGATCGCGATCGCGCAGAGATGGACGCAGGTGGCGACGATGCGGTGCTCGACCTCGTCCGGACCGCGCGGCTCGTCATAGTAGAAGGCGAAGCTGCCGATCACGCGGCCGTCCCGCGCCGTGATCGGGCTCGACCAGCAGGCGCGCAGGCCGAGCGGCAGGACGAGCGACTCGAAGCCCTGCCAGAGCGGATCGGTCGCAATATCGGTCACGCAGACCGGTGCGCCGCGGAAGATGGCAGTGCCGCAGGAGCCGACACGGGGCCCGATCGGGATGCCGGTCACGGCCTGAGCGTAGCTCGCAGGCAGCGACGGAGCCGCGAGCGCGACCAGCCGCTGCTGCTCGTCCAGCGTGATCACCGAGCAGATGACGCCGCGCGCGATCGCCTCGGCGCGACGGCACAGATTCTCCATCACCGCGACGAGCGGCTCGCCGCGGGCGATCGTCTCCAGAATGTCGTTCTGCAGGGCTTGCAGGCGGCCGGCAGATCCGTCTTCGCGCATTGCGTGCCTCATCATGACGATAGGGCAGCTATGTCAGGGGCGCGTGAAACCGCCGTTTCGGGATTCGCTCAAATTGTCCGCAGTCGGCCACGCACCGTGGATTGCGGTGTGAAACGGCGCTTCAGGCGGCGACCAGCCCGAGCCGCTCGTCGCGACGGCGCAGCAGATGCATCAGGGGCAGCGCCAGCAGCACCATCCAGGCCTTGCCGATGATCTGGCCGCTGAGGAAATCGAGGCTGCCGAAGGCGAGCTGCAGAAAGACGATCGAGTCGACCACGAGCCCGATCACGCCGGAGGCGATGACCGCCGTGACGAAGCGGCGCTTCTGCAGCGGCGTGTAGACCGCGAAATCCGCCAGCTCGGACAGGAGGAAAGCAGCCACCGAGGCGACGACGATCGCGGACGGCGCAAGGAAGCCTGAGATCGCGGCGCCGACAGCGATGGCGCCGAGGCCGGCGGCCGTGCCGAGACGGCGCTGGACAAGGTCCCGCAGCACGAGGGCGAGCCCGATCATGAGTACGCCGCTCGGGGCCTTGATGCCCGGCCAGACCGGGACGAGGCAGGGGCCGTTCGGCACGCAGACGGTGCCGGCATTGCCGATCAGCCAGTTCGCGGCAGGAATGGTCAGGGCGAAGAGGACGAGGGCGACGAGCCCTTCGATCCGGCGCTGCCGGTCAAGAGTCATGAGAAGGTCCGCTGTCGTCAGGAGCCATCAGATAGGCGGCATAGCCCTTCGCGCGCAGCTCGCAGGCGGGGCAGTGGCCGCAGCCATAGCCCCAGGGATGCCGGGTGGAGCGGTCGCCGAGATAGCAGCTATGGCTCTGTTCGACCACCAGATCGAGCAGGGGCTCGCCGCCGAGCGCACGGGCCAGCGCGAAGGTCTGCGCCTTGTCCCGCCACATCAGCGGCGTGTGCAGCACGAGTCTTCGGTCCAGGCCGAGGCCGAGCGCGACCTGCATCGCCTTGATCGTGTCGTCTCGGCAGTCGGGATAGCCGGAATAGTCGGTCTCGCAGACGCCGAGCACGATGTGCTTGGCGCCACGGCGATAAGCCAGCGCCGCCGCGAAGGTCAGGAAGATCAGGTTGCGGCCGGGCACGAAGGTGGTCGGTAGGCCCGTCTCGGCGAAGGCGATTTCCGTGTCGCGGGTCAGCGCCGTCTCGGAGATCGCGCCGAGCGCGGCGAGATCGACCCTGTGGTCGGCGCCGAGGCGCTGCGCATAGAGGGGCGAGAGTGCGGGCAGCGCGTCCCGGATCGTCGCGCGACACTCCAGTTCGACACGGTGGCGCTGGCCGTAATCGAAGCCGACGGTTTCGACCGCATCGAACCGGGCGAGCGCCCAGGCGAGGGCGACGGTCGAGTCCTGCCCGCCCGAGAACAGGACAAGGGCGCGGGAGGTCATGACGCGCGCCGCCCCGGCTCAGTCGAACAGGCTGGAGACGCTGGTTTCCTGCGCCGTGCGCTCGATCGCTTCGCCCATCAACTGGGCGATCGAGATGACGCGGATGTTGCGCGCCACCTTCACCGCCTCGGTCGGCATGATGGAGTCGGTGATCACGAGCTCCTTCAGCTTCGAATTGGCGATGCGGGCGACGGCGCCACCCGACAGCACGCCATGGGTGATGTAGGCATAGACCTCGCGCGCGCCCTGCTCCAGCAGGGCCTCGGCCGCGTTCACCAGCGTACCGCCGGAATCGACGATGTCGTCGAGCAGGATGCAGGAGCGCCCCTCGACGGAGCCGATGATGTTCATCACCTCGGACTCGCCCGGCCGGTCGCGGCGCTTGTCGACGATGGCGAGCGGGGCGTCGATGCGCTTGGCCAGCGCACGGGCGCGCACCACGCCGCCGACATCGGGCGAGACGACCATGGCGTTCTTATAGTCGAGCCGGTCCTTGATGTCGCGCGACATCAGCGGCGCGCCGAAGAGGTTGTCGGTCGGGATGTCGAAGAAGCCCTGGATCTGCCCTGCGTGCAGATCGAGCGTCAGCACGCGGTCGACCCCGGCATGCGTAATCAGGTTGGCGACGAGCTTGGCGGAGATCGGCGTGCGGCCGGAGGCGCGCCGGTCCTGCCGCGCATAGCCGAAATAGGGGATCACCGCCGTGATGCGGCGCGCCGAGGAGCGGCGCAGCGCATCCGTGATGATCAGCAACTCCATCAGATGGTCGTTGGTCGGGAAGGAGGTGGACTGGATGACGAAGACGTCCTGCCCCCGCACGTTCTCCTGGATCTCGACGAAGACCTCCATGTCGGCAAAGCGCCGGACGGACGCCTTCGCGAGCGGAATGCCGAGATGGGCGCAGATCGCTTCAGCAAGCGGCCGGTTGGAATTGCCGGCGACGACTTTGAAGGAAGAGGGCATGCCGTGGCGCACCGTTGGGAACTGGGCTGGACGGCCGGCGGGCGAGCCGGCGCTGATCGCAGGGCTCTTAACAGCGGTGTGACGGCGAGTCGACCGCTGCACTGCGAAAGCGCTGTGCAATGGTTGCCAAATCGGCAGGGCCGAAGCCCGATCCGTCGCGGATCAGGTGCCGTTCCTCAGAGCCTGCGGCCGCCATTCGCCGTAGAGGCGGTTCGGGCCGCCGGCTTGGGCTCCGCGCCAGCCGCCTTGGCCTTATCGGCCGGAAGAACGGCTTCCACCGCGGGAGTCGTCACCAGAAAGCTCGCAATCGCGTCCATCGATTCGGCCGCGGCCTTGGCGACGACCGTCTGGTCGATGGCCGACCAGGGATCGGACCCGCCGCCGCGCCGCCCCAGGCTCTCGCCTTGGACGCGCTGGGCGCGCTTCTTGGTCTCGTCATAGACGTCCCAGACGAAGGCAAGCGCGGTCTGCCCGTCCTCCGTCGGCTGGGCGGTGAGATAGCCGCGGACGCGGAAGCGGGCGGGCTTGTCCCCGGGGACGATCTCCATGCGCCGCTCGGCCGCGGCTTCGCCGAGCAGCCCGGCAAAGCGGGTCGTCACGGCATCGGGGGCACCGGAAATGCTCTGAACAGAAACGGGCACGCCCGGCGCATCGACGCGGGGGCGCGCGGCCGTGGTGGTCTCCTGGCATCCGCCCAGCGCAAGCGCCAGGGCCACCCCGACAACCGGGGTGCTCAAACGAACGATCATCGACGCCTCCCGCTTGTTCTGGCTCGCTGACGGGTTGGTGTTTCGCAGTCCCTGCGCCGTGTTTCTAGGCCGTTGTCTTCCGCAGGTCCAGACGAGACGGTTGCGGCGCCCGCGCCATGCGTCGCGTCCCATTTGCGGGAGGCGGCGTCCTCCCCCATATAACGCCATGCCGGCCCCGACGGGCCTTTGTCCGGAGAGCCCCATGGTCACCACCAGCAGCCGCATTCTCGACGACATCGCCCGCCTCGCCACCGACGCCGCCGGCGCCGCGCAGGGCGTGCGCCGCGAGGTCGAAACCGTGGTGAAGACCCAGATCGAGCGCCTCCTGCGCGATCTCGACGTCGTCACCCGCGAGGAGTTCGAGGCGGTGCGCGAAATGGCGCTGCTCGCCCGCGAGGAGAACGACCGGCTCGCGGCGCGCCTCGCCGCGCTCGAAGCGGCGGCCCAGCCCAAGTCCTGAGCGAACCCGCTGCGGCGGGCGGCGTCCACAGCCATGTGCTGTGGACAGGGAGTGGCAGGGATTGAGCCGTCCCCCGAATCCGCCGAGCGTCGGCCGGTGTTGGGCGTGTCACACGCCCTGCGCTAACGTCGGTGAAGAAATTGATTCGTCGGTCCAACCGCTTAGGTCGGGCCGGGCGGAGCGTGGCATCCGGTTTCCGGCCGGTGCCGCGCCTGTGGGTTGCGTCCTTCAGCTTTCCTGTCGCCGTGTTCCCGTTCTCGAACGCGCCGGCCCGCCCCTCGGCGGCCGGCGGTTGGACCCAAGGACATGATGGATCTCGAACTGGACGCAGAACTGGATCGGCCGTCCAATCCGCTCGACCTGATCGAACGTCTCGCCGCCCTCAACAACTGGAGCTTCGACCGCGACAGCGACGACGAGCTGTCGGTCGCCGTTTCCGGCGCCTGGTCAGACTACCATCTCGCCATCACCTGGCTGGAGGAGGTCGAGGCGATCCATGTCGCCTGCGCCTTCGACCTGAAGGTGCCCGAGCGGCGGCGCGGCGAGGTGCTGCAGCTCGTCAGCCTCGTCAACGAGCAGCTCTGGGTCGGCCATTTCGACCTCTGGAGCTCCGAGAACGTGGTGATGTACCGCCACGCGCTGCTGCTGTCGGGCGGGGCCGAGCCTACCGACGAGCAGGCCGCGGCGCTGATCAAGGCGGCGATCGACGCCTGCGAGCGCTATTTCCAGGCTTTCCAGTTCGTGGTCTGGGCCGGAAAGACGGCGAAGGAGGGGCTCGAGGGCTCGCTGCTCGAGACAGTCGGCGAAGCCTGACGCTTGGGCTTCGTCATGGTCGGGCTTGACCCGACCCTCGCCAGCCGGAGACTCCTGGCCATGAGATTCTCGGGACGAGCCCGAGAGTGATGTCTGTCGCCGAAAACTGCGAGAACCCGCCATGACCAGTCCGCTCCCCCAGACGCTCGTCCTCATCGGCGCCGGCAAGATGGGTGGCGCGATGCTGGAGGGCTGGCTGAGGATCGGGATGAATCCCGCCGGCATCAGCCTGATCGACCCGAAGCCGTCCGACGAGATGGTCGCCCTCGCCACCGAGAAGGGCATGGCGCTCAACCCCGATCCGGCCTCGCTGACCTCGGTCGAGGTCCTGGTTCTGGCGACGAAGCCGCAGATGCTCGACACCGCGGCGCCCGCCGTCCAGGCCTTCATTCGGCCGCAGACGCTGCTCATCTCGATCCTCGCCGGCAAGACGCTATCGGACCTGTCGGCGCGGCTACCCAACGCGACCGCGATGATCCGGGCGATGCCGAACCTGCCGGCCTCGGTCCAGCGTGGAGCCACCGGCGCCGCGGCGGGGCAGGCAGTCACCGGCGCGCAGCGCGCCATGGCGGATGCCCTGCTGCGCAGCATCGGGACGGTCGAATGGCTGGACGATGAGGGGCTGATCGACGCCGTCACCGCCGTCTCGGGCTCGGGGCCGGCCTATGTCTTCCATCTGGTCGAGTGCCTCGCCGCGGCCGGCAAGCAGGCGGGCCTGCCCGCCGACATTGCCGAGCGCCTGGCGCGTGCGACGATCGAGGGGGCCGGCGAACTGCTGCACCAGTCGCCGCTGTCGCCGGCGACGCTGCGCCAGAACGTGACCTCTCCCGCCGGCACCACGGCGGCCGGGCTGTCGGTGCTGATGGGGCCGCTGGAGCCCCTGATCGTCGAGACGGTGGCTGCCGCCAAACGTCGCGCCGGAGAGCTTTCGGGCTGATCGGCCTTTCGGGCGCCGCGATCGCATCCTAGGTTGATCTCAGGACCGCCGAAGGAGAACCGCCATGGCTTCCGATCCCCTCTCTTCCGAATCCGTCACCGGGGCCTCCGCTGCCGCGCCGTCCGATCCGCGCCGGCAGGCCGTCGATGCATTGATGCGCCTGGCCGCGACCCGCCCCTGGGACGAGATCGAACTGGGCGATATCGCCGCCGAGGCGGGGCTGACGCTGGCCAAGCTGCGTGGCCTGTTTCCCTCCAAGCTCGCGATGCTCGGCGGCCTGACCCGGATCGTCGACGACGCGGTACTGGCCGACGTCTCGGACGAACTCGCCGGGGAGCCGGTGCGAGAGCGGCTGTTCGACCTGGTGATGCGGCGACTCGATGCGCTGGCGCCCTACAAGGCCGGGCTGCGGCGGATCGCGCCGATCATCCGGCGCGATCCGTTGACGATGGCCGCGCTCAACCGCGGGGCCGTCAACTCCTGGCGCTACATGCTGGCCTCAGCCGGTATCCCGACCGAGGATGGGCTGGGGCCGGTGCGGGTGCAGGGGGCGGTGCTGCTGATGGCGCGCGTCACCGAGGTCTGGCTGCAGGACGACGAGCCGGAGCTGTCGCGGACGATGGCGCGGCTCGACCGCGAGCTGAAGACGGCCGGCCGGATCATGGCGAGGGTCGAGGACGTCCACCGGCTGACGGCGCCGCTGCGCGGCCTCGCCCGGGCGCTCTGCTCGGGGCGCCGCCCGACCGTCCGTCGGCGCGAGCGCTCGGACGAGAGCCTGCGGCGCGAGGGCGAGGATTTCGCCCCGGCGATCTGACGCAGGTTTAAGGAATGCGGTTTCCGCTTCCTTAGCGTTAAGCGGGCATTAGCCATTTTTTGCGACCCTTGCGAATCTCGTTTCGCAGGGGTTTGCGCATGTCGCTGACGAAGAAGCTCGCCACCTTGTCGATCAGCCGCTCCTTCGCGCTGATCGCAGGTCTCGCCGTGGTCATAGCTGTCGGAAGCGTCGGTTACACGCTGACCGAAGCCCGCAACGAGATGATCGAGCTGAAGCGGCAGGAGGTTCAGAACGCCACCGACATCGCGCGCACGACGGTGGAGTTCTATCGCGACAAAGCCAAGAAGGGCGAGATCCCGGTCGCCGATGCCCAGAAGCTCGCCATCGATGCGGTGGCGGGCGCGCGCTTCGACGACGGCAACTACTTCTTCGTCTACACCTTCGACGGCGTCAGCGTCACGCATCCCCGCGCCGACATGATCGGCAAGAACCTGATGGGTCTCAAGGATCCCGCCGGCAAGCCGATCGTCCAGGAACTGCTGTCGATCGCCAAGGCCGGTGGCAAGGGCGGCTATCTCGACTTCCTTTGGGTCAAGCCCGGCGACAAGGAGCCCACCAGGAAGATCGCCTATGTCAGCGGCATCGCCGACTGGAACTGGGCGGTCGGCACCGGCCTGCATGTGCACGATGTCGATGCCAAGTTCCTCGGCCTGATGGGCGATGTCGCCAAGGTGCTGGTGCCGCTCGGCCTGCTCATGCTCGGGCTCGTGATTGTCCTGAGCCGCCGGGCCTCGACGATGCTGACCTCGCTCTCGGGCACGATGAACGCCCTCGCAGCTGGCAATCTCCAGACGACCATTTCCCATCAGGAGCGGCCCGACGAGGTCGGCCAGATGGCGCGTGCGCTGGTGGTCTTCCGCGACGCCGCCGTCGCCAAGGACGCGATGCAGGCCGACAAGGCGCGGGCCGAACAGGAGGCGGCGGCCCATCGCGATGCTGCCGACGGTCAGCGCAGCCGCAGCGAGGCCGAACGGGCCGAGCTTTCCCGGACGCAGGAAACCGTCGTGGCGGCGCTCGCGACGGGCCTCGAGCATCTGGCGGAGGGCGACCTGACCTACCGCATCAACGCGAATTTCGGCTCCGACTACGCCAAGCTGCGGGACGATTTCAATGCCGCCATCGGCAAGCTGCAGGAGACGATGCGGCAGATCGCGACGAACACCGAGAGCATGAAGGCGGGCTCGATCGAGATCAGTCAGGCGGCCGACGACCTCGCCGGGCGCACCGAGCAGCAGGCGGCTTCCGTCGAGGAGACGGCGACGGCGCTGGACGAGCTGACCGCGACCGTGCGGCAGACGGCCGAGAGCGCGCGCCAGGCCAATCAGGCGACGACCCAGGTCAAGGCGGAAGCCGAGCAGTCGACCGCGATCGTGCGCGATGCGGTCGTGGCGATGGGCGGCATCGAGAAGTCGGCCGAGGAGATCTCGCAGATCGTCGGCGTGATCGACGAGATCGCCTTCCAGACCAATCTTCTGGCGCTGAACGCCAGCGTCGAGGCGGCCCGCGCCGGCGACGCCGGCAAGGGCTTCGCAGTAGTCGCCTCCGAGGTGCGCGCCCTCGCTCAGCGCTCGGCCTCGGCCGCCAAGGAGATCAAGGAGCTGATCGCGGCCTCCAACAGCGAGGTCGAGAAGGGCGTGACCCTGGTCGGCCAGACCGGCAGCGCCCTGCAGCGCATGGCCGACGAGATCAGCCGTGCCACCGGCCTCGTCTCCGAGATCGCCAGCGCCGCGCAGGAGCAGGCGTCGGGCCTGCAGGAGGTCAACACGGCGGTGGCCGAGATGGACCAGTCGACCCAGCAGAACGCGGCGATGGCCGAACAGTCGACCGCCGCCGCGCATTCGCTCTCGCAGGAGGCCGACCGCCTCGCCGCGCTGGTCGCGCGCTTCCAGCTCGGCGGCGATGTCGCGGGCTTGAAGGCGATGGCGCGCACGATGCAGGCCGCCGTCGCGCCCGCGCCCCGCAAGCCCGCGCCTCCGGTCACCCGGCCCGTGGCCGCCGCCGGCGGCAGCGCCGCGCGCAAGCCCGACATGAGCGCGCATGACAAGGGGTGGGCCGAGTTTTGAGCGGCCCCCCAGACAGCGCCGCGCCGGCCGCGACGATCGGCTTCGACGATTTCCTGAAGGTCGACATCCGCGTCGGCACCATCGTCGAGGCCTCGCCCTATCCGGAGGCACGAAAGCCCGCGATCAAGCTGGTGATCGATTTCGGCGGCACGATCGGGCTGAAGAAGTCCTCGGCGCAGATCACGAAGCACTACACCTGCGAGGATCTGCCGGGCCGGCAGGTGCTGGCGGTGGTGAACTTCCCGCCGCGCCAGATCGGCAAGTTCATGTCCGAGGTGCTGACGCTCGGCGTGCCCGACGAGCAGGGCGAGGTCGTGCTGATCGGGCCGGGGCACGAGGTGCCGAAGGGCGGGCGGCTGTATTGAGGGCCGGCGGTGACGCGCTGGACAATCGGTCCGCGGTCACCCATATGCGCCGCGCCAAGGTGAGCGGAGGCGCAGGGATTGCAGATCGAGGAGACCCCGGCGGGCGTGCCGGATGAGCCGGTGCGCCGGGACGAACTCGCCTATCGCCTGAAGCAGCAGAGACTCCTTGCCGAATTCGGCCGGATGGCGCTGCGCGAATCCGATTTGCCGGCGCTGCTGCAACGTGCCACCGAACTCTGCGCGGACGGGCTCGACGCGCCGTTCTGCAAGGCGCTCGAATTCCTGCATGATCGTCGCGTGCTGCTGATGAGGGCGGGTGTCGGCTGGCGGCCCGAGGAGATCGGGCAGGCGACGCTGGGCGCCGACCTCGAATCGCCGGCGGGCTTCGCCTTCCACACCGGTCAGCCCGTCCTCTCCAACCACCTGACCGAAGAGACGCGCTTCCGCACGCCGACGCTGCTGGCGGCCTATGGTATCAGGCGGGCCGTCAACGTGCTGATCGATCTCGGTGGCAAGAATGACGGGCCCTTCGGCGTGCTGGAGGTCGACAGCCCCGATCCGGGCGATTTCGACGAGGACGACGTCACCTTCCTCTATGGCTGCGCACGCATCCTCGGCGCGGCGATCGAGCGCAACCGCTCGGACGCGAAGCTGCAGAAGGCGGTCGAGCGCCAGGCCATGCTGATGCGGGAGATGAGCCACCGCATCAAGAACAGCCTCGGCGTGGTCAGCGGCCTCCTGCGCATCAATGCCAGCAACGTTGCCGACCCGGCCGCCAAGGCGCTGCTGCAGGACGCAGAAAACCGGGTTCTGACCATCGCCCATGTCCACAACCATCTCTGGCAGGGCGAGCGCATCGGCGAGGTCAATATCGGCGAGTTCCTGCGCGAGCTGTGCAAGTCGCTCGGCGGCTCGGTCGAGGGCGTGACGATCGGCTGCGAGGCCGATGACGTGGTCATCGACGCGGATTTCGCGATTCCCGTTGGGTTGATGGTCAACGAGCTCGTCACCAATGCGGTGAAATACGCCTTCGACCCCGGCGGTCCCGGCGCTGTTGCAGTGCGCCTCACGGCCAGCGAGCAGGAGCTCAGCCTCAGTGTCGAGGATGACGGCCGCGGTCTGCCGCCGGAGTTCGATCTCAACGCGTCGCGCAAGAGCTTCGGCATCCGGGTCATCACCAGCCTTGCCCGCCAGCTGCAGGGAGAGCTGCAGGCCGAAAACCTGCCGCGCGGTTGCCGCTTCTCGCTGGTCTTCCCACGGCACAAGCCGGAGCAGGACGGCTCAGACGGGTAGTCGTACCGTCGCCCGCAGGCCCCCGAGCGGCGAATCCGCCAGCATGATGTCGCCGCCATGGGCGCGGGCGATGTCGCGGGCGATGGCCAGTCCCAGGCCCGTGCCGCCGGAATCGACATTGCGGGCCTCGTCGAGGCGGAAGAAAGGGCGGAAGACCTCCTCGCGCTGGTCGGCCGGGATGCCGGGGCCGTCATCGTCGATCATCACGATCAGGTAGCGCGCGTCATGGGTGGCGCGGATGGCGATGCGGTCGCCATAGCGGGCGGCATTGGAGACGAGGTTCGTCATCAGGCGGCGGAAGGCGTCGGGCCTGACCACGACCAGCGGGTCGCCGACCACGGTCAGCTCGGTCTGGTGCCCCTGGCGCTCGGCGTCCGATTTCAGCTCCTCGAGCAGGCCGCGGATGTCGGTCTCGACGGCCGTCTCGCCGGCATCGCCGCGGGCGAAGGCGAGATAGTCCTCGAGCATGCGCGCCATCTCGTCGACATCCTTCTCCAGCGCCTCGATCTCGGAGGAGCGCTCGAGCAAAGCGAGCGAGAGCTTGAAGCGGGTCAGGATGGTGCGCAGATCGTGGCTGACGCCGTTGAGCATGGTCGTGCGCTCGCCGACCGCGCGCTCGACGCGCCGCTTCATCTCGATGAAGGCATTGCCGGCACGGCGGACCTCGCGGGCGCCGCGCGGGCGGAACTCGGCGTCGCGGCCCTTGCCGAAGGCTTCCGCCGCGTCGGCGAGCTTGAGGATCGGCCGGATCTGATTGCGCAGGAACAGAACCGCGATCGTCAGCAGGATCAGCGAGGTGCCGAGCATCCAGAGCAGGAAGATGTGGCTGTTGCTGGCGTAAGCCGAGTTCCGCCGCGTCAGGATGCGCATCACGTCCTTGTCGAGCTTGATGCGGATCTCGATCAGGCTGGAGCGGCCGACCGTGTCGAGCCAGAAGGGCCGGGCGACCTGCTGCGCGAGCTCGGCCGAGAGCGCGCTGTCGAGCAGCGAGAAAAAAGGGCGGGGACCCGGCGGCGGCAAGTCGGAATCCGGGATGATGTCGATGTCCATGCCCAGCCGCTCGGCCGCGATGCGCGAAAGCACACTGGTGTCGGCGTCCTGCGGATAGCTCTCATAGACATCGATCATCGCGGCGATGTCGGCCGAGACAGCCGAGGACAGGCGTTGCGTCACGGTCTGCCAGTGCCGCTCCATGAAGACATAGGCAATGACCGACTGCAGCAGCACCACCGGCGCGATGACAATGACGAGCGCGCGCGGATAGAGGCCCTTGGGCATGTAGCGGGCGATGGCGTGCAGCGGGCGGCCGGCGACCTTGAGCCAGGGCTTCAGCCGGTCATTGGCGCGCTTGCGCCAGCGTGCGCCGAGGGCAGAGGCACGTGTCAGGACCTCGCCGATCGTCTGCGCCATGCCCTTGCGACGCGTGCCGGGCGGGACCGGCGTCACGTCCGGTCGGTGACGAGGCGATAGCCGACGCCGCGCACGGTCTGGAGATAGAGCGGATCGGCCGGATCGCGCTCAATCTTGCGGCGCAGCCGGTTCATCTGGACGTCGACGGTGCGGTCATTGGCGGCGGTGCCCTGGGCCGCCAGCTCCTCGCGGGGCACGACTTCGCCGGCGCGTTCGGCCAGCGCGGTCAGGATCTCGCGCTCGCGCTCGGTCAGGCGGATCGGTTCCTCGCCCTTGCGCAGCTCGCCGCGCGACAGCCCGTAGAGGAAGGGGCCGAAGCGGACGAAATCGGGCCGCGGGCCGGACTGGGCGGTTTCCACCACGATGGTGCGCTTGAGGATGTTGCCGAGGCGCAGGAGCAGTTCGCGCGGTTCGAAGGGCTTGGCGAGATAGTCGTCGACGCCGATCTCGAGTCCGTTGATGCGGTCCTTCCCGTCGGCGCGGGCGGTCAGCATCAGGATCGGCACGGTGGAACCGGCGCGGAAACGGCGCGCGAAGTCGAAGCCGTTCTCGCCGGGCATCATGATGTCGAGGACGATCGCGTCGAAGACCAGCCGCGCCACGCGCTGGTCGGCATCAGCGGCGTTGGCCGCCGTGGTGACGCGGTAGCCATTGTCGCCGAGGAAGCGCGCCAGCAGGTCGCGCAGGCGGCGGTCGTCGTCGACCACCAGGATGTGGGGCGCCTCGTCGGGGAGGGGCTTTCGCGCCGGCTGTGCGGCCATGTTTCGTCCGCCTTGATCGTCTCTGCCCTTTGGTCTTCGACGCCGCGTCGACGGCGTCTCGGGCTTGTGCCGTGGCCCTCACCGCGGCGCGGCGAGGAAGCCCTGCACCTTGTGGCGTTCGGCGGGATCGATCAACCCCGCGAGGTAGAGCGCGACGGTCTCGGCCGCCTCGGGGGCGAGATCGGCGAGCGCCGCGTTGATACGCTGGGCCTGCAGCCTGACCAGCCGCAACGCCAGATCCTGGCCCGCGGCCGTGGCGTGGAGATGACGTTGGCGCTTGTCCTGAACGCCGGTGCGCTGCTCGACGAAGCCGGTCTCGACCAACTCCTTGAGCACGCGGTTGAGGCTCTGCTTGGTGATCTTCAGGATGTCGAGCAGTTCGGCGATGGTCAGGCCAGGCCGGCGCAGGACGAAATGCAGCACGCGGTGATGGGCGCGGCCGAAGCCGTATTCGGCGAGGATCAGGTCGGGGCCGCCGACGAAGTCGCGATAGGCGAAGAAGAGCAGCTCGATCAGGTCGTAGGGGACCGCCGCATCCGGTGCGGGAGCGGCGGCGGCCGTGGACCGGGCCTGCGTCTGCGGCATCGAATCCGTCCTGCGAATTACGTCAGTGATGTTGACATATCTCAGACGGAAGATTACCGGTCAAGCGCGCCTGACGACGGAATATGTCGCAAGACGATGTTGCAGCGCAGTATCATTCCGGTCCGCGCCTTTGCCCGCCATGGTGACGGGGTCGGAGGCGCCAAGGGATCAACCGGACCGGACGTGCCAAGAGGAGCACCCCATGTCAGTCATTCCTTTCGACCAGCGCGACGGCGTCATCTGGTTCGACGGCAAGCTCGTGCCGTGGAAGGACGCGAAGATCCACGTACTGACCCATGGGCTGCATTACGGTTCCTGCGTGTTCGAGGGCGAGCGCGCCTATGATGGCGTGATCTACAAAGGCACCGAACATTCCCAGCGCTTCCACAAGTCGGCCGAGATCATGGATTTCACGATCCCCTGGTCGGTCGCCGAGCTCGACGCCGCCAAGGAGCTTTGCCTCAGGGAGAACGGCCTCAAGGACGCCTATATCCGTCCGGTCGCCTGGCGCGGCTCGGAGATGATGGCGGTGTCCGGCATCAACAACACGATCCACACCGCCATCGCGGTCTGGGAGTGGCCGAGCATGTTCGACATGGCGCAGAAGCTGAAAGGCGTGCGTCTCGACGTCGCCGCCTATCGCCGGCCGGACCCGGCCTGCGCGCCGGTCCATGCCAAGGCGGCAGGGCTCTACATGATCTGCTCGCTCTCCAAGCACAAGGCGGAGCGCGCCGGCTACGCCGATGCGATGATGCTGGACTGGGAAGGCCATGTCGCCGAATGCACCGGCGCCAACATCTTCTTCATCAAGGACGGCGTGATCCACACCCCGCTGGCCGACCGCTTCCTGAACGGCATCACGCGCCAGTCGGTGATCGATCTCTGCCGCCAGCGCGGCTTCGAGGTGGTCGAGCGGCGTATCCGTCCGGAGGAGCTCGAGGGCTTCAGCGAGTGCTTCATCACCGGCTCGGCGGCCGAGGTGACGCTGGTCTCCGAGATCGGACCTTACTCCTTCCTCACCGGCAATATGGGCAAGGTGATCATGGAGGACTACTCCGACGCCGTGCGGCCGAAATCGAAGGCAGCCTGAGCACAAGCCGTCATGCCCGGTACCGGTCCGGGCATGACGGCCGCTAATTGGCGGGGCCGTTCTTGCTCCGGAACAGCGTGATCCAGTCGTCGCCGGGAAGCAGGCGGCACTCGCTCATCTCGCTCCACTGGAGGACGGCGAAGCGCTGGCCGTTCCACCCATAGGAGCCGGAGCTGCCGCAGTCGCCGAGCCCGCGGGCCTTGGCGTAGAAGCTGATCTGGCCGGTTTTCGGGTCGAAATCGGCATTGACCAGCTCGCTGGACGTCTTGCTGGTGTCCCCTTCGAAGGGGGCCGGTCTCGCCTTGGCGACGTCGCGCCCGGTCACGAGCCAGAACTGGCTCGAGACATTGTAGGCGCCGCGCGAACAGGCGATCGCGACGAGCCTGAGCGTGCCGTCCAGGGCCCAGGCTCCGTCTGCATCGCTCAAGCCGTCCGGCGTGTCCTCGCAGGAATCGGGCTCCCGGCGGTTGGTCTCGGTCCGCATCGCCTTGATCAGCGCTGCGGCTTCCGCCTTGGAGAGCGGCTTGCCCGCGGCCGGGCGGCTGGCGATCACCGGCACGGGAGGCGCGGCCGGCGCCGTGCCGTTCGTGCCCTTGCGGATCAGGGCGGACGGGGTGTTGAGCCGGCCCTGCCGCTCGTCGATCCAGAGCATGGCGGCGACCGAGCCGGCGAGCGACACCTTGAATGCGGACGACTCGATCGACGCCGTCAGCGTCGTCGCCTTGCGCGCCGCGGCGATCAGGGCCTCCGCCGTTGCCGCCGGAATCGCGATCTCGGCCACCTCGCCATCGACGCTGCTGGCCTGCAGGGACTGCCCCGCGGCCGGAAAAGGCTGGCCGTCCAGCGCAAGCGCGATGGTGAAGTTCTTCTTCAGCTTCTGGGCGCGCAGCTTCAGCGCCAGGGTCGGGACGCCATCGGGGCCGGCCGGACGGTCGAGCCGCAGGAAGGCGATCTCGTCGTCGGTCTCGGCGGGAAGCGACAGCGCCGTGCAGGATGTCGTGTTGTCGCAACCCGCCACCCAGTCGCGGAAGGTCTTGATCGGTCCGATCTGCGCCTGCGCGGTCGTCGCCAGGACGAGCATCAACGCGAGCGCGGCGAGTGCCCTGCTAGTCCCAGCGCCGTGCGGCATCGTCGTCCTCCCCCTTCGCCTCGACCCAGCCGCCGATGCGGCCATCGATCAAGTGCTCGCGCTTCCAGAACGGGGCGCGGGTCTTGAGATAGTCCATCATGAAATCGGCGGCTTCAAAAGCGGCGCGGCGATGGGCGGACGCGGCGATCACCAGCACGATCTGCTCGCCCGGCGAGACGCGGCCATAGCGGTGGATCGCGAGCAGCCCCAGCAGCGGCCAGCGCTCGGCCGCCTGCCCGGCGACGCGGGCGATCTCGGCCTCGGCCATGCCGGGATAATGCTCGAGTTCGAGCGCGGCGAGCGTGCCGCCCTCGTCACGGCAGAGGCCGGTAAAGCTGACCACGGCGCCGATGTCGCGCCGGCCGGCGGAGAGCGTCGCAATCTCGGCCGCGAGGTCGAAATCCTCCCGCTGGATGCGGACGATCGGGGTCATGGGAGGTCAGCCGCCCGTCATCGGCGGGAAGAAGGCGATTTCGCGGGCGCCGTCCAGGCTCGCGCCCGGCTTGACATGGGTCTGGTTGATGGCGGCGCGCACCAGCGTCTCGTCGGCGAAGGCGGCGGCATAGCCCTCGTCGCGGCTCTTCAGCCAGCGCACCAGGTCGAGCACGGTGCCGACATCCTCCGGCAGGACGATCTGCTCCTCGGCCCGGCCGACGCGCTCGCGCACCCAGGCGAAATAGACGAGCCGGACCGTCCGCGCCTGCGCGGCGGGGGGCGTTGTGGCGGAAGACTGCGTCATGAGCCGCGCGCGTCCTCGTCGACCATGTGGCGGATGCCGGCGTTGAAATAGTCCCAGCCGGTGTAGATCGTCAGCGCCGCCGCGATCCACAGCATGACGATGCCGATCTGCGTGTTGTAGGGCAGGACGCTGTCGCCTGCCGGGCCGGCGACGAGAAAGCCGAGCGCCAGCAGCTGCGCCGTCGTCTTCCACTTCGCGACCTTGCTGACGGGCACGCTGACCTTGAGGTCGGCGAGGAACTCGCGCAGGCCCGAGACCAGGATTTCACGGCAGAGGATGACGATCGCCGCCCAGATCGCCCAGCCCTTGATCGTCTCGGTGTGGACGAGCATCAGCAGGAGCGCGCAGACGAGCAGCTTGTCGGCGATCGGATCGAGCATGCGACCGATGGCGGACTGCTGGCTCCAGGCCCGGGCGATCCAGCCGTCGAGATAGTCGGTGACGGCGGCGGCGACATAGACGGCGAGCGCGATCCAGCGCACCCAGTCGTCCTTCGGCCAGAACAACAGCCCGACCAGCGCCGGAATCGCCAGGATCCGGCCGTAGGTGAGCAGGTTCGGCAGGGACCAGGGGCCGCGCCGCCTGATGGCGTCTGGAAGAATCGTCACGGAAATCACCAAAGCAGCCGCCCCGTGACAGCGTCAACACGCAATGCGGCGACAATGCCGGTGTTTGTCAGCCATCGTGAAAATAATCATGCACCGCCTTGGCCGTGGCGGCGTTGACGCCGGGAGCGCGCATCAGATCGTCGAGCTTGGCACGCTTGATCGCCTTCACCGTTCCGAAATGCAGCAGCAGGGCGCGCTTGCGCGTCGGGCCGATACCGGGGATCTCGTCGAGCGGGTTCTTCATCGTATCCTTCTTGCGCCGCGCCCGGTGCGTGCCGATGGCGAAGCGGTGCGCCTCGTCGCGCAGACGCTGGATGAAGTAGAGCGCCGGATCGCGCGGGGGCAGCTTGAAGGGCTCACGGCCTGCCATGTGGAAGGTTTCGCGCATGGCGTTGCGATCCTCGCCCTTGGCAATCGCGACGAGCGGGATATCCGCGGCCCCGAGCTCGGCCAAGATCCGACGCGCCGCCTCGAACTGGCCTTTGCCGCCGTCGACGATGACGAGGTCGGGGCGGGCGGGGAAGCTGTCGTCTTCGGGTTCGGGGGGCGTCGAAGTGGGCGCTTCCCTTCCCCCTTGTGGGGAAGGGAGAGGGATGGGGGTGGTGCCGCCTGGCGAGGGCTCGCCGAGCGGCGCGCCCCCCACCTCCAACTCCTCCCCACAAGGGGGAGGAGAGCCGGTCGCGGTGCCCGTTTCCTTCGCCAGCCGCGCGAAGCGCCGCTGCAGCACCTCGCGCATCATGCCGAAATCGTCGCCGGCGATGGTGTCGGACGAGATGTTGAAGGTGCGGTAATGGCTCTTCATGAAGCCGTCCCGGCCGGCGACGACCATGCCGCCGACGGCGTTCGTGCCCATGATGTGGGAGTTGTCGTAGACCTCGACGCGGCGCGGCGGCCTGGCGAGTCCGAAGGCGGCGCCGAGCGCCGCGAGTAGCGAAGTCTGGCCGGCATTGTCGGCGAGCTTGCGCGACAGCGCCTCGCGGGCGTTCTTGCGCGCCATCTCGACGAGGTCGACGCGCTCGCCGCGTTTGGGATTGGCGATCTCGACCTTGCGGCCGGCGCGTGCGGAGAGTGCCTGGCCGATCAGCTCGATCTCCGCCAGCTCGTGCGAGAGCAGCACAAGGCGCGGCGGCGGCTTGTCGTCGTAGAACTGGGCCACGACCGAGGCCAGCACCTCCTCAGGCGTCAGGCTGCGGTCGGCACGCGGGAAGATCGCGCGGTTGCCCCAGTTCTGCTTGTTGCGGAAGAAGAAGATCTCGACGCAGAACTGCCCGGCCTGCTCGTCGATGGCGAAGACGTCCGCCTCCTCGACGCCCTGCGTGTTGATGTCCTGCCCGGCCTGCACGGCCGAGAGCGCCGCCAGCCGGTCGCGATAGCGCGCCGCCTTCTCGAATTCGAGCTCTTCGGCTGCCTCCTGCATCCGGGTCGAGAGCAGCTGCTTGACGTTTGACGAGCGGCCCGAGAGGAAGTCGCGCGCCTGCCCTGCCAGTGCCTGATAGTCGGGGATCGCGATCTCGCCCGTGCAGGGGCCGGCGCAGCGCTTGATCTGGAAGAGCAGGCAGGGGCGGGTACGGTTCTCGTAGAACGAATCGGTGCAGGAGCGCAGCAGGAAGGCCTTCTGCAACGCGTCAATCGTCCGCTCCACCGCCCAGACCGAGGCGAAGGGGCCGAAATAATCGCCTTTGCGCTGGCGCGAGCCCCTGTGCTTGGCGATCTGGGGCGCCTCGTGGTCGCCGCTCAGCAGGATATAGGGGAAGCTCTTGTCGTCGCGCAGCAGCACGTTGTAGCGCGGCCGCAGTTGCTTGATCAGGTTGGATTCGAGCAGCAGCGCTTCGGTTTCCGTCCCCGTGGTGACGAACTCCATATTCGCCGTCTCGGCGATCATGCGCGCGACGGCATTGGTGTGGGCCATGCCGCGCGCGTAGGCTGTGACCCGGTTCTTCAGGTTCTTGGCCTTGCCGACATAGAGCACCTCGCCGGCGGTATCGAACATCCGGTAGACGCCGGGCTTGTTGGGCAGATGCTTGGCGAAGCCGGCGATGACCTCGATGCCGTGCTTCAGCGCCCCCGGCGCGGTCTCGCCGAGATCAAGCGCCGGCGTCGGGAGGGCCTCCTCGGCCTCGGGTTCGGGGGCGGCCCCGGTGTCCGGCAGGTCCTCTTCGGGCGGGGGTTGGGTCGGTTCGCGATTCATCGCTCGCATGTAGGATGCGCGGGGCGTTTCGTCATGTCAGCAGTCGCGCTCGGGCATGTGAGGTGGCCGCTGCCAAGGGATCTCGCTTGATCGCTGCGGCCCGCGTCGCCATGTGCAGGCGACCCAAACGAGATCGAAAGCGCCACATGTCCTTATCCGAACGTTTGCAGATCATCCTCGCCTCGCGTCCCGAAGGGCGCCCTGCGCCTGCCAATTTTCGGGTGGAGCGGGCTGCGATGCCGACGCCTTCCGAAGGCGAGGTCCTGCTGAAGATCCTCTATCTTTCGCTGGATCCCTATATGCGCGGGCGGATGAGTGCGGCGAAGAGCTATGCTGCGCCGACCGAGATCGGCGCCGTCATGGAGGGCGGTACGGTCGCCGAGGTGCTGGAGAGCCGGCATCCCGGCTTTGTGGCGGGCGACCTCGTGCTGTCCCACTCCGGCTGGCAGAGCCATGCGCTGGCGAAGGGCGAGCAGCTGCGCAAGCTCGATCCGGCGGCCGCCCCCGTCACCACGGCGCTCGGCGTTTTGGGAATGCCGGGCTTCACCGCCTATGCCGGTCTGCTGACCATCGGCCAGCCGAAGACCGGAGAGACCGTCGTCGTCGCGGCCGCCAGCGGCCCGGTCGGTTCGGCGGTCGGCCAGATCGCGAAGATCAAGGGCGCACGCGCCGTCGGCATCGCGGGCGGGCCGGAGAAATGCGCGCTCGTTCGTGACACCTTCGGATTTGATGCGGTCATCGACCATCGCGCGCCGGATTTCGCGGCGCAGCTCGCGGCGGCCTGTCCGGAGGGCATCGACGTCTATTTCGAGAATGTCGGTGGCAAGGTCTGGGACGCGGTCTTCCCGCTGCTCAACACCTTCGCGCGCATCCCGGTCTGCGGGCTGGTCGCGCAGTACAACGCCACCGGGGATTTCGAGGGGCCCGACCGGCTGCCCGTGCTGATGCGGCAGGTTCTTTCGAAGAGCTTGCTGATCCGCGGCTTCATCCAGCGCGAATTCATCGCCCAGCGCCCGGACTTCGAGCGCGAGATGGCGGCCTGGATCGCCAGTGGCGCGGTGCACTACAAGGAAGACATCGTCGAGGGGCTGGAAAGCGCGCCCGAGGCCTTCATCGGGCTGCTCGAGGGCGGCAACTTCGGCAAGCTGATCGTGAAGCTCTAAGTCTGGGCTGGGGGGCGGGGCCTTTTTGCTTGACCTGCTGAGGTCGCCTTGCCCAAGTCCCGCCTATCTTGATCCTCCCGCGCCGTCATCCCGGGCGACCGAAGGGAGACCCGGGATCCATGGCTGAGCCTTCTTCGTGAGGGCTTCGGAATGGATCCTGGATCGGCGCCGCTTTGCGGCTTGTCCGGGATGACGGCGCGTTGGGGCGAACGCATCAGCGCCATCACCGTCAACCGGACCCTACCCATGCCAACCTTCGCCATCGCCTTCCCGGTGATCGACCCGGTCGCGCTGCAACTCGGGCCGCTCTCGGTCAAATGGTATGGGCTGGCCTATGTCGTCGGACTGCTCGGCGGCTGGTGGTATGCGCGCCGGCTGGTTTCGTCCGAGCCGCTCTGGGCGGGGCGGGCGAGGCCGAAGTCCGACGAACTCGACGACATGCTGCTCTTCGTCGCGCTCGGCGTCGTTCTCGGCGGGCGGCTGGGCTTCGTGCTGTTCTACGATCTGGCGCGTTATCTTGCCCGGCCGCAGGACATCCTCGCGATCTGGCAGGGCGGCATGTCCTTCCATGGCGGGCTGATCGGCGCGACGCTGGGGCTGTGGCTGTTCGCGCGGCGGCGCGGCTATCCTGCGCTGGCGGTGTTCGACATCGCCGCCGCCGTCGTGCCGATCGGACTGTTCCTCGGGCGCATCGCCAATTTCATCAATGCCGAGCTCTGGGGCCGGCCGGCGCCTGATGTGCCCTGGGCGATGGTGTTTCCGGGTGGCGGGCCGCTGCCGCGCCATCCGAGCCAGCTCTACGAGGCCTTCTCCGAGGGGCTGCTGCTCTTCATCCTCCTGGCGCTGCTGGTGCGGGCCGGCGGGCTGAAGCGGCCCGGCCTCGTCGCCGGCGTCTTCGGCATGGGCTATGCGGTGGCGCGCATCGTCTGCGAATTTTTCCGCGAACCCGACGCGCAACTCGGCTTCCTGTTCGGGACCTCGGTCGATGCGCTCTCGGGCGGTATCACCATGGGCATGCTGCTGTCGCTGCCGCTCTTCGCGGCGGGGCTGGTTCTCGTGCTGCGCGCCCGGCGGGGCGCTGCGTGACCGCGCTGAAGGCGGAACTCGTCCGCCTGATCGCGGAAGAGGGGCCCATTCCCATTTCGCGCTTCATGGCGCTGTGCCTCGGCCATCCGCGGCATGGCTATTATTGGACGCGCGATCCCTTCGGCGCGGCGGGAGACTTCACCACCGCGCCCGAGATCAGCCAGATGTTCGGCGAGATGATCGGGCTCTGGGCGGCCCATCTCTGGCAGGCGATGGGTCAGCCTGCGCGCGTCGCCCTGATCGAGATCGGCCCGGGCCGCGGAACGCTGATGGCCGACATGCTGCGCGCGACCCGCGTCATGCCCGGCTTTCGGGAGGCGCTGGCGGTGCATCTGGTCGAGACTAGCCCGGTCCTGCGCGAGATCCAGGCGTCGACGCTCGCCGGCAAGGCGGAGCCGAGATGGCATGAACGCGTCGAGACCGCGCTGGAGGGGCCCGCGATCATCGTCGCCAACGAACTGCTCGACGCGCTGCCGCTCGACCAGTTCGTGATGACGGATCAGGGCTGGCGCGAGCGACTCGTCGGGCTCGACGGCGAGGGGCGCCTCGCCTTCGGGCTGGCGGTGGCCGCTTCCGACGGAGTCGGGCCCGCAACGGCACCGACCGGCGCGGTGCTGGAACAGCCGCTGGCGGCCCTGTCTCTGGTCTCGACCGTCGCATCGCATCTGGCGCGGGCGGGTGGCGCGGCGCTCTTCATCGACTACGGCTCGCTGCAGTCGGGCTTCGGCGACACGCTGCAGGCGATGCGCCGGCACGGTTTCGTCGATCCGCTGGAGGAGCCCGGCGAGGCGGATCTGACGGTGCATGTCGATTTCGCCCGGATGGCGCAAGCGGGGCTGCGGGCGGGTGCCGCGACCCACGGACCCGTCCGGCAAGCAGATTTTCTGCTGGCGCTGGGCCTAGCCGAGCGGGCTCAGACGCTCTCGGCGAAGGCGAGGCCGGACCAGGTGCAGGCGATCAGCGCGGCCTTCGATCGGCTGACGGAGCGGGGCGCCACCGGCATGGGCGATCTGTTCAAGGTTCTGGCCTTCTCGCATCCGGACTTGCCGCCGCTGCCCGGATTTGACCTTCATGGCCTGCCAGAGCAGGGCTGACATGAGCGACGCTGCTCGCCGAAACCGGACGATACGATGTTCATCACCTCCCCCGATCTCGCCGCCGAACCCGGCATCCGCCATGCCTTCTTCACCCGGCGGGGCGGCGTCTCGACCGGCATCTACGCTTCGCTCAATGGCGGGCTGGGGTCGGCCGACGATCCGGAGGCGATCGCCGAGAACCGGAGGCGCATGGCGGCGCATCTCTCGGTCGAGCCGACCCATCTGGTCAGTCTCTATCAGGTGCATTCGGCCGATGTGGAGGTGGTGACAGGCCCCTGGCCGGCGGAGCGGCCGAAGGCCGACGCGATGGTGACGGCGGCTTTGGGCGTGGCGCTCGGTGTCTCCAGCGCCGATTGCGGGCCGATCTTGTTCGCCGACAGCGAGGCGCGGGTCGTTGGCGCGGCCCATTCGGGCTGGAAGGGCGCCTTCGGCGGCGTCGTGGCCGCGACGGTAACCGCGATGGAGAAGCTCGGCGCGCGGCGCGAGCGTATCATCGCCGTGCTCGGGCCGACGATCAGCGCCGCCGCCTATGAGGTCGGGCCGGAATTCATCGAGCGCTTCAAGGCCGAGAACGCGACCTATGCCCGCTTCTTCACGGCGTCCGAGCGCGCGGCGCATGCGATGTTCGATCTGCCAGCCTTCATCGGGCTGCGGGCGCAGGAGGCGGGAATCGGCCGTTTCCTCGATCTGTCGCTGTGCACCTATGGCGACGAGGAGCGGTTCTTCAGCTATCGCCGCACGACCCATCGCGGCGAGGAGGATTACGGGCGGCTGATCTCGGCGATCGCGCTGGATTGAGGAGTAGTCCATGCCCCGCATCATCGACTACTATTTCTCGCTGCATTCGCCTTGGACCTATCTTGGCCATGCGACCTTTCTCGACATCGCGGCGCGGCAGGACTGCGCGATCGTCTATCGCCCCGTGCCGCTGCGGGCGGTGTTCGACGAGACGGGCGGTCTGCCGCTGCCGAAGCGCCATCCGGTGCGCCAGCGCTACCGGGTGATGGATCTGCAGCGCTGGCGCGAGCGGCGCGGCGTGAAGCTTGTGCTGCAGCCGAAGCATTTCCCCTTCGATCCGTCGCTTGCCGACCGTTTCCTGATCGCGATCGTCCAGGCGGGCGGGGACCCCGGCCTGTTCATGGGGGAAATCATGGCGGGCGTCTGGTCCCGCGACGAGGACATGACGCAGCCCGAGGCGGTGGCCAGGGTGGCCCGTGCCTGCGGCTTCGATGCGCAGTCGCTTGCGCTCGCCGCCCAGAGCGAGGCGGTGATCGGGACCTATGAGGGCACCATCGCGGCGGCGGTGGCGGCCGGGGTGTTCGGCGCGCCGAGCTATGTGCTCGACGGCGAGGTGTTCTGGGGGCAGGACCGGCTCGAACTGCTCGACAGTGCGCTCGCCAGCGGCCGCGCGCCCTTCCGGCCGGATCCGGCCGCCTGATCGACGAGTTCAGCCGACGATGTCGGGCGTGCGCCAGCCGAGATGCTGGCCGGCGTCGACCGCGATCATCTGGCCGGTGACCGAGCGGGCACGGGCGAGGTAGAGCACCGCCTCCGCGATTTCGGCGGCGTCGATCTTGCGGCGCAGCAGCGTGCCGGCCGCCTCCTGCTCCATCGCCTCCGGCCCGTCATGCGGGTTCGGCAGCGTCGGGCCGGGACCGACGGCGTTGACGCGGATGCGCGGTGCCAGCGCCTGCGCCATCGTCTTGGTCGCGGTCAGCAAGGCGGCCTTGGTCAGGGTGTAGGAATAGTATTGCGGCGTCAGCTTCCAGACGCGCTGGTCGATGATGTTGACGATGGCGCCCTCGCGCCCCTCCGGGAGCCGGTTGGCGAGAGCTCCGGCAAGGACCGAAGGCGCCCGCAGATTGATCGAGAACTGGCGGTTCCAGGTCGGCACGTCGAGGGTCGTGACCTCGTCGACGAGGAAGCTGGAGGCATTGTTGACGAGCAGCGTGACGGGGCCGAGAGCGGCCTCCGCGGCCGGTATCAGGGCCGCCACGGCCTCCGGATCGGCCAGATCCGCGACCAGCACCGCAGCGCGGCCGCCGTCCCGGACGATTCCCGCCGCCAGCGAATCGGCCTCGTCGCGCGCGCTGCCGCAATGGATCGCGACGGCATAGCCATTCGCGGCCAGGCGCTCAACGATGGCGCGGCCGATGCGGCGGGCGCCGCCGGTCACGAGCGCGACGTCACCCATCGATCCGCTCTCCTATCTTCGACCGGGCTTGCCCGGAAGCGTCGGTCGAGCGGCGCTGCAGCCGCCGCTCCCAGTGCTTCGCCACCCGCAGATAACGGTAGAAGGCGTAGTTCATCGCGGTCATGAAGCCGTAGACGCCGCGCAGGGCATGACGCCGGCCGATATAGGCCTTGATGAAGTTGGCGGGGAACTCGACCGCGAGCCGGAACACCGACAGCGTCTGGTCGCGGCGGTCGAGATCGTCGGCCTGGGCGTCGCTGTAACTGTTGAGCTTGCTCATCTGTTCGCCGAGCGAGCGCACGGAGTAGTGATGTACCGTCCCCTTGAGGCGCGCGACACGCGCGCCAGGCGCGAGATCGACGCGGTCATGGACGGGGGAAGGCGAGTAGCGGCCCTTGTCCTTCCGGTAGAGCCGCACGGGGGCGAGCGCATAGGCGAAGCGATGCGGGGCCGGCTCGCCAGGGAAGATCTCCGCAATGCGAATCTGGTAGGCGTCCGCGGCCGGGCCTGGGCCAGCGAACAGGCTGGCGATCTCTGCTGCGAGATCGGGCGGGACGACCTCGTCCGAATCGATGTTGAGCAACCAGTCATGCCGACACTGCTCTTCCGCGAAGCGCTTCTGCTGGCCATAGCCCGGCCAGGGATTGAAGACGACCCGGGCTCCAAGCCTCTCCGCGATGCCCTGGGTGCCGTCGGTCGAACCCGAATCGACGAGGACGATGTCGTCGCTCAGGCCGCGTACCGCTTCGATGGTGCGGCCGATCCGGTCCGCTTCGTCGCGGGCAATGATGAAGATCGAAAGCTGCGGCACCCTGTATCCATCATTGGCCTGAGGCGCCCGTGGCTTAAGCATGCGACGGCAGGGGCCGCAAGCGGCCGTGGAAAAATGTGGCGAGAATGGGAACTCGACGTCAGGTCGCGAGTTAAGAGTGCGGGCCGAAGCGACGTGTCACGACATCGTTAGTATTCGGTTCACCATTAGCTATGCTTTAACAGTGCTTAACGCGTTTTTACGCATTCGCCGCAGTCATCCCAATCGTGCCCCATTTTTGCCGCGGTCTGTGAGGCAGATGTGGTGCCGCTGCAACAGACAAAATCGTCGGCAGGTCTTATAACCGGCTCATCGACATCACCCGCCGGTCCCGCCGGCAAAACGACGACCCTCAGGAGTTCCAAATGAAGAAGTTTCTGCTTTCGAGCGTTGCGGCCCTCGGCCTCGTCGCCGCCGGCGCTGCATCCGCCGCCGACCTGCCGTCCCGCAAGGGCCCGGTCGTCGCTCCGGTCTACGCCCCCGTCTTCACCTGGACCGGCTTCTACGTCGGTGCGAACGCCGGCTACGGCTTCGGCAACGTGAACGCCGGCACCTTCGCTCTGGCCCGCACGGTCAACATCGGCGATGTCGACGGCTTCATCGGCGGTGGCCAGATCGGCTACAACTATCAGATCGGCCAGATCGTCCTCGGCGTCGAGGCCGACATCCAGGGCGCCGACCTGAAGTCGGACAACGCCTTCGGTGATCGCATCCGCACCGAGTACTTCGGCACCGTGCGCGGTCGCGTCGGCTTCGCTTTCGACCGGTTCCTGCCGTACATCACCGGTGGTTGGGCCTATGGCAACGTGAAGACCACGATCGCCGGCCTCGGCTCCTCGGACAACTCGCACACCGGTGGCTACGCCGTCGGCGGTGGTCTCGAGTACGCCTTCACCAACAACTGGACCGCCAAGGTCGAGTACCTCTACGTCGACCTCGGCGAGAAGACGGTGTTCAACTCGGGCGTGAAGGTCGGCACCGACTTCTCGGTCGTCCGCGCCGGCCTGAACTACAAGTTCTAGTCTGCTTCCCCTTACGGGGACAAAAAGAACCCGGTGGCCTCGGCCACCGGGTTTTTTGTTGTTTCGCCATGTTGCCGGCTCCGGATCCCATTCCGGCCCGATGCTCTCAGAACCTCCGGCAGGCTTGCGCAAGACCTGCCGGAGGCTCGCCTGTCAGCCCTTGAAACGTGTGGCCTCGAAGGCGGGGACCTTCGCCGCGAAGGCATCGAGCCAGGCGACGAGCCGGGGATGGTCAGTGCGCCAGGTCCCGGCGAAGCGCAGATCGAGATAGCCGAGCGCGCAGGCCAGCGCGATCTCGCCGATCCGCGGACCATCCGGATAGGCGGGCGGCGCGGCCTCGAGCGACGCGAGCGCGCGCGAAACCTTGCCAGCCTGGTTGGCGACCCAGGCGGCGTTGCGGCCTTCCTCCGGGCGGAAACGCGTCTCGTAGACCTGCAGCAGCGCGGCATCGCAGAGTCCGTCAGCCAGCGCCTGCAGGCGCAGCTGCGAGAAGCGCTCCTCGCCCGCCGGGATCAGGCGTCCGCCGCCGGCAAGGTGGTCAAGATAATCGACGATCACGCGTGAATCGAACAGCGTCGTCCCGTCCTCCAAAACCAGCGTCGGAATCTTGCCGAGCGGGTTCTGCTGGCGCAGCGGCTCCGACGGATCGTTGGTGTCTGCGACGACGATCTCGATGCGATCGCTCAGGCCGAGTTCGGCGGCGGCCATCTTGACCTTGCGGCCGAAGGGGGAGGCAGGGGAGGAGCGGAGAACGAGCATCGGCAAAGCCTCGGGACTGCGGGCGTGTCAGCCGTCCGGACGGATCGGCTCGCATAGATAGCGCGGCTGCGGTCCTTGGGCGAGGCGTTCCGTCAGGGCGGGGAGGATGATTCGGGCTTCGTCGCCGAGCATCCAGGGCGGGTTGACGATCAGCATGCCGGTCGCGCTGAGCCCGCCCGCCGCCTCCGGACGATCGACATCGATCTCCAACCGCAGCAGCCGGCCGATGCCCGCTGCCAGAACCGAATCGACCAGGCCTTCGACAGCGCGGCGGTCCTTGATCGGGTACCAGACCGCGTAAATCCCGGTCGCCCATTTGCGATGCGCGGCGATCAGCTCCGCTGCCAGGGTTGCAAACTCGTCCTTCTCCTCGAAGGGCGGATCGATGAGCACGACACCGCGCCGTTCCTTCGGGGGCACATTGCCGCGCAGGGCATTCCATCCGTCGATCGCGAGCGCCTTGCAACGCTCATCGCGTCCGATCGCGGCGACGAGCTTCTTGTGGGTCTGCGGGTGGAGTTCGGCTGCGATCAGCCGGTCGTCGCGGCGCATGGCCTGGCGGCAGAGCCAGGGGGAGCCGGGATAGGCGCTCGGCCCGTAGAGAGCACGTGCACCGGCAACGGCATCGCGCCAGGGCTTGAGCAGAGCCTCGACAGGAGGAGCGAGCGGTGCCTGGTCCAGCCGGGCGACGCCGTCCTTCCATTCATGCGTCCGCAGGGCTTCCTCCGAGCCGAGATCGTAGCGGCCGGCGCCGGCATGGGTGTCCACCACCCGGTAGGGCGTGTCCTTGGCATTCAGGTGCGTCAGCACGCGCATCAGCACGACGTGTTTGAGGATGTCGGCGAAATTGCCGGCGTGGAAGCCGTGGCGATAGTTCATGCTGCGCTCTTACGCGCCTTTGCGCCTTCTGTCAGCGCGGCGCCGGCACGGTGATGTCGCGCGTGCGGCAGCCTGAGCGGTCGACCTCCTGGCAGGTCTGGAAACTGCGCAGGTCCTTGGACAGGCAGATGCGGATCTCCTGCAGCACGCCGCGGCGGCAGGCGACCGACATCATGTCGGTCCGCAGTCCCGGATTCGCATCGACGAAGGCGCGTTCCAGATCGATGGCGGTCCAGTTCTGCTCGCGTTTGGGGTTTGCGAGCGCCGGCGGAATGATTATCTTCTCGCGCGCCCGGCGTGTGTCGGCGAAATAGTCGCTTGGGCTGGAGCCCGAGCAGGTGCCGTGCTTGCGCCACTGGTGTCGTGCCAGCCCCTCGCTCGGAAACAGCCCCTTCGCCTGGTCGAGCGCGATGCGCGATGGCGTGCGCCCGGCCGGCCCGCATTCACTGGGGTAGCCCTGCTCATGCTGCGGCCAGAGACCATGCACGACGAAGCCGAGGCCCGCGCCCTCGCCGCATTGCTCGCGGTTGCGTTCGCGCTCCCCGTCGAGCTCGCAGAAACCCGGCGACCAGGAGAGCGCCAGGACATAGAAGTCGAAGGCGCCGGGTTCGCCACCGCGCTGGTTGCGGGGCTGGGCCTGGGCGGTCGTGGCCAATCCCAGGAGAAGCGGCAGGGCCAGTGCGAATCGGGCGAGGCGCATCGGCGGCTCCGCCTCAGGGACGGGCCATCTTGCAATCGGGCGCATAGGCGCGGTGGCGATCGAGCCCGCTGACGCACCAGTTGACGTTCCAGGTCCAGCCGAAGAGGCCGAGATTCTCCCGGACCGAATAGTCGATGCGGTGCAGCGTACCGTCGTTCAGGGCGATGCGGCCGGTGCAGAAGCGGCGCGGAATCAGGTCGTCGCCGAGCGGCCGGAAGCCGATCGGCCGGATGCGGTCATAGGCCACCGCCTGAAGCGGGCCCCAGAAGCGGCTTTCGCGCGTGTTGAACCAGCTCGTGATCTCGCCCAGCACTGCGGGGTCGTCGCAGGCCGGCAGGGCGCCGGTCAGCGGCACGGTGCGGTTCTCGGCCCGGTCGGCCGGGTGGACGATGCGGCGGCCGGAGGCCTCGGCCGATGCGGCGGCCGTCAGCAGGGCGATGGAAGCGAGAGCGGTTCGCAGCAGGGCGCGGCGCATCAAGATCGGCCTCGTGGAGGTGCGGAAAGCGATGGCGCACGATGGCGTTGGCCGTTTGCGGGGTCAAGGCGGCGGCGCGGCGTCAGGGCATCGCGGTGCTGGCTGTGGCTTTTCGATCCGCCGTCCCTGGCGGAATGACAGCCGCGCGGCCACGATGCTGGCTCAAGAGCGGTGGATCGCCGAGAGTGCCGCGAGACGGTGAAGGAGGATGCCATGACGACGGAGAGCGACCGGGCCGAGGCGACCATCGCCGAGCCCGCCGAATTGCGGGCGCATATGGGGCCGGTCAATCCGCTGGCCGAACGCAAGGTCCTCGACCGGCTCGATGGGTATTGCCGTGACTTCATCGCGCTGTCGCCCTTCCTCGTGCTCGCGACTTCGGACGGCGAGGGGCGGGCCGATGCCAGCCCGCGCGGCGACGCGCCGGGCTTCGTCGAGGTGATCGACGAGCGGACCCTGTTCATTCCGGACCGGCGCGGCAACAACCGGGTCGACAGCTTCGGCAATGTGCTGGCTTCGCCAGGCGTGGGCCTGATCTTCATGGTGCCGGGCATCGCCGAGACGCTGAGGGTCAATGGTCGAGCGACGCTGACGCGCGATCCCGATCTGCTCGCACCTGCAACCGTGCAAGAGCGGACTCCGACTCTCGGGCTGCTGGTCGCGGTCGAGGAGGCGTTCTTCCATTGCGGAAAAGCGCTGATCCGCTCGAAGCTCTGGGATCCGGCGAGCCGCGTCGAGCGCAGCCGCTTCCCTTCGCTGGGGCGTATCATGGCGGATCAGACGAAGGCGGTTGGTGTCGCCGAGGCGGAGGCCAATCTCGAAGAGGCCTACCGGACGCGGCTGTATTGACGTTCCCAGGGATGGGTTCTTTCCGGGCCCCTAGGGGCCCGGATAGCGAGCTGGCGGCCCGTCAGCGGCGGCTGCGCGAGCGGATCTGATAGGCGTCGTAATTGAACTCCGCCACCTGCTGCCAGAGCAGCTGCTCGTTGCGATAGGCCATCATGTGGTCGTGGAGCTTCTTGAACATCGGGTTCTTGGCGCCGAGCTCTTCGTAGAGTTCGGCGGCGGCCTTGGCGCAGGCGTCCATGATCTCCGGCGAGAAGCCGCGCAGCTGCGTGCCGGAAGCGATCAGCCGCTTGATCGCCGCCGGGTTCACGTCGTCATATTTCGCGATGGTCAGCGCGTTCGCCTGATGCGCGGCGGCGACGAAAATGGCCTTGTCGGTCGCGCTGAGCTCGTTCCATTTCGAGCGGTTGATCATCAGCAGGATGGCCGACGCGCCCTCCCACCAGCCGGGATAGTAGTAATAGGGCGCCACGCGGCTGAAGCCGAGCTTCTCGTCGTCATAGGGGCCGACCCATTCGGCGGCGTCGATCGTGCCGCGCTCCAAAGCGGGGTAGATGTCGCCGGCAGCGATCTGCTGGGGTACGGCGCCGAGCTTGGCGATGACCTGGCCGGCGAGACCGCCGATGCGGATCTTCAGGCCCTTGAGGTCATCGACCGTCTTGATCTCCTTGCGAAACCAGCCGGCCATCTGGGCATTGGTGTTGCCGATCGGCAGGCCGATGACATTGTACTGCGCCAGCAACTCGTTGAAGAGAGCGAGGCCGCCGCCCTGGAAGAACCAGGCGTTCTGCTGGCGGGTGTTGAGGCCGAAGGGCACCGCCGCGCCGAAGGCGAAGGAAGGGTCCTTGCCGACATAGTAGAAGGCGGCGGTGTCGCAGCATTCGACCGTGCCGTTCTGCACGGCATCGAGCGCCTGCAGGCCGGGAACCAGTTCGCCGGAAGCGAAATGCTGGAGCTGGATGCGCCCGCCCGACATGTCGGACACCGCCTTGAGGAAGATGTCGCCGGCGCCGAAGACCGCGTCCAGCGCCTTGGGATAGCTCGAGGTCATCCGCCAGGTGATCGCGGCCGCCTGGGGGGCCTGGGCCGAGGCGGCCGTCGAGCCGGCGGCGAGGGCGGCTCCGGCCAGCCCGGTCTTCAGCATGTCGCGTCTGTTCGTCATCGTCATCTCTCCCTGCTCGGCCCGCTTGTTCGGCTGGGGCCTTTGGTGCGAACACGCCGGCCGGGCGGCCGGCGTGCGGTGGTGGCGCGGCTGTGGGCTCAACCGAAGGAGGCTTCCAGCATCGCCGCATAGTCGGCGGCGCTGGCGGCGCGCGGGTTGGTGGCGCTGGAATGGTCCTTGGTCGCGGCCTCGGCGATGGCGGGAATGACGCCGCGCGGCAGGCCCATGGCCGAGAGGCTGCCCGGCATGCCGAGGCGCGAGACGAGCCCGGCGATCCAGTCGGCGAGGTCGGTCTCGGGCGCGAGGCCGAGCACCTTGCGGATCTCGGCATATTTCGCCTCGGCTTCGGGCGCGTTGAAGCGCAGCACGGCCGGCAGCAGCACGGCATTGAGCGTGCCGTGATGCAGCGAGATCTCCTTCAGCCCGCCGAGCGGGTGGGAGAGCGCATGGACGGCGCCGAGCCCCTTCTGGAAGGTCAGGCCGCCCTGGAGGGCGGCCATCATCATCTCCTTGCGGGCCTCGCGGTCGCTACCGTCCTTGACCGCGCGCTCGATGAAGCCGAGGGCCCGCTTGAGGCCGTCCAACGCGATCGCCTCCGCCGGAGGATTCTCGCGCGGGCTGAGATAGGTCTCGATGCAGTGGGTGACGGCGTCCATGCCGGTGGCGGCGGTGAGCCAGGCCGGCAGGCCGAGCGTCAGCTCCGGGTCGCAGACGGCCAGGCGCGGGATCAGATGGGGCGAGATGAAGCCGAGCTTGCGGCCGTCCTTCAGCGTGATCAGCGCCGCGCGGCCGACCTCGCTGCCGGTGCCCGAGGTGGTGGGGATGGCGATGACCGGCGCGACGGCCGCGGTGACCTTCGGGATGCCGCCGAGGATCGCGGCATAGGTCTCGAGCGGGCCGGGATGGGTCGCGAGCAGCGCGACGCCCTTTGCGAGGTCGATCGGCGAGCCGCCGCCGATGGCGACGAGGCCGTCGCAGCCATGCCGGCGGTAGAGTTCGAGCGCGGCCTCGACCGCCTCCTCGGTCGGGTTCGTCGGCGTGCCGTCGAAGACCGGGGCGGCGGCGAGCGCGGGTGCCAGCGCCTGCACCTTCGCCACCAGGCCGGCCGCGACGATGCCCTTGTCGGCGATGATCAGCGGCTTCGCGACGCCGAGCCCCGCCAGATCGGCCCCGATGGCGTCGATCTCGCCATAGCCGAATTTGACGGTGGTCAGATAGGTGATCAGGGCCATTATGTTCCTCGCCTGCTGGCGCCAGATATCGGCGGGCGACAGCCCTGCCGTATCGTGGTCTTACCGGTATGGCCACGAGTTGACAGCGCGTCGCGGGAGCCGTCAACAGGCGGGCGTGGAAGGGGAGGGATGAGGCCCATGCAGGTCGAGAAGGACAGGAGGCCGGTCACCACCCAGCTGGTGCAGCAGATTCGGCGCCTGATGGCCGAGACGGGATTGAAGCCGGGAGACCGGGTACCGCCTCAGAGGGAGCTTGCCCAGCGGCTGGGGGCGAGCCGCCCGACCGTGCGCGAGGCCGTGCTGCAACTCGAAGGGATGGGCCTGATCCGGATCGAGCCGGCGCGGGGCGCCTTCGTGGCCGAAGGCTTCGACCGCCCGGAGGCCGATCTCACCGGCTGGACCTTCGAGCAGCGCTTCTCGGAGGTGGAGATCTACCAGCTGCGCTTCGCGCTCGAGGCGTCAACCGTCCAGCTCGCGGCGCGGCACGCCTCGCAGGAGGATCTCGGCCGCCTCTCGGAGCTCAACGAGACGATGCGTCTGGCGATCGAGCAAGCGCGCTATCTCGACGCCATGGAGGCGGATTTCGGCCTGCATATGGCGATCGCGGAAATCGCGGGGAACCGGGCGATCCGCGACATTCTCGGGCTTTACAGGCCAATCATCACCCGCAGCCAGCGGCCGCCGGTGCAGGAGCCGGCCCGGCTGCAGGAGGCGTTCGCCGAGCATGGCGCGATCCTGCGTGCGCTCGGCCGCCGCGACGGCGAGACCGCGGCGGTCGCGATGCGGCACCACATCGTCCAGTCCTCGGACCGGATGAAGGTGCCCTTCATCGCCAGTTGATCAAGGCGCCGAAGGCCTGGTCTCGGCACCGACAGGCCCGCGGCCGGCCGCGCGCCGCTCCAGCAGGATCAGGGCGAGACCGGCCGCCACGATGAGCGCCGCGCCGGCGAGCATGGCCGGCGTCGGCCAATCGCCGAAGATCAGCCAGCCGAAGATCAGCGCCCAGACGATCAGCGTGTATTGGTAGGGCACGACGACCGAAGCTTCCGCCAGCTTGAGCGAACGCGTCACGCAGAGATGCGCGACCATCGCGACGATGCCGAGCAGCCCCAGCAGCGCGGCGTCCGTCCAGCTTGGCGTGACCCAGCCGAAGGGCAGCAGCACGAGGCCCATCAGCAGGGCGCCCAGCGTCTGCCAGGCGACCAGCGTGACATCGGGCGTGCCGCGCAGATAGCGGCCGGCGATCATCATGCCCGCGAAGAGGACGCTGCCGAGCAGGGCCAGCAGGGCGGGCATCGACAGGCTCGCCCCCGTCGGGTTCAGCGCGATGGCGACGCCGGCGAAGCCCGCCGCGATGGCGAGCCAGCGCCCGGCATCGACCCGCTCGCCCAGCAGCAGCACGGCGAGCAGGGCCGACCAGACCGGAGCCGCCAGCCACAGCGTCATCGTATCCGCCAGCGGCAGATAGGAGACGGCAAGGTAGAACAGCGCGACCTCGCCGGAGCCGAGTGCCACACGCAGGACCTGCAGGCCCGGCCGCTCGGGCCGTAGCGTCCGCATCAGCCCCTGGCGCAGCACGAAGGGCGTCAGCACGGCCAGCGCGGCGGCGCTGCGCAGCAGCAGCACCTGGCCGACCGTGTAGGTGGCCACGAGCCATTTCCCCATGACGTCGTTCAGGGAGAACATCAGGATGCCCAGCAGCATCATGAAGATGCCGGCGAAGGTGGCGTTGCGGGTGGCCATTGAGAGCGGTTCGCCGTTTCGGAGGTCGGTCTGTGCAGCATCGCTTTGACGGAGCACGAGGCTGCGGGCAAGCGACCAGGCCGCGCAGCGGGCAGAAGCCGAGCGCCGCGTTATTATTTCGTATTGACTTAATTAAGTTAAGGCGGAATCATAGACCCATGGACGCCTTCACCGCTCTTGCCGACCCGACCCGCCGCCGCATCGTCGAGATGCTGGCGGAGGGTGAACTCTCGGCCGGGGAGATCGGAGAGCGGTTCACGCTGTCGGCACCGGCGATCTCGCAGCACCTCAAGGCGCTGCGCGAGGCCGGGCTGGTCCGGGTCACGGTCGCAGGCCAGCGGCGCATCTATGCGTTGGACCCGGACGGCATCGACGGCTTCGAGCAATGGGTCCGGCGCGTGCGCGCCTTCTGGCCCGACAGGCTGGCGGCCCTCGAGGCCGCGCTACGAAAGCCCGATCCGGGCGAGGAGGCGTGATGCAGACGCAGACACAGCAGGCGAATGCGAAGGCGTATGGCGAGGTGCTGGAGAGTGGGGCGGTGCGCTTCGAGCGGCTGCTTCCCGGGCCGATTGAGCGGGTCTGGGCCTATCTGGTCGAGGACGGGAAGCGTGCGAGCTGGTTCTGCGGCGGCAAGACGGAAGCCCGCGCCGGCGGCCAAATCGAGCTGTTCTTCAAGCATTCGCGCATCACCGACGAGACGCCGCCCGAGAGTCATCGCCAGATGAACGACGAGGGATCGCTGATGACCGGCACCGTCACGGTCTATGAGCCGCCGCACCGCCTGGCCTTCACCTGGGCGGGCATGGGCGACCCCGATTCCGATGTCGAGATCGAGCTGACGCCGCTGGGGCAGCAGGTTCGGCTGGTGCTGATCCACCGCCGGCTGGCGACGAAGTCGCGCCTGGCGATGGTGTCCAGCGGCTGGCATCTGCATCTCGGCCTGCTCGAGGATCAGCTCCTCGGTCAGAAGCCGCGGCCGTTCTGGTCGGCCCATGAGCCGCTGATGGCGGAGTATGCGCAGAGGCAGCGCGACGCAGCGCTGTAGGGCCCGCCAGCGGCCGCTCCGGTCAGGCGGATCGGCGCGCCGCGTCGGCCTGACCGGAGGCCGCCGCCGCGGGTTCGGTGGCTTCCAGCGCCAGCACGGTCCGAAGCAGCGTCGCCTGCAGCTCCGAGAGGTCGGCGGTCTCTCGGGTGCGGACGGCGATCTCGGCTTCGCGGGCTGCGGCTTCCACCGCGGAGAAGCCGAGCGTTCCCGCGAGCCCCTTGAGCGTGTGCAGCTCGCGGATCGCGGTTTCGCGGTCGCCGGCCAGCAAAGCCCTGGTGGCTTCGGCCGCGGCACGCGTGGCGTCCGGCCAGAATTGCCGGGTCAACTCGTCAAGCAGATCGCCGCCGATCTCCCGCCTCAATTCGGCGCGGATGAACGGGTCGACGGGGTCGATGACGGTCTCGCCGGCGGCGGCGTCCGCGGCCTCGGCCGGCGCTGCCGGCTTTGCTCTCTCGTCGGGGTCCGGCAGCCAGCGCGCGAGAATCGCGGCCAGCTTGGCGCGGTTGATCGGCTTGGCGACGAAGTCGCTCATCCCCGCTGCCAGGCAGGCCTCGCGGTCGCTGGCGAAGGCGTTGGCGGTCAAACCGATGATGGGCAGTTCGACGCAACCCTGCTGCCGGATCGCCTGCGTCGCCTCGAGCCCGCTCATCACCGGCATCTGCATGTCCATCAACACCAGATCGTAGCGCCCTGAGCTCACCAGGTGAGCGGCGATGCGGCCATCCGGGGCGTGATCGACCTCGACACCGAAGCGCTGGAGGAGTTCGCGCGCGACGGTGAAATTGATCGCGTTGTCTTCCGCGACGAGGATGCGGCCGGTGAAGCGCCGGTCCCCCGTCGGCTCGGGCTTCGGCTGCAGCGCTGGCTCGGGCGCACGGACCGGCTGTCGCTCCGATGGTGTGACGGGTCCGACCGGCAGGGTGAACCAGAAGCGCGTACCACTGCCTTCTCGCGATTCGACGCCGATGTCGCCGCCCATCGCGCCGATCAGCCGCCGGCAGATGGCGAGGCCGAGCCCGGTGCCGCCGAAGCGGCGGTTGATGGTGATGTCGAGCTGGCTGAAATCCTGGAACAGCCGGTCGCGCGCCTCGGGCGGGATGCCGATGCCGGTGTCCTCGACCTCGACCGTCAGGCTGTCGCCCTCGATCCGGCACGAAACGCGGACGCCGCCGCGATCGGTGAACTTGACCGCGTTGCCGACGAGATTGAACAGGATCTGCCGGAGCCGTGTCGCATCCGTCGTGACCCGGGCGTGCGGTTGCTCGACATCCAAAGTGATGTCCTTGTCGCGCGCCCGGGCGCCCATCACATGGGCGACGCTGGCGAAGACCTCGCCGAGCTCGAAGGGCAGCATTTCGAGCTCGACGGCGCCGGATTCGAGCTTCGAGAAGTCGAGAATGTCGTCGATGAGCGCCAGCAAAGTGTCGCTGCATTCGCCGATCACGGAGAGCTTCTCGCGCTGGCTCTCGCTCATCTGTGTCCCGCGCATGATGTCGACCATGCCGATGATGCCGTTCAGCGGGGTGCGGATCTCGTGGCTCATCGTGGCCAGGAAGATCGACTTGGCGCGGGCCCCGGCTTCGGCGCGCTTGGCGGCATCGGCGTTCTCGATGCTCAGCCGCTCGAAGCGGCGCCGCGCGATGCGGATCTGGTAGAGCTGGACGCCGAGATAGGCGACGATCATCGCCAGCGAAACGATCAGCGCCGTCATGGCGCCGCCGAGCTGCTGATAGGCTGCCGTCAGCTCGTTGCGGTCCTCCACCCGTATCCGCGACTGGGCGAGGTTGGTGACGTTGAGCAGGCGCTCGGTGTTCTGCATCAGCGGCGAAAGTTCTGCGAGCAGGGCCGCTGCCTGCGCCGTGGCCCCGGCATCCTCTGCCAGCGCATCGATGGTCGGAGCGAGCGCGAGGATGCGATCACGCGCATCCTGCGCCAGCGTCAGGATCTCCGGAGTCTGGCCGAACTTTGTCCGGTAATGATTGCTGATGAGAACGGTGGTGCGGCTGTAGAGGATGTCGTAGCGCAGCCCGACATCGGCGCGCCGCTGGGCGCTGAAGCCCTCCCGCAGATCCTGAACGGCGCTGGCGAGTTTTTTCGCTTCGCGGTCGAGCTGGTAGGCCGCCCAGACGAGGTCCTCGCGCACGCTTTCATCCGTCGCCCGGTGACGCGTACCGAGCGCCGAAAACATCGCCATGACGACGCCTCCCAGCAGGATGCTGAGCCCGACGAGCGCCAGGATGCCCAGATTGTTCAGCCGGTTCTGTTTGCTGGGCTTATCCATCGGGCGGCGCCTCGGTGCGGTGCGCGCTTCAGCGCACCTCGATGGACTTCACCTGCCAGGCTGAGCGGCCGAAATAGAGCTCGTTGTAGAGCGAGGGCTGCTCGTCGAAGGGGTAGATCACGAAGATCGGCCCCTTGTCGCGCACGGAGATCGGCTTGTCGTTGATCTTCGTCGCAAGGATCACGGGCCATTTGCGGAAGTCCTCGACCGGAATCTCGACCGCGTAGTCGTTGAGCGCCGTCACCTTCAAGGTCGTCCCGGTCGCGCCGACCTGGTCGAGCAGCGCGGCCCCGAGGGGGCCTTCGAAGCGCATCTTGTCGGAATACCAGGGCGTGCTGGCCGTCGTCATGCGCTTGGGCAGGGCGTCCAGCATCGCTGCGTCGAAGGTCGCGCCATCCGGCCCGTTGCGATGGGCGATCTTGCCCGAGACGGTCAGGATCACCGGGCCCTTGGCAGCAGGGATTTCGGCAGCGCCGGCCTGGCCGGCAGGTGCGAGGCAGGCAAGGCAGAAAAGGAGTGCGAGACGGATCAGCATGACAGGTCTCCTGTCGGTTGTAAGGGGTTCGCCGACGGCGAGCTCAGCTCGCGAGGGCGATCGGCGTAGTCAGAGGATCGGACGTGGCGTTGATCAGGGCGAGAATGTCGGTCCAGCGGGCCTCGAAGGCGGCGACGCAGGCCGGATCGAAATGGCGGCCGGAGCCGGCGAGGATGAACTGGCGGGCGTCTTCGGGCGGGCGTCCGGGCCGGTAGACGCGGTTGGCGCAGAGCGCCTCGAACACATCCGCCACGGCAGCGATGCGCCCTTCGACGGGGATGTCATGGCCCGAGAGACCGCGCGGATAGCCCTTGCCGTCCCAGCGTTCGTGATGGGTGGCCGCGATGCGTTCGGCGCAGCGCATCAGGGCGGAGCGGCCGTCGGCGAGGATCGCCTCGCCGATCGACACATGCGTCCGCATCACCGCCATCTCCTCATCGGTAAGGCGGCCCGGCTTCTGCAGAATGAAGTCGGGGATGCCGATCTTGCCGACGTCGTGCATCGGCGCGGCGGCATGGATGGTCTCGCATTGCTCGGCGTCGAGACCCAGCCCCTCGGCGATGATCTTGCACAGTGCGGCCATGCGCGCGACGTGATCGCCAGTGTGCCCGTCGCGGCAGTCGATGGCGCGCGAGAGCCGCCGCGCCATGTCGCGCTGGCTCTCGACCAGATCCTGCGTCGCCTGGCGAACCTCCTTGGCGAGCCAAGCCGCCTTGTCTCGCATCGCGGTTTGCGCCTCGCGCAGCGCCAGCAGGTTCTGGACGCGAACGCGCAGTTCGACGGGCTCGATCGGCTTGCGCAGGAAGTCGGTCGCACCAGCGTCGAGTGCTGCCAGGCGGGTCTCGCGCTCCTCTGTGGTGGTGACCATCACGATCGGCTGGTCGGGATGGTTCGGCATCTGCCGCAGCGCCCGGATAAAGGAAACGCCATCCATCTCGGGCATCATGTAATCGACCATGACGAGGTCGAACTCGATGCTCGCCGCCGCCTCCAGCGCCTCGAGCGGGTTCGAAAAAACCGTGATGTGATGGTCGCCAATGTTGTTCACAACGCCGCGCAGCACCATCAGATAGGTGCGGTTGTCGTCGACGATCATGATCTTCATGCGGTTGGCCTTTGCCCGGTCAAGCGGCCTCCTGTCGTCGCATGCGGCCGAGGCGGCAGCACCCGCCCCCGCCGCGCCTGCATTTCGGCAGCCACTACTCCTGCCGTTAGGGCAAGCGGATTAAAATAAGTTCAATCCGGACGTGTAAAATGCGACGGTCCGGCAAAAAACTCCTGGCCGGACGCTTGTCTGCTGTCATTTGACCTTGCGAAGCGATGTGCGACGCTGCATCCCCATCGCGCCCCGTCCGGACGACCCATGCCGATCTCCCAGGCCTTTTTCCGCCGCACCAATCTCCTGCTGATGGCGGCGGGCATCCTTGCGCTCGTCACCATCGTGGCGGGCTCGTTGTGGCTGACGCTCGCCTCGGAGCGATCCTTCGCCCAGGTCGTCGATGCGCGCGAGGTCCGCAGCGCATCCGCCGATCTCATGTCGCTCGTTCAGGATGCGGAGACCGGCCAGCGTGGCTTCCTGCTCACGCGCGATGCGACCTATCTGGCGCCCTATACCGAGGCGGTGGCGCGCTTCGAGGAGCGGTTCCAGCGGCTGGCCGAAGCGGTCGCCGACGAGATCGACATGGCGCCCTATGCGGCGCGTCTGCGCCGTGCGCTGGACGCGAAGATGGCCGAGCTGGCCGAGACGGTGGCTGCGTCGCAGCGCGGCGATTTCGCGGGGGCGCTCGCGCTAGTCGAGGATGGCCGTGGCAAGGCGCTGATGGATGAGGCTCGTGCCGCCTTCGCCAGTATCCTCGAGCGCTCGGAGGCGCGCCTGCTCGCCGCCATCGCCGCGCAGGAGACGGCGGCCTCGCGGCTGCGCTGGGTCACGATCATCGGCGCCATCGTCATTCTCGGGCTCGCGGCGGCAGCGGCCTGGACGATCCTGAGCTACACCAACGAGATCGTCGGAGCCCGGCGTGAGCTCGAAGTGCTGAATGCCGGGCTGGAGGAACGCGTGCGCGAGCGCACCGATGCGCTGATCAAGGCCAATCAGGAGATCCAGCGCTTTGCCTATATCGTCACGCATGATCTGCGGGCGCCGCTGGTCAACATCATGGGTTTCACCAGCGAATTGGAGGAGACCCTCAAGCCGATCGGGGCCTATCTCGACGCTCCCGACGACAAGGCGGTGGCGCTGAAGGCCGAGGCCGAGACGGCGCTGAAGACCGATGCGCCGGAGGCGCTGGAGTTCATCCGCTCCTCGACGCGCAAGATGGATGGGCTGATCAACGCGATCCTGAAGATCTCGCGCGAGGGCAGCCGGGCCTTGAAGCCCGAGCGGGTGATGCTCGATGCGCTGCTCGAGGCGGCCGCTGCGGCGGTCCATCATCAGGCCAGCGAGACGGGCGGCGGCATCGCTATCGAGGCGAAGATCGACCGCATCGTCAGCGACCGCTTCTCGCTCGACCAGATCATCGGCAATCTGCTCGACAACGCCATCAAGTACCGCGCGCCTGATCGGCCCCTGCAGATCGTCGCTCGCACGCTGGCGCCGCGTCCGGGCTGGGTGGCGATCGAGATCGAGGACAATGGCCGCGGCATCGCGGCCAGCGACCACGAGCGGATCTTCGAGCTGTTCCGGCGCTCGGGAACACAAAATACACCGGGCGAGGGGATCGGGCTTGCGCATGTACGCACGCTCGTGCGCAACCTCGGCGGAGACATCACCGTCCGGTCGGAATTCGGGGTGGGAACGACCTTCACGGTCCTGCTGCCGGCCGATCTGCGGAGCGTGAAGCGGAGCCACGAATCATGACCAACGCCAAACCCGTGTCGATCGTGATGATCGAGGATGACGAGGGCCATGCCCGGCTGATCGAGAAGAATATTCGGCGCGCCGGGGTCAACAACGAGATCATTCCGTTCACCAACGGCACCGAGGCGCTGGCCTATCTGTTCGGGCCGGACGGGTCGGGCATGGTCAGCTCGGGACGCCAGCTCCTGATCCTGCTCGATCTCAACCTGCCCGACATGGGCGGCGTCGACATCCTCGAGAAGGTCAAGGCCAACCCGCACACCAAGCGCTCGCCCATCGTCGTGCTGACGACGACCGACGACAGCCGCGAGATCCAGCGCTGCTACGATCTTGGCGCCAATGTCTACATCACCAAGCCTGTTAACTATGACGGTTTCGCCAATGCCATCCGCCAGCTCGGGCTGTTCTTCTCGGTCATGCAAGTACCCGAAACCCCGTGACCGCCGCGGATGATCCGGCCATGCCCCATCGGCCGCTGACGGTTCTCTATATCGACGACGACGTGGCGCTGGGCCGGCTCGTGCAGCGCATCCTCGCGCGCAAAGGCTATGCGGTCGAGCATGTCGGCGATGCCGAGGCCGGGCTTGCGCGCATCGCGGAGGGCGGCATCGACGCCGTGATCCTCGACCATGACCTCGGAACGAGTTCGGGGCTGGAGGTGCTGGCGCGTCTCGCCGGCAGCGAGGGCGCGCCGCCGGTGGTCTATGTCACGGCCTCCTCGGAACTGGCGATTGCTGTTCAGGCGCTGAAGGCCGGCGCGGTCGACTATGTCGTCAAGACGATCGGCGAGGATTTCGAGGTGCTGCTGACCGCTGCGCTGGAGCAGTCGGTCGAGCGGGCGCGTCTGCTTCGCGCCAAGGAGGAGGCCGAGCGCGAGGTCCGCGACGCGCGCGACCGCGCCATCGTGCTGCTGGCGGAGGTCAACCACCGCGTCGCCAACAGTCTAGCGCTGGTGTCGTCGCTGGTACGGATGCAGGCCGCCTCGGTGCAGGATGCGGGGGCGCGCGCGGCGCTGGCCGAAACGCAGGCGCGCATCACCGCGATCGGCAATCTCCACCGCAGCCTCTACACCTCCGACGACGTCCGTACCGTCGATCTTGCGGCCTATCTCGAGACGCTGGTGCGCGAGCTCGGCCATTCCATGTCGGCGGCCGGGCGCACGCCCGATATCCGCTTCGAGGCGGTGCCGATCCTGATGAAGACAGACAAGGCGGTGTCGATCGGCATGATCGTCACCGAGCTGGTGACGAACGCGATCAAATACGCCTATCCCGAGGGGACGGGCGAAATCCGTGTCTCGCTCGCGCGCGAGCCGGACGGCGCGACGCTGCTCGTCGTGGCCGATGACGGGGTCGGCTGGTCGGGGCAGGGGCCGGCGACGGGCACCGGCCTCGGCGGCAAGATCGTCGGCGCGATGGCGCGCAGCCTCGGCACCAGCATCGACTATGCGCGGCAGGCCCAGGGGACGCGCGTGACGATCCGGATCGTGGAGGAAGAGTCCGCGGCCTGAGGCTGGCGGCGTCTCAGAGGCTCGCGGCGGCGCGCGCGGCCTGGTCGTACTGTCCCGAGAGCGAGCGCATCGCCGTGGCGATCTCGGAGAGGCGCTTCGGGTCGAGCCCGGTCGAGAGCACCGACTTGACCAGAAGCTGCTCGCGAATCCGGGCATAGGCACGGCAGGCTTCCTCGCCCGCGGGCGTCACCTCTACCGTCTTCTCCTTGCCCTTGCGGCCGGCCTTGAGGAGCTTCAGGCGCTCCAGCTTCTTGAGCGCGTAGTTCACCAGATGCGTGTCCTCGATGTTGAGGACGAGGCAGATATCGGCGAGGCGCTTGGCCTTGCCGCGATGGTTGACGTTGTGCAGCACCAGCACGTCGAGCGGGGACAGGTCCGGCGTGCCGGCGGCGGCCATGGCGCGCACCATCCAGCGATGGAAGGCGTGCACCGTCATGCTCATCGCGAACTCGAATTCCGACAGAGCCGGCATCGCCCCCGCCGCCAGATGGCCGGAGGAGACGATGGGGCCGAGTTCGGTGGAGGAGGGCGGTGATGACATCGTCGCTCGCCGGAGGGGCCGCGGGGGAAGCGGACCCCGCGCCCGGTTGAGGGCGCGGGGCGGCAGCCTCACATCTTCTTGTAGGCGTCGACGATCGCCTGCCCGTCGGCACCGGCCTTCTTCAGCCAGTCGCCGGTCAGGGTGTCACCGGCCTTCTTGAAGCCGGCGGCGAGCTCGGCGCTCGGGGCCTGGACCTTCATGCCCTTGGCCTTGAGCTGCTCGAGATACCAGCCGGACTTCTCCTCCCACATCTTCCAGCCGCGCGCTTCGGCGTCGGCGGCGGCCTTGAGGATGGCGTCCTGCGTCGCCTTGTCGAGCCCGTTGAAGGCGGCCTTGTTGACGAAGGTCGCGTTCTTCGGGATCCAGGCCTGGACGTCGTAGAAATGCGTCAGCGACTCCCAGACCTTGGAATCGTAGCCGGTGCCACCCGAGGACATGAAGGAGTTGACGACGCCGGTCGCCAGCGCCTGCGGCAGTTCCGCCGCCTGGATCGTCACCGACTGCATGCCGAGCAGATCGCCGAGGCGGGCCGTGCCGACATTGTAGGAGCGCCACTTGAGGCCCTTCATGTCGTCGATCGTGTTGAGCTCCTTCTTCGTGTAGACGCCCTGCGGTGCCCAAGGAACCATGAACAGCAGCTTCACGCCCTGGGAGTCGAGCTTCTTCTCCACGGCGGCCTTGGAGGCGGCATAGAGCTTCTTAGCGTCGGCGAAGGACGTCGCGAGGAAGGGTACGACGTCGATGCCGTAGACCGGATCCTCGTTCTCGTGGATCGAGAGCAGCACCTCGCCCATCTGGGCCTGGCCGCTCTGGACCGCGCGCTTGATCTCGGGCGCCTTGAACAGCGAGGCGCCGGGATGGACGGTGATGGCGAGCTTGCCACCGGTCGCGGCCTCCACATCCTTGGCGAAGAGCGTGAGGTTCTCGCTGTGCGGATTGTCGGCCGGGTAGGCGGCCGGGAGATTCCACTTGGTCTGCGCAGCGGCGGGCGCGGCGAAGGCCAGAGCGCTGACGCCGAAGGCCAGGGCGGCGGCGGTAAGGGTCCTGCGGTCGATCATGATGTCATTCCCTCTCTTGTTGGTTGTGGGTGGGGTCAGTCCGGGAAAGCGAGTTTGGGCAGGAAGAGCACGATCTGCGGGAAGGTCGTGATGATGAAGACGGCGATGTTGAGCAGAATGAAGAACGGAAACGCTGCCTTCGCAATCGTCCAGGTGTCCTTGCCGCTCATGTTCTGCAGCACGAAGAGGTTGAAGCCCACCGGCGGGGTGATCTGCGCCATCTCGACATGGATAACGAGGTAGACACCGAACCAGACGAGATCGAAGCCGGCTTCCTTCACCATCGGCAGAACGATGACGGCGGTCAGGACGATCATCGAGATGCCGTCGATCAGGCAGCCCAGGATGATGTACATGATGGTCAGCGCCAGCACGAGCATATGCGTCGAGAGCTGCATGCCCTTGACCCATTCGGCCAGGGCCATCGGGATGCCGGTATAGGCCATCGCCGCGGTGCAGAAGGCGGCTCCGGCCAGGATCAGCATGATCATGCAGGTGAGCCTGGTGGCGCTCATGATGCTCTCGAAGAGCGTCTTCCAGCTCAGCGTGCCGCTCCACCAGGCGAGGAAAAGTGCGCCGGACACCCCCCAGGCCGCGCATTCCGTCGCCGTCGCGAAACCCAGGATCAGCGCCAGGAACACGGCTGCGATCAGGACAAGGCAGGGCATCAGCTTGGCGGATTGCCGCAGCTTCTCGAAGAAGGGCAGCGCGGGGTCGCGCGGTGGCGTCTTGTCCGGGTTGAGCAGCGACCAGATGATGACGTAGCCCATGTAGAGCGCCATCACGAGCAGGCCCGGCAGGAAGCCGCCGAGGAAGACCTGCAGCACCGAGACGTTCGCCGTCACGGCATAGACGACCATCGGGATGGAGGGCGGGATCAGCAGGCCGAGCGTGCCCGAGCCGGCGAGGGTGCCGAGGCTGAGTTGCTCGTCATAGCCGCGCTTCTTCAGCTCCGGCAGCGAGATCTTGCCGATCGTCGCCACCGTCGCGGCCGAGGATCCGGACACGGCGGCGAAGATGCCGCAGCCGACGATGTTGGTGTGGATCAGGCGTCCCGGCAGCCATTGCAGCCAGGGCGACAGCCCCTGGAACATTTGCTCGGAAAGGCGCGTCCGGAACAGGATTTCGCCCATCCAGATAAAGAGCGGCAGGGCGGTCAGCGTCCAGCCGCTGGCGGAACTCCAGACCGTCGTGGCCAGCACCTGGCCGATCGGCACGTCGGTGACGAGCCACATTGCCAGCAGGCCGACGAGGCCGAGCCCGACGGCGATCCAGACGCCGCTGGCCAGAACGAGAATGAGGAAGCTGAGCAGAACGAGGGCGAGAACGGGAAGGCTCATGGTTCAGACGCCTCCACCCTGTGCGACGCGCTCGACCAGTTCCTCGACCGATTTCGGCGGCTCGGGCTCATAGGTCGGGCGACCCGTCCGCAACACGATGACGAACTCGTCGAGGATCGCGATCAGCAGCGTCCCGAGCCCCAGCACGAGGGAAAGCTGCGGCATCCACAGCGGCACGGACACGACGCCTGTAGACATGTCCGAATACTGCCAGGAATCATAGGCGAGCTTGCCGGTCTGAAAGGTGAAGTAGCCGATGAAGAGGGCCGCGACCGTCAGAGAGAACAGCTCCGCGCCTTTGCGCGCCGATCCGTGCAGGCGCTCGATCAGGAGGCCGACCCGGATCATCTCGCCCCTCTTGAAGGTGTGGGCGAGACCGAAGAAGGCCATCGCAGCGAAGGCCCAACCGGCGAAGTCATCGCCAGAGGGAACGTTGAAGTTGATGTCGCGACCGACGGACAGCAGCATCATCAGGCCAAAAATCACGACCAGGAAGATGCCGGCGATGTATCCCGCTCCGAGGTAGAGCAGATCGAGGGAGCGCCGTATCATCGGGGCATCTCCCGATGGGTGGGCGGACGCGAGCCCGCGATTGCCAGGAGCGTTCCCGTCATAGCATCCTCCACCTCGCAACCGCCCGGCCCCTCGCCATGATCCGGTCACAATCGCGATCGTAGCCGTCGAATCCGGCTTGTCAACAACACATCGACAAATTATCGATGAAACGTCAGCGACGGTTTCTCGTCGCCCGATGGGAGGATTCGAGATGGCGCCGCGCTGGGATTTCTGGATCGATCGGGGCGGCACCTTCACGGATGTGATCGGTCGCGACCCCTCAGGCAAACTTCACGCCAGGAAGCTGCTGTCCGAGAATCCGGGCGCCTATCGCGACGCCGCGGTGCAGGGAATCCGCGACCATCTCGGTCTGAAGACCGGCGAGCCGATTCCGGCCGGGCTGGTCGGCGAGGTCCGCATGGGCACGACGGTGGCGACCAACGCCCTGCTCGAGCGCAAGGGCGACCGGACGCTGCTGGTCACCACGAAGGGGTTCCGCGACGCGCTACGCATCGGCTACCAGGCGCGGCCCGACATCTTCGCCAAGGAGATCATCAAGCCCGAGCAGCTCTACGAGGCGGTGGTCGAGATCGAGGAGCGCGTGCTGGCCGACGGCGTGGTCGAGCAGGCGCCCGACGAGGCGGCGATCCACACCGCGCTGCAGGCGCAGTTCGAGGCCGGATTCCGCGCGGTGGCGATCGCCTTCATGCATGCCTATCGCTATCCGGCGCATGAGCAGGTCGCGGCCAGGATCGCCCGCGAGATCGGCTTCCCGCAGGTCTCGGTCAGCCATGAGGTCTCGCCTCTGATCAAGCTGGTCGGCCGCGGCGACACCACCGTGGTCGATGCCTATCTATCGCCCATCCTCGGCCGCTATGTGCAGCAGGTCTCGGAGGAACTCGACATCGCCCGCACCGGCGCGCGGCTGATGTTCATGATGTCCTCGGGCGGGCTCACCGCCGCCGAGCTCTTCCAGGGCAAGGATGCGATCCTGTCCGGCCCGGCCGGCGGCGTCGTCGGCCTCGCCGAAACCGGCCGCTCCGCCGGCTTCGACAAGGTCATCGGCTTCGACATGGGCGGCACCTCCACCGACGTCGCCCATTTCGACGGCGAATATGAGCGCGCCTTCGAGACGGAGGTGGCCGGCGTGCGGATGCGTGCGCCGATGATGCTGATCCACACGGTCGCGGCCGGTGGCGGCTCGATCCTGCACTATGACGGTGCCCGCTTCCGCGTCGGGCCGGATTCCGCCGGCGCCAATCCGGGGCCGGCCGCCTATCGCCGCGGCGGGCCGCTCGCGGTGACCGACGCCAACGTCATGGTCGGCAAGCTGATCCCGGACTACTTCCCGCCGATCTTCGGCGAGAAGCGCGACCAGCCGCTCGATGTCGCGGCCGTGAAGGCGAAGTTCGCGGCGCTCGCCGCGGAGGTCGGGGACGGACGCAGTCCCGAGCAGGTCGCCGACGGCTTCATCCAGATCGCGGTCGCCAACATGGCCGAGGCGATCAAGAAGATCTCGGTGCAGCGCGGCTACGACATCACCCGCTATGCGCTGAACTCGTTTGGCGGCGCCGGCGGGCAGCATGCCTGCCTCGTGGCGGATGCGCTGGGCATCAAGACCGTGCTGCTGCATCCGTTCTCCGGCCTGCTCTCGGCCTATGGCATGGGCCTGGCCGAGATCCGCGCGACGCGGACGGCCGCACTCGACGTAGCCCTCGACGGCGGCGCGCAGGCGGCGGTCGAGGCCGCGGCGGCCTCCCTCGTCGCGGAGGCGCGGGCCGAGGTCGCCGGACAGGGCGTCGCTGAGGCGGCCATCACCGCCCTGACGCGCGCCCATGTCCGCTATGCCGGCACCGATACCGCCATCGCGGTGGCAGCCGGCACGCCCGACGCGATGAAGGCAGCCTTCCAGGCCGCCCACAAGGCGCGCTTCGGCTTCATGGACGAGAGCAAGGCGCTGGTGATCGAGGCGGTCGAGGTCGAGGCCATCGGGGGCGGGGCGCGCTTCGAGGAGGCGTCGGTCGGCGAGAGTGCCGGCGAGCCGTCCGTCGCCGCCACCACCCGGATGTTCTCGCAGGGCCGCTGGCACGAGGCGGCGATCGTCCGGCGCGAGGCGATGCGGCCCGGCCAGGGGATCGCGGGACCCGCGATCATCATCGAGCCGAACCAGACGGTCGTGGTGGAGGAGGGCTGGAGCGCGAAGCTCACGGCCAAGGACCATCTCGTGCTGGTGCGCTCCAAGGCGCTGGTCCAGACCGCTGCGATCGGCACGAAGGCCGATCCGGTGATGCTCGAGATCTTCAACAACCTGTTCATGTCGATCGCCGAGCAGATGGGCGTAACGCTGCAGAACACCGCCTATTCGGTGAACATCAAGGAGCGGCTCGACTTCTCCTGCGCGGTCTTCGACAGCCAGGCGGCGCTCGTCGCCAACGCCCCGCACATGCCGGTGCATCTCGGCTCGATGGACAAGTCGGTCGAGACCGTCATCAGGAACAACCCGGTCATCAAGCCGGGCGACGTCTACTGCCTGAACGCGCCCTATAATGGCGGCACGCATCTGCCCGACATCACGGTCTGCACCCCGGTCTTCGACGAGGCCGAGAAGGACATTCTGTTCTGGGTCGCCAGCCGCGGCCACCATGCTGATGTCGGCGGCACCGCGCCGGGCTCGATGTCGCCGCTGGCGACCGTGATCGAGGAGGAAGGCGTCTATATCGACAACTTCAAGATCGTCGATCAGGGCCGCTTCTGCGAGGACGAACTGGTCGCGCTCCTGACCGGCGCCCGATATCCGGTGCGCAACGTCGTCCAGAACGTCAACGACCTGAAGGCGCAGATCGCCGCCAACGCCAAGGGCGTCGCCGAACTCAAGAAGATGATCGCCTCCTTCGGGCTCGACGTCGTTCAGGCCTATATGGGCCATGTCCAGGACAATGCGGCCGAGAGCGTCGCGCGCCTGCTGACCAAGCTCCACGATGCCGAGTTCACCTATCCGATGGACCAGGGCTGCGCGATCAAGGTCAGGATCAGCATCGACCGCGAGACGCGCGAGGCTACCGTCGACTTCACCGGTACCTCGCCGCAGCGGCCCGACAATTTCAACGCCCCGGCGCCGGTGACACGGGCGGCCGTGCTCTATGTCTTCCGCGTTATGGTCGACGATGCGATCCCGATGAATGCCGGCTGCCTGCGGCCGATCAAGATCGTCATCCCCGAGGGATCGATGCTCTCGCCGCGCTATCCGGCCGCGGTCGTGGCGGGCAATGTCGAGGTTTCGCAGGCTGTGACGAACACGCTGTTCGGGGCACTGGAAGCGATGTCCTGCTCGCAGGGCACGATGAACAACCTCACCTTCGGCAACGACCAGTACCAGTACTACGAGACGATCTGCTCGGGTTCGCCGGCAGGGCCGGGCTTCCACGGCACGTCGGGCGTCCATGTCCACATGACGAATTCGCGCCTGACAGATCCGGAGATCCTGGAGACGCGCTTTCCGGTGGTGCTGGAGGATTTCCACATCCGCGCCGGCTCGGGCGGGCGCGGCGCGTGGAACGCGGGCGACGGCACCAGCCGCACGATCCGATTCCGCAAGACGATGGACTGCGCGATCCTCGCCTCGCACCGCAAGGTCCGCCCCTTCGGTGTCAAGGGCGGCGAGCCGGGGCAACTCGGCAAGACGCTGGTGCGGCGGCTGTCGGGCGCGGTCGAGGAGCTCAAGCCTTGCGACCAGACGCTGCTCCAGGCCGGCGAGGCGGTGACGGTGATCACGCCGACGGCGGGAGGGTACGGCACGCCGAAGGGGTGAGGATAAGAGGCGCGTCATTCTCGGGCGAAGCGAAGCGCAGACCCGAGAATCTCGTGCCGAGCGATGCTTCGACGAGCGCGTCACGAGATGCTCGGGGCAAGCCCGAGCATGACGGCCACGCTTTCGCCGGCCTGGAAAGGTTGCCGCCACCGGCTAAGGTCTGACCGAGAGGACGGAGCCCACTCATGCCCCAGACCTGGATGATCACCGGTGCCAGTCGCGGCATCGGCCTTGCGCTCACCATGGAGCTGCTGCGGCGGGGCGACCATGTCGTGGCGGCGGCGCGCAATCCCTGGGGCGGGGCGCTCGGCGAGCTCGCGGCGGCGCATCCGGCGGCGCTGCTCCCGCTCGAACTCGACGTCACCTCCGACGAGAGCGTCGCGGCGGCGAAGGGCGCGCTCGACGGCCGGCCGATCGACGTCCTCGTCAACAATGCCGGCATCCACGGCCCGCGCGGCACCGAGAGCGCGCTCGCGATGGATTTCGATGTCTGGCGCGAGGTCTTCGAGGTGAATGTCTACGGGCCACTGCGGGTTTCGCAGGCCCTCCTGGCGAATGTCGAGGCGAGCAGCGGTCGCAAGATCGCGACCATCACCAGCCGCATGGGCTCGATCGGGCTAAATCCGTCGGGCTCGCTGGCCTATCGCTCGTCGAAGGCGGCGGTGAACATGGCGATGGTGGTGTTCGGCAATGCGGTGCGTGCGCGCGGCGTCGCGCAACTCCTGTTCCATCCCGGCTGGGTCCGCACCGACATGGGCGGCGGCGGCGCCGACATCGCGCCGTCGGAGAGTGCGGCCGGACTCATCGCCACGATCGACGCGTCGGGGATGGCGCAGACCAACAGCTTCCGGACCTGGCAGGGCGAGCCGATTCCCTGGTGAGATCGGCCCGCATCACGCGTCGAGGATGAATGCGCGGATGGCGGCCAGCGCCGCCTCCGGATCGTCCGGCACGATGCCGTGTCCGCAGCGCGCGAACCGCTCGAACCGCACACGGTTTGGCGGAAGGCTTTGCGCGATCGTCTCGCTGAAGGCGATCGGCATGATCGGATCGTCCTCGCCGCCCATCACGAGAACGGGGCATTCGATGCTTGCGAGGGCTTCGCGAAAATCCATCCGCCCCTGCTCGTTGCTGGGCCCGTTGAAATGGACGCCGGTCTCATTGCGCATGATGACCCGTTGCTCCCAGTCGGCCGGGCCGATTGGTGGTCTGGCTTTGTAGAGCGGCAGGCAGATGTCGAGATAAGGCGCCCGGGTCGCCGGCGAGGGCGCCGACCAGTAGTTCCGCGCCGCCTCTCCCGCCTGCAACCCGCCGATCCGCTCGAACGCTGCATAGATCGTCAGAAAATCGACCTGGGCGGCGGTGGTGACGAGGATCAGCTTGCCGGCATGGCCGGGATGGCGCGTCGCATAGGCCTGCGCGACGAAGCCGCCGAAGGAAGTGCCGAGCACGATCGGTCTCTCGATGCCGAGCGCGTCGCAGAGCCCCTTCAGGTCATCACCCCACTGCGCCAGCGTCCAGTGTGCGGGCAGCCCGTCCTCGCTGCGGCCGCAGCCGCGATGGTCGTAGTAGACGATCTGGCAGATGTCGCTGAGCGCCGAGAAGGCCGGCTTGTAGAGGCTGTGGTCGGCGCCGGGGCCGCCATGAACCAGGATCAGCGTCGGTTTCGCACGCATTCGCGGTCCATCGGGGACGAGGCCCGCGCCTTCGACATCGACGTAGAGGCGTACGCCGTTGACCATCACATGCATCGAACAGGCTCCGTCATGGCCTTTCACCCTAGCGAAGGTGCGGCCGGGTTCAATGTCCAGCCGCGCGGCGCGCGAGACGTCCGGCTGCCACGCTGTTAATCGGCTAATCGATTGAAATTGATGCGACTTTTCCGCTCGCGTTAACCTGTCGTTCTTTCGCATCTGCGAAGGGTCTCGCCAGCGTGACGATGGCGGCCGGACGATGCTGAGACTGGGACTGACGGGCAAGATCATCCTGCTCTTCGCGCTGCTCAGTCTGACGGCGGCGGCGGGGCTGGTCAGCGCGATCCGGGGCCTCGACGAGGTGCGCGGCATCGACGAAGAAGCCATCGAGGCGCTCGATCTCGCCAATGCCGCCGCTCTGCTGGCGAACCGCGTCACCTATGCCTCGCTGCTCAGCCGGCTGAACGCCGATGCCGACAGGCGGCAGATGGATGCGGCGCTCGACCAGCTCGACGGCGCGATCGAGCTGGTCGATTCGGCGCGGGCCGGCCTCGCCTCGTCGCTGCCCCCGGCCATGCGGGAGGCCAATCCGACACTCGACCCGCGGATCCGGACCTTCATCGCCTTCCAGCGCGGCATCGTCGAGATCGGCCGGCGGGTTTCGCCGAAAGCGGCGCTGCTCGAGGCCGATGCCGAGGAGGCGCGCGAGAACGTCCGCCAGATCATCGTCACCACGACGTCGCTGCGTGATGAGCTCGGGCGGCGCGCGGACGACGCCCGGGCCCGGTCGGTGGCGCTCGCTGCGGCGGTGCGCTGGCGCACCATCGCCCTGGCGCTGCTCCTACCGCTCGCCGGCGGGTTCGCCACGTTCCTGCTGCTGCGCCTGCATCTGGTGCGGCCGCTGCGTGACCTGATGGCGACGATCGCGCGGGTCAGCTCTTCCCATGCACCGGCCCCTGTGCCGCACCAGGAGCGCTCCGACGAGATCGGGCAACTCGCCCGCGTCGTGCACAGCCTCAGCGAGGTCCGTGCGACGCTCATCACGCGCGAGGCGGAGGCCGATCTGGCGCAGCGCAACCGACAGCAGCGCACGCAGGACCTTCACCGTATTGCCGACGAGTTCGAGCAGCGGCTGGGCACGCTGCTGTCCGAGATCGGCGTGGCGAGCGAGAGCCTGCATTCAGCGCTCCAGGACTCGGCGGTGCGGGTGCATCAGGTCTCGCGCAGTGCCGAGACGGCCGCCGCCTCTGTGGGGGGCGCGGGTGCGGAAGCCCAGCGCAGCAGCGAGGCGGCCTGGCGGCTCGAGCAGGTCATCGGGCAGATCAATGAAGAGGTCCGGCGCGTGTCGGTGATGGCAACCGAGGCGACACGGGAGGCCGTCGGCACGACGGCGCTGGTCGAGCGCCTGACCGACAATGCCACCCGGATCCGCGAGGTCGTCGGCCTGATCGAGGCGATCGCCCGGCAGACCAATCTGCTCGCCCTCAATGCGACGATCGAGGCCGCGCGCGCCGGGCCGCATGGGCGCGGCTTTGCCGTCGTGGCCAGTGAGGTCAAGGCGCTATCGGCGCAGACGGCGAGCGCGACGGGTCAGATCGTGACCCGGATCTCGCAGGTCAACGAGGCGCTGTCGCATGCCGCGGGTGCGGTCTCGGCGATCGCCTCCAGCGTCGGCGCGGTCGAGCAGGCCAGCGTCGAGATCTCGACCATGGTCGGCTCACAGGCCGAGCTGGTGAACTCTCTTGGCGAGACCGTCGCTCACATCTCGGAGGTCACCGGGACCGCGGCGGGTGCGATGTCGGAGATCGCGGTTGCCAATGCCCAGAGCGTCGGCCAGGCCGACATGGGTGCGGCGAGCGCGCGCGCGCTGGACGAGCGCATCGGCAGCCTGCAGCGCGAGGCGCTGGATTTCGTGCGCCGCCTGCGCGCGGCCTGAGGCCTTCGCCTTCGCGCTTGCCATCGCGGCGCGACTCGTCCCCATCTGCGGCATGATTTCCCTTTGCCGCATCGCCGCATGAGCTGGTCCCCGCAACAGGATGCCGCGCTGAGCGCGGTCGCGCGCTGGCTGCAGGCCGGCGAGCCGCAGCTCTTCCGCCTGTTCGGCTATGCCGGCACGGGCAAGACCACGCTGGCGCGCCACATTGCCGAGGCCGTCGACGGCGAGGTCGCCTTCGCCGCCTTCACCGGCAAGGCCGCGCTCGTGCTGCGCAACAAGGGCTGCGTCGGCGCGCAGACGATCCATTCGCTGATCTACCGCTCGCGCGGTGTGGATGAGGAAAGCCCGACCTTCGTGCTCAACCGCGAGAGCGCCGCCGCCAAGGCCAAGCTGATCATCATCGACGAATGCTCGATGGTGGATGAGGATCTCGGTCGCGACCTGCTCTCCTTCGGCACGCCGGTGCTGGTGCTGGGCGATCCCGCGCAGCTTCCTCCCGTCAAGGGCGGCGGCTACTTCACCGAGGCCGAGCCCGATATCATGCTCACCGAGGTCCACCGGCAGGCGGCGGACAACCCGATCGTGCGGATGTCGATGACGATCCGCGAGGGTGGCCGGCTCGACGTCGGCGATTATGGGAAGAGCCGCGTGATCCGGCGCAGCGAGGTCGATCCGCAGCTGGTGATGAGCGCCGACCAGGTGCTCGTCGGCCTGAACAAGACGCGGCGCAACTACAATGCCCGCATGCGCCAGATCATGGGCCGCACCGAGACCGTGCCGGTGGCGGGCGAGAAGCTGGTCTGCCTGCGCAACGACAAGAGCAAGGGCTTGCTCAATGGTGGCTCCTGGATCGTGCAGGAGCTGAAGACCTCGAAGAAGGGCCTCGTCACCATGCGCGTGACGCCGGAGGACGACTCTAACGCCAAGCCGGTCAAGGTCTCGGTGCTGCCGAACTTCTTCGACGGCACGGAGGAAGAGATTCCCTGGGAGCTGCGCAAGCACACCGACGAGTTCACTTTCGGCTACGCGCTCACCGTCCACAAGGCGCAGGGCTCGCAGTGGAACGACATCGTGCTGTTCGACGAGAGCTTCGCTTTCAGGGAGCACCGGGCGCGCTGGCTCTATACGGGACTGACGCGGGCGGCTGAGACGATCACGGTGGTGGTTTGAGTTGGATCGCCTGAACCGGCGCGTCATCCTGGGGCGACCGAAGGTCGGCCTGGGATCCATCCTAGCGCACCGGCGAGCCCGATGATGGATCCCGGCCTTCGCTTCGCTCCGGCCAGGATGACGGCGCGCTTCAGGCGCCCCCTCACAACGCCTGCGACGTCGTTCCCTTCGCGACGATCGGCCCGGTCGGCCTCCCCGTCGGCGAGCCGGTGGCCGGTTCGATCGTGATCTCGAAGAGCTGATTGGTGCCCAACGGCAACTGGTCGAGCCGCAGCGGCGTGGTGCGGGCGCGGTCGATCAGGCCGACCGAGCGCGGGCCCACAGCGCGGTCCCACAGCGTCCAGATCTCCAGCGCCTTGCCTTCGGGCACCGCGATGTTCTGCAGCGGCACCATCTCGACGCGGCCGTCGGGATAGGTGTTGACCACGGCTGCCGCGACATTGGCGTCCGTCAGGAGCACGGCGACCATCAGCGGCTGGCGCTTGGCGCGGTCGAGCGCGCTGTTGAGGCCAATGGCGAGCAGGATCGCGGCGAGCGCGCCGGCAAGTGCTGCTCCACGCCAGATGAAGAGGCTGTTCCACCAATCTGCGAGTGTGCCGCCGGCCTTCACCGCCTTGGCGCGGCCGCGCTCGGCAGCGGGCAGGATGGCCGCGATCTCAGCCTCGATCCGCGCCCAGAGGCCGGGCGAGGGCGGGATCGGCCGGGCTGTCGCGTCGATGGCGGCGAGATGACCGCGCCAGCTTTCGACGCTAGCGGCCAGAGCCGGCTCGCGCGCGATGCGCTGCTCGAGCCGCTCGCGATCCGCACCCTCGACGAGGCCGAGCACATATTCGCCGGCGAGCGCGTCGCGATCGGGAGCCGATTCAGGGGAGGGGCTCATCCGAGGCACTCCTTTAGGGCGATCAGCGAGCGCCGGATCCAGGATTTGACGCTGCCGATCGGCAGGCCGAGCTTGCCGGCGATCTCGCCATGGGTCAGGCCCTGGACGAAGGCGAGCAGCACGAGGCCGCGCCGCTGCGGCGGCAGCGTCTCCAGGCAGGCATGCAGCGCTTTGGCGTCGGACAGCTTCGACATCACGGTTTCCGGATCGTCCTCTTCGCTCGCGGTTTCTTCCCCGAGGGGCGCTTCGCTCGTCTCGGTCCGCTTCTCGTCGCGCAGGATGGAAAGGGCACGGTTGCGCAGGATGGCGTAGATCCAGGTCAGGCCGGCGCCGCGCTGCGGATCGAAGCGCGCGGCATGCCGCCAGATCAGGACGAACGCATCCTGCACAGCCTCCTCGGCCAAGGCGCGACGCTTCAGCAGACGCTGGGCGACACCGATCATACGCGGCGACTCGGCGTCATAGATGCGCCGGAGCGCGGATTTATCTCCAGCGGCGCAAGCCAGCAGCGCCGCTTCGATCTCGCCCGCCTTCTGCGTCAACGTGAAGTCCCCCACCGTCTCCAGCCCCGCGGCACCGCCGGGGCACCGACGCCCAACACGGGAATACAGTGCCGGTTCCCCTCCGGATGCAGGATTTTCCTTTATTTTTCAGTCTGCATCCACGCGCGCTCCGCCGCGATAGCCGCTGGGAGTGCCGCGAGCTCAGCACCGAGCGGTACCGCAACAGAACCCGGAGGACAATGACATGACCAGGACACTGCGCCTTGCGCTGACCGCCTCGACGCTTCTCGGGGCGTCGCTCTCCGCCTCGCTCTCCGCCCAGGCCGGAATGCTCGCCGCGCTCACCGGCGACGACACCCTGACGATGATCGACACCGCGACGCAGAAAGCCGGCAAGTCGATGAAAGTGACCGGCATCGCCGGCAAGATCGCCGGTATCGATGTGCGCCCGGCCGACGGCATGCTCTATGCGCTATCCACCGACGGCACGATCTACACGGTCGACGCGGCCGGCAAGGCGACGATGAAGTCGAAGATGGACAAGGTCCTCTCGGCTTCGACGATGGCGACCGTCGACTTCAACCCGGCGGCCGACCGTCTGCGGGTCATGGGCGCGGACGGCACGAATTATCGCGTCAATGTCGACGACGGAAAGGTAGTGGTCGACGGCACGCTGAAATTCGCTGAGACCGACATGCACAAGGGCGAGACGCCGATGGTCGTCGCCGGCGCCTACACCAATTCCGTGAAGGGCACCAAGGAGACGGCGCTCTACGACATCGACGCCAAGATCGGCGCGCTGCTGAAGCAGGCGCCGCCGAATGACGGCGTGCTCGGCGCGGTCGGCAAGCTCGGCGCGATGCCGAAGGCGATCGCCTTCGACATCGAGACGGCGGCGGATGGCAGCAACACCGGCTGGCTGGTCGCCGATGGCGCGCTCCACAAGGTCGATCTCTCCTCCGGCAAGGCGACGATGGTCGGCAAGATCGCCGGGCTGAGCGGCACGGTGCGCGACGTGGCCGTGCTGCCGGCGATGTGACGACGGGCGTCTTTCGCGCCGAAAAAGGCCACCGCCCGATCGGGGCGGTGGCTTCTTTTTTGTGCAAAGTCGCCGCTTTTTGTCGTGCTCCGCGCAAGTTCCGCCGACAAAGCCTCGCATTGTCCCGGCCGCCTTCCGTTTTTCGCCACGATTGAGGCTCTAGTCTCCGTCACCAGAAGGACCCGGCCGGAGGCGACGCATGGCGAGCCCGAGCGTGTTGCGCAGCGAGAGCGTGGGGTTGCAGCGCTTCGGGCTGGGGTTCGGCCTCGGCCAGACCCCCGAGATTCGGACCAGCGCCCGTGAGCGCCTGCTGGCCGAGATTGAGCGGCGCACCCTGCCGCATCCGACCGGGCTGCCCTTTTCGGGTGCCGCCGAGATCGGGGCGGCACTCTACGCGTTCGAGGATGCCGAGCGGGCGGCGCGCGAGGCGAAGCCCCCTGCCGGCCAGCAGGTCGCGGCGGCTGCGGCGCCTCCGGGTCAAACCTCTGGCGCCCAGAACCAGATGGCTCAGCCCAAACCCGCCAATGAGCCGGCGCTGCCCTATCGGACCTATCGCGACGAGGTTTCGGCACGGGTGCGGCTGGCGCTGGAGGCCGAGACCGGTTTCGGGGAACGGCTCGTCCAGTTCTGGTCGAACCATTTCTGCGTCGGCGCCACCAAGAGCAACATGACGCGGATCATGGCCGGCGCCTATGAGCGCGAGGCGATCCGTCCGCATGTCTTCGGCCGCTTCGCGGATATGCTGGTCGCGGCCGAAAGCCACCCGGCCATGCTGGAATTTCTCGACAACCGGCTGTCGATCGGCTCGTCCTCTCCTGCCGGCAAGCGCCGCGGCCGCGGCCTCAACGAAAACCTCGCCCGCGAAATCCTGGAGCTGCATACGCTCGGCGTCTCGGGCGGCTATGCCCAGGTCGACGTCACCAATCTGGCGCGGATCATCACCGGCTGGACGGTGGTCGGTCGCGAGGCTGTGCTGGGCTTCCCCGGCTCCTTTGCCTTCAATGCCGGGCTGCACGAGCCGGGTGCGCCGGAACTCCTCGGCAAGCCCTATGGCCAGCCGGGCAAGGAGAAGGGGCTGGCGGCGCTGACCGATCTCGCGCGCCATCCCGCGACGGCCGATTTCATCGCGATCAAGCTCGTCCGGCATTTCGTTGCCGACGATCCGCCGCCGGCGCTGGTGCGCGATCTCTCGGCGGTGTTCCGGAAGACCGAAGGCGATCTCGCCGCGGTGTCGCGGGCGCTGATCGAGTCGGATGCGGCGTGGGGTGCCGAGCCGACCAAGATCCGCTCGCCGCAGGAATTCCTGTTGGCGGCCTTCCGCGCACTGGGGCGCAAGGCCGAGTTCGGCCAGATCGTCGGCCCGCTGACTGCGATGGGGCAGCCCTTCTGGCAGCCCGCAGGCCCCAATGGCTATCCCGATGGCAACGGGGCCTGGGCCTCGCCGGAGGGCATCAAGACGCGCATCGACGTCGCCGCCGGCTGGGGCCGGCAGGCCGCCGGCAGCGTGCCCGATCCCCGTGCGCTGACCGAGGACATCCTCGGGCCGCTGCTCTCGCCCGAGACGCGTCAGGCCGTGGCGCGTGCCGACAGCAAGCCGCAGGCGCTGGCGCTGCTGCTGCTCTCGCCCGAATTCCAGCGGAGGTGAGTCCGATGCTCGACGACGACGATTGCGAAAAGATGACGCCGTCGCGCCGTGCCGTGCTGGGTGCAGCCGGGGCGCTGTTCGCCTGGTCCTTCGTGCCGAGATTCGCCTATGCGGCGGCGGGCGCCCGCGATCCGCGCTTCCTGCTGGTGGTGCTGCGCGGCGCGCTGGACGGGCTCTCGGCCGTGCCGCCGCTGGGCGACCCCGATTATGCCGGCCTGCGCGAGGGCATCGCGCTGACGAAGGACGGCCCCGATGCGGCGCTGCCGCTCGACGGATTCTTTTATCTTCACCCCGCGATGCCGACCCTCGCCCGGCTCTATGCTGCTGGCCAGGCCTCGGTCGTGCATGCGGCGGCGACGGGCTATCGCGAGCGCTCGCATTTCGACGGGCAGGATGTGCTGGAGAGCGGCCAGGGCGGTCCGGGCAAGACCGAGAGCGGCTGGCTCAACCGGCTGATCGCCAACCTACCGGCCGGGGAGGGCATCTCGCGCAAGGGCGTGCTCGGGGTCGGCGTGGTGCCGCCGCTGGTGGTGCGGGGCGAGGCGCCGGTGCTGGGCTGGGCGCCGCCGCGCATGGCGCGGGCCGGCACCGATCTGATCCAGCGGCTGGAGGATCTCTACGGGCAGCGTGATCCGGGGCTCGCCCGTGCGCTCGCCCAGGCGAAGTTGACCGAGGAGATCGCCCGGCGCCAGGGCATGAGCGGCGAGGCGAAGGGCGGTGGCGGGCCCGACAGCGCGGAGGGCATGAATCGCATCGCCGAAGGCGCGGCCGCGCTGGTCGGCGCCGATGACGGGCCGCGGATCGCAGCGCTCGCTTTCGAGGGCTGGGATACCCATGCCAATGAGGGCGGCGCCAGGGGCCGGCTCGCGCAGCTGCTCGGCGGGCTCGACGGCGCGCTGGCGAGTTTCGAGCAGGGGCTGAAGCCGGTCTGGAAGGACACGGTGGTGATGGTGGTGACCGAGTTCGGCCGCACGGCGAAGGTCAACGGCACGGTCGGCACCGATCACGGCACCGGCACGGTCGCCTTCCTCGTCGGCGGCGCGGTCAAGGGCGGACGGATGATCGTCGACTGGCCGGGGCTGAAGCTGGAGCAGCTCCACGAGAAGCGCGACCTGAAGCCGACGACGGACATCCGCGCCGTGGCGAAGGGCGTGGTCGCGGATCTGTTCGGGATTTCCGGGCCGGTGCTGGCGGAAAAGGTGTTTCCGGCCAGCGGCGGGATTGGGCCGATGAGCGGGCTGGTGGGGTAGGGGGTCATGCAACCTCAGCCCTCATCCTGAGGAGCCGCGCAGCGGCGTCTCGAAGGATGCTTCAGACGGCGCTGGACCCTCATGGCCCCCAGGCTTGCTGTGACGGGGAGAGAGCATGCGCGAGACGGACGGCTGCTGGGTCTACATTCTCCGTTGCGCCGACGGTGCCTATTACACGGGCTCGACCCGCAAGACGGTCGAGGTCCGTCTCGGAGAACACCAGAGCGCACAGAACCCAGAGGCATTCACCGCGACCCGGTTGCCGGTGGTGCTGGTCTTTGCCGAGCATTTTCAGGCCATCACGGACGCCATCGCGATGGAGCGACGCATCAAGGGTTGGTCGCGAGCCAAGAAGGAAGCCCTGATCGCGCAGAATTTCGACCAACTGGTGCTGTTGTCCAAGCGGGGCCATCGACCCGCAGCCCCCGTCCTTCGAGACGCCGCTGACGCGGCTCCTCAGGATGAGGGCTGCTGATTGCCGGCGCAGCGGGCCTCGATCACGCCCAGGCGCGCTGCTTCAGCTTTTCCTCATAGGCCTCGATCTTCGGCGCCTTCTCCATGGTCAGGCCGATATCGTCGAGGCCGTTCATCAGGCAGTGCTTGCGGAAGGGGTCGATCTCGAAGCGGATCTCGCCGCCGTCCGGGCCCTTGATGGTCTGATTGCCGAGATCGACCGTCAGCGTCGCGTTGGAACCGCGATCGGCGTCGTCGAACAGCTTCTCGAGGTCTTCCGGCGAGACCACGATCGGCAGGATGCCGTTCTTGAAGCAGTTGTTGTAGAAAATGTCGGCGAAAGACGTCGAAATCACGCAGCGGATGCCGAAGTCGAGCAGCGCCCAGGGTGCATGCTCGCGCGAGGAGCCGCAGCCGAAATTGTCGCCGGCGACGAGGATCTCCGACTTCCGGTAGGCCGGCTGGTTGAGCACGAAATCGGGGTTCTCCGAGCCGTCCTCCTTGTAGCGCATCTCCGAGAACAGCGCGGTGCCGAGGCCGGTGCGCTTGATCGTCTTGAGGTACTGCTTGGGGATGATCATGTCGGTGTCGACATTGATCACCTTCAGCGGCGCGGGCGTCGAGGTCAGGGTGGTGAAGGGCTGCATGAGCGGTCGGTCCTTGCTGCTTGACGGGTGTCGCCGGTCATTCCGCGGCGCGTTCGATGGCTTCCAGATCCTCGTCCGAGAAGCCGAAATGGTGGCCGATCTCGTGGACCAGGACATGGGTGACGATGTGGCCCAGCGTCTCGTCGTGCTCGGCCCAGTAGTCGAGGATCGGGCGGCGGTAGAGATGGATCGTGTTGGGCATCTGGCCGGTCTGCGGGGCATAGCCCTGCTGCGGCAGGCCGATGCCGGTGAAGAGGCCAAGGATGTCGAAGGGGCTCTCGGCCTCGAGCTCCTTGCAGACATCGTCCTCGGGGAATTCGGTGACGTTGAAGATCACGTCGCTGCAGAGCGCGCGGAACTCCTCCGGCAGCCGGTCGAAGGCGGCCTGCGCCATGACCTCGAAGGCCTCGATCGAGGGCGCGCGTGTACCCTCCCAGTCGATCTCGGCCGGGTTGGCTGCGGCGGCCCGAATGGCGGGAACGCTCCCCATCACCAGACTTTCAGCTGATGGCCGAGCCACCAGGCGAGCACGACGACGCCGAGCAGCGAGAGCGAGCGCCCGATGCGCCGGCCCCAGAGCTCTATCCTGTCGCCCTCGGGGGCATCCTTCGCGCCGAAATGATCCGCCGCCCGGCCCATGGAGGAGCCGAGCAGGCTTTCGCTGTCGCGCCTGACGCGGTCAAGCGCGGCTTGCGCCTCGGCGGCGCGGGCGGATTCGCGGGGGTCCTTGCTCATTTCACCACGCCGGGAGCGGCCCAGCCCATCAGCAGGCCCTTCACGCTGAGGTCCTCGTCGATCTGGGGCCAATGGATGCCGTAACCGGCCCCGGCGAGTTCCCAATCGGCGCGTTGGGCGGGCGTCGCGTTCAGGAGCCGGGGATACCAGCGCATCGGCACGGACAATTCGCGACCGTCCGTCAGATCGACGATGAGCCGGTCGTCCGTGCAGCGCACGTTCTGCACGCGTGCTTCAATCAGAAGCTCTTCCGCAGTGCTCATGCCAGACCTCCAGGCAACGTTCGCGATTGTCACTGACGAGACGCTCGATGTCACGCAGTTCATGGGTGGCAAAGCCGATCGCGCTGGCGAGGCGCAGCGGCTGCAACCAGAACTTCGCCGTCAGCATGTCTCGATCGACATGCACGTGAGCGGGCTCGCGACAGTCGTGACTGACGAAGTAGACGCGGTAGGGACCCGATCTCAGGATCGTCGGCACTGGCGTCGCTCCTTTCGATCAGCAACGACGGCCACGCCGTTCTCACCCCAACTGCCTCACATCGACAAACCGCCCCACCAGCGCGGCAGCCGCCGCCATCTGCGGCGAGACGAGATGGGTGCGGCCCTTGAAGCCCTGCCGGCCCTCGAAATTGCGGTTCGAGGTCGAGGCGGCGCGCTGGCCCGGCTTGAGCTGGTCGGGGTTCATGCCCAGGCACATCGAGCAGCCCGGCTCGCGCCATTCGAAGCCGGCGGCGAGGAAGATCTTGTCGAGCCCCTCGGCTTCGGCCTGCTGCTTCACCAGACCCGAGCCCGGCACGATCATGGCGTAGTCGAGCGAGCCCGCGATCTTCTTGCCCTCGACGATCTTGGCGACGGCGCGCAGATCCTCGATGCGGCCATTGGTGCAGGAGCCGATCCAGATCACGTCGAGCGGGATGTCGGTCATCTTCGTGCCGGGGGTGAGGCCCATATACTCCAGCGCGCGCTTCTTGGAGCTGCGCTTGACCTCGTCGTCGATCAGATCGGGATCCGGCACGCTGCCGGCGACCGAGATCACGTCCTCCGGGCTCGTGCCCCAGGAGACGATCGGCGGCAGGTTGTTGGCGTCCAGCTTCACGATGCGGTCGAAATGCGCGCCCTCGTCGGTGTAGAGCGTCTCCCAGTAGCGCAGGGCCTCGTCCCAGGCGGCACCCTGCGGGGCCTTGGGGCGACCCTTGAGATAGGCGTAGGCCTTCTCGTCGGGCGCGACCATGCCGGCGCGGGCTCCGCCCTCGATCGACATGTTGCAGACCGTCATGCGGCCTTCCATCGAGAGCGCGCGGATGGCCTCGCCAGCATATTCGATGACCGAGCCGGTGCCGCCGGCCGTGCCGATCTCGCCGATGATGGCGAGCGTGATGTCCTTGGCGGTGACGCCCTTGGCGACCGTGCCGTCCACCTGGACGAGCATGTTCTTCGCCTTTTTCTGGATCAGCGTCTGGGTCGCCAGCACATGCTCGACCTCGGAGGTGCCGATGCCGTGCGCCAGCGCCCCGAAGGCGCCATGCGTCGAGGTGTGGCTGTCGCCGCAGACGATGGTCGTGCCCGGCAGGGTGAAGCCCTGCTCGGGGCCGACGATGTGGACGATGCCCTGGCGGATGTCGCGCTCGTTGAAGTATTCGACGCCGAAATCCTTGGCGTTCTTGGCGAGCGCCTCGACCTGGATACGGCTCTCCTCCTCCGCGATGCCCTTGGAGCGATCGGTGGTCGGGATGTTGTGGTCGACGACGGCGAGCGTCTTTTCCGGCGCGCGGACCTTGCGGCCGGTCATGCGCAGCCCCTCGAAGGCCTGCGGGCTGGTGACCTCATGGACGAGGTGGCGGTCGATATAGAGCAGGCAGGTGCCGTCCTCCTGCCGGTCGACGACGTGGTCGTCGAAGATCTTGTCGTACAGCGTGCGGGGAGCGGACGTCGCGGTCATGGGGCTCGAGCCTCGGAAACGAAACAGCGGTGGGAAACTGGAAAGGGCCGGCTCTGCGAACCGGCCGGCACGACGCATTCGCCTGTCGCCCGCGCGCGGCGCGGGTCTCAGGCGCGGCTAAGGCCCGCGGCGATCGAGGCGGTGAAGCGGCCGAAGAAGCGCCAGGGCAGGCGGGCATGGTCATGCAGCGCCGCGAACCCCTGCGTCGTGGGCATGCGGCGCAGGTTCGCCTCGCGGCGAACCACGCAGAGCCGGCCATGCTCGCTCGCGGGGCGCTTCGTCATGGCGCGGTTCTAACAGTTCCAGATTGGCCGGGCAATGCGAGGCGGGACAGATGGGGGCGACGTTGGGCGCCGCCTCGTGCCGCTCAGAGCTGCCCGCGCAGATCCCACAATTCGGGGAAGAAGCGGCGTTCGAGGGCCGTCTTCAGGAACTGCACGCCGGAGGACCCGCCGGTGCCGGTCTTGAAGCCGATGATGCGCTCGACCGTCTTCATGTGGCGGAAGCGCCATTGCTGGAACTGGTCCTCGATGTCGACCAGCTCCTCCGCCAGCTCGTAGAGATCGAAATGGCCGCGGGTGTCGCGATAAACCCCGAGCCAGACGTCGCGCAGCCCGGCGTCGAAACCATGCGGCTCGCGCCAGTCGCGCGTGGTGCAGGCCGTCGGCACCGGCAGGCCGCGCCGGGCCAGCAGCAGGATCGCCTCGTCATAGAGGCTGGGCTCGCGATAGGCTTTCTCCAGCAGCGCATGGGCGGCGGGGTGATGCTTGTGGACCGCGAGCATGCGCGGGTCCTTGGCGCCCAGGCGGAACTCGAGCGCGCGATACTGCCAGGACTGGAAGCCGGAGGATTCACCGAGCGAGGGGCGGAAGGCGAGATAATCCGCCGGCGTCATGGTCGAGAGCACGTCCCAGGCCGCCACGAGCTGCGACTGGATGCGCGAGACGCGCGCCAGCGACTTGAAGGCGGGCGACAGCTCGTCCCTGCGGATCGCGGCGATGGCGCCGTCGATCTCGTGGACGCAGAGCTTGAGCCAGAGTTCCTGGACCTGATGGATGGTGATGAAGAGCGGCTCGTCGGGGGCGTCGCTCAGCGGCTTCTGGGCGGAGAGCAGCAGATCCAGCCCAAGATAGTCGCCATAGCTCATCCGCTGGCGGAAGTCGGTGGTCATGCCGGGCTCGATCCGGCTTTCGGGCTGGCTCATGACGCGTATCCCCCGCTCTGGCCTCGACAAGCAATATTTTAAACTTAAAGTATCTCGCGCCACGCACAAGCGGGAGCGGCGTCACGCATGACCGAACGGGCCTTTCCACGCGATTTTTCGCAGCATTTTTCGCTGTTCCGGCAGGCGGCCGCGGGCCGGTTGCATGTTGCCGCGCACAGCCACCATTTCTGGCCGGACGTGACGCGTGCGGCGCAGCTCCGCTGCTGGGACGATGCCGCCCGCCTCGTCGACGACAAATGGGGCGAGGTGCTGGGGCCGGTCTGGAGCCGCGTTGCGGCGGGGATCGCGCGGCATCTCAACCTACCGTCGCCGGAGTCGCTGGCGTTGGCGCCGAACACGCATGAGTTCGTCAACCGCCTGCTCTCCTGCTGCGCGCCGGGCCGGCCGGTCCGCATCCTCACCAGCGATGGCGAGTTCCACTCCTTCCGGCGCCAGACGCAGCGCCTCGCCGAGGAGGGGCTGGTCGAGCTCGTCGTCGTCCCGGCCGAGCCGTTCGAGAGCTTCACCGCGCGCTTCGTCGCCGCCGGGCGCGAGGCGGGCCGGATCGACCTCGTCTTCGTCAGCCAGGTGCTGTTCAATTCCGGCTATGCCCTGCCGGACCTGCCCGGCCTGGTCGAGGCGCTCGTCGCCCCGGAGCGGCTGATCGTCATCGACGGCTATCACGGTTTCCTGGCGCGCCCGACCGATCTGGCCCCCGTGGCGGACCGCGCCTTCTACCTCGCCGGCGGCTACAAATACGCGATGGGAGGGGAGGGCATCTGTTTCCTGCACAGCCCGCCCGGCATCGCCCCGCGACCGCGCAACACGGGCTGGTACGCTGCCTTCGGGGCGCTGGCGGGCCCGCAGGACGAGGTCGCCTATGCGGAGAGCGGCTGGCGCTTCATGGGCGCGACCTTCGACCCCTCGGGCCTCTACCGCTTCGACGCCGTGCTGTCCTGGATGGCGGAGCACGGCATCGATGCCGGCACGGCGCAGGCCCATGCCCAGGCCCTGCAGGCGCTCTTCCTCGCCGGGCTGCCGGCGCTGCGCCATCCCGTGCTGACACCCGCCAACCTGGTGGTGGCGCACGCGGCCGATCGCGGGAACTTTCTGACCTTCCGGCACGAGCAGGCGGCGGCGTGCCACCGCGCCCTGCACGAGGCCGGCATCGTCACCGATGTCCGCGGCGACCGGCTGCGCGTCGGCTTCGGCCTCTATCACACGGAGGGCGACATCGCGGCGCTGCTGGAGCGGCTGCGGGGCTGAGCCCCGGCGCCGGCCCCCGCCGCCAACGAAAAACGCGGCCCCGAGGGACCGCGTTCGATATCGTATCGCCTGAAGTGAAATTCTTACTTGGCGTCGGCCTTGGCGCCCTTGGCGGGGCGGGCCTCGACGCGCTCGGCGATGCGGGCCGACTTGCCGCGGCGGTCGCGCAGGTAATAGAGCTTGGCGCGGCGCACCTTGCCCTTGCGGACGACCTTGATGGAATCGAGGTTCGGCGAGAACAGCGGGAAGACGCGCTCGACGCCCTCGCCATAGCTGATCTTGCGGACGGTAAAGCTCTGGTTCAGGCCGCCGCCGTTGCGGGCGATGCAGACGCCCTCATAGGCCTGGACACGGCTGCGCTCGCCTTCCTTGACCTTGACGTTGACCTGCACGGTGTCGCCGGGCTGGAAGTGCGGGATCTCGCGACCTTCGCTGAGCTTGGCGATCTGCTCCTGATCGAGCTGTTCGATGATGTTCACGGGTCTCTCCATTGCCGTTGTCGCGCTTGACTGCGCGGGCGTTCGGCACGCTGTTTTCAGTTGAGCCCGAGCGCATAGACGAAAGGCGCGGCGCTGTCGAGAGCGATGCGACGGCGCCGTGCTTTTCGCGATGTCAAGTCCGGCGAGGCGGCCTCAGTGCAGCCGGAACTCGCCGCCCACCGCGCGCAGATCGGCCGGGCCGATCAGGTCCTTGTGGCTCACCGTGACGCGGAAGAGCTTGCCGTCGAGCTTGGCCTGCCAGAATTCGAGGAAGCGGTTGAGCTCCGGGAAGCGGGGGGCGAGGTCGTAATCCTGCCAGACATATTCCTGCAGGATCGCCGGGTGGTCGGGCATCCGGTAGAGAATGCCGGCGGTGGTCAGTCCATAGCCCGCGATCTGGCGGGCGAAGTCGCTCGAAGCCATGCCTGTCCGCTCCGTGGTTGCAACCGGCCGATGGCAGCGCATCCGCAACGCGCATGCAAGCCAAAAAGTTGCGTTTCTGCTGCCTTTTCAGCCTGTTAGCACTCGCTCGAAAAAAGTGCTGCCGCCCTCTTGAACTGCGAAAACGGCAAAACCAGATCATCGCGCGGGCGAACGTGCCGCAGGGCGCCGCGGTTCCTCAGCCGCGCCGCCAGGGCGTCGCCTGCTTTGATCTGTGACCGACATGAACGGAGGAACTCATGAAGTTTCGGCCACTGCATGACCGCGTCGTCGTGAAGCGCATCGACGCCGAGGAGAAGACCAAGGGCGGGATCATCATCCCCGACACCGCCAAGGAGAAGCCGCAGGAGGGCGAGATCGTCGCCGTCGGCCCCGGCGCCCGCGACGAGCAGGGCAAGCTCGTGCCGCTCGACGTCAAGGTCGGCGACCGCGTGCTCTTCGGCAAATGGTCCGGCACCGAGGTGAAGATCGACGGCGAGGATCTCCTGATCATGAAGGAGAGCGACATCATGGGTGTCGTCGAGGCCACCGCCTCCCTGAAGAAGGCCGCCTGACGGGGCTTCGTCTCCAACCCATCAACCTGAAACCTCAAGTCTGAAGGAGTGAGGAATCATGGCTGCGAAAGACGTCAAGTTTTCGCAAGACGCCCGCGAACGCATGCTGCGCGGCGTCGACACCCTGGCCAATGCGGTCAAGGTCACGCTCGGGCCCAAGGGCCGCAATGTCGTGATCGAGAAGTCCTTCGGCGCGCCGCGCATCACCAAGGACGGCGTCACCGTCGCCAAGGAGATCGAGCTCGCCGACAAGTTCGAGAACATGGGCGCGCAGATGGTGCGCGAGGTCGCCAGCAAGCAGAACGATGCTGCGGGTGACGGCACCACCACCGCGACGGTGCTCGCCCAGGCGATCGTCCGCGAGGGCGCCAAGGCGGTCGCCGCCGGCATCAACCCGATGGATCTCAAGCGCGGCATCGACATCGCCGTCGAGGCGGTGACCAAGTCGCTGGGCCAGCACTCCAAGACCATCACCGGTTCGGAAGAGGTCGCGCAGGTCGGCACGATCTCGGCCAATGGCGACCGCGCGATCGGCGAGATGATCGCCGAGGCGATGAAGAAGGTCGGCAAGGAGGGCGTGATCACGGTCGAGGAGGCCAAGACCGCCGAGACCGAGCTCGACGTCGTCGAGGGCATGCAGTTCGACCGCGGCTATCTCTCGCCCTATTTCGTCACCAACTCCGAGAAGATGATCGCGGAACTGGAGGATCCCTACATCCTGATCCACGAGAAGAAGCTCTCGGGCCTGCAGACCATGCTGCCGCTGCTGGAGGCGGTGGTGCAGACCGGCAAGCCGCTGTTGATCGTGGCCGAGGATGTCGAGGGCGAGGCGCTCGCCACGCTCGTCGTCAACAAGCTCCGCGGCGGGCTGAAGATCGCCGCCGTCAAGGCGCCGGGCTTCGGCGACCGCCGCAAGGCCATGCTGGAGGACATCGCGATCCTCACCGGTGGCACCGCCATCTCCGAGGATCTCGGCATCAAGCTCGAGAACGTGACGCTCAACATGCTCGGCCGCGCCAAGAAGGTCCGGATCGAGAAGGAGAACACCACGATCGTCGACGGCGCCGGCAAGAAGACCGAGATCGAGGCCCGCGTCGCGCAGATCAAGGCGCAGATCGAGGAGACCACCTCCGACTACGACCGCGAGAAGCTCCAGGAGCGCCTGGCCAAGCTCGCCGGCGGCGTCGCGGTGATCCGCGTCGGCGGCGCGACCGAGGTCGAGGTCAAGGAGAAGAAGGACCGCGTCGATGATGCGCTGAACGCGACCCGCGCGGCCGTGGAAGAGGGCATCCTGCCCGGCGGCGGCGTCGCCCTGCTGCGCGCGGTCAAGGCGCTGGAGGGTCTGAAGGCCGGCAATGACGACCAGAAGACCGGCATCGAGATCGTCCGCAAGGCGATCACCGCGCCGGCCCGCCAGATCGTCGAGAATGCCGGCGATGACGGCGCCGTCGTGGTTGGCAAGCTGCTGGAGTCCAAGGATTATGCCTGGGGCTATGACGCGCAGTCCGGCGAGTATCGCGACATGGTCAAGGCCGGCATCATCGACCCGACCAAGGTCGTGCGCACGGCGATCCAGGATGCGGCCTCGGTCGCGGGCCTGCTGATCACCACCGAGGCGATGATCGCCGATCTACCCAAGAAGGACGCCGCTCCCGCCATGCCGGCGGGTGGGATGGACTTCTGATCCGGCGTCCACCGACCGGACCGTGAGCAACGGACGGCGCCGCGGCCTCGCGGCGCCGTCTTGCGTTGCGGGATTTCCGCAAGGGCGCCCGGCGCGTCCGCGCTTGGCGGGACGGCGCGCGGCGTGCTTAGGCTTCCCGCCCCTCACGCCAGCCGCCGGACCGCGCCATGCCCGAGACCACCGCTCCCATCGCCCTCGTCACCGGCGCCGCGCGCGGCATCGGGCTCGCCACCGCGAAGCGCTTCCTCGATGAGGGCTGGAAGGTCGCGCTGCTCGACATCGAGACCGAGTTGCTGGCGCAAGCCGTCGCCGCGCTCGGCCGGCCCGAGCAGACCCTGGCGCTGCCCTGCGACGTGTCGGATCCCATTGCGGTGGAAGCGGCCTTCGCGGCGCTGACCGCCCGCTTCGGCCGGCTCGACGCGCTGGTCAACAATGCCGGCACGGCCGTGTTCAAGCCGCTGCTGGAGACGACGCTCGCCGAGTGGAACCGAGTCATGGCGGTCAACCTCACCGGGCCCTTCCTGACGACGCAGCTCGCCGCCCCGCTGATGGCCGAGACCGGCGGCGGTGCCATCGTCAACATCACCTCGATCTCGGGCTTGCGCGCCTCGACGCTGCGCGTCGCCTACGGCACCTCGAAGGCGGCGCTCGCCCATCTCACCAAGCAGCAGGCGGCCGAGCTTGCCTCGCTCGGCATCCGGGTCAATGCGGTCGCGCCCGGCCCGGTCGATACGGCGATGGCCAAGGCGGTGCATTCGGCCGAGATCCGCGCCGATTACCGCGACGCGATCCCGCTCGCCCGCTACGGGCTGGAGGAGGAGCTGGCGGCCTCGATCTTCTTCCTGTGCAGCGACCAGGCGAGCTATGTCACCGGCCAGGTGCTGGCGGTCGATGGCGGCTTCGACGCGGTCGGGATCGGGCTCGCGACGCTGCGCGGCGAACGCCGCAACCGCTGAGCGCCAAACCTCCATCACATCCGCGTGGGTGCGGCGATGCGCGGCTTGCGGGGCGCAGGTCCGGCTGCATCATCCGCCGCGCGATGGGGGGGATGTGGGATGACGCGACGCTGGCGATGGGCAGGGCTGATCGGGCTGGTGCTGGCGGGCACGACACAGGCCGCGGCGCCCGAAGGCGCAGTGCCGATCGGCGGTTTTGCGATCGACGCCACCGAGGTCACGGTCGAGGCCTTCGCGCGCCATGCCGCCGCGCTGGGCCTGCAGACGGCGGCCGAGCGCGAGGGCGGCGGGCATGAATATGTCGGCGGCTGGCAGCGCCGGCCGGGCTGGAGCTATCGCAGCCCTTCGGGCACCCCGGCGCAGCCGACGGACCCGGCGGCGCATCTGACCTGGTTCGAGGCGCGCGATTATTGCGCGGCCAAGGGTGGGCGCCTGCCGACGCTCGCCGAATGGCGCGAGGCCGCCTTCACCGAGCGCCGCGCCGCCCCGAGCGACGGCTATGAGCGCGGTCGGACCTATCCCTTTCCCGTCGGCGAGAAGCCCGCCGGCATGAACCTCGCCGGCACCGACCCCGCCGCCGGCGACGTCTGGGAGCGCCACGCGCCCACGGGGGCGACGCGGCGCGGCGTCAACGGCCTTCACGACATGGGCGGCAATCTCTGGGAATGGCTCGCCGATCGGCGCGGCAGCGAGGCCCTCACCGCCGGCGGCTCCTGGTGGTACGGCCAGGCGCAGACGCGCAGCGAAGCCCCGCAGTGGAAGGCGGCGGATTTCACGGCGGTCTATATCGGATTTCGGTGTGTTTATGGGTAAGGGGAGTGTTTCGCGCGCTGTCGGCGAAGGACGCGGTCCTTCTCCCCTCGGAGGAGAAGGTGGCACGGCGAAGCCGTGACGGATGAGGGCAGCGCCGCGGCTCGCACCCTCATCCCCTGCCGGACCTTCTCCCCCGAGGGGAGAAGGAGGCTGACTTATCCCCGGTGCTTCGTTCCCACACTAGGATGCCACCACCTCATCCCCGAGGGGCAGCCATCCGGAGGTGTGCCGTTGGTGGGGATGGGCGCGGCGCCTGCGGGTGGAGTCACGATCCACTCCCGGGAGGCTTCGGGGCACCGCCCTGGGGACAATACGATCCCTGTGCGAGGAGCTCGCTGGACCGGTCTTAGGCATCACGCCTTCGTCCCATGCCCGACTAGACGCGACAAGGCGATGAGCTGAACTGGCGTCGAAAGGGCTCGCGGCGAGGGATGGCCTTCGACCTCATAAGCGCGGCCCGGAGACGAAAAACGCCGACAAGCGGAGCGCCACGGGGCGTGCGGATGGTGGCTCAATCCATCCGCGCCGCATCCTGGCTCAATGGATGCGGATCTGAGACCCACGCGCCTCGCGGCGCTCCGCTGCCCCTCGTTTGTGACGCCTGCGTGTGAGCGCGGGCGGGGAATTGCTGTGCGCGCTTGAGCTGGAGCGCGCGGAACCCCTCTCCCGGATGGGAGAGGGGCAGGGGTGAGGGACCGCCGCTGATCGTTGAAACGAGACGGAGCCGTGGCGCCCTCTTGCTGGAGATGGCAGGCCCTCATCCGGCGCTCCGCGCCACCTTCTCCCATCCGGGAGAAGGGAAGGGGCGTCGCGGTTCTGACCCTCCCTTGCCCCGAGATGCTCGGGTCGAGCCCGAGCATGACGCGCCCGCGCCCGCAATTCAGTTTACATATGAACCTTTCTGCGGATAAGCATTGTGTCGGGCCTTGCGCCCGTCCACGCTGTTCCGCAGTGTAAGGGCTTGAAAAACGGCATCGGCTGCCCGCCTCGCGGGTGAAAGCCGGGCGATGGGGAGGACGACGATGAACGCGACTGCCGCCACCCAGGCGAAGCACGAGCCGCGCCCGTGGCTCGCCCACTACCCCCCGGCCGTGCCGCCCGAGATCGGTGATCCCGGTACGCTGGCGGATCTGATCGCCCGCGCCTGCCAGACCTATGGGACACGTCCCGCTTTCGAGAGCTTCGGCAAGGCGATCAGCTTCGCCGAGACCGGCCGCGCGGCGCGGGCCTTCGCCGCCTGGCTGCAGGCGCAGGGCTATCGCAAGGGCGACCGCATCGCCCTGATGATGCCGAACATCCTGGCCTATCCGGCGACGATCTTCGGCGCGCTGCTCGGGGGCTACACCGTCGTCAACGTCAACCCGCTCTATACGGCGCGCGAGCTCGCGCATCAGCTGAACGATTCCGGCGCGCGGGTGCTCGTCGTGATCGAGAATTTCGCCCATGTCGTCGAGGAGGCGAAGCCGCAGCTCAAGATCGAGCGCGTCGTCGTCGCCACCGCCGGCGACCTGATGGGCTTCAAGGGCCATATCGTCAATTTCGTGGCGCGGCGCATCAAGAAGGTCGTGAAGCCCTTCGACCTGCCGGGCTTCGTGCCGCTGGCGACCGTGCTGGCGGGCTCGGACGCGATGGCGCCGGTGACGGTGACGCCGGACGACATCGCCTTCCTGCAATACACCGGCGGAACGACCGGCGTCGCCAAGGGCGCGACGCTGTCGCACCGCAACGTTGCCTCCAATGTCGAGCAATGCGGGCTGTGGCTCGGCTGGGCGCTGGAGCCGCCGCTCGGCCGCAGCGACTACCAGCACGTCATGGTGACGGCGCTGCCGCTCTACCACATCTTCGCGCTGACCTGCTGCTGCCTGTTCATGCTGCGCATCGGCGCCAAAGGGTTGTTGATCGCCAATCCGCGCGACATCGCCGGCTTCGTCAAGACGCTGAAGGCCAGCCGATTCACGCTGATCTCCGGGGTCAACACGCTCTACAACGCGCTCGCCAACCATCCCGAATTCGCCCAGGTGAACTTCGACGAACTGCGCTTCGCCGTGTCGGGCGGCATGGCGACGCAGGCCGCCGTGGCCAAGCACTGGAAGGCGGTGACGGGCCGGCCGATCATCGAAGGCTATGGCCTCTCGGAGACCTCGCCGGTCGCCACGATCAACCGGCCCGACATTTCCGAGTTCTCCGGCACGGTCGGCTATCCGCTGTCCTCGACCGAGGTTGCGATCCGCGATGCGGAGGGGCACGACCTGCCGATCGGCGAATCCGGCGAGATCTGCATTCGCGGCCCGCAGGTGATGGTCGGCTACTGGAACCGCCCCGACGAGACCGCCAAGGTGATGTCGTCGGACGGCTATTTCCGCAGCGGCGACATCGGGGTGATGCAGCCGGACGGGCAGGTCCGCATCGTCGACCGGATGAAGGACATGGTCCTCGTCTCGGGCTTCAACGTCTATCCCAACGAGGTGGAGGACGTGCTGGCGACGCATCCGGGCGTGCTCGAATCCGCGGTTGTCGGCCTGCCGGACGAGCATTCGGGTGAGGCCGTGACCGCCTTCGTGGTGCGCCGCGATCCGGAGCTGACCGCCGACGATCTGCGCGCCTTCTGCAAGGAAAGCCTGACCGGCTACAAGGTGCCCAAGCAGATCTTCTTCCGCGAAGCCCTGCCCAAGACCAATGTCGGCAAGGTGCTGCGGCGGGCGCTGCGCGAGGAGGTCGCGAGCAAGGGCTGAACGCTTGGGCCGGAAGAGGGTGGCTGCCCGTTGCCACAGTGCTGCCCCGCGATCATGCTCCCGATCGGACTGTCACAGGCGACCCTGCCGGTTCGCCTTCAGTCCCGAACGGAGATCGGCCGCTTGACCCCTCTCTCGACCGAACTGGCCCATCTGCGCGCGTCCAAGCCGGGGTTGCATGTCCATGACGACCCCGCGCTGAATGCCGAGCCGCCGATCGCGCTGCTCGCCGATCTCATCACGCCGGCCGACGCGTTCTTCGTGCGCAACAATGGCGATGTGCCGGCCCTGCCACCGGACGGCGACTGGACGCTGACCATCGACGGCGAGGTCGACCGGCCGGCGCGCTGGACGGTGGATGCGCTGCGCGCGCGCTTCGAGACGGTCACCCTGACGGCCGTGCTCGAATGCGCCGGCAACGGCCGCTCGCAGTTCTCCCCCGCCACGGACGGTCTGCCCTGGCGGCTCGGCGCCGTCGGCTGCGCGCGCTGGACCGGGGTGCGTCTCGCGGATGTGCTGTCTGAGGCCGGCGTGCGGGAGACGGCGGTCTACACCGGCCATCATGCGCCGGACCGGATGATCGCCGATCCGTCGCGGGCTGCCTTGTCGCGCGGGCTGCCCATCGCCAAGGCGATGGCGCCGGAGACGCTGATCGCCTTCGCGATGAACGGAGAGCCGCTGCCGCGTCTGCATGGCGGGCCGCTGCGGATCGTCGCGCCGGGCTTTCCCGGCTCCGCCTGGCAGAAATGGCTCGACCGGATCGAGTTATGCGCCAAGGAGCATGACGGCGAGAAGATGGGTGGGACGAATTACCGCCTGCCGACGGCTCCGGTCGCTCCCGGCGAGCCGCTCGATCCGAGCCGTTTCGCCGTGATCACCGACATGCCTGTGAAATCGCTGATCACCGCGCCGCTGGAGGGCTTCACCGTCACCTGCGGCGAAACCCTGACGGTGACCGGCTTCGGCTGGAGCGGCGCGATCCCGCTCGCGGGTGTCCGCGTCTCCAGTAATGGTGGCGTGAGTTGGCATGAAGCGGCGCTGGAGGAGAGCGAGGGGCCCTTCGCCTGGAGGCGCTTTCGTGCGGAGTTCGTCGTCGAGCGGGAGGGGGCGCTGTCGGTGCTCGCCCAGGCCCGCGATGCGCAGGGCCATGTCCAGCCGCTCGAGATCGTCTGGAATCCGCGCGGCTACTGCAACAATCAGGTCCACCGCGTCGGCGGGACGGCGCGCGCGGGCTGAGGTCTCAGGCCGCGATCAGGGCGCGCCCTTCGGCCGCCGCGGCGGACACGGCAAGGATTTCACCGGGCGCGGTCTCCCGCCGGAAGCGCACCAGTGTGAAGTCCGGGGCACGGCCGGTGTTGCCGCGCTCGGTCAGCACCGTCAGCGGCCGGCCGAGACGGGCGGCGAGATGGGCGGCATGGGCTGCGCCCGCGGCTTCCCGCAGCCGCGCCGCGCGCTCCGCCACGACCGGCCCCGGAAGCTGCGGCATGCGCGCGGCCGGCGTGCCAGGGCGAGCGGAATAGGGAAAGACATGGACATAGCTCAGCCCGCATTCGCCGATCAGGTCGATCGAGCGGGAGAACATGTCTTCGTCCTCGGTCGGGAAGCCGGCGATGAGGTCGGCCCCGAAGGCGATGTCGGGACGCAAGGAGCGGATCTCCGCGCAGAAGCGGATCGCGTCGTCGCGGCTGTGCCGGCGCTTCATGCGCTTGAGGATCAGGTCGTCGCCGGCCTGAAGCGAAAGATGCAGATGCGGCATCAGCCGCGGCTCGCTGGCGAGCGCCTCGCGCAGGTCGTCGTCGGCCTCGACGGCGTCGATCGACGAGAGGCGCAGGCGCGGCAGCTCCGGCAGTTCGCGCAGGATCAGGCGTATCAGCCGCCCGAGCATCGCGGTCTCGCTAAGGTCGCGGCCATAGCTGGTCAGGTCGACGCCGGTGAGCACAATCTCGCGCGCGCCGTCCTCCAGCAGCGCGCGGCACTGCGCGATCACGGCGTCCGGCGCCAGCGAGCGCGAATTGCCGCGGCCGAAGGGGATGACGCAGAAGGTGCAGCGATGGTCGCAGCCGTTCTGAACCTGGACGAAGCCGCGCGTCTGCCGGGCGGCGCGGCCACTTTCGACCGGCGCCAGCCGCGTGCGGGCCATGATGTCGCCGACCGCGATCTTGTCGCGCGGGTCGGTGTCGGTGGCGCCGAGGCTGTTCGAGCGGGCAAGCGCCGCCCAGGTCGCGGGCTCCAGCTTTTCGGCATTGCCGACCACGCGGGCGGCTTCCGGCATCTGCGCGAAACGCTCGGGCTCGATCTGCGCGGCGCAGCCGGTGACGATGACCGGTCGGCCGGGCTGCTCGCGGTGGAGCCGGCGCACCGCCTGGCGGGCCTGACGGGTCGCCTCCGAGGTGACGGCGCAGGCGTTGACGACGGCGAGGTCGGTGAGGCCTGCGGCTTGCGCCTGACGTCGGAGTGCCTCGCCCTCGACGATGTTGAGGCGGCAGCCGAAGGTGACGACCTCGAGGGCCATCAGGCGGCGGTCTCGAACAGCTCGGGGGCGAGCGTGCCCTCCCATTCGAATTCGACGGGGCCGGTCATCAGGACATGGCCGTCGCTCTCGCGCCACTCGATGGTGAGGTCGCCGCCAGGCAGGCTGACCACGGCCTTGCGCGCGCTCAGTTCGCGGCGCACGGCCGCGACGAGGGCCGCGCAGGCGCCCGAGCCGCAGGCGCGGGTGATGCCGGCGCCACGCTCCCAGACGCGCAACACGATATGGTCCGGCGCCGTGACGGCGGCGAGCTCGATATTGGCGCGATCAGGGAAGATCGGGTGGTTTTCGAGAAGCGGGCCGATCTGCTCGAGATTGAAGCGATAGGGGTTGTCGACGAAGAAGACGGCGTGGGGGTTGCCCATGTTGACGGCGCAGGGCGTGTGCAGGATCGGATCGTCGATCGGGCCGATCTGAAGCTCGAAATGCGCGGTGTCGTGGAAGGGCTCGGCCAGCGGGATGTCCTCCCAGCCGAGCTTCGGCGCACCCATGTCGACGGTGAAGACGAGGTCGCTGTCGCGCCTGGCCGGCAGCAGCCCGGCCTTGGTCTGCAGGGTCAGTGCGGTCTTGGCGGCATCGCCCATCATGGGATCGGCCAGCATCGCCCAGGCGACGCAGCGCGTGCCGTTGCCGCAGGCGCCGGCCTCGGAGCCATCGGTGTTGTAGATCCGGACATAGGCGTCGGTGCCGGGCGTCAGCGGATCATGCAGGACCATCAGCTGGTCGAAATGCGCGCGCGGCTCAGCCGCGATGGCGCGGGCGTCATTTTCGCCGACGCGCAACTGCGTGCCGCGCAGGTCGAGAACGGTGATCTCGTTGCCGAGGCCGTTCATCTTCAGGAACCGGCGATGAGCGAGGGCGTTCATTCCGTCACATATCCCATGACTGGCTGGTCTATGAGGGAGGCGACGTGAAAAAGCCATCCCCGCGATGATTTCCTGTCGTAAGTGGATGCTCCATATTGCGCTGCAAGAGCGCGAATCGAAACTGGCGCCCTATTCCATGGCAGGACGTTGACGATGCAGCATTTCCGGATCGCTGTCGGGGCGCTCGCCGCCCTCCTGAGCGTCGGCGGCATCGCCGCCGCCCAGACCCGGGTCGCGCCGCCCGGCGCCGTCGAATCGGCGCCGCTCGCGCCCCCACCCGGCGCCGCTGTT